>OKEE01000133.1_pt1 | contig 44232 bp, 41 predicted proteins | sample 1611071 | NCBI WGS metagenome assembly OKEE01 (sample SAMN04436708, study PRJEB24849) | human gut metagenome | biome: human gut; feature: NICU; material: stool | host: Homo sapiens | place: USA: Saint Louis, MO | collected 2010-09-07 | reverse complement strand
ATTAATGCCAGAATGCGTGATTCAAACTCCGCGATCATCTTCTTTCCTCATTGTAAACGTGGCGCTGGCTTTAATTAAGCGCTTCCGGCCACGGGAACTGTTCCGCCTTAAGTTCGGGCGTGTGATAGTAATTCTGTAGCGCTTTGATGAAGCGGGCCGGACGTTCAGGAATGCCCTGCTCCAGATACGCCATTACCTGCGCATGAACCCGGCGCTGAAACGCCACGCGATCCGGCTCAATATCGCCTTCCAGATTGTCGCAACTGACGTTAAAGGGATACCCCGCCGCCACGCAAAACAACCAGTCGAAAGCCTGTGGCTTCACCTCAACGTCTTCGAATTGACTTTGGGTCTGCGCGTCGCGTCCGTCCGGGCAGTACCAGTAACCAAAGTCAACCAGTTCGCGGCGCGCCTTACCGGCGATACACCAGTGAGAAATCTCATGCAGCGCGCTGGCGTAAAACCCATGCGCAAAGACGATGCGGTGATACGGTACCTGCGCGTCAGCAGGAAGATAGATCGGTTCGTCGTCGCCTTTAATCAGACGGGTATTAAATTCTTCGGCAAAGCAGCCGTTAAAAATCTCAATTAACTGTTCGTAATGGTGCGTACTGTTCATTAATTCATCCCCAACCAGTGGAGGATCTCCTGTCCGTGGCTATCATAAAGTAACCTGGCGCTCATCACCGCCGAGACAATAACGATCATCGGTCTGATAAGTTTTTGGCCTTTGCTCAACACCAGACGCGACCCCATTCGCGCCCCTAAAAACTGACCAACCAGCATCACGAAGCCCGTCGCCCAGATCACTTTGCCGCCGATGATAAATAACAGCAGGCCGCCAACGTTGGAGGTAGCGTTAAGCACTTTGGCATGTGCCGTGGATTTCGCCAGGTTATAGCCACATAAGGTGACAAACGCCAGAGCGTAAAACGACCCGGCGGCAGGCCCGAAAAAACCGTCGTAAAACCCGACGCATCCCCCGGCTATCAGCGCGAACGGTAATCCATACAGGCGGCGCTGGCGATCTTCCTCGCCCAGCTTCGGCATCAATAAAAAATAGAGGCCGATGAAAATCACCAGGATGGGCAAGATCTGACGCAAAATATCCGCCTGCACGTGCTGCACCAGCAGCGCGCCGCTCATCGAGCCAATGAACGTCATCAGAATATTGAGCTTTTGCTCGGCCAGGTTTACCACTTTACGGCGAATAAAATAGAGCGAAGATGAGAGGGAGCCGCCGCACGCCTGCAATTTATTGGTCGCCAGCGCGTTTGCCGGCGACATCCCGGCGGCCATCAGCGCAGGGATAGTGAGCAGCCCTCCGCCCCCGGCGATAGAATCGATAAATCCTGCCAGTACGGCGACAAAAAACAGCACCACCAGCAGCAGCGGGGAGACCATAAACAGATCATAAAAATTGTCCATCAGAGTACATGCTCATCCAGTAGCGCCTGGCAGGAAGGCGGCAGCGGCGGCGGTGTCTTCTTCTCAGGCTTTGTGGTGCCAGGTTTTGGCGGTTCGAACCAGCTTTGCAGTTCAGCGCCGCATCCATCGCCCGGCGGGGGTAAAGGTTGATCTTCGCACTCCAGGCTGTCGGCAGGGCAGCGTAAACGCACGTGCATATGCGCGCGATGCTGGAACCAGGGGCGTACTTTACGTAGCCAGTCACGATCGCTTCCGGCATCGAGGCAAAGCTGTTGTTTAATGGCCGGATTGACGAAAATACGGGTGACGTCATTGTCTTGTGCCGCCAGTTTGATCAGACTGGCGATATCCGACGACCAGCGCGACGGCACGACATGTTTACCGTCGCGGGACACCAGATCTAACGCCTGCGGGCGCAATAGCTGCGCCTGGCTCCAGCGCGTTTTCGGCAACTGCAAGAAAATATCCACATCAAGCCCGGTCTGATGACTGGCGTGTCCGCCATTAAAGCGGCCTCCGGCAGGCATCCCCATGTCGCCTATCAGGACGGTTCCGAGCCCCCGTTGCTGCGCCTGATGACTCAACCGCTGGATAAACATGACCAGATCCGGGTGGCCGAAATAACGGCGCTGATCGGTGCGCATCACCTGATAATTATCGGACTGTACCGGCAACGTGTCGGCGCCAATGATGCATCCGTTGGCAAAGCTACCGATAGACTGGGCTGCGCCGGGGACAGGATGAGTTATTTTCTGCCACGGCGTCGCCGCCAGGCTGGCGCTACTGACAAACCATGCCAGCAGCGCAATCGCGGTTTTTTTCATTTCTTACCAGCGTGGAATCTCTGTCTTTACATCCGCATTCTGTGCCCGATGGCGCAGCAGGTGATCCATCAGCACGATCGCCAGCATGGCTTCTGCGATCGGCACTGCGCGAATCCCCACACACGGATCGTGGCGCCCTTTGGTGATCATCTCGACTTCTTCGCCCATCCGGTTGATCGTACGTCCCGGCACGGTAATGCTGGAGGTAGGTTTCAGCGCCATATGCGCCACAATGTGTTGCCCGCTACTGATGCCACCGAGGATGCCGCCAGCGTGGTTGCTCTGAAAACCCTGCGCCGTGATTTCATCGCGATTCTGGCTGCCGCGCAGCGCCACCACGTTAAATCCTTCGCCGATCTCCACGCCTTTCACCGCATTGATGCTCATCAGCGCATGGGCAATGTCCGCATCCAGTCGGTCAAATACCGGTTCGCCAAGCCCTGCCGGCACGCCGCTCGCCATCACCGTCACTTTCGCGCCGATGGAGTCGCCCTCTTTTTTCAGCGCGCGCATCAGTTCGTCCAGCGCGTCAAGTTTGTCCGCATCGGGACAAAAGAACGGATTAAGCTCAACCTGACGCCAGTCTTTAATCTCCAGCGGGATGTCACCCATCTGGGTCAGGCAGCCGCGGATTTCGATACCGAACTTTTCCGCCAGGTATTTCTTGGCGATCGCCCCTGCCGCTACGCGCATCGCGGTTTCACGCGCGGAAGAACGTCCACCGCCACGGTAATCGCGCAGGCCGTATTTCTGCTCATAGGTGTAATCCGCGTGTCCCGGACGAAAAACATCTTTAATCGCGCTGTAGTCCTGCGAGCGCTGATCGGTGTTTTCAATCAGCAGGCCAATGCTGGTGCCGGTCGTCACGCCATCAAACACGCCGGAGAGAATTTTTACCTGGTCCGGTTCGCGGCGCTGGGTAGTATAGCGCGAGGTGCCGGGGCGGCGTCTGTCGAGATCGTGCTGCAGATCGGCCTCCGTCAACGGGATGCCGGGCGGCACGCCATCGACGATACACCCAAGCGCCAGCCCGTGTGATTCGCCGAAAGTGGTTACGCGAAAGAGTTGTCCAATTGTGTTTCCTGCCATCACGGCTCCGTTATCGTTGTTGTCGTTTGCGTGTTTTAATCTTTATAAATATTGAAATGTTCACGGGCCGCGAGCAACTGCGCTTTGGTCAACATAAAGACGCCATCGCCGCCGTTGTCAAACTCCAGCCAGGTGAACGGCACATCCGGATACTGCTCCATCAGATGTACCATGCTGTTTCCGACTTCACAAATCAGAACGCCGTCATCGGACAGATAATCCGGCGCATTCCCCAGGATACGGCGGGTCAATTTGAGGCCGTCAGTGCCGGACGCCAGCCCCAGCTCAGGTTCGTGGCGATATTCGTTCGGCAGATCGGACATATCCTCCGCATCGACATAAGGCGGGTTAGTGACAATCAGATCGTACTGAACTTTCGGCAGATCGCGGAACAGATCGGAACGGATTGGCGTCACGTGATGGATAAGACCGTGTTCTTCAATGTTATGCTCGGCAACAGCCAGCGCATCCGGCGAAATATCGACCGCATCAACCTCTGCGTCCGGGAAAGCATAAGCACAGGCGATGGCGATGCAGCCGCTACCGGTACACATATCCAGAATATATTTCGGCTGTTGGCTAATAAGGCCGGCGAAGTGGTTATTAATCAGCTCGCCAATGGGCGAACGCGGCACCAGCACGCGCTCATCGACATAAAATTCGTGGCCGCAGAACCAGGCTTTATTGGTCAGGTAGGCGACCGGGATACGTTCGTTAATGCGACGAATCACTCGCTCGACAATGCGGTGTTTTTCGCTGGACGTCAGCCGCGCGGTTCGCATATCTTCCGGAATATCCAGCGGCAGATAAAGAGACGGCAACACCAGTTGCACCGCTTCATCCCACGGGTTATCGGTACCGTGTCCATACCAGATATTCGCCGCGCTAAAGCGGCTTACCGCCCAGCGCAACATGTCCTGAATGGTATGCAGTTCACTTACTGCTTCATCGACGAAAATTTTATCCACGTATTCCTCCAGGGCATGCTCGCATTAAATTCGGCGGCTAGTTTGCCACGAAGACAGGGATAAATCAGCATTGACGCGGCGGGAGAATACGAAAAATCCGTTTTGACCGTTCGGATATCCTCCGGGTCGGGTAAACTAAGGCAAAAGATCAGACGAGACCCACGAATGAAAAAGAAAACATCGCTCAGCGAGGAGGACCAGGCGCTGTTCCGTCAGCTGATGGTCGGCACCCGAAAGATTAAACAGGATACTATCGTCCATCGGCCACTGCGCAAGAAAATCACGGAAGTCCCTACCCGAAGGTTAATTCAGGAACAGGCGGACGCCAGCCACTATTTTTCTGATGAGTTCCAGCCGCTGCTCAATACGGAAGGGCCGGTAAAGTATGTCCGTGAAGATGTCAGCCATTTCGAGCTAAAAAAAATGCGCCGCGGCGACTATTCGCCAGAACTGTTTCTGGATTTACACGGCTTAACGCAGCTTCAGGCCAAGCAGGAATTGGGAGCGCTAATTGCCGCCTGCCGTCGGGAACATATTTTTTGCGCCTGCGTCATGCATGGACACGGTAAACATATTCTGAAACAGCAAACGCCGTTATGGCTGGCGCAGCATCCGCATGTGATGGCCTTTCATCAGGCACCAAAAGAGTACGGCGGCGACGCCGCGCTGCTGGTGTTGATTGAAGTGGAAGAGTGGCAACCGCCCGAATTACCCTGATGCGGAATTGCCGGATGGCGGCGCAAGCGGCTTATCCAGCCTACGAACAGCCAGCGCTGTCGTAGGCCTGATAAGCGAAGCGCCATCAGGCAGCAAAGATTAAATCGCTTTCGCCATTTTCAGATTGCAGGGACTCATTTGCCAGTTGAATGTCCCCTTGCCGCTTACATCAAGCGTAACGTTGGCAATTGCGGACGTCGTGAACATCGGCGGCGTTTCGCCCGGACAAAGCTCAGATACCAGGTATCCGACCAGAGGTAAGTGAGAGATCACCAGCACCGATCCAATCTCTTCATTGGCCAGCGCCTGGAGGTAGGCGCTGACCAGACCGACATCGCCACAGGGCGTTAGCTCCGGCAGGACATCCACCTGAGCCGGCAGATTCATACAATCGCCGACCACATCTAACGTCTGTTCGGCCCGAAGAAACGGACTCACCAGAACACGTTCGATATCCACTTTTTGACCTTTCAGCCAGTTCGCCATCAGGCGAGACTCGTCACACCCACAAGGGGTCAAGGGACGAACCGAATCACTGGCGGCATCGAGGGCTGCGTCGCCGTGACGCATGATAAAAACTTGCATATTGCACCGCTTTTGTTAACCAGTTTCACCAACACGCTTACCACATGCCCCTATTGGCTGCGGCAAAAATGCGGTGGCCGGCATTGTGCCTTATCCATTCACCGAATGAAACGCTGTTTTTTACCTCAATGGCGTAAGTATAGTCAATCCTTGATTATTATTTCGCCATTAAAGAGGCATTCAGTGCGGATTCATATTCTCTTTGACCTCAATTTCCCTGGTCAGTTTCCCCATTCGTCCAGAAATGCTCCCTGCGCTCCGCCATGCGCACTAATTGTTCACAAGGCGCATAACGAGGACCGTAAAGTACGGCCAGGCGCTGTAATGTCGCCACCATTTCACCCGGCCCGAGAGCATCCATATAACGGAACGGGCCACCGAGAAACGGCGGAAAACCGATACCAAACACGGCGCCGATATCGCCATCGCGCGCGCTGCGAATCACTTTTTCGTCGAAACAGCGCGCCGCTTCGTTAAGCATTAACATGACACAGCGCTCTGCCACCTGCTGCGCAGACAGTCGACTCTGCCCTTGCACGCCAATAAGCTTATAAATAGCAGGGTCAACCTGTTTTTTGCTTTTACGCCCTTTTTCGCCATAAAGATAGAAACCGCGACCATTTTTTCTACCTTTGCGATCGTCATTCAAAATTGAAGCGACAACATTTGCAGGCGCGCTAAAACGTTCTCCATACGCCGCCTCAAGCACAGGAATAATTTTAGTGCCCGTGTCGATTCCTACCTCATCCAAAAGTTGGATTGGCCCCACCGGAAAACCAAATTTTACCAGGGCGGCGTCAATATGTTCGACACGTTCGCCTTCAGTCAGCATCCGAATCGCCTCATTGATATATGGCGCAAGAATTCGGTTAACATAAAACCCGGCTTTATCGCTGACGACTATCGGGGTTTTACCCTGTTTTTTCGCCAGCTTAACGGTCGTGGCGATGGTCTGCGCGGAAGTAGACGCGTGAGGAATGACCTCAACCAGCGGCATTTTTTCGACCGGGCTAAAAAAGTGCAATCCAATCACCTGTTCCGGTCTGGCCGCATTCGCCGCAATATCGCCAATCGGCAGGGAAGAAGTATTGGAGGCAAAAATGGTGTGAGCAGCGCAATTTTGCTCCACTTCCGCCACCATCTGTTGTTTTAACGGCAGATCTTCAAACACCGCTTCAATGACCAGATCACGATGACTGAAACCACGGTAATCGGTAGAACCTGATATCAACGCCAACTGTTTATCGCGTTCGCTGGCTTTGATATGGCGGCGACGTACTTTTGTTTCAAGCAGATCCCAGCTGTACTTCAGAGCATGATTGATTCCCTGAGTATTTATATCCTTAATTCGTACTGGCAAGCCGCCTTTACAGGCCGTAACCCAGGCGATACCGCCGCCCATTAACCCGCCGCCTAAGATGCCCACGCTGTTCAGCGGGCCGGGCGGCACATCGCTACCGGGATCTTTTTTCACCTCGGTACTGGCAAAGAAAATAGCGCGCAGCGCCTGCGATTGAGGCGTCATCGCCAGCTCGCCGAAAGCGCGCGCTTCCGCGTCATAGCCGCTACTGCTGCCCTGCGCCAGTCCAGTTTCAATCACATCAATGATCCGCTCCGTCGCCGGATAATTACCCTGCGTTTTTTGCGCCGTCTTTTTACGCACCAGGCGAAATAACAGCGCGCGCCCCAGCGGCCCCGCCAGGATACGTTCCCGGACCGGCAATGTCCGTTGCGCCAGGCGTTCTTTTTTAGCCAGCTCGACAGCCGCTTCCAGTAAAATAGTTTGCGGCACCACATCATCAACCAGTCCGGCTTTAAGCGCCTGTCTGGCGCGAAGCTGTTTACCTGTCAGGATCATATCCAGCGCGGTACTGACCCCCACCAGCCGCGGAAGACGCTGCGTTCCGCCCGAACCCGGTAAAAGCCCTAACTGTACCTCCGGCAGTCCGAGAATGGTTTTAACGTCGTCGGTACAGATACGTCGATGGCAGGCCAGCGCCATTTCAAGGCCGCCCCCCAGACAGGCGCCATGAATGGCGGCGATAACCGGAACAGGTAACGCCTGGATCTCCGCCATCAGTTGTTGCCCCTGACGCGCCAGCGTTTCCGCTTCCTGCGCGTTTTGGCAGTGGCCTATCATGTTGATATCAGCGCCAGCAATAAAGTTATCTGCTTTGGCTGAGATAAAAACAACGCCCTGCAACGCTTTATTTTCCCGGATCTGCTTCAGGATGGCGCGTACCTGCGCGGCAAACTCCGCTTTCAGGGTGTTCACCTTTTCTCCAGGGACATCAATAGCGACAACCGCGACATTATCCAGACGCACGTTAAGCATAAAAGCTGATATGGTAGTCATTATTCCGCCTCCAGAACCATCGCCGCGCCAAGACCGCCAGCCGCGCAGGCCGTGACCAGGCCAAAACCTCCGCCCCGACGCCGTAATTCGTGCAACGTTTGGGTTATCATCCGCGCACCCGTTGCGGCAAAAGGATGCCCGTAGGCGATTGAGCCGCCGAGCACGTTGAATTTAGCGTCATCCACCTCCCCTGTCGCCTGCGCACGACCAAGCACCTCACGGGCAAATCGTTCGCTGCCCAGCAGTTGTAAGTTCGCCAGAGTCTGAGCGGCAAACGCTTCATGCATGTCAAAAAGCGTCAGATCGGCCATCGTCAACCCGGCCCGCTCCAGCGCCAGCGGCGTTGACCAGGCCGGCCCCAATAGCATGTCCTGCCAGACATCAATAGCGGTAAAGGCGTAGCTGCGCAGATAACCAAGCGGGTGCAGCCCCAGCTCTTTAGCGCGGGATTCGGTCATCAGAATAACGGCGGCAGCGCCGTCGGTCAGAGGTGTACTATTGGCGGCTGTCACGGAGCCATGTTTTCTGTCAAAAGCGGGACGCAGTTTAGCGTAGTCCGCCAGCGTGGAGGCGCCGCGAATGTTGTTGTCTTCTGCAAAGGGGTTTTTATACGGCGGCACATAGGTCGTCATCACTTCTTCCGCCAGTTTGCCCTCCGCCCATGCCTGCGCGGCGCGCTGATGTGAACGATGCGCCAGCGCGTCCTGCTGTTCACGCGTAATACCATACGTTTTCGCCATCTGTTCGGCGGTATCGCCCATGCGCAGACCGGTGGAATACTCAGCAACGGCGGGAGGAACGGGCAGCAGGTCGCGTAAGCGCAGACGAGAAAAAAGCGTCAGCCGTTGGCGGGTCGTCCGGGCTTTATTGACATCAACCAGTACCCGCGCCAGGGCTTTACTCACGCCTATTGGCAGTACCGACGACGAATCCGCGCCGCCAGCGATACCGGCGCGTATCGCGCCGGCCATCAGGCTTTCCGCCACATTCGCTACCGCCTGAAAACTGGTGGCGCAGGCGCGGCTTACGCTATAGGCATCGGTATGAACATTCATCCCCGTACCCAGCACAATTTCGCGCGCAATGTTGGGCGCTTCCGGCATTTGTACTACCTGACCAAAAACCAGTTGCTCAATGGCATCGGCTGGAATTTCACTGCGCGCCAGCAGCTCGCCTACCACCATCTTGCCGAGATCAACAGCGGGAATACCATGAAATGCAGTGGCCTGACGAGCGAAGGGGGTTCGTAACCCACTGACAATAGCAATGCGATCGCCCTGGCGGGTGACCAACGGTAAAGCCTGACGCATAGTACTCCCCTGTAAAAAAATAAATTAGTGGTCTGACCTGATCACAGTCTTAACCAATTTTTTACATTTAGCCAAGCAGAGAGAAAAGAAAGTGGGAGCTAAGGCACAGTGAAGGGAAGCGACAAAAAAAGAAAACGCCTCCGCCAGATGATGACGGAGGCGTCGTGAATGAACGGATTAACGCAGGCCGAGCTGGAAGATCAGCGTTTCTGCTTCGCAGGCGAAAACAAAATCAATATCCAGACGAACGCCTTCGGATTCCTCGGTAAAGGTTGGCGTAATTTGGCAAGGTTCAGACTCCACGCTACGCGCTTTTTCGGTTAACGCCGCCAGCGTCTCTTCAGCCTCTGCGCGGGTAGCGAATACGCGGCTGTATGACGCGGTGCAATCGGAGTTGTCCATGATGGTTCCAACGTCCATACAGCAGCAAACCGGGGTTTCATCAGCACTGCATTTACTCATTTGTAGATTTCCTCTGTATTTGCACCCAGGGTGCCAGATAAACGATGGGGATATTTTACGCTCCCGGCATTCGCCTCTCCAGTCGTTAATGGTGAGAAACGTGTTAAGTGACCGAAATCACACTTAAAAATGATCTAAAACAAAAATCGCGCGATCGGGTGACCGTTAAGCCCGCCGATTTTGCCAGCCAGATCTCGTTTCTAAGATCACAATTGAAAAAACTTATAAACATACTTGCAACATTCTAGCTGGTCAGACCTATACTCTCGCCACTGGTCTGATTTCTAAGTCGTACCGCAGACCCTACACTTCGCGCTCCTGTTACAGCATGTAACATAGTTTGTATAAAAATAATCAATGAGGTTATGGTCATGAGCCAGAAAACCCTGTTTACAAAGTCTGCTCTCGCAGTCGCAGTGGCAATCATCTCCACCCAGGCCTGGTCTGCAGGCTTTCAGTTAAACGAATTTTCTTCCTCTGGCCTTGGCCGGGCCTATTCGGGTGAAGGCGCAATCGCAGATGATGCGGGTAACGTTAGCCGCAACCCGGCGTTAATTACTATGTTTGACCGCCCGACGTTTTCAGCGGGCGCGGTTTATATTGATCCTGATGTTAATATTAGCGGGACATCGCCATCTCGTCGGACGTTAGATGCGGATAACATCGCGCCGACGGCCTGGGTGCCGAACGTCCATTTTGTCGCCCCGATTAACGATCAGTTTGGCTGGGGGGCTTCTATTACCTCTAACTATGGTCTGGCGACAGAGTTTAACGACACATACGCCGGCGGCTCGGTAGGCGGTACGACCGATCTTGAAACCATGAACCTGAATTTAAGCGGCGCTTATCGCTTAAATGAGGCCTGGAGCTTCGGCCTCGGCTTTGATGCGGTATACGCACGTGCAAAAATCGAACGTTTTGCGGGCGATTTAGGCCAGTTGGTCGCGGCACAGAATCCGGCGCTGGCGCCGGTCGCGGGTCAGATTCCCAGCGACACCAAGATTGCCCACCTGAACGGTAATCAGTGGGGCTTTGGCTGGAATGCCGGTATCCTTTATGAACTGGATAAAAATAACCGCTACGCGCTGACCTACCGCTCGGAAGTCAAAATTGACTTTAAAGGCAACTACAGTAGCGATCTTCCCATCGCTATAAACCGATTTAACCTGCCTATCCCAACGGCAACCGGCGGCGCGACGCAGTCAGGCTACCTGACACTGAATCTGCCGGAAATGTGGGAAGTGTCCGGTTATAACCGTGTGGCGCCACAGTGGGCCATCCACTATAGCCTGGCCTATACCAGCTGGAGTCAGTTCCAGGAATTGAAGGCAAAATCGACCGCCGGCGATACGCTCTTTGAGAAGCATGAAGGCTTTAAAGACGCTTACCGCATTGCGTTGGGTACCACCTATTACTACGATGACAACTGGACGTTCCGTACCGGTATCGCCTTCGATGACAGCCCGGTACCAGCGCAAAACCGTTCTATCTCTATTCCGGACCAGGACCGTTTCTGGCTGAGCGCCGGTACGACTTACGCCTTTAACAAAGATGCGTCTGTCGACGTTGGCGTCTCTTATATGCATGGTCAGAGCGTGAAAATTAATGAAGGCCCTTATCAGTTTGAATCTGAAGGGAAAGCCTGGCTGTTCGGTACTAACTTTAACTACGCGTTCTAATCTCTTTCTGAAACGGATCAAAAAGGTGAGCATTGCGCTCACCTTTTTATTTACTGCCGTTTATTCCGAGTCGATCTCTTTGAGTTCGTCCTGAATCGCCTGCGCGTTCGGGTTTTCCTGCGGCTTGAGTTTTCCGCCATTGGCGATAAAGTCATGACGCTGGAAGTACGCCTCGCGCACCATAATATAAGGATCGGAAGACTGGCGCAGCAAACCATCGGAGTCCAGCAACTGCGCGCGAGTTTCTATCCCTTCGATAGTCCATTTTCCTATGGACATTGGCCAGGTCAACCACGAGAGCACCGGATACAAGGTATCCGCCATATCCCCGCCATCTTCACGCAGCGTGAAGCTGCCGTAGAACGGAAGTTGCATATAAGGCCCATACCCCACGCCATAATGGCCCAGCGTACTGCCAAAGCGATGCGGTTCAACGCGCTGCAGCTTAGGATTCGCCATTCCCGCGACGTCAATAAAGCCGCCCATCCCTAATAAGGTGTTCAGGAAGAAACGGGTGAAATGCACCATACCCTGATAAGGATCGCCCTGCAGGAAATAGTTCACCATGATCGCCGGTTCTTCGAGGTTGCCAGTGAAATTACTTAAACCGTTACGCGCAGGCTGTGGAACATAATCACGCCAGGCGACCGCGACCGGCCGAACAACATACGGGTCCAGCACATTAAAGTTGAAGTTGTACATGGTGCGGTTAAACCCTTCAAATGGGTCTGAACGCCCCTGCTGTTCTGTACCGGAACTCGCACACCCGACCAGCAGTGTGGTTCCCAGCGCCAGCGCCGACAGGCGAAGCTTCATAGATGTCTCCCTGTGAATTATGGCTATCGCTGATTGCCATCCATGACGGAACGCTACCGTATCCGCCTGTTTAGGTGTGAGCGATTTTAACAGCACGTCAAACGATGTCTATATGCGCGATCTCATTGCTCTGAGCATAGCCTGGTAACGCAACAACGTGACGGCCCTATTCTAACGAAACAGATAAAAACGAGCGTGATCATTTTTATTTTTTCGGAGAATGCCCCGGCCTGGGTAAATGAAAAACCGCTACGCTTTATTAATATGTGTTAATCAGCAGGGATCATCATGGATAGCCTTAACGACGATAAAATTAACCGGCACAGCAGTGACCTGGAAGTTGAAAGCGAAGAAAAACAAAGCGGTAAAGAGATTGAAGTGGATGAAGATCGTCTTCCTTCCCGCGCCATGGCGATTCATGAACATATTCGCCAGGATGGTGAAAAAGAGATGGAACGCGATGCGATGGCTTTGCTCTGGTCAGCCATTGCCGCAGGACTTTCTATGGGGGCATCACTCCTGGCGAAAGGGATTTTCCACGTGCAGTTTGAAGGCGTTCCCGGCGGCTTTTTACTGGAAAATCTCGGCTATACCTTTGGTTTTATCATTGTCATCATGGCCCGCCAGCAATTATTTACTGAAAATACCGTTACTGCCGTATTGCCGGTAATGCAAAATCCCACTCTGAGTAACGTTGGCCTGCTGATGCGCTTATGGGGCGTAGTCTTATTGGGCAACCTTATTGGCACCGGGGTTGCGGCGTGGGCATTTGAATATATGCCTATATTTGATGAAGAGACCCGCGACGCCTTTGTCAAAATTGGTATGGAGGTCATGAAAAATAGCCCAACGGAGATGTTTGCCAACGCGATTATCTCTGGCTGGATCATCGCCACAATGGTATGGATGTTTCCTGCTGCAGGCGGGGCAAAAATTGTGGTCATTATTTTGATGACCTGGCTTATCGCGCTGGGCGATACCACCCATATTGTCGTCGGTTCCGTTGAAATTTTGTATTTGGTTTTCAACGGCACGCTGCCCTGGAGCGACTTTCTCTGGCCCTTCGCCCTTCCCACACTTGCCGGAAATATCTGCGGCGGCACCTTTATTTTCGCATTGATGAGCCACGCGCAGATCCGCAACGATATGAGCAATAAGCGTAAGGAAGAAGCGAGGCTACGCGGCGAGCGCCTGGAACGGGAGCGGAAAAAAGCGGAAAAACAGCGCTGAGTGGCGACGGTTTAACCAGTCAGGCGGCGCTACACTTACTCCGGCGAATAAAAAACGCTATACTGGCGCCGCGTTGTCCCCTTAGTTAAATGGATATAACGAGCCCCTCCTAAGGGCTAGTTGCAGGTTCGATTCCTGCAGGGGACACCACTTTTCCGTTCTCCCTCGTCCGTAACAGTTCTCGAATCCCTTTTATAATCAGCATCTCCACTCAATATTAGTTCTTAGGCGTTCGTAGCAGATCGTTGACTACCGCACAATAATGCGGGCATATTGTGGGCACATGCTTAAATGACCACGGATTTATGCCCACATGCTCACGGTTAAGCAAATTGACGCAGCAAAACCTGCAGAAAAATCATATCGCCTTGCTGATTCTGGAGGCCTGTTCCTGTTCGTACCTCCATCAGGCAAAAAGGTGTGGCGAATGCGCTACCGGTTCGAAGGAAAGGAAAAGACGCTAGTCATCGGTCCCTATCCGCAAATCTCGCTTACCGAAGCCAGGGCAAAACAATCTGACGCGAAAATGAAGCTGCTTGCTGGCGTGGACCCATCAGAACAGAAACAGGCTATAAAGAAGAAGGAAAAGGAAGAAGTAGCTGATTCGTTCGGTGATATCTTCAGGGAGTGGCATGCTCATAAATCGAAGGTATGGTCGAAAGGATATGCTGACGAAATGATGAACATGTTCACTGACGATATATTGCCGCTCATCGGACAGACAATCCAGCCTGTGCCGCTTTATTTGCTGCCAGAGCGCGATTGTAATTATCAACAGCGCCAGCGGCGGCTACGCGAGCGGCAGATAAGCGTTGCTCGGCAGCGGCGGCATTCGTCGCGCTAACCGCCGTCTGCTTCATCATCTCCGCAAGGCGGATCTCGTCCAGCGCCCGTTCTTTTGCGACGGCGGCTGCGCGCAGATCGGCGGCAGCTTTATTTGCAACGGCTTGCGCCGCCTGCATCTCTGCTGCTGACTGATTTCTTGCAGCAACTGCGGCCTTTACCTTCGCAGCGGTAGCCATTGTCAGTGCACCAACATAACGGCTACCCATAACAGCAGCAGCGGCGGTCAGGATGGCACTAAGAGCGCCGATGTTCTCACTGACGCTGATTACGGCATCGTTGAAAATCGCTGTGCCGGTTTTCACCGTGGAGTTTTCACCAAAGAACTTGGTGATGTTGTTCCCGGCTACCTGCAAAGCCTGGCTGATAGTTGTCGTGGTATTGGCGAACTCATTGCCAATCGTCACCCCCTGTGAAAGTAACCCGTTAACCACAACATCAGTAGTCAGTTTTCCAGCGGCTGCCATCTGACGCATCTGCCCAATGCCAACACCCATAGAGTCGGCAAGTGCAACGATCAGACGGTTGCCCTGCTCATTCACTGAGTTAAATTCTTCACCGCGCAGCGCGCCAGATGCCAGTCCCTGAGACAACTGGATAATAGCGTTTTCTGCTTCTTGAGCAGTCGCACCGGAGACCACAAACCCTTGGTTAATTATTGTTGTCAGCTTAGCCAGATCATCAGCGCTGGTTCCATATTCCCTGGTTGCCCGCTCCAGCCTGGCATACAAAGAAGCTGTAGCGTCGAGGCTGCCGCGAGTTTGCTGTGTGATGTTGAATACTCGCTCAGTAACGTCAACCAGTTGCTCGCCAGGCCGAAGGGCGTTTGCTAGTTTGTTGTTGAGAGTAGTCCATGCGTCAGCGTATTGAGCCACCTGCTGCACAGACAAAATTGCCATGAGGGAAGTGGCAACCCGGCTTAGGCTACCGAAGGATGATGTTAGCGATGAAGCTGCCTTATCTGCGCGGTTGAATCCACCTTCCATGCCGTCTGTTATATCACGGACCTGCTTATCAGCACGCAACAGCTGAGCCGTATCAGCTTTAATTACATATTCAATATCACCTACGTTCTCGGCCATTTCATTTTCTCCGGGCAATAAAAAACCCCGCCGGAGCGAGGTTTGCATTCATAGATTCTTTACATTCCAGAAATCGCTTTTGACGTGTTATTTATGCACTCTTTCATAAATATTGCTCGAGTTGCATTTGTATTGTTTTTAACACTTTCCACAAATGAGCTATCTGCCTTCATAGCATTTACTGAAGTTATGAATTGAGATTTCATATTTACAGCAACACTCGGATCTAGGTTGGGATTTTTTAACTTTATCTTAGCGATAGCGTTATCAGCAGATGCCTCAGCGGATTTATTAAAGAGAACAACATCTGTAATTTGTTCCCATGAGATCTGGCATCCTATCTTTGCCTGCTTGTTTGCAAGCGCTACCTTTTCAGCGTCAGGCCCAGCACATCCTGATAAAGCGAGAAATTCATAATCATCAGGATTGGAGAACGAACCATCAATCACTGTTCTGCCCCCCTGGTAGGCAAAAGTCTTAAACCCCACATAACCGCCGTAGGAGTTTTTTGAATTAACCTCGCCGCAAACAAATCTCCCGCCTTGAGAGTTTGTAATCTCTCTGACACTCTTAAAGTTCGTACTATCGGGATCTTTCATCTGATTTTTTATTGCACTTTGGGCTGCACTAACCTCGCTAGCAAAACTTGAAGTGCTCACCATGGAACATAGCATTGCTATTGCTGCGACAATCTTCTTCATATCCCTATCCCCAACATTAAAAGATGGTAAAATCCTATCATTTGTTGGAGGAGAGGTCAGCAGGAACGACAAAACCCGCCGTAGCGGGTTTCACGTCATATCGTTGCGTAAGCTAAGCCATTTCTGGGAATTCTTCTTCAACTTTGTGCTCAACCGCTTCATGAAGACTTTCTCGTTTGCTCTTCTCATCAAGCAAGGCCAGAGTTTGTCTGTACTCTGGTGCTTTGGCAAATTCTACAAACGCAGCATCAAAGCCAAGACTCTTAACCTTCTGCTCAATAGACTTCAGTGGTACGCGGAAAAACTCCTTGCGGTTATTAATGAGGTTTACTCGATGAGCTGAGAACTCATTATGCAGACTAGCCTCCAGAGCAGGAGCATCATCAGAATAGATAAGTGCATGAATATCGAACTTGAACGGCACAGATGCTGAGCCAAGCTCATTGACTCTCTCTTCAGGCACCAGCCTTCTGGTTAATCCAATCTTATATACACCTTCGCCAAATGCACCCACATTTGAGATAACGTATACATGACCACTGCGGGTGAGTTGAGCCTGAGATTTTGCTCGTTCTGAAAGCTTCCTGGCCTCTTCAAGTTGCTGCTCAAGCTCAGCGATTCTTTGTTCAATTTGTTCTTTTTCTGCACTTGTTGCTTTCTCAAGTTCCTTGCGAGCCCGCTCCATCGCTTTTTCGAAGTCACGTTCTGCCTTCTGCTCCTCGCGGATGGCCTTTTCATATTCTCTTTGCGCTTTTTCTTCTTCGCGCTGCAATTCACGTTCTTCTCTTAGTATTTCTCGCTCATCTTGCAGCTTCAGCTCCTTTTCATGACAGAGCAGAAGTTCTTCAAGGCGGAGGTTAAGATAATCATACGTGATTCTAATATTCATGGACTCGCCGAACTTATTGATAGCATCGAAAGCGCTCTCAATTCGCTTCTGTAGTTGTTCAACATTACCGGCTTTTATTTTGGCAATCGCTGCATCGCACTCGCTATTGAACGCCCTGACAAGCAACTTCACGTAGCGCTTAACCATTTTTTTGCCTTCAGCTTTACTGCCATTGACCTGCCAGTCGGTGCTGAAATCACATGCAGCCTCTTGCCTCAACAGGATCTTTTGCCTTTCTTTATTTTTGGTAATGGCTTCCTGATAAGCTACTGAATCATGATAATCGAAGGTTGGCTCATATACGCCATAATCAATCATTGCAGCAGCATCACTAACACTGGATAGCTTTTCAGTTAGCTTTACGAGAAGAGCCCGTTTTTCTCTGTACTCTGACTTCAAAGCAGCCAGTTCTGCTTCATGGATAGAAAGAGCCTCCTGCACTGCCTTTTCTTTCTTGTCAAGGGCGGAGCTTTTTTCGTTAAACTCTTTGTCGAATGCTTTACGCTTCCCTTCAATTTCTTGCTGAATGCTTTGTCTGGCACTCTCCTCATCATCAGATAATTTTTTTCTGAATGATTTTTCCTCTTCATTAAGTTGATTGCGTAACCTTAATTCCTCTGCCTCAAGATCTACAATCTTGCTGAATCTCTCCATATCAGCATCATGTTTCTTTTTCTGTGATTTGAGTTTGATAAAACAGATTAGCAGAATAATTAAAAGTAGCAGAATGCAACCAAGTAGCCCCCAAACCATGCCTATTTTCCCCTCTCCTGAGTTAATAGGCATATGGTAACAAAGCATCAAGAAGCGATCATTACATAACCAATGCAAATATTACGCACTAGCGGTAGTGAATGGCTAAGCTTTCTTTTCCTTAGTCAGGATATATAATGTTTTTTCGATGTTTTCCAATTTTGAAGACATCGCCTCCCTGAACCACTCCATATCCTCTTTGCTATATGTCATGGTGCAAGTATAAGAGTTTTTTTCTTGCTTGCTGTCTGCTACTGGCGCGGTAAAAGACATAATCATTGAGATAATCCATTCAGCACCATTCTGGTGCAGCTTTTAGCGCCTGCTTCATCGCTTACCTCAACCTGAGCGGGCCATTTAGTGCGGCCCATGCCTCTGCGCATCCATCGCCAGCATTTGTTCTGCCCAGTCCATGACTTCGTCGTATTTCTCCTGAGTGGGTACTTTGGCTTTCTCTTTCTGCGGGAACTTGGCGTTCATGGCGGCGCGGAAGCTGGTCATTGTCATATTCCAGGCGTCTGACTCACTCATGCCGAGGTGAGCAACAGCGGTGTAGACGAATGACCGAACATCGAATTTGTCGCTGTATTCACCTTTCTTTCCTTCGAATTCTTCCGGTGGCTGGTCGCCCATTACACCATGAAGAATCAGATGGCGGGCAATCTGGATAACATCCTCGATCGGGATGGCTCCCGGCTTGAACAGAAGTTGCCCCGCACCAGTCACCGAGTAGGAACCGATAACTTCAGCAACGTCACCTTCAGAACAGCGCTTGACTACGTTGGCTGCAGCTGCCGCCATTTCAGCAAAGCAGCGGGCATTAGCCGCTTTTAGTATCTGGGGGTCAGCAATTCTGTGCTTTGGGTAATGGCCCGCATGAACTTTCACGAAAACATCAACGATTTGTTCAGGCGTTCCGATTCGGGACATAGCCAGAAATGAAGGGTTGAGAAATATCTCTTTGTCGCCGGCGCGAATGACAACCTGGCCGATATCGGTAATTGCTTTCATGAATTCCCATAAGAAAAAGGAGGACGGAGCCTCCTGAGTAAGAAATTACGATGCGTTGACAGTCACCGTGGCCGGATTGGTGGTTACACTGGCTGCGGTGCTGGAACTAATCTGACAAGTATATGAACCAGAATCGCCTGTTGTCGCACTGGACTTAGTATATGTAGCTGTCGTACCACCGGAGCTCACATTGGTTCCGTCTTTTTTCCATTGATAAGTCAATGACGAGCTATCTGAAACAGTAGCTGCAACTGTCAGATTCAGGGTGTCGCCAGCAGTCAGTGTTTTACCCTGCGGCTGGGTGGTAATGGTAATAACTGCACCGACATCACGCACATCAACCTGACCTGCACTTGATGCCTCAATGGACCACGTTGCCACATCATCGTGTGGAGCTTCATCACCCCATGAAGTAACCATGAATGGCCCTTCGGTGATATCGTTTGGAGAGATGATTTTGAACCACACATACGGCTGGTTGCTGGTCTCCGCTGGCGGGTTATAAACGTGACGCTTCAGCGCGTTTTGCGCGTATACATCCTCTTTGCGGGTAACGCCGTCACCAGAGAACGAAATGTTCTTATAGGTAACAAGATTTTCCTGCGTAAACGCGGCGCTCATATCGGCAGTTGCATCTGCGGTTTCCCACTCTGCATTAACTGTTTTACCGCGCATCATGCCGAGTCGCTGGTAAGCGCTGGCGGTAGGTTGTACTTCCGGGCAGCCAATCGCGTAATAAACGACGACATCACGCCCTGTGAAAGCACCTGCTTCACATGCCATGTCTTTATCTCCGTGTTATCGGGAAATGATGGTTTGAAAGGAAATATCGAAGAGGTAACGACCCTCTTCGGTCTGGATGGCGGTAATTCCGCCGATTGGCTGCATCGAGATGATGCACTCAGTCTGGTAGTCGTCGATCATCGCCTGGCGGATTGCATCAGCGCGGTCTTCAACTTCGTTAATATCACTGTCGTTCTGTCCTGACAGAACAAGGATGCGAAAAAAATCTCGCGTTATGGCTTCCTCGGGCTTACCACCGCCGTTTTGCTGGATAACAAGGTATCTTTCCCCTTCCGTACCTTCCAGCTCGTTCCAGAAGCGTTTCTGGACGCGGTAACCGACATCAAACCCGTGAGATTGTAACCACACTCTCAGCGCGTCATACACCTCGCTACGCGTCATACTTTGTATCCTTGCCTGATGATGGCCTTAATCTCGTTGAGCCCATCTCGCTCGAAGCCTTTACGGAGAAAGTCCGGCTCACCGTTAGGGTCCCAGTAATTCCCGCTGCCGTCCGGCCTTGGCTTACCTTTTAGCTTGCCCTTTGCAGCATTAACCGCGGCTGCATAATTAGCCGTATAACCCACTCTGCCAATCATTCCTGACGGTATTGGTTCGAGCTTCTTGTACTGGCTATTTATGAGGGTCGACGACTTAACGGGGGTAATTACAGCGGCATGATTGGCGCCGGCATTCATCACTAGATAGAGAACCTTCTCCGTGCGTATGCCAGCTATGTCACTAAGTACTCGGCGGGTATTCATCTGGATGCGCTTGATACCTTTAACGGGCATGATTACCTCACGTCATGATTTTGTAATCTGGCTCTTCGCCGAAAAATGACATATCCCAGTCGGTTACGGCCCTGATAACGTTCGCGCCGGCTTTAAGCGGATCTGATAGCGCCGTGGTGTCACCTCTGGCGATGTACCAGTCTCGCTGCGGCATGTTTGCTGTGACGCCATTACGCTTCAGCTCAGTGAAGAAAATCAGGTTGGTGGTGAACTCCTTACCACTGGCATCAACAGCAACTTCATTGTTCGCCGTCCAGGTGCAGTCAATCAGGTATGGGGTGCCGTTTGTCCATGTGTTGTTCCAGTCGTCATATACGCGAGGGTAGACAGTGGCAACGTTGGTGTAAGACCAGTTAGCCGTGGCTGACACTATCATCCTCCCACCGGATAACCTCCGGGTTCTCAGCTGCCACCTTTCGGCACAGCAAATACCATTCACCGTTACTTTTAACGTAGCCAGTGACCCGCCGTCCGCTGTCAGTGATAACCCATACCTTTACGAATGGCTCAGGAAGTCTCTGCCTGACCGATATTAAAGCCATCAGCGGCTCCCGTTACACATGCAACCGCCTTTGCCTATCCAGATACCTGCGAAAGCGGTATTTGTTGGGTCAGGGGGGATGAGGCCATTGGCACAACCGAATTTGTCAGCGCCACGCAACAGTGATAAGGAACCCTTCCATCGGTCAGCAAAAGACTGATACCCAAATGAACGCGATGCGCCGTTAGGCGCGGTCTGAGAGCTGATGTATCTATCACCCTGCCCCAACGCCATTAAACCCAGTAAATAGGTCTGAATTAGCAGCGCCGTTGCGGGCGGGTAATGTGCATCGAGGCACTCCTGAATGCTGTTAGCCTGCTCTACGATAGCCTGCAGAATGAAATCTGGCAGCGTGATACCCACTGACTCCAGATATTCCTTGGCCTGTTCTGTGGTAATCATGCGAGCCTCTTATAGCCCTCCGAAGAGGGCATAAAAAAACCGCTTTCGCGGCTATTCGTCTTCTTCGTTTTTACGGCGTCGGCCTGATTTCGCTTCTGGAGTTGCCGGTGTTAGGTCACCACCCGCCTCTCCACGCATCAGGCGAACGTTCGACTTCAGGGCTGGATGCAGTTCTTTTATATCCACCACATCGCCAACCTTTACGCCGAACCATGGTCGTACAACTTCGTATTTAGCCATACCATTTCCTTACACAAGGTTAGCGCCATAGACAACTCCGGACAGGCCTTGGTCGTCTGCGGTGATTTGCAAACCTTCAGCAGACATGATCTGGAAGTTGTAGTTAACGTTAGGTAACGGACGCGGCAGCGGCACGACGCCAACAGCCATACCAACCAGCGGAGAAATGATGTCCTGACGGCGAACATAGGCAATGAACTCGTTGCCACTCAGCGCAAAGGTCGGGCGAATTTCACGAACAGGCGCAAATGGCAGCACAGCATTCAGTACGTTGCCGCTAACTACGCCGTTTACTACATACGGTTGAGCCAGGTTAGCCCAGATTTCAGGTGACACCCACATCACATCATACTGAGCAACTTTGTTGGCGCGCGCCAGCGTACCAAATGCGCCTTTCCCGAAGAAAGCAAACAGTGCTGTCATATCGGCAGTGGTCAGGTCTATATTTGCGCCACCCGAACCAGAACCCAGGTTGATCTTCTTGGTGTTACGGTGGTTTTTGATACCCTGTGCCGGGTAGGACTGCACCTGAATATTCGGGTCGCCGTTCAGATAGTAGTTGACACGCTTCTGGTTAAACTTGCGCATTTTAGCCATCTGCGAATCCAGCACAAGGTCAATACCGACAGAGTTAAGACCAGCAGCATGACGCCAGTTCACGCCGTAACCTGCGGTGAATACCGGAATCGGGTCGCCATCACTCGCATATTCGGTATGGTCAAATGAGAATGGAGCCTGACCGTCAATGCTCATAGACACATCATCAGCGATATCACCAATAACGTTGTAGAGCTTTGCAGTTTTGCCAACAGAAAGAACAGTCTGCACACCAATCAGGTCGTTGACGATTTCCATGCCAACCTCCTGATCACGCAGTTGCAGCACCTGACGGTCAATCTCGGCCCAGAAATCACGCGTAAAACCGCCTACAGCATTAACCGCTAGCCATTCAGGAGTCATATTAGAACGATTTGCCGCAATCATGGCATCATGCTGTGCGTTCCACATGTTGCGGTTTGCCCAAAGCTCATTCCAGTGACCACCAAGGCGCGAGTTGGTCGCCAGTGTCTCTTTAGAGAAATACATATATGTTTATCCTTTTGTTACGCGCCTGCAGCGGCGGCAGTGCCAACGCGCATACGAACGCGAATGAAATCGGTGGTACTGGCTGCGATGGTGAACTCGTCCTGGCTGTAGCCGATTACTGAATCGGTGTCGCCAGTTGCCAGTGTGAATTGACCAGCCGCGCCAAGCTTAATCGGGCTGTCCTTCTTGTACGCGCCAGGTACACACAGAAGCGCAAGTTCACGGCCTTCTTCTACATAGTTGCCAACAGCAGAATCGCCAGCAGGAACGGCATCACGAATGCCAAGTCCCTGATGATAAGCACAATCGATAATGTACATGCGGCCAGTTAATGCATTGGCTTGTGCGAACTTACCATCACCGTTAATAGTGACGGCGGTGCCTGGCAGTAGTTCTGCGGCGGTGATACGGGTTTCGGTCTTGTAGAGCGATTTCCCGTCGATATTAACGCGACGATAACGTGACATTATCCCGTCTCCTTATTTGAAGTATTCAGATGCGGCAGGTGCGCCTGTTTCTTTCAGCTGCTGTGCAGAGTTAGTACCCAGCGGTGCGGCATCACCAATGGTTTTGTACATTGCTTCCAGCGCATCACCTGACAGTGCATTTGCCACGATTTCGCCGTGAACCTTTGCTACAGCTTCTCGCTTGGCTTTCTCTTCTGCGCGGGTGTTAGCGGTCAGGGTTTCAGCGAGTTGCTGCTGATTGGCCTGCAATGCGTCAACCTTTTCCGTGAGAGGCTTAATAGCCTTTTCGGTATTGGTGGCAACGGCCTCGCTAACCATGCTGCCGATTTGTTCCAGTTCTTCTTTGGTTAAAGGCATGTCGCCCTCCGTTTTGTGGTTTGGTGCAGGCTGTTCCTGCGGTGTGAATAGAGATTTGAATTTGTTGGCGACGATAGCTACCCATGACTCCTGTTTTGCGACTGACGTTCCGGTGTCGTCGAAGGTGATTGCGCCGCCATCTGACTTGTAGCCAAATACCTCAGCAGTACCGCCATTTCTGACGATTACCGCCTGAGAATCAGTGAAATCAGCCACCCAGGCATATTCATCCGCGCCCGCCGCAAACTTCGCTTTGGCTGCGCGATCGAGGCGCTGCTCGCGTTCCCGGTAGGATTCTCCCACCAGCGCGCCTGAGTTCGCCTTAAGCGACTGCGCCAGATCAGCGTTAACCATCAGGCCAACGCCCTGCTCCGGAGTAGCGGCTCCAACTTCGCGCAGCAGGATCGCGTCGTGGTCCATACCGTGGATATCTGCCACCCACTCAGCACCTGTGGCGCGCTGCTGATCGTTGGGCTCAAGCTGGTCGAGGAATGCGGCAACACTGGTATGAATCGGCGGAACGTCTTCACCGCGCTCAATGGCAGCGACACGTTCAAGCAGTTCCCTGCCACCTTCAGACTCGCTGGCGCGGGCCACATCAACCCACTTTTCGAGGTAGATGCGATTACCGGACTTCTTAACGTTGCGGTTCCACGCGCCGATATGGCCTGCGTTAATCCCCTCAGGCGAGAAAGCAGAAACAAACTGACCGTTAACCTGAGGATGCCCAAGCGGTGCCAGGGTGCCTTCCAGCCCTTTATAGTGGGCGTCGATTTGCTCTTGCGTGTACAGCCCGCCATTCATTACGACGTTCGCCGGCAGCGTGTAGCTCGGCAGCACCAGGTGCTCACGCCCGTTGTATGTTTCGCGCCTGATAGACTGGCTGTTCACCTTCGTGGTGATGTTTACCTGAATAGGCATAGTTATTTCTCCGCCCAAGCGTAACCGCGCGCCTGCATCGATTTATATTCTTGTTTGATTTTGGTAATGGTGTCTGGGAACTGAGGCCTTCCATCGTCGTCAACCAGAACTGACTGTTGGCTGCATTTGCAGTTGATGCTGTTCGCATCCTTTGCATACCATTCACGAACCTCTTCATTTGTGTAGAGGTGAGCATGGCGCACGGCGTGGGTGTGTCGCGTTGTCGGTGACAGCGCCGAGATGTGAACCAGAAGCGTTTTCAGGCCGAAGAGGTCATTCGCCTCCTGGTCTTCATCCCACTTGGCTCGACGCAGCGCGGTAGTCACTTCAGTGCGCGCTACGCCATTGCAAACGCAAGGATGGCCCCGATGCCCTGTTCCTTTGCCGCCATCATGGCGGTTAACAGATCATGTTTTTCTGGCATCTTTTTCATGTCTTACCTCACGACCGTGAGGATTTGTTCAATGTTATGAATTGGTTGATAAAGTACCCTCTCGCTGTTAGAACTTAACCAAAAGTTAGCACCTTCACTTTCCGACAGATATAGGCCCAGAACTTCTTTTTTGCCTTCCAGATTCAGTGCCAGAACGGTATAAACCGCCTTGCTCTGATAACGGCCATCCTCACGGTTTTTATAATGAATAGCGTCCAGCCAGACGACGGGATAAACCTTCTCCAGCGGGCGCTGTTGCCACTGTTTTAGTTCAGGGATGACTTTATCGGTACTGCACTGACGGTGGCGGTTGAAACGCTGAAGGCGTAAAGATCTTCACTCTCCCGGCCGATGTCCTGATAACTCATCTCCAGCGCAAACAGTCGAATGATATTGCGCTCGATCTCGTCGTACAGGGGGTCTGAAGCTTCTTCACCAGTTATGGCTCAAAAGTGCCGTTACGATTGCGCGGAGTTGCCAGTTCAAAACTGCCTGTTGGGGCTTTAATGGCTTTTTGCCGGAACCATTTTTACGGTTTGCCTCAACATCCTGAGCCAGATGGGAATCAAGTTCAGCAGACAGAGTAGACTCGGTTAAATACTTGATTAATGGCGTTAAGATGCCATCTTTGCCCGTTAATGCCTGGCCGGACCTGAAGGGCTTTAAGTGCTTTGTCGAAATCGAAGGGATGGGACATGTGCCATTCTTTTTTATTTTATGTTACTAAAATTATACAGAATTTTTAACGTTCCCCCTCTCCCCAGCACTTCCACCCTTTCAAGTACCTCTCCCTGAAAAAAAATGCAAAGCCTTGTAAGACGATGCAAAGCTTTACATGTCCCGTTTTTATTCCAAGACGCTTGGCAATCAGCAATACCAATTGATCGATAACATCGATCAATATATTAAAACCAAATAGTTTAAAGCTATTAAAAATACAATTATTGATCGCTTATATCGATCAAACCAATTTGTAGTGCTACACTCCAGACCTTTCTGAATCTGATAATTTTCATAATGTTGAAGTTATTCGCTAAGTACACATCGATCGGTGTTCTTAACATGCTCATTCATTGGAGAGTATTTGCTTTCTGTATGTATGGGATGCATACGCATCAGGCGCTGACGAACTTTTCCGATTTTGTTATCGCTGTATCGTTCAGCTTCTATGCTAATGCGCGCTTCACCTTTAATGCCAGCACTACTGCAATTCGCTACATGATGTATATGGGATTCATGGGAGCACTGAGCGCTGTTGTTGGATGGATGGCTGACCAATGTTCTTTGCCACCATTGGTTACCCTCATCACTTTCTCGGCAATTAGCCTGGTATGCGGCTTTATCTATTCCAGATTCATTATCTTCAGGGATAAAAATGAAAATCTCTCTTGTCGTCCTAGTTTTTAACGAAGAAGACACGATACCGATTTTCTATAGAACGGTACATGAGTTTAATGAACTTGAAAAATATAAAGTTGAGATTATTTTTATTAATGACGGAAGTAAAGATGTGACAGAGTCAATAATTAAAATAATAGCCGTATCTGATCCACTCGTCATTCCGTTTTCGTTTACACGAAACTTCGGGAATGATGCAAGATGCACAACCATTTTATTAATCTTTTTTTTAAATTGAGGTAATTTAAGTTGGAACACTTAAAATACAGACCTGATATAGATGGATTACGCGCAATAGCGGTTTTATCTGTGGTAATATTCCATTATTTCCCATCATTATTGCCGGGTGGGTTTGTTGGAGTAGATATATTCTTTGTGATATCTGGATACCTTATAACATCAATAATATTAAAATCTGCATCAAACAAATCATTTTCATACCTTGATTTCTATAAAAGGAGAGTGCTTAGAATATTTCCAGCATTATCCATAGTTCTTGTATCATGTCTTATTGTTGGTTGGGTTTATTTATTCCAGGATGATTACAAATTACTTGGTAAGCATGTTTTTAGCGGCTCATTCTTTATATCAAACTTTACTCTTTGGAGTGAGTCTGGCTATTTTGATTCAAAGTCATACCTTAAACCTTTACTACATTTGTGGTCACTGGGAATTGAAGAGCAATTTTATATAATATGGCCAGTAGTTATATTGCTATGCTTTAGAAGCAAAAACCATAACAGAAACATAGTATTATCATGCGCAACTATATTTATAATTAGCTATGCGATTAGCATTTTTACAATGGCATCTGATGGCGGAGCTAATTACTACTCTCCCGCATCAAGATTTTGGGAGTTAATGGCTGGAGCGATTATATCCACATTGAGATTTATAGGAATAAACACTTCGTTATCAAAATTAATGTCCCTGTTAGGAATTATACTAATCGCATTATCAATAACCATGATAGATGAAAAGATGTCATTTCCTGGATATATAGCAATAATCCCAGTACTTGGCGCCTCTCTTATAATAGCATCTAATGGTAATGATTTAGTTGTGTCGAAATTGCTTAGTGTTAGGCCTGTTGTTTTCTTTGGTCTTATTAGCTATCCTCTTTATTTGTGGCATTGGCCTATTTATTCATTCTATCGTTCAATATTTGCTGGTTCACCAGACTACCATGAATTAATTCTTCTTTTATTATCATCGTTCTTTTTTGCGATATTAACTTATTATTTAATTGAAAAACCACTGAGAAATGCCAGAAATAAATATATCACAGCAATATTATTAGCATTATCAGTATTTGGGACAGGTTTAATTGGCGCATTTATTTTTCATATAAATGGAGTTAAAGACAGGGAAATCAATAAATCAGCAGGTGAATATGCTTCTGTTACTGACGTGTACAATTATTATAAATATGGAGAACTACTCCGTGGAGGGATATGCCACTCAGTACAACTTACTGCTGCCATATCCAATGGATGTATAAAAAATGGCAAGCATAATATATTTATCATTGGTGATTCTTATGCGGCGGCTCTTTTCAATGGACTTTCTCATTATATAGATAATAAAGGTTCTGATTATATAATAAGCCAAATGACAGATGGTAACGCTCCTCCTCTATTTGTTGACGGTAAAGATGATTTACAGAGAAGTGTCATCACTCTAAACAATAATAGAATTAATGAAATTAAACGTGTTCAGCCTGAGGTGGTTCTGCTGACATGGTCAGTTCGAGGAACAAATGGAGTACATGATAAAAAGTTAGCAATTGATGCGTTATCATTAACCATTAAAAAAATTAAAGAGGCATCCCCTGACTCAAGGATTATTTTCATTGGACCAGTCCCGGAATGGAATGCAAATTTAGTTAAAATAATATCTAACTACCTGAGTGAGTTTAAAAAAAACCCACCATTGTATATGACATATGGATTAAATAGTGAAATAAGCGAGTGGGACTCTTACTTTAGTAACAATGTTCCAAAAATGGGAATTGAATATATATCAGCATACAAAGCATTATGTAACGAAAGTGGATGTCTTACAAGAGTTGGTAATGGTCCTGATTTTATCACTGCCGTTGATTGGGGACATTTAACAAAGCCTGGTTCTGATTTCCTTTTTAATAAAATCGGAAATAAAATAATCAAATAGATAGGCTGTTACTATTACATATAAATCCAATATAGAACCTGCCAGTCATACTGTGTAACTGCCACTATATTAACGGTGATCGCTCAGGCGGTCACCGAACTCGATAATAAAGCGACTCATTGCCAGCGACCAGTCCTGGATCGGCATACTCCATTTTTTGACGCCCCTTTGACCAACTCTTTTACTGCGGCGGTGATCTTAAGTATCAGCATGGGCGACACATCAGCGTTGTACATCTCTTTGAAGGTGGCGATGATTTCGCGGGTAGTCATGTCATGCCTTTGGCATAAAGGGATAAATCTGACTGTCCATCTCGTAATACGCGTCTGATGCTCCTTAATCAGCTGCAGTTCAAAGGTATTTTCACGGTCACGCAGCATGTTCAGCACTATCTCGCCGCCATCATACAGCACCGTTTTTAATGAGTAGCCATTGTGGGAGTTTGAGCTCGTTTTAGGAGCATTTTTCTCATGCCCGAGATGGTCAGCCAGCTCAGCATTGAGCGCCGTTTCGACGGTTAATGTCGTCAGCATATGGGAAAACTGACTGAGGTCGGCTTCAGTTTTAAGACCTTTAGCCAGTTCAGCCGCAAGAGCTGTGAGTTTCTTTTCGTCCATAATTGCCTTTCTCCTTTGCTGGAGTGAATATATAATAATCAGACAATTACATAATTTTTAATTACAATCTCCCAATACTTATATTTTACCCCCATATTCATTACACGTTCAAAGTGTTGTTAACGTTAATCTAACTAATTATCCATTAGGTATTTCCCCTAAAGACCTTAACGAAGCCGAATTATTTTTGCATGTGACACAAAACATGAGTAATCTTTTATAAATTTATCTGACACGATATTAGGACTAACGACATCTCAACTACCATACAATCTTTATAGTTAACTATTAAGGATGCGGGGTCTGACAGATTACCAGATGGTGTTTGTTTTATGTCAATGAGTCTCAAACCATTAATAATGCAACCACTTTCTACAAACAATTAGTTAGTGTTAAAGTTTTAGTATCGATTACAGAAATATATGTGAATGCCTTCCCATATGTGTACCATAGATCACCAGACCCTGCGCAATCTTGCATAAGAATGTTCGATACATAACTTCCCCAGCCATCCATACCAAGACCAACACTCTATGAACCAATGGCAACGAGACCATCGACTAAATGATTTGTTGGTAGTTGGTAGTTGGTGTACCGGATATTCTGATAGCGAATAGTCGCCTGGTCTATCTTTTTCATTTCCGATATCTGCCCAAAGGTTGAAGCAGTCCCACAAAGAGTATATGGAAAGTAACTTTCTGAATTGAAGTTTATAACATCTGGATGAGGTCCCCCTCTACTGTTCCTTGCCACGTCTTAACGCCAAACCCGCCAGATCTATATGAGGTAAACACAACATCACCGGACATGCCATACGTTCAGCAAAAAGTCGTCATCGGCCGGTTATGACCGATGACATCCCGATGTGGTCTAGAAGCGATACTGCAACCCCGCGGTAACCGTATAGTTATTATTAGCTATACCTGCGGCATCGCCACCAAAATACGCCGTATCACCGCTGGTTTTATCTATGATTTGCGTACCGCCCTTACCTTCTTCATATTTACTGTAAGCAAACTCAGCAAAGATTTTTGCATTACTGGTAATATAATATCCGGCGTCAATAGAAGCGCCATAATATCGTGAATTTTCCGTTTTTTCACGGAAGGTAAGTTTGCGCATGTAGTGTTCGTCATTATCATGCGCATTTACCCAGTCGCTGTATTTAAACAGTACATTACACTCAAAGTCATTAATACGATAATCACCCGCCAGCCCGATATAGGGCATTTCGAAACGCTGGCTATAACCTATGCCGCGCACGCCATGAGGAAAATTACCAATATATCGACCATTATCATAAATATAAGACCCGCCTCTTGCCGTCCAGCTAAAACGGGTTTCCTGATAGCCCGCTGTTACGCCCGCCTTGTAGTTATCGCCCTGCAATAACCAACCTTTCACGTTCAAATCGTATTCATTAGCATAGTTGGCGCTGGTGTCCGGATGAATTGAACGATCGGTCCAGCCTGGCTGCTCACTGCTCATCCAGTCATGGTCAACCATATGACCCGATCCCGACGCCAAAGACGTCCAGCCGCGGGCGTCCAGCGTCATGAACGAATAGGGTTCCCATGATAAATCCCCCTGCAACGTGGCGACATTTTTTATTTTCCAGTCCAGTTGACTCAGCTTCCGTCCGGTGTCGGTATCATAAACCAGCTCCCTGGATTTACCATTTAACACACCCACGGAAAGGGATGTCGTGACGCTATCAGGAGAGACGTCCGGAATAAATAAGGTAGACTCCGCATAAACCGACTCAGAAAATACGGCGATCATCATTACTGCAATAGCATGTTTTTTCATTTCTCTTGTCCTCATATTCAGATGTAATCTGGAGAGGTGATGAAGTTTTCATCTTGTCAAATCGTCGGACAAGAGTACATTTATTACGCCAGAGAACTTGACGCATTTTTACCTTATATTGAAGTTAAGAAATAGAATTTGATGCTCAGGTGAATAATAAGCAATCTATAATCATGATGGAATGATTTACCATTACGGTGATGTGACGTTATCTGGCTAACGACATCGTTGCTGTTGTTGTCAGCCAGATTGAAAGTAACTGTAATATCAGAATTTATAATGCTCTTTACTTAGACCATATTTTTTCATGCGCAGATAAAGTTTTTTACGGGGAATTTGCAGGTACTCCGCCACTTCATTAATTCGTCCCTGATGAATATTTAATGCTTCGGTAATAATTTGTCGCTCATACTCTTCAACGCGCCGGTCAAGCGGGGTCGGCTCCTGCAGAAGCAACTGCGGGTTGACCGTTTCCGCCAGCGGCAGCACGCCAACAGCAAAAAGCTCTGCCGCATTAGCCAGTTCGCGCACATTGCTTGGCCAGGCGCGTCGCATTATTCCTTTCAGTAATTCCCCCGCTATTTCCGGCACTGGATGATTGAGTCGCAGGCAGGCTTTTCGAAGATAATGGCGAAATAACGGCTCGATATCATCTGGTCGCTGAGAAAGAGACTGGCAGGCGATTTGGGTCATGGCGAAACAGTAGTAAAGCTCGGCCGCAATCTGGTTAGCTGCCGCCTGCTCCACCAGCGAAGCGCTGCCAACGCCCACCAAACGAAAAGGCCGATGCTCCAGGCTTTGTAAACGCGCCAGATGGTGCTGCTGTTCGCGTGTCAGATATTCGGGATGACTCAACACCAGCGTACCTCCTTGCGCCTGGTCGATGAATGTCTCCAACTGCCCGGCATTCTCCGGCGTGAGTTCATAGCGTACAAACGGCCCTTTCGCGTTACGCCCCAGTTGATGGAGATAACGGGCGCCAGTCATACGTCCAGTGCCATGCTCACCGTAAAACCATACGGCAATGTCCGTTTCCGCCAGTTGTTGTAACCGTTGTCGAAACTGATTCATCCACTCGCTGCGCCCAATCAGTTCAACCTGTAACGTCTGCTGGCAATATTGCCGCCGTGCAATGACCGACCGGCGCTGGCGTAGCGCGTCTTCAATTAATATCAACAGCTTGCCCGGATCGACGGGTTTTTGCAGAAAATCCCAGGCGCCCTTTTTCACCGCATCAACCGCCATCGGTACATCGCCATGTCCGGTAATCAATAAGATTGGCAGTTGATCGTCATCCTGATGAAACAGCGTCATAAGATCGATACCGGAACACCCCGGCATACACACATCGCTCAAAACGATCCCCTCCCAATCCGCTTTTACCCACTCTTTGGCCTCGAAAGGATGGGTAAAGCCACGCACGCGGTAGCCTGCCTGCTCAAGCATTTGGGTATAGGCGTCAAGTACATCAACGTCATCATCAATCAGCAAAATAGAACATTCATCATTCAACATCATCGACATCCGTTACCGAGAATTGCAGCACCACGCAAGCGTTACGCGTCAGCGTCGACGCCAGACGCAGGTCGCCCTTCATTTGCGCCATCAGCGACACGCTAATCGACAGCCCAATACCCAACCCGACAGCTTTACTGGTGGTAAACGGCTTGAGTAAAGAGGGCAACAGCGCCACAGGCCAGCCAGGGCCGTTATCTGCAATATAAACCTCCAGCGCCTCTCCCTGCGTCTGCCACGTCACCGCGATCGCCGCATCATGCGAACAGGCGTCAAGCGCATTTGCCAGCACATTCACCAGAACCTGCTGAATACGCACTTCATCGCCGCTAACCCATACGGTGTCGGTTGGCAGTGAAAGCGCTCCCTGCCGGGATTGGTGGCGCATGGCTAATAACTCCCATGCCGCCACGAAGGTTTGGCGCAGATCAACGGGATACAATGGCGTTTCCAGCTCCGCCCGGCGGGTAAACTGCCGCAGCGAACGGATAATGGCGTCAATCCGGTTAATGAGCCCTTCCGCTTTGGTGAGCGTATTTCTCGCCTGTCCGCTCTGACCTTGTTCAATCGCGCGTCCCGCCGTAAATAAATACATTGAAAGCGCATTCAGCGGCTGGTTAATTTCATGCGCCAGCGTGGTCATGGTCTGGCCGACTACCGCCAGTTTCGCCGTCTGAATCAACTCATCCTGCATGGCGCGCAGGTCGGCTTCTATCTCTTTGCGCTCGGCGACCTCTTGTTCAAGCTGTCTGCGTTGCATATTGAGCTGGCCCAGCGTATGGCGTAGCAAACGGGCTATCCGTCCTAGCTCATCGCGCCCGTAAACCGGGATAGTCGAATCGGTTCTCCCCAGCCCTATCTGTACCACAGCCTGATTAAGCGCGGTAAAACGCTTTACCAGCCGGGAACGGATAAAATAGTGGTTGAGTCCCCAGGCCAGCAGCAACGCCAGGAGCGTCGCCACTAAAATAAGCCCGCCGCTAACGCGAACAATCTGTTCCAGGCGTTGATTGAACGTCTGCATTTGCTGGTGACTACTACCTAACTGCGCCTCAAGCAGCGTGCGAAAGCGCCCTAGCGTAGCCTCTCTGGCGCGGCTGGCGTCCAGTAAGGCTTTTTGCGCCGCAACATAATCGCGCATGGTATCGGGCATCTTATTTTTTACCATCCCGATTTCCAATAGTTCGTCGATGGTTTGCCGCAGCGTGATTGTACTGGGCCAGTCATCGAGCGCACGAATATTCTCATCCGCCGTTTTTTTTAGGTTTTCCAGATAGCGAATATGGGTCTCCACCAGCATCCCGTCATTATTGCCGGACTTGAGTTCATTCAATCTGTCGCGCAGGTCGTCAACAATCTGATTTTCAATTCGCGCCAGGGTATATACCTGCTGCTGCTCGTTCTGCACCTCGCGCGAACGTTGCAAATACTGCGCTGCATCACCCTGATTCGCCTCAATTTGATCGAGCAGCGTCCCCTGCTGCCAGGTAAAATCCTGTACCAGCGAATTTAGCTCCGTGGTGAAATCATCATGGAGCCAGTCAATGCGAGCGGAAAGCTCGCTAACTTTCTCCCGCACCAAAAACATGTTGTAGAGGGCGTTGTCCAGCTCCGCCAGCAAGGTCCGGCTATCCTGTAAAATGACGGCCAGTTGCCGGCGCTCAGCAAGCTGAAGCCCCTGACTGAGACGCTCAATCTTATCCAGATGCTGAATAATCTGCGTACGTAACTGCAAACGTACCGTCGTGTTCGGCGCCAGCAAAAATTCATTGAGTTGATCCACGGCCAGATTCAGGTTCCCCTCAATTAAAAAAGCGGAGTGGATGCGAGGAAAATATTCATCAAGCGAATAGCGAACCTGCGAACTTTGCTCATGCCAGGAATAAAGGCTGACCATACTGACAATCAGCGTCAGTAATGCGCCCGTTAAAAATGCACCCCGTAAACTGTTGCTGATACTGAGCTGACGAAGCCGTTGCAATAATCTCCCCTTCATTTCAGCTCTTCCAGTTTGTGAATCGCCAGCCGCTGATTGTTCAGAAACCAGATCTGCCACTCCATCATTTTTTGTTCGGCAAAGCTTTTATTATCAAACTGCGCCAGCCAGGTTTCATCTTCGCTGCTTGCCGCATCCACCGGGACGCTGGTCAATAAGGCTCTGATTTCAGGTAAGGGGCGTTTAAGCCGCGTTTCTGCGCTGTGCAACGCTCGCCATGCATCTTTAAGCTGCGCAAGACGAAAACTGATCGCGGTATCAAACATGCGTTGTACCAGTTGCTGACGCTTCAGGATCAGACGATAGTTCAACGGCGGCTGGGCCATCAAACGCTGTTGTTGCGCGGCGCGAGGATTATCGGCGCTAAGCGGTGCGACGGGATACTTACCGGTATTCGCGTCAGCCAGTATCCTTTGCCCTTTCGGACTTAATAAGTAATGAATAAAAGCACGCGCTTCGTCTGCATGACGGCTGTTTTTCAACACTGCGACGTAAGTGGGCGACACCGCAGAATACGGAAAATAGGTAAAAGCAAGATTAGGATCGTTGAGTAGCAAATTAGCATAATTATCAATGACCGGCCCGGCAACGCCAAGCCCGCTTTTAATTTTATCCGCTACGCCGAAACTGCGAGAGGAAATCGTGACCAGATTACCCGAGATTGCCAGCAGCGTCGCCCACCCTGCCGTCCAGCCTTTTTGCTGCAACAGCGACTCTACCATCAAATGATTCGTGTCTGAGCGTGACGGACTGCTCATTAATAGAGCGCCCTGGTAACTGGGCAGGCCCATATCCTGCCAGTCGGCAGGCGGCGGAAGATGGCGCGCAGCGAGCGCTGAACGGTTGATCAATAGCCCAAATCCGGATACCGCTACCGCCACTGAAGTTGAGCGGATAGAACGCGGCACCAGCTTCTGGCTGGCGGCAGGCGCGCTATCTAATAGCGCCAGCTTTTGGTGCTCCTGAAGGTGTTGCAACAGCATGGGGGATGACGTCAGGATCAGATCGACATTTTCCGCATTCGCCGTATCAAGTAATTGCTCTAAAGAACCGCTGGTACGGTTGAGCGTACGAATCATGACGGAACCCGGCTCCGTCTGCCAGCGCTGGATAATCCAGGCGGTCGCGCTGGGTGAAAAGGTCGTTGCCATCACCAGCTCGCGGCTGTACGCCTGGCAAGAACCGAACATCGCCGCCAGCCATAGCGTAAAAGCGCCCACTCTGGCGAAACGACTACAGCATGAGAAAAGTCGATTTGTGATCCCGTTCATAAATATCGATATCACATAAAGAAAATATTGAGACAAAACTTACCCTTTTATTTCTGTTGGCATCCAGAACAACGTTATTTGAATAATAACGGGTCCGTCGCCCGAAAACATCAATAAAGCGTATCAGATCACTGGCAGCAAATTTGTTAATATCCGCACATGCTAACGATAAAACGGCCATGCCAATAATTAAAGTTTCACCACACCCTTCAGGATGGGTCAAAAATAACCTTTAAATTCACCCAATTGAGTCAATTTTAACACATTTCTTCGACTTGAATTTTATTGTCACTCCTTTCACTCTACCGACAAAACCTCCTGATGTTCATCTCACTATAAAATACAGGTGACTCCATGTTAACAATATTAAAAACAGGGCAATCGGCGCATAAAGTCCCACCGGAAAAAGTCCAGGCTACGTATGGTCGATATCGTATACAGGCATTGTTAAGCGTATTTCTGGGATATCTCGCTTACTATATAGTCAGAAACAACTTCACATTATCGACGCCTTATTTAAAAGAGCAATTGGATCTCAGCGCTACGCAAATCGGCCTGCTGAGTAGCTGTATGCTTATTGCTTACGGAATCAGTAAAGGCGTAATGAGCAGTCTGGCGGATAAAGCCAGCCCAAAAGTCTTCATGGCGTGCGGTCTGGTACTCTGCGCGATTGTTAACGTTGGGCTGGGATTCAGTAGCGCATTCTGGATATTTGCCGCTCTGGTGGTCTTCAATGGCCTTTTTCAGGGCATGGGCGTCGGCCCCTCGTTTATTACCATTGCAAACTGGTTCCCTCGTCGGGAACGCGGACGCGTAGGCGCCTTCTGGAATATCTCGCATAACGTTGGCGGCGGGATCGTCGCGCCTATCGTCGGTGCGGCTTTTGCGATATTGGGCAGCGAACACTGGCAAAGCGCCAGTTATATCGTTCCGGCCTGCGTCGCCGTCATTTTTGCCTTAATTGTTCTGGTCTTGGGAAAAGGTTCGCCGCGCGAAGAAGGTCTTCCCTCCCTGGAACAGATGATGCCGGAAGAAAAAGTCGTACTGAAAACGAAGAATACGGCAAAAGCGCCGGAAAATATGAGCGCATGGCAAATCTTCTGTACTTATGTGCTGCGCAATAAAAATGCCTGGTATATTTCGCTGGTGGATGTCTTCGTCTATATGGTGCGGTTTGGCATGATTAGCTGGTTGCCTATCTATCTGTTGACAGTAAAACACTTTTCAAAAGAACAGATGAGCGTCGCGTTTCTCTTTTTCGAGTGGGCGGCGATTCCTTCCACGCTACTGGCAGGCTGGCTGTCAGATAAACTGTTTAAGGGCCGCAGAATGCCGTTAGCCATGATTTGCATGGCGCTGATTTTTGTCTGTCTGATCGGATACTGGAAAAGTGAATCTTTGCTGATGGTAACGATTTTCGCCGCCATTGTAGGTTGTCTGATTTACGTCCCGCAATTCCTCGCGTCCGTACAGACAATGGAGATAGTCCCCAGTTTTGCCGTAGGTTCCGCCGTCGGATTACGTGGGTTCATGAGCTATATTTTCGGCGCCTCGTTGGGCACCAGCCTGTTTGGCGTGATGGTGGATAAACTTGGCTGGTACGGCGGATTTTATCTTCTGATGGGCGGCATCGTGTGTTGCATTCTATTCTGTTACCTCTCCCATCGCGGCGCGCTGGAACTGGAACGTCAGCGCCAGAATGCGTTACATAATCAGGACTCACTGCAGCTTGCGGACGCGCAATAAATGATTAGCCTTCCCGGGGAACAGAAGCGCCGACATTGTCGGCGCTATCTATTCACTGACATCGTGTATACCCAAGATAATTCGGGTTGCTTAAAGGCGGCAAGGGAGTGAGTCCCCTGGAGCATAGATAACGATGTGACTGGGGTGAGCGACGTCCCGTCAGGGCGAGGCCCATGGATGGGCCGAGTAATCCGTAGCCAGCACATAAGCAACTTGAAGTATGAAGGGTATGTACTGACTAACGCTTACCGTATCCCACCATAAAGCGAATAATTAACCCACATGCCGGTGCGAGAAAAAGCAATAATCCGCTAACGATGTCATCGCCATCCTGCAGCCATACATTGAGTAAATAAATCAGCGCGGCAAGGATAACCATTCCCGTAAAAGAAGAAACCGCAGAAAAAGCCCCCATCACCTGACCGATATAGCCACTCACGGCAAGTATACTTATTGCAAGAAATGTCCATAAATAGATCATCTATAATACCTCCTGTCTATGGCAAGGCTTCCATATAGCCTTACGGTCCCTCTCACTTCTCCTTTAAGATAAACCTTATCAGCAAGTCATTTCCATAACATTTATCTCACATTTTATTTTTCTAATCATTTTTCAATAACCTTCGTCTGAAATAAAATTATCACTGTAAAAACAATGCATTAAAAATAATGATTAGCTTATTTTTGCTACGGGAGAAATATTTACGCTTCTTGATAAAGAATTTCTGGGCGCGAGTAAATAACTGGTGGTACATTAGCCTGCCTGGCGTTCATGCCCTCGTGGTTTAGTACTGACTTAGTTTTACACTCCTTACGGGAACCATTGTCGTACATGATGGCCTAACTATACGTAAATCATTCAAGTTACCCTGATGAGCTTACTCAAGTAAGTGCTTCGGATAAGCGAACGCAACTTGAAGGATGATGCGTATTTCAGAGTGTACCGCTGCGGATAATGACTCTTCTGCGATACATTATTTTCGTATCTACAGAAGGTATTTTATGTTTCCTCAAAGCAAATTTTCACGCGCGTTTTTGCACCCGCGCTACTGGCTGACGTGGTTTGGCGTTGGCGTCCTCTGGTTACTGGTGCAGCTTCCCTACCCGGTTTTGCGTTTTCTGGGCACCCGCACCGGTAAATTGGCGCGCCCCTTCCTGAAGCGACGTGAGTCGATCGCCCAGAAAAATATTGAGCTCTGTTTTCCGACCCTCTCCCGGGAAGAAAGGGAAAAACTGATCGCCGAGAATTTCCACTCTCTTGGCATGGCGCTGCTTGAAACGGGCATGGCCTGGTTCTGGCCTGATAGCCGGGTTCGCAAATGGTTTGATGTGGACGGGCTGGACAACCTTACCCGTGCGCAGGCGCAAAATCGCGGCGTAATGGTCGTTGGCGTGCATTTTATGTCGCTGGAATTGGGAGGCCGGGTAATGGGTCTCTGCCAGCCGATGATGGCGACCTATCGTCCGCATAACAATCCGCTCATGGAGTGGGTACAGACGCGCGGTCGTATGCGCTCAAATAAAGCGATGATCGGCAGAAACAATCTGCGCGGCATTGTGGGCGCGCTAAAAAAAGGGGAAGCCGTTTGGTTTGCTCCCGACCAGGACTACGGTCCTAAAGGCAGCTCCTTTGCGCCATTTTTCGCGGTTGAAAACGTCGCCACCACCAACGGTACCTATGTACTGTCCAGGCTGTCTGGCGCCGCCATGTTGACCGTTACAATGGTAAGGAAATCCGATAACTCGGGTTATCGTCTGTATATTACCCCTGAAATGGAAGGTTACCCGGCAGATGAAAATCAAGCCGCTGCCTATATGAATAAAATTATTGAGAAAGAGATCATGCGCGCCCCGGAGCAATATCTCTGGATCCATCGCCGTTTCAAGACTCGCCCGCTGGGGGAAGCGTCACTCTACATCTGAAAAAGGCCGCAAGGCCTTTTATTTTGTCATTTCGCATTGCCATAATATTCATATTGTAAATTACTCATTCCTGCTTTTAGCGATAAGGCTCCTGTTTACAGGCGATTTTTACTGTGTCGGCGACGTCGCTCAATAGCGATTCATCACTGTCAGAAATTAAACTGTCGCCGATTCCCGACACTTGTAAGTTACTAAAAGTAAATAAGAAAATGCCTCTTGTTTCACCTCATTTTTAGGCGTACATTAGCGCCGTCTGGAGCGATGACGCGCAGAATTCTGAGGTGATGCAGGCGGTCGAAACACGAATAATTCTCAATTTCGTATTGTCCGGCATCAACTCTCTATAATCAGGTAAGTGTAAGTTCATTTAGGCGTACGACAGGTACGCGGAGAGATGAAACGTGAAATATTTCTTTATGGGCATTTCATTTATGGTCATCGTTTGGGCCGGTACTTTCGCCCTGATGATTTAAAAGTACAATGCAAAGAAAAACAGGAGCCATGGGGCTCCTGTTTGCTTTTCTACTCCGTGCTCGCTTCAACGGGTTTTGGATGTGACGGCAGCACGCCATCGGCGCGGAACATCGCTTTAATCCCTCTGACGGCCTGGCGAATGCGGTCGCGATTCTCTATTAATGCAAAGCGTACATGGGTGTCACCATAGTCACCAAAGCCTATCCCTGGAGAAACGCAAACCTTCGCCTCATTCAGCAGCTTCTTGGCAAACTCAAGCGACCCCATCGCCGCATATTGCTCCGGGATTTTCGCCCAGACGTACATTGAGGCTTTCGGCATTTCAACCATCCAGCCCGCCTCATGCAGCCCCTTCACCAGCACATCGCGACGACGTTTATACTGCTCGGCAATATCGCGCACGCACTGCTGATCGCCTTCCAGAGCGGCGATAGCCGCCACCTGAAGCGGGGTAAAGGTGCCATAATCGTGATAACTTTTAATGCGCGCCAGCGCGCTGACCAGGGTTTTATTGCCCACCATAAACCCAATACGCCAGCCCGCCATATTATAGCTTTTCGACAGCGTGAAAAATTCAACCGCCACGTCGCGCGCGCCGGGCACCTGCATAATGGATGGCGCTTTCCAGCCGTCGTACACGATATCGGCATACGCCAGATCGTGCACCACCAGCACATCATAACGTTTAGCCAGAGCGACCACTTTTTCAAAAAATTCCAGTTCGACGCACTGGGCCGTAGGGTTAGACGGAAAACCCAAAATCATCATTTTCGGTTTCGGATAACTTTCGCGAATAGCGCGCTCCAGCTCGTTGAAGAAATCCACCCCCTCTACCAATGGAACCGAACGCACCTGCGCCCCGGCGATAACGGCGCCATAGATATGAATCGGGTAACTGGGGTTCGGCACCAGTACCGTATCACCATGATCCAGCGTCGCCAGCATTAAATGCGCCAGTCCCTCTTTGGAACCGATGGTCACAATCGCTTCGGTTTCCGGATCGATATCGACATCATAACGTTCCTGATACCAGTGAGAAATCGCGCGGCGTAAACGCGGTATGCCGCGAGACGTGGAATAACCGTGCGTATCCGGACGCTGCGCGACGGTGCAAAGTTTTTCGACAATGTGGGGAGGGGTTGCGCCATCAGGATTACCCATACTGAAATCAATAATATCTTCGCCGCGCCGACGCGCAGCCATTTTGAGTTCAGCGGTGATGTTAAAAACATAGGGCGGAAGGCGATCGATACGCGTAAAGCGACGTTCAGGGCGGAAGTCAGCCATAATATCCTCAGATTAACGTTAGCGCCCGGACCGTCCGAGCGACGCTGCCACGATGGTGGCCCCTTTAGAAAATAGCCTGAAAATTTTCTTCCTGTCGAGAGGCTAATGAAAATATTTTTAGCGATGAAAAAGAGGAACAACCGTAAAAATTTACTTTTTTAAGCGTGTCAGTTATAGCATCAAACAAACCATATTGTTAACAACTTGATATCATTGAATTTACGTAACGTGGCGCAGCCGACGATAATTTCCTGTCAATAAACCTTACCTCAAATAATCCCCTTTTGATTTTGTGGTTTTTCCTCTTTAATTAAAGCCCTTACTAAAAATAATGGTATTCAATCATGTCATATTGCGGTGTTTTTCAGGGACATTTCCCCGAAAATGAGGATCCTTTCCGGCAAGCTGCCGCGATGAAACCGTAAATAAGGCAGCGAACCGGATACGTATAGTAAAATAAATCCCTGTTTTCGCCTGACTAACCGCCATGACATGATGACTCAACGCGCTGGTGTTTGACCTTTCGCTCAGCAAGAGTAAAGTGAAATAATTCAGACAGTTGAAGCATTCATGCACAGGAAAGGCAATGAAAAAAACAGACTTACCGGCAGACCAACAATTTTTTGCCGATCTGTTTAGCGGCCTGGTGCTGAATCCACACCGATTAGGACGCGTATGGTTTGCCAGCCAACCACCCTCCCTGCCCTCCGGCAGCTTATGTATCGACCTCCCCCGGCTGGATATCGTCTTGCGCGGAGAATACGGTAATCAACTGGAAAAAACGCAGCGTCGGTTGACGGAAGGCGAAATGTTGTTTATCCCTGCCCGTGCGGCGAACCTGGCGGTTAGCGATAAACCGGTGATGCTGCTTAGTCTGGTATTCGCGCCCTCCTGGCTGGGTTTATTGTTTTACGAAAACCGTACAGCATCGCTTTTACGTCCGACGCGCCGTATCGAATTGCCACATTTGCAACGTGGCGAAGGCGAAGCAATGCTGACCGCGCTTACCCATTTAAGCCGTTCTCCTCAGGAACAAAATATTATCCAGCCGCTGGTGCTCAGCCTCCTGCATTTGTGCCGGAACGTGGTGAATACGCCCCCCGATATCTGCCGTCCACGCACTGAATTTCTCTATCACAGTATCTGTAACTGGGTACAGGATAACTACGCCCAGCCGTTAAACAGAGAAAGCGTTGCACAGTTCTTTAATATCACCGCCAACCACCAGTCCAGGCTATTTACTCAGCATGGCACCATGAGTTTTGTGGAGTATGTTCGCTGGGTGCGAATGGCGAAAGCGCGTATTATGTTGCAGAAATACCACTTGCCGATTAACGAAGTCGCGCTGCGTTGCGGGTATCAGGATAGCGATTATTTTTGCCGTCTGTTCCGACGTCAGTTTGGCCTGACGCCAGGGGATTACAGCGCGCGGTTTCAGTAACAAACTGCTCGCCCGATGGCGGCGTAAACGCCTTATCCGGCCTACCATCACTCACGAACGTAGGCCTGATAAGCGCAGCGCCATCAGGCGGTTATCCCATGCTAAAACGTTAACTCCGCCTTCAGCAACGCCAGAATACTGTCGGCATCATTGGCGGCAAACAGCGACTGACGGAAGTTTTTATTCACCAGCTTACGGGCGAGCTGTGAAAAAACCTTCACATGATTTATCCCTTCATCCGCCCCAAGCGTCAGCATAATCACCAACTCTACGTCACCCATCTCCGACTGCCAGTCTACGGGCTGTGCGAGACGCGCAATACTGATCGACGAGTGGCGAATCCATTGCGATTTGGTATGGGGGATCGCCACGCCAAAACCGACGGCGGTGGTCACAATCTCCTCACGCTGCCAGACGTCCTCTTCCAGTTCGAACGGATGTTCGGTACGCCCGTTAACGCCAAGATTACCGCACAGAAACTGGATAACCTGTTCCTTATTACTGAGCGGCTCGCCGACAAAGATATTTTCCAGCGCCAACAGCGGTCGTACCTCTTTTTCTGGCGCGAACTGATTCAGCAGAGCTTCTATCTCCTGGGCGCTGCGACACTCGCAAGCCTGACTTGCCAGCGCCCGACACGCCTGACTATCCAGATGACGTAGCTGACTTTTTACCGCCGGAATACGTGGACTGCTCATACTTAGCTCATCCAGCCCCAGTCCCAAAAGTAGCGGTAAATAGCGGCTTTCTCCGCCCAGTTCGCCGCAAATGCCGACCCATTTGCCTCGCTCATGGGCAGTGTGGATAATCTGCCGCAACATGCGTAAAAACGATGGCGTAATCGGGTTATACAGCGGCGAGACGCGCGGATTATTGCGATCGACCGCGTACAGATATTGCGTCATATCGTTCGAACCGATGCTAAAGAAATCCACCTCATCGCAGAAATGATCGATGATGTAACAGACCGACGGCACCTCAACCATAATTCCCAACGGAATATCCTGCACGTGACGCAGCCTTTCCCCATGCAGCTCCGCAACCGCCTTTTTCAGCTCACTTTTTACCCATAAAATCTGGTCGAGACTATGCACCATCGGAATCATCAACTGCGCATGACCGAAAACAGCAGCCCGCAAAATTGCGCGAAGCTGGGTGCGAAAAAGTCCGGCAAACTCAGGGTAGATGCGTACCGCACGGTAGCCAAGAAAAGGGTTCTCTTCCTGCGGAATATTGAGATAGCGGATATGTTTATCGCCGCCAATATCCATGGTGCGGAAAATCACCGGCTTTTCGCCCGCCGCCAGCAAAACCTGTTGGTAGGCTTCAAACTGCTCCTGCTCATCCGGCGCGCTGTCGCGATCCATAAACAGCATTTCGGTACGAAACAGGCCAATGCCTTCTGCGCCGTTGGAGAACGCGCCAGGCGCCTCCAGCGCGGTGCCAATATTCGCCGCAATATCGATACGCTGGTTGTCCTGCGTACAGGCAAGCAACGCCGCATCGCGCGCCTGCCGCTGTTGTCGTTTATCCGCCAGCTTCTGCGCCACGGCATAATAGCCGCGCACCGAGGTATCCGGACTAATCGCCAGTACGCCGCACTGCGCGTCCAGCACCGCAGGCCGGGTAGCATAACGACCAATGGCCTCGGCAGAGAGCCCGCTAAGCACCGGGATCGCGGAGGCGCGCGCCAGAATCAAAGTATGTGACGTCCGCCCGGTCTTTTCGAGGATCATGCCGGACAGATACTGTAAATCGAGGCTTAAAAACTGGCTGGGCGTTAAGTCTTCCGCCACCAGAAGGGTGGGACGCGTTA
>OKEE01000126.1_pt1 | contig 46530 bp, 46 predicted proteins | sample 1611071 | NCBI WGS metagenome assembly OKEE01 (sample SAMN04436708, study PRJEB24849) | human gut metagenome | biome: human gut; feature: NICU; material: stool | host: Homo sapiens | place: USA: Saint Louis, MO | collected 2010-09-07 | reverse complement strand
GTTCAGCTCCTTCGCGGTGCATCGCCTGTGCGATACCGTAGGCGATGGACAGTTTACTGGCCACGCCAGTGACCAGAATGCGCTTACCGGAAAGAAAACCCATAGCTTTAATCCTTATAGTCATTGCTTATTTTTTGCTTTTACGAACAATGGTTAACAGCAACTTTTCAACATTATTCGAAATTAGTCTGAAATTATATCCCACTCCTGGCCCCGTGTGTCACGCTATTTTTCCGCCGCTATCTCCGGCAGGTGACGTTCTAAAACCACACGGTAACGAAGTCCCTGAGGATTTTGAGCACTCCCCAGGGCCAAACTGGCAAATCAAAGAGTCTAATGGGACAGGCCCTACGGTGCAGTATACCAGCTGGTGTAAGGTTCGCCTCATCCAACCAGAGACACCGGGACGGACAGCAAGTACGATAGCGATGCGCCTTCCACCAGACAAATAAAGGTTCTGTAGGAAGCCTGAATATTCATCCAAATGGTTTACCTCACCTATTAGCGATGTTATGGACATGTAATTTTAACCAGCAAATGCTTAACAAAAATAATTTCTTTTTTAGGCGCTGAAGGTTTTCTCTATTTATTGATGCAGAGTAATACTGAATATGAAAAATTTTGGAAATCAGGTGATTACAGTAGTTACAAATCAGGTTTTTATATGTTTGCATGTATATTATAATAAATTTTCAGAGGATGAGACATATGCCGTTTACATTTCAGATCGGAAATCATAGTTGCCAGATATCAGAAAGACATTTAAGAGATATCATTGATCATAAAAGAGAGCATGTTTTTTCAACGTATGAGAAATTCATAGATTTTTTCAGGAATATATTTACCAGTCGAAGTTTAATCTCTGATTATAGAGAAATCTATAATCTACTGTGCCAAAAAAACGAGCGTCCAGATATTACGAAGCCTTTCTCGCTACGACCATTTTCGAAGCGAGATGAAGACTGTACACGATGGCGCCCCCTTCTTGGATATATTAAACTTATTGATGTCTCCAGGCCTGAAACAAGAGATAAATACACTGTAGAGGTATTAGCACATCAAGAAAATATGTTACTACTACAGATGTTTTATGATGGAATGTTAGTGACCGAGACGGAGTGCTCTGAGCGTTGCGTCGATTTTTTAAAAGAAACGATGTTTAATTATAATTCCGGGGAAATTACGCTTGCCGCTTTAGATAATGATCACCTGACGCCGAGCGAAGCAGGTAGTAATGGGATCTATGAGGCTTTTGAGCATCGTTTGATAGACTTCCTGACCACGCCCGCCACGGCGTCTGGTTATGAGAGCGGCGCTATTGATCAGACGGATGCATCACAACCAGCGGCAATAGAGGCGTTTATTAACTCGCCGGAGTTTCAGAAAAATATTCGCATGCGTGATATTGAAAAAAATAAAATAGGTAGCGGAAGTTATGGGACAGTCTATCGGTTACATGATGACTTTGTTGTTAAGATTCCAGTTAATGAGCGGGGAATAAAAGTGGATGTTAACTCTCAGGAACATCGTAATTGTCATCCTGAGCGTGTCAGTAAGTATTTGAATATGGCCAATGGCGACAAGAATTTTTCTCGTTCGGCCATCATGAATATTAATGGTAAAGACGTTACGGTTTTAGTTTCAAAATATATTCAAGGTCAGGAGTTCGATGTTGAAGATGAAGATAACTATCGAATGGCGGAGGCGCTTCTTAAATCCCGGGGGGTTTATATGCATGATATAAATATCTTAGGTAATATTCTGGTTAAAGAGGGGGTTCTTTTCTTTGTGGATGGCGATCAAATCGTGTTGTCACAAGAATCACGGCAACAGCGAAGCGTTTCTCTTGCAACAAGGCAACTGGAAGCGCAAATTAAGGCCCATCACATGATAAAATTAAAGCGGGCCGAGACCGAAGGAAATACTGAAGATGTTGAATATTATAAGTCACTTATTACGGATCTTGATGCGTTAATCGGAGAGGAAGAACAGACACCTGCGCCAGGAAGACGTTTTAAACTAGCCGCGCCTGAGGAGGGGACTCTTGTGGCTAAAGTATTAAAGAATGAATTAAAAAAATAGCATTTAGTTCCGTTCTTTTCTGCGAATCGCCGGGGCTCATTCGCTACAGATTTACCGATCAATTATTGAGAGTTGCTATTCGTTTAAAGGTCGTTCGGGGGATCTGGACAGCCTGCAGCGGAGATGCAACTCGCCATTAGGGTTGGCGATGCCGCGCTGCCATAGTGGGTGAAATGCCTCGCAATGGTGTAACAACATTAACTCGCCTTGATTTTTCCCCTCTGCCTGACAAGAAAAACCTGGCTTTACGGATGGTCTCATGCCGTCGTATTAGCGTTGTTCGGCGTAGTATGTAAATTTCCTTATAGCAATAGAAGAACATTCTCAAAACATAAAATTAGCAAGTTATCATGAAGTTAACATATATTGTTTTTTTCGATCATTTTTTATATATTGATCGTTTTTATTGATTGATTTGCGTTAAAAGCGCATTATCAGGGAGTTAAGATCAAGTGGAGTGGTCACATGCGCTATTTTTTTATGGCAGAGCCGATAAGGGCAATGGAGGGGGATTTACTGGGCGTCGAAATTATTACCCATTTTGCATCGTCGCCCGCTCGTCCGCTACACCCTGAGTTTGTTATCTCGTCATGGGACAATTCGCAGAAGCGCCGTTTTCTGCTTGATCTGTTGCGGACAATCGCGGCCAAACATGGCTGGTTTCTACGCCACGGCCTATTCTGTATCGTAAATATTGATCGGGGTATGGCGCAGCTTGTCCTTCAGGATAAAGATATTCGCGCATTACTACACGCCATGCTATTTGTGGAGCTGCAGGTCGCTGAACATTTTTCATGTCAAGATAACGCCTTAATCGATCCTTTAATACACGCGCTTCATAAGCAACCTAATCCATTATGGCTGGGCGACCTGGGCGTAGGGAATGCAACTGCTGCGCCATTAGTTTGCGGGTGTTTTAGCGGCGTAAAACTTGATCGCAGCTTTTTTGTCTCACAAATTGAAAAAATGACGTTTCCGCTGCTTGTCAAACATATCCGGCGTTATTGTGACAAGATCGTGGTGGGGGGCCAGGAAAACACACGCTATTTGCCGGTGTTAAAAACGGCAGGCATTTGGGCAACCCAGGGCACGTTATTTCCTTCCGTTGCGTTAGAAGAGGTTGAAACATTGCTGTTGGGCAGTCGCATGAACACCCTCAGAGAATCGAACTGAGGGTATTTGTTTCGCTTAGCGATCCTTTCGCCATGCGTCAGCGGTCAGCGCCTCGCCAAAATGGCCTGCGATTAAACGGCGGGTAAGCTCATGTAGCGGAGAGGCGAGCACATCGGCGGTGCTGCCGCGTTCAACCACTTCCCCCTGATGCATCACTAATACCTGATCGCTAATATGCTTCATCATGCCGATATGCTGCGTGACATAGATATAGGAGATGCCTTGCTTTTCCTGCAATTCAAGCATCAGATTGATGAGCTGCGAGCGCATGGACATATCAAGCGAAGCCAGCGCTTCGTCCGCGATAATGACTTTAGGGCGTAAAATCAGCGCGCGGGCCAGGCCCAGACGCTGTTTCTGCCCCGGCGCCAGCATATGCGGGTAGTAGCTCACGTGATCGGGCAATAGCCCCACCATACGCATCGTCTCGACAATCTGTTTGCGCCGCTGTTCCGGCTCCAGATCGGTATTAAGGCGCAGGGGGAAGTCAAGGATCTGCGAAATACGTTGACGTGGATTCAGTGACGTTGAGGGGTCCTGAAAAATCATTCGAATACGTTGGCTTCGAAACGAATAGTCGCCGTAATGCAGGGGATGATCGTCAATAAGAAGCTCGCCGCTGGTGGGTTCAATCATGCCGGCCAGCATCTTTGCCAGCGTGGATTTGCCGGAACCGTTTTCGCCGATAATGGCCAGGGTCTGACGCTCACGAAGCGTAAAGCTTAATGGTTTCACGGCGTCGACGGTCTGGCGGCGAAACCATCCTGTCCGGTAGCGAAAGGTTTTACTCAGGTTGCGCACTTCAAGCAGAGTTTCCACCATATCACTCTCTCTCCATATTCAGCGGAAAATGACAGGCATAGAGATGATTTTTCGCGCCGGTTAAGCGTGGCGTGATAATGCATTCTCGTTGCGCGTAAGGGCAGCGCGGCCCCAGACGACAACCTATCGGTAACTGCTCCAGTAGCGGGATCGCGCCCGGCAGCGTATTGAGACGGCTTTTATGCGGCATCGCGCTGCCAAAATCCGGAATCGCACGGATAAGCGCCTGCGTATAAGGATGATGTGGCGTCGTCACCAGATCTTTACTTGGCGCGGTTTCTACCGTCTGGCCGCAGTATAAAACGTTGATTTTGTCAGCCCACTGACTCAGCATTTGCAGGTCGTGGCTAATCAACAGAATGGTGGTATTACTGTTTTGATTCAGTCGCGTCAACAGGCGAAAAATTTGCGCCTGCGTCGTCGGTTCCATTGAGTTGGTGGGTTCATCAGCGATCAGGAGTCGCGGTTGATTCGCCAGCGCGATAGCGATCATAACTTTCTGACACTCGCCATCGGTCAGTTCATAGGGAAAACTGCGCATCGCGTCTTTATGATCTTTAATTCCCACCCGGTGCAGTAATTCAATTGCACGCCGTTTACGCCAGCCTAAACGCTGCCACCAGCGGCCTTTATAGGTCCAGGCGGGAATATTTTGCATTAACTGGCGGCCGACGCGTTCGGAAGGATCAAGGCACGACTGCGGCTCCTGGAAGATCATCGACACATTATGTCCGACCAGCTTACGCCGTTCACGTGAGGAGAGGCGCAGCAGATCGATATCATCAAAACGCATACGGTCGGCAGTGACTCGCCAGTTGTCTTTCGCGACGCCGCAAATAGCTTTAGCAATCAAGCTCTTTCCGGAACCCGATTCACCTACCAGGCCGCGAATTTCACCTTCGCTTAATGTCATACTGACGCGATCGACCGCTTTTACCCAACCTTCGCTGGTTTTAAATTCAATGGTGAGATTGCGGATATCCAGTAACGGCATTATTCCACCCCCGCAATAATCGCACGACGAATCCCATCTCCGAGCAGGTTTACCAGTAAAACACTGAGCGTTATCGCCGCGCCGGGTAGCATAACGGTCCACGGCGCGACATAGATTAGCTCCAGCGCATCTCCCAACATGGCGCCCCATTCAGGAGAGGGAAGCTGCGCGCCGAGATCTAAAAATCCCAGCGCGGCGATGTCCAGAATCGCCATCGACAGCGCCCGGGTAATTTCGGTGACCAGACCGGCGGTAATATTCGGTAAAATGGCGAACCACAGAATATTCAGCGTTGTCGCGCCATCCAGACGGGCGGCAATGACGTACTCTTTTTCCAGTTCATCATGCACCATGCTGTAGACGGAACGTACCATTCGCGGCAACAGGGCCAGCCAGACGGCAAACATCGCGTGTGACAGATGTGGGCCGGCAAATGCCACGACGATAATCGCCAGCAAGAGCGAAGGGATGGAAAGCAGCGTGTCCAGAATATGGTTCAGCACGGCAGAGCGTAAACCGTGCGTCGCGCCTGCCACTACGCCGAGGACTAATCCACATAGCGTAGCCGCCAGCGTTACGATAAACGCGCCGCCGACCGTGGGCGCCGCGCCGCTTAACAGGCGGCTCAGCACATCGCGCCCCAGATCGTCAGTCCCCAGAAAAAAGGAGACTTCGCCATAGCGTGACCAGGAGGGTGGCAGTAGCTGATAGCCCAGAAATTGCTGATCGATACCATAGGGCGCGATCCAGCCGCCAAAAATACACAGCAACGCCAGACCGGCGCATCCATACAGACCCACCATCGCAGGCGCGTCGCTATAAAATTTACGCCAGGCAGTGCGCAGGGTGCCTGGCGGGCGCTTTTCGCTGTATACGCTATCGTAAGGCATACCATTCCTTATGTTTCAGAGGGTTAGCCATAGCACCCAAAATATCGGAAATCACATTGACCACAATAACCAGCGACCCAATGACCATCACGCCAGCGGAAATAGCGGCATAGTCCTGCTGACGAATGGCGTGAATTAACCATCGTCCCAGCCCAGGCCAGCTGAAAACCATTTCGGTAATCATCGCCAGCGTTAACATGGTTGAAAACTGCAGACCAAGACGGGGAATGACCGGCGGCAGCGCATTATGCAACACGTGACGGCGTAAAATCGTAAAGCGCGATAAGCCGCGCGTGGCCGCCGCTTTAACGTAGTTCTGATCGTAGACCTCAATAGTGCTGATTCGCATCAGGCGGATCACTTCTGTGGTCGGCGCGACGGAGAGCGTGAGCACCGGTAAAACCATATGCCGTATGGCGCTCATCACCATTTCATCACGCCATGGCGAATCTGAAATCCAGGCGTCAATGATGGCGAAACCGGTAACCGGTTTAACTTCATAAAGCAGGTCAAATCGCCCGGATACCGGCAGCCACCCCAGCGTGAGCGAAAAGAACAGTGTGAGCAGAAGCGCCAGCCAGAAAACCGGAATTGAGAAACCTAATAGTGCCAGCGCGCTGATAAAACGATCCGGCCATTTGCTACGCGTCACGCCCGCCAGCATCCCGACCGGGATGCCGACCATCAGCGCAAAACCAAAGGCGAGAATGCACAGCTCCATCGTGGCGGGAAACACCTCTTTAAGCTGTTCGGAGATCAGCTGGCCGTTAATGCTGGACACGCCAAAGTCCCAGTGCAGCAGACCGTTGAACCAGAAAACCCAGGCATTCCATAATGATGCGCCTTGTAGCGGCGCGTGCGGCGTAAAATAGCTCAGGCTAAAGCCGATAAAGGTCAGGAAGAAGAGCGTCACCAGCAACAGCAATAACCGACGCAGGGTGAAGATAATCATGGTTTTTTCACCTCTTCGTGTTTTTCGCGGGAGACGCCGGCAAAAGACGCATTGCCGAACGGGCTTAACACCAGCCCTTTAATATCGTAGCGGTAAGCCTGCAGGCGTAGTGATGATGCCAGCGGCAGTATCGGCAGCTCTTTCTCCAGGATATTCTGCGCTTCCTCATACGCTTCTATGCGCGAAGCCAACTGCTGCGACGACAGTGCCTTACGCAGCACGCTGTCAAATTCAGGGTTACACCAGTGGGCGAAATTGGTTTGCGAATTGATGGCCGCACAGCTTAACAGCGGTCTGAAAAAGCTATCCGGATCGTTGCTGTCCGTGGCCCAGCCGGATAAGGTCAGATCGTGATTCATATCCATCAGGCGCGCCTCCTGAAAACGACCTTCAACCGGCACAATGACCACTTTTACGCCAACCTGCGCCATATCCGCCTGAATAAGCTCCGCCGTTTTTAGCGGACTTGGGTTCCAGGCCTGAGAACTGGTCGGCACCCAGAGATGCAGCGTAAGATTCTCAATGCCCAGCGCTTTTAGCTGTTCGCGCGATTTTTGCGGATTGTACTCCGTAATTTTGGCATCGTTATCGTAAGCCCATGAGGCTCTCGGTAAAATGGAGGCTGCGGTTTCTGCCGTGCCGTAATAAATCGACTGCATCAGGCGCTGGTTGTTGATCGATAAGGCCAGCGCATGGCGCACTGCGGGATTATTCAACGGCGGCTTATCGGTGTTAAAGGCCAGATAGGCGATATTCATCCCCGGGCGCAACGTCAGCCGCAAACGCGGATCGTCGCGTAAAATAGTTAGCTGGCTGGCGGCGGGCCAGGCCAGAACATCGCATTCACCGGTCAGTAATTTCGATAAACGCCCGGTACCGCCGGAGCCTAAATCCACCACCACTTGCGGCATCAGCGGTTTGCCGCGCCAAAACCCATCGTGGCGCTGGAGACGAATAAACTGCCCGGCACGGTACTCCGAAAGCTGGAAAGGCCCGGTGCCGACCGGTTGGCGGTCTAGCAGTTCCTGACGATCTTTTCGGCTAAGCTGCGCGGCGTACTCAGCGGACATGACGGAAGCGTAGTGTGTAGCCAGATGCCATAAAAAGGAGGCGTCTGGCTGCGTCAGGCGAAACTCAACGGTGTTATTGTCCAGCTTACGCACGCTTTTTACATTGTCGGCGAACTGTAGGCTATCAAAGTAGGGGAAGCTACTGCCGTTGATGTTATGCCACGGATGCCGACGATCAAAAATCCGCTGAAAGGTAAAGACGACATCATCAGCATTGAGTTTTCGGGTCGGCGTAAACCAGGCGGTTTTTTGAAAGGAAACGTCGCGGCGCAGGTGAAAACGGTACGTTGCCCCGTTATCCAGCACTTCCCAGCTTTCTGCCAGCTCTGGGACTAAACGATAAGTATAGGGATCGACATCCAACAGGCGATCATATAACTGGGCGGCCAGGGTATCGACGATGAGGCCGCTGCTCGCTTTTTGCGGATTAAAGGTGTTGACCTGCCCGCTGACACAATACACAAAGCCGCTATCGCGAATATCTGCACTCGCAGTTTGTTCGGGCGTAGTCGCAGCCGTAGCCTGACTACTCAGTAGACCCGCTATCACGATCAGAGACGATAAAACCAGGCGCATAATAGTTAAGTTTTTGAAGTTCAATTTGCAAAGTGTATCGCACTTCGGCCCGCCACGTAAAAATGTCGGTGGATAACTGGCGTAAATGTCGTCAATTAGCCGGAGAAATAGCTAAAGCTGATGCTTTTTAAGCAAGGCGCGAAACTGGTGGTAGGTGAGCGCCAGCAAATCGGCGGCTCGTTTCTGGTTAAATTTCGCCTGCTGTAAGCTACGTTGCAGCAGCGCTTTTTCCTGTTGCAGTTGAAACTCCCGCAAGTTGAGCGGCAGGTCAGGCGTGGCGGATGCCGCTGGCAGGGCGGGCGGGGACGGTTCGGTGGGATGGCGTTGAAAAGGATCGATAACAATTTCATCCAAAGGATGTTCACTGCTGCCGTGGCGATACACTGAACGTTCGACTACGTTTTTCAGCTCGCGGACATTACCCGGCCAGGCGTAATGCAACAACGTTTCTTTTGCCCGATCGGTAAAACCGGGAAATAAGGGCAGACGTAGCTCACGACACATCTGAATAGCAAAATGCTCGGCCATCAGCATAATATCGCTCTGGCGTTCGCGCAGCGGCGGCAGTTGTACAACATCAAAAGCCAGCCTGTCGAGCAGATCGGCACGAAATGTCCCTTCCTTCACCATGGCGGGTAAATCGGCATTAGTGGCGCATACTAATCGCACATTAACCTGTAACGGCTGGCTGCCGCCGACGCGCTCTAGCTCGCCATATTCAATCACCCGCAGTAGCTTTTCCTGTACCAGCATCGGCGCTGTCGCCAGTTCATCCAAAAACAGCGTGCCGCCATCGGCGCGTTCAAAGCGACCGGGATGACGTTTTTGCGCCCCGGTAAAAGCGCCCGCTTCATGACCAAACAGTTCGGAGTCCAGCAGATTTTCGTTAAGCGCCGCGCAGTTAAGCGAGATAAGCGGTCCCTGCCAGCGTGAAGAGAGATAGTGCAGGCGATTGGCGATAAGTTCTTTACCCGTCCCGCGTTCGCCAATAATCAGCACTGGCTTATCCAGCGGCGCGAGCCGGGAGACTTGTTCCAGTACTTCAAGAAAACGGTTTGCCTCGCCGAGCAGGTTATCTTTAAATTCAGCCATGATGAAAATCGCCACTTGTTAGTGTTTTTCACCACTTTAGCCTTTTTTGCTGGCGAGGTAAAACGAAATAATTCCTTTACTATCAGTGATATAAAAAGTTGGCACGCAAATTGTATTAATCATGTAGCAGGGCATCGCCCGTTATCAGAACATTATGTGAGGATTGAATTATGGGTATTTTTTCTCGTTTTGCCGACATCGTGAACGCCAATATCAATGCGTTGTTGGAAAAAGCGGAAGATCCGCAGAAGCTGGTGCGCCTGATGATTCAGGAGATGGAAGATACGCTGGTGGAGGTTCGCTCGAACTCCGCGCGTGCTTTAGCGGAAAAGAAACAGTTATCCCGTCGTATTGAACAGGCTACGGCTCAGCAGATCGAGTGGCAGGAAAAAGCGGAACTGGCTCTGCGTAAAGATAAAGACGATCTGGCGCGCGCCGCATTGATTGAAAAACAAAAGCTGACCGATTTAACTGCTACGCTTGAACAGGAAGTCACGCTGGTGGATGACACGCTGGCGCGCATGAAGAAAGAGATTGGCGAGCTGGAAAACAAACTCAGCGAAACACGCGCTCGCCAGCAGGCGCTGATGCTGCGTCATCAGGCGGCGAGTTCTTCCCGCGATGTCCGTCGTCAGCTTGACAGCGGCAAACTGGATGAAGCCATGGCGCGGTTTGAATCCTTTGAACGTCGTATCGATCAAATGGAAGCGGAAGCGGAAAGCCATCGTTTTGGTAAGCAGCAATCGCTGGACCAACAGTTTGCCAACCTGAAAGCCGATAATGAAATCAGCGAGCAGCTGGCGCAGTTGAAAGCCAAAATGAAGCAAGATAATCAATAATGACAATGGCGGCGCCGGTACGCGCCGTCGCTCATCAGCTTTAGGTGTAAGGAGAACGCATGAGCGCGCTATTTCTGGCCATCCCGTTAACCATTTTCGTGTTGTTTGTGTTACCGATTTGGCTGTGGCTGCATTACAGCAACCGCGCCGGTCGGGGAGAACTGTCGCAAAGCGAGCAGCAACGCTTACTGCAACTCACAGACGACGCGCAACGTATGCGCGAGCGCATTCAGGCGCTGGAAGACATTCTTGATGCAGAGCATCCGAACTGGAGAGAGCGCTAATGGGTGGAATCAATCTGAATAAAAAACTATGGCGCATGCCGCAAAAGGGCATGGTGCGTGGCGTTTGCGCCGGGATCGCCGACTACCTTGATGTACCGGTAAAACTGGTGCGTATTCTGGTCGTGCTGTCGATTTTCTTTGGGCTGGCGTTTTTTACCGTAGTGGCCTATATCGTTCTGTCTTTTGTACTGGACCCTATGCCGGATAATCTGGCCGCAGGCAAACCGCAGCCGACCAGCGGCGAACTGCTGGATACCGTAGACAGAGAGCTTGCCGCAGGCGAAAAGCGTTTGCGAGAAATGGAACGCTACGTCACGTCAGATACGTTCACACTGCGTAGTCGTTTCCGTCAACTTTAAGTGTTATATCGGGAAGGTGAAGATGAATACTCGCTGGCAACGCGCCGGGCAGAAGGTGAAGCCCGGCTTCAAAATAGCAGGTAAGCTGGTTCTGTTGACCGCGTTACGCTACGGGCCTGCCGGCGTGGCGGGATGGGCGGTAAAATCCGTCGCCCGTCGTCCGCTAAAAATGTTGCTGGCGTTTGCGCTGGAGCCAGTACTTCGTAAGGCGGCGAATAAAATTTCGCAGCGTTACAAATAGCGAGTCTGGTCATAATATTTCGTTAAGCTCTGGCGTATAGTGTGTGCGAAATACATTACGTGTCAGGACGGAAGTATGTTGAAAAAAGGAATATTTGCGTTAGCGTTATTCATAGCCATGCCGCTTTATGCCGCAGAATACTGGATAGATGTCCGCATTCCGGAACAATATCAGCGAGAGCATATTCAGGGCGCGATTAATATCCCATTGCAGGAGATTAAATCTCATATCGAAACGGTAGTTCCAGACAGGAACGATACGGTAAAGTTATATTGCAACTCCGGACGACAGTCGGGCATGGCAAAACAAATGTTGCTTGATATGGGGTATACGCACGCGATGAATATGGGCGGCATCAGTCGTCTTGATATGCCGAAAGTAAAAAAATAGATAATCTATTGCTCAATACTCATACTAACCGCGGCGCTTAATGCGCCGTTGTTGATCTCTCCGGGTAGTTGATAATAACGTTTTTGCACATATCTATAACGCAGGCTCGTTATTATTTTTTCTTCTCTTCAGGCTCAACAGGATGTCAATGAAGCGACTTAAAACTGAACTCAACGCGCTGGTCAATCGTGGGGTAGACAGGCATTTGCGTCTTGCCGTAACCGGGTTGAGCCGCAGCGGTAAAACAGCGTTTATCACGGCGATGGTTAACCAGTTGCTTAATGTCCACGCGGGCGCGCGCTTACCGTTGCTCAGCGCGGTACGCGAAGAACGCCTGCTTGGCGTAAAGCGCGTGCCTCAACGTGATTTTGGTATTCCCCGTTTTACCTACGATGAGGGGATACTTCAGCTTTATGGCAATCCTCCCGCATGGCCCACACCGACGCGCGGTGTCAGTGAGATTCGGCTGGCGTTGCGCTATCGCTCAAACGACTCGCTGCTGCGCCATTTTAAAGATACCTCGACATTGTATCTGGAGATTGTGGACTATCCAGGGGAATGGTTACTCGATCTGCCCATGCTGGCTCAGGATTATTTAAGCTGGTCCCGTCAGATGAACGGCTTGTTACAAGGACAACGCGCTGAGTGGGCCGCAAAATGGCGGCAACTTTGCGACGGACTCGATCCGCTGGCGCCCGCCGATGAAAATCGGCTGGCGGAGATTGCCGCCGCCTGGACGGATTATTTGCATCAGTGTAAATCGCAGGGATTGCACTTTATTCAGCCTGGACGGTTTGTTTTGCCGGGCGATATGGCGGGCGCGCCAGCGTTGCAGTTTTTCCCGTGGCCGGATGTGGACGCCTTCGGCGAGTCAAAACTGGCGCAGGCGGATAAGCAGACCAACGCTGGAATGCTGCGCGAACGCTTTAACTACTATTGCGAAAAAGTGGTCAAAGGGTTCTACAAAAATCATTTTCTACGCTTTGATCGCCAGATTGTGCTGGTCGACTGTCTGCAACCGCTTAATAGCGGGCCGCAGGCGTTTAATGATATGCGTCTCGCTTTAACGCAGCTGATGCAAAGTTTTCACTATGGCCAGCGAACTCTGTTTCGCCGCTTGTTTTCGCCGGTGATTGATAAATTGCTGTTCGCCGCGACGAAAGCCGACCATGTCACCCTCGACCAACATGCCAATATGGTGGCCTTGCTTCAGCAGCTTATTCAGGATGCCTGGCAAAATGCCGCGTTTGAAGGCATTAGTATGGATTGCCTGGGGCTGGCGTCGGTACAGGCGACCACCAGCGGCGTGATTGAGGTCAACGGTGAAAAAATCCCGGCTTTACGTGGAAACCGTTTGAGTGACGGCGCGCCGTTAACCGTGTACCCCGGCGAAGTGCCTTCGCGTTTGCCGGGACAAGCGTTTTGGGATAAGCAGGGCTTTCAGTTCGAAGCCTTTCGTCCGCAGGTGATGGATGTTGATAAACCGTTACCACATATTCGTCTGGACGCTGCGCTGGAGTTTTTAATAGGAGATAAGCTGCGATGAGCGAACCGTTAAAACCGCGTATTGATTTTGCAGAACCGCTAAAGGAGGAACCTACGTCGGCCTTCAAAGCGCAGCAAACTTTCAGCGAAGCGGAGTCGCGTACATTTGCGCCTGCGGCTATCGATGAGCCCCCGGAAGACGAAGGCGCGGCAGAAGCGGCGGTCGATGCCGCGCTGCGCCCCAAACGCAGCCTGTGGCGTAAAATGGTGATGGGAGGGCTGGCGCTGTTTGGCGTGAGCGTGGTCGGGCAAGGCGTACAGTGGACAATGAATGCCTGGCAAACTCAGGACTGGGTCGCTTTAGGCGGCTGTGCCGCAGGCGCGCTGATCGTTGGCGCTGGCGTGGGATCGGTGGTCACGGAGTGGCGGCGATTATGGCGCTTGCGCCAGCGGGTGCATGAACGCGATGAAGCGCGTGAACTGTTACATAGCCATAGCGTCGGGAAAGGTCGCGCATTTTGCGAAAAACTGGCGCAGCAGGCGGGGATTGATCAATCACATCCGGCATTACAACGTTGGTATGCCGCTATTCACGAAACGCAAAACGACAGGGAAATCGTCGGCTTGTATGCGCATCTGGTACAGCCGGTACTTGACGCGCAGGCGCGACGTGAGATTAGCCGTTTCGCCGCGGAATCGACTCTGATGATCGCCGTCAGTCCGTTAGCGTTGGTAGATATGGCGTTTATTGCCTGGCGTAATTTACGCCTGATTAACCGTATCGCAACGCTGTATGGCATTGAACTTGGTTATTACAGCCGCCTTCGTCTGTTCCGTCTGGTGTTGCTGAATATCGCGTTCGCGGGGGCCAGTGAGCTGGTGCGTGAAGTCGGTATGGACTGGATGTCTCAGGATCTGGCCGCACGCTTGTCCACGCGCGCGGCGCAGGGGATTGGCGCAGGCCTCCTTACCGCTCGACTGGGAATAAAAGCGATGGAGCTATGTCGACCATTGCCGTGGATCGACAACGATAAACCACGTCTCGGTGATTTTCGTCGTCAGCTTATCGGTCAGCTAAAAGAGACGCTGCAAAAGAGTAAGTCGTCGCCTGAGAAATGACCTTCCACAGGGCGCTGATTGCCTGGCTTTACGCCGCAGCGCCCGTTTTTCCGCCATGCTGTCAATATTTGTTGACAGAATCCTTCCTGCCAGCCGAATAGTGGCTTATCATCTATTTAATGGTTCATTATTCAGGTGAAGGTTCCCATGCGTCTGGAAGTCTTTTGTGAAGACCGACTTGGTCTGACCCGCGAATTACTTGATTTACTGGTGTTACGTAGCATTGATTTACGCGGAATCGAGATTGATCCCATTGGGCGAATTTATCTTAATTTTGCTGAGCTGGAATTCACCGACTTTAGCAGCCTGATGGCCGAAATCCGCCGTATTTCCGGCGTAACGGATGTCCGTACCGTTCCCTGGATGCCGTCCGAACGTGAACATCTGGCCCTGAGCGCGCTGCTTGAGGCGTTGCCGGAGCCGGTGCTCTCATTGGATATGAAGAGTAAAGTGGAGATGGCGAACCCGGCGAGTTGTCAGCTTTTTGCCCAGAGCCAGGAGCGAATGCGGCACCATACCGCCGCACAATTAATCAACGGCTTCAATTTTCAGCGCTGGCTGGACGGTAACCCGCAAAGCTCCCATAACGAACATGTCGTGATCAACGGGCAAAACTTCCTGATGGAGATTACGCCGGTACATTTACAAAACGAAAATGACGAATACGTGTTGACCGGGGCGGTAGTGATGTTGCGTTCCACGATTCGTATGGGGCAGCAGCTACAGAATTTGTCCACGCAGGATCTGAGCGCGTTTAGTCAGATTATTGCCGTGAGCGCAAAGATGAAGCACGTCGTTGAGCAGGCGCGCAAACTGGCGATGCTCAGCGCGCCGCTGCTGATTACCGGCGATACGGGAACCGGCAAAGATCTTTTCGCCTATGCCTGTCACCAGGCAAGCCCTCGTTCAGCGAAACCGTATCTGGCGCTCAACTGCGCTTCAATCCCGGAAGATGCGGTAGAAAGCGAACTATTTGGCCATGCGCCGGAAGGTAAAAAAGGTTTCTTTGAACAGGCGAATGGCGGTTCGGTGCTGCTGGATGAAATTGGCGAAATGTCGCCGCGTATGCAGGCGAAGCTGCTGCGTTTTCTCAACGATGGTACGTTCCGTCGCGTCGGCGAAGATCACGAAATTCATGTTGATGTCCGCGTTATCTGCGCCACGCAGAAAAATCTGGTGGAGCTGGTGCAAAAAGGACTGTTCCGCGAAGATCTCTATTATCGACTTAACGTTCTGACGCTTAATTTGCCGCCGTTGCGCGATTGTCCGCAGGATATTATGCCGTTGACCGAACTGTTCGTGGCGCGTTTTGCCGACGAACAGGGCGTTCCGCGACCGAAACTGTCTGCCGATCTGAGTACGGTCCTCACTCGTTACGGCTGGCCGGGTAACGTTCGCCAGCTTAAAAATGCGATTTACCGGGCGCTGACGCAACTGGAAGGGTATGAGCTGCGTCCGCAGGATATCCTGCTGCCTGACTACGATGCCGCGACGGTGGCAGTCGGCGAGGATGCGATGGAAGGCTCGCTGGATGACATTACCAGTCGTTTTGAACGTTCTGTCCTGACCCAGCTTTATCGTAGCTATCCGAGTACGCGTAAACTGGCGAAACGGTTGGGGGTATCGCATACAGCGATTGCCAATAAGCTGCGTGAATATGGTCTGAGCCAGAAGAAGGGTGAAGAGTAGAAAAAAAGAAGGCCTCCGGATAGAGGCCTTCTTGTGACAAAAGAGCACCGCCTGTAGTACTGACAAACGTAGCGCCAGCAGGCGCTGGCTTATGCCTTCAGGACATTAAGCGCGGCGTCGTAATCCGGCTCGTGGGTGATTTCATCCACCAACTGGCTGAAAATAACGTTGTCGTTTTCGTCAAGCACGATGACTGCGCGCGCCGCCAAACCTTTCAGCGGGCCGTCAACGATTTCGACGCCGTAGTTTTTCAGAAACTCGTTATTACGCAGAGTGGAAAGCGTAATAACGTTGCTCAGGCCTTCCGCGCCGCAAAAACGCGACTGTGCAAAAGGCAGGTCAGCAGAAACGCACAATACGACGGTATTCTCCACTTCTGTGGCCAGTTGATTAAACTTACGAACTGATGCGGCGCATACGCCAGTATCAATGCTTGGGAAAATATTCAGCACTTTGCGTTTGCCTGCATATTGGCTGAGGGAAACGTCAGACAAATCTTTTGCGACAAGAGTAAAAGCCTGTGCTTTGCTACCAGCCTGCGGAATAACGTTGGCAACGGTGACCGGGTTACCCTGGAAATGTACAGTCTGTGACATAATTATGTTCCTATTTACTTATAGTTAACGTCGAAATCCAGTTTAAGTCATTATTCATTAACACGGCAAATACTATTTGTAGCAAGCCGCGTCCGGCGCTATCAGAGGGGAAGAGATGAGATCTGTTAAGGTATATGAGGAAACCTGGCCGTTACATACGCCTTTCGTTATTGCGCGTGGTAGCCGAAGCGAAGCGCATGTTGTCGTTGTCGAACTGGAAGAAGAGGACGTAAAAGGCATCGGGGAATGTACGCCATATCCACGTTATGGTGAAAGTGATGCCTCGGTCATGGCGCAAATCATGAGTATTGTGCCTCAGTTGGAAAACGGGCTGACTCGCGAAGCATTGCAGAAACTGTTGCCGGCAGGCGCGGCGCGCAACGCGGTGGATAGCGCCTTATGGGATTTGCAGGCCCGCCAGCGGCAGCAAAGCCTTGCCGGGCTGCTCGGCGTGACGCTGTCCCCGGTTTTTACTACCGCGCAAACGGTAGTGATAGGCACGCCGGAACAGATGGCTGCCAGTGCGGCGGCACTATGGGAAAAAGGGGCGACGTTGCTGAAAATTAAACTCGATGCTCGTCTGATTAGCGAACGTATGGTGGCGATCCGCTCGGCGGTGCCGGAGGCGACGCTCATTGTGGACGCCAATGAATCGTGGCGTCCGGAGGGGCTGGCGGCGCGTTGCCAGTTACTGGCGGATCTGAATGTCGCGATGCTGGAGCAACCGCTGCCCGCGCAGGATGACGCCGCCCTGGAAAATTTTATTCATCCGTTGCCCATCTGTGCAGATGAGAGCTGCCATACTCGCAGTAGTCTGAAAGCCCTGACGGGGCGCTACGATATGATCAACATTAAGCTGGATAAAACCGGCGGTCTGACTGAGGCGCTGGCGCTGGCAACGGAGGCGCGGGAGCAAGGATTCGGCCTGATGCTGGGCTGTATGCTCTGTACATCAAGAGCGATTAGCGCCGCGCTGCCGCTTATGCCGCAGGTGAGCTTCGCCGATCTTGATGGCCCAACATGGCTGGCGGTTGATGTTGAGCCCGCGCTACGCTTTACGACGGGTCAACTCCATCTTTAGGATGCCAGCGGAGCAGATTCGACATCGCCAGCAAGTATTTTTCGCTGGCTTCATCGGCAGAAACAGGGGGAAACTCGGCGGTAATGCAGTGCAGGTTGAGGTCGGCGCACCAGCTGCCAAACGAACCGGGCGTTTCGTAACCTACGCTGGTTACCAGCGGCAACGCAAACGCATCGGCCAGCCACTCGCCTAGCTCGCTGCGACGTGGATCTTCAATGCAGGCTAGCGGATCGTGAAAAGAGACGACCCAGGCGGGTTGGAGTCGATGAATTAACTGGCAAAGCGCCTGGGTTTCCGGTTCTGAGCCGGGATGGTCGCCGGTTAGCAGCACGACATCACGCTCTTGCGCGCGGCTATTCCAGCGATAAACTGTCTCACCCGCTTTCCAGTTGGCGGCGGGAAAGTTACGGTTTAGATCAATGCCATTCGCATTTGCCCTTAACCCCAGTTGACAGCCATCAGGATTAACGGCAAGTACGACATGATGACGGCGAAGGGACGGATTTAAGGTGCGTAACGCACAGGAGAGCGTCACCACGGATGAGGTTTCATCCCCGTGGGTGCCAGCCAGTATCAGGCCGCTTTCGCGATCGGCGGCAGGCGCCGGAAACCAGATTAGCGGCGCGCCAAGTAGCGAACGTCCATAATGTTCAGTGCCTGGCGGAAATGCGCCGCGCTCGGCACGGGGGCGGGTGACAGTCATACGCGTTTCCCGAAGCTGAGACCAGTAGGGTAATCATCGTAGTGTTGTGTAAAACCCACCGATTATCAAATGGTTTCTATTTACCCTCTTGTATGGCGCGATATCAACTTTCTGGCGGAAGATAATTGCATTCCTTTCTGCTGAAACAAATAATTACGTTGTCATTTAACTCATCTTTGAGGAACTTCTATGAGGCATTCTGTTTCAGTAACCTGTTGTGCGCTGTTGGTTAGCAGCTTTTCCCTGGCATATGCTGCGGATGTTCCCGGCGGAACGGTACTGGCAGAAAAACAAGAACTGGTGCGTCATATCAAAGATGAGCCCGCTTCGTTAGATCCAGCGAAAGCCGTTGGGCTGCCTGAAATTCAGGTGATCCGCGATCTGTTTGAAGGGCTGGTTAACCAGAACGAAAAGGGTGAAATTATCCCTGGCGTCGCCAGCCAGTGGAAGAGCAATGATAATCGTATCTGGACGTTTACGTTGCGGGATAATGCGCAATGGGCCGATGGAACGCCGGTGACCGCCCAGGATTTTGTCTATAGCTGGCAACGCCTGGTTGATCCCAAAACGCTTTCCCCCTTCGCCTGGTTTGCCGCTCTGGCTGGCATCACTAATGCGCAAGCCATTATCGACGGTAAAGTCACGCCGGATCAGCTTGGCGTCAGTGCCGTGGACGCGCACACTTTGCGTGTTCAGCTTGACAAGCCGTTGCCCTGGTTTGCCAGTCTGACCGCCAGTTTTGCCTTTTATCCGGTCCAAAAAGCGAATGTCGAAAGCGGCAAAGACTGGATGAAGCCGGGAAAACTGATCGGCAATGGCGCGTATGTGCTTAAAGAGCGCGTGGTAAATGAAAAACTGGTGGTCGTGCCTAATACGCATTACTGGGATAACGCGAAAACGGTACTGCAAAAAGTGACATTTTTACCCATTAACCAGGAATCGGCTGCGACGAAACGTTACCTTGCCGGTGATATTGATATCACCGAATCTTTCCCTAAAAATATGTACCAGAAATTATTGAAGGATATTCCAGGGCAAGTTTATACGCCGCCGCAATTAGGGACTTATTATTATGCGTTTAATACGCAGAAAGGGCCGACGGCGGATTCCCGCGTTCGTCTGGCGCTAAGTATGACCATTGATCGCCGTTTGATGGCGGAAAAAGTCTTAGGTACCGGTGAAAAACCGGCCTGGCATTTTACACCGGATGTCACGGCAGGATTTAAGCCCGATCCTTCACCGTTTGAACAAATGAGTCAGGAAGAACTTAACGCCCAGGCGAAAACATTGCTGCGTGCAGCAGGCTACGGATCGCAGAAGCCGCTTAAATTAACTCTGCTTTACAATACCTCAGAAAACCATCAGAAAATCGCGATTGCGGTGGCGTCAATGTGGAAGAAAAATCTGGGGGTGGATGTGAAATTGCAAAACCAGGAGTGGAAAACGTATATCGACAGCCGGAATACCGGTAATTTTGATGTTATTCGCGCCTCCTGGGTGGGTGATTACAACGAACCGTCGACTTTCTTATCCTTATTAACGTCCACGCATACGGGGAATATTTCACGCTTTACTAATCCGACTTATGACAAAATCCTGACGCAAGCGACGATGGAAAATACCGCCGAAGCGCGTAACGCGGATTACAATGCAGCGGAGAAAATTTTAACGGAACAAGCGCCTATAGCGCCTATTTATCAGTATACCAATGGCCGGTTAATTAAACCGTGGGTAAAGGGATACCCCATTACTAACCCGGAAGATGTGGCCTATAGCCGTACAATGTATATCGTGAAGCACTGATGCGTACTGGTTTCTTGTTAACGCAAGGTAGCCACGCCCGCCGCCTGATGCTGGCAGAAGGCATGGGGATTAAGCGAGCGCCTGATGCCGCCGTTCTCATTGCTGTGTTTTCAGCCAGGCGGCAATATCCTGTGTCGGCAGATGATGTTGTGCATTCCAGGTGTCACTCATCGGCCACCACATACCGTCACCACGCGCGAAGGCGACGCGATAGCGCAGCATTGGGTTATGCGGATGTAAACGGAGCTGCTCCTGTAAGTCAGGTAGCGTCAATACGCCTCGGGTAAAGGTTTGCTGCGTCACGCGTTCGACCGTTTCCGCCAGTTTTGCATAAGAGGTCGTTTCCCCCGCGACAAAGACGACTTCGTTAGTGATACGCGGCTGATGCAGATAAATTTCAGTGGTCAGGCGACCAATATCCGCAGGCGACGTGACGGTGACCTGCCTTTCCCATCCGCCGAGGGCATTGATGGTTTTTTTGGCTAAGTTGACCACACCAAAGGCCGGTTCGAAGAGAAAAGAGGTAAATATACCGGTTGAAACAATCACCCACTCTGTGACGTTTTGCTCGCGCAAAAGCGTCCTGACGTCATACTGTTCGTCCCACACCGGTTGGCCGCTGCCTTTGCCGACCACATCGTAATTCACGCCAAACTGCCAGGGGAAATAGCGCTTAACGCCCGCCTCCAGTACCGCGCGGGTGATTTTTATCTGGGTACCCGCACCGGCGACAAACCCCATACAATTGATGATCGTATCAAAACCGTGGAATTGATCTTTTAACGCTGCAACCGAACTGTCTGCGATGTCGACCGGGATAAACCGCGCACCGGCATCCGCCAGTTGTTGATGAATGCTGGAACGTCGTTTGCTCTGTTTATCCCTGGATCGCCCTGACACAATAACGCAAACGGAACCATTACGCTGTGTGACCGCCGGAACCAACGACGCCAGCACTGACGCCCCCAGTTGTCCCGCGCCCAGCACCAATACTTTTTCACCCACCTGATTATTGGATTGTTTCATTTGCACCTCTCTGTGTTGATTCACCTGTAGATAGAGATTACGTCAGGGATCTGCGTTCGATAAGACGCCGAAGACGGGTTAGACTGTTCTGATAAATGGGATAATTGGCGGGGGGAAAATGGACAAGCTGGAAGCGATGCAGGTCTATGTTTGCGTAGTGGATACCCATAGTTTTATCAGAGCCGCCGAAGTGCTGGGCGTGCCGCGCTCAACGGTATTGCGAGTGGTTAAAGAACTGGAATCCTGGCTTAAGATTCAACTTTTGCAACGTACAACTCGCAAACTTAGTGTGACCGCAGAGGGGCGGCGTTACTACGAAGAGTGCAAAAGAGTGCTGGCAGATATCGCGGCCATGGAGTCGTCATTTCCCGGCCGGGCGGCACAACCCAAAGGGCGTTTTAAAGTGGGGATGCCGCAATCTCTCGCCCGACATTGCATTATTCCCACGCTCCCGGCCTTTTTGCGCCAGTATCCGGAGCTGGAGCTGATACTTTGTTCCAGCGATAGCGTGGAGGATATTATCCTTCAAGGGTATGACTGCGTGATTCGGGCCGGCAGGATCGATGATTCCACCACGCTGGTTTCCCGTCCACTTGCCAGCTTTAACTGGGTGATAGCAGCATCGCCCACTTACATTGAGCGTTACGGTAGCCCTGAAAATTTAGATGATCTGCAAAAGCACCATGCGGTCGGCTACCTGAACCACTGCACCGGGCGTACCACCGACTGGTTTTTTACGCGTGAAGGGAAGGATTACGCGATACGGGTGCAGGAGACGCTGGTTGTCGATGATACGGACGCTTATATTCAGGCCGGAATACAGGGACTGGGGTTAATTCGCGTCGCCAGCTATCTGGTTGCGCCGTATCTGCACAGCGGGGCGCTGGTGACCTGCATGGACAACCATTCTTACGATTTGCCGCTTGCGCTGGTCTATCCGCAAAACAGGTTTCTGCCGCCTGCGGTACGCGCTTTTTATGACTGGTGCAAAACGGCGCTGAGCCAGCCGGAGCCTCTTCGCTAAAAAATATTATTCCGGATATCGCATTGCCTGTTCAGAAAACTTTTTCACAGACGGTCAAAATGACGGTACTGGTTTTTGACGCATAAGTAAAAGGCATTATCAAACAGGTGCTACACGGCGAGGATATAGCAAGCACGGAACGTTTGGATGCAATAAAAAATCTGTACAACTGTTATTAATGAACTTTTTGTATAAATATAATCGGATTTAACAATACTCATTGTACCTGTATTTTGCTCTTATCATGGCGTCTTTACGACGAAAGGGTGCTTTAGCGTGGAATATTCAATATTAAGTAACAACCTTAAAATGCCTATGGTGGGTTTTGGCGTTTTTAAGGTAACCGACAAAGAAGAATGTCAGCAGTCAGTGTTAAGCGCTATTCGCAGCGGTTATCGTCTTATCGATACCGCTGCGGTATACGGCAATGAAGATGCCGTTGGTGACGCTGTTCGTAAAGCTATCGCGACAGGTCTGTGTACCCGTGAGGAGTTATTTATTACTTCTAAACTGTGGGTGCAAGATATGGCTAACTACGATCTGGCCAAAGCAGGTATTGAAGCGTCGCTGAAAAAATCCGGGTTAGATTATTTTGATCTCTATTTATTGCATCAGGCAATGGGCGATTATTTTAGTGCGTGGCGCGCGCTGGAAGACGCTTATGAAGCCGGTAAACTAAAAGCCATTGGCGTGTCCAACTTCTATGCGCATGTGTTAGCCAACTTCTGTGAAACCGTCAGAATTACGCCAATGGTAAACCAGGTCGAATTGCATCCATACTTTGCACAACCCGCCGCGCTGGAAACCATGAAGCATTATAACGTTCAGCCTGAAGCGTGGGCGCCGTTAGGCGGCGGGAGACATAAACCGTATGAAAATGTCATGCTTCAAAGGATTGCCGATGCCCATCAAAAAACCATCGCGCAGGTTGTCCTGCGTTGGAACGTGCAGCGTGGCGTCACGGTTATTCCTAAATCCACTCGACAGGAACGCATTGAAGAGAACTTTGCCATCTGGGATTTCTCACTAACGGATAATGAAATGGCTCAAATCAACGCCCTTGATTTAGGCTACGTTGGCGAAGCGGTGAAGCATTTTAATCCTGAATTTGTTCGCGGTTGTCTTGGCGTTAAAATCCACGATTGATCCCGGCGCTTGCGGATGTTTTCTCGCATGAACAGCTTCTAACACGGTTGCCGGAGCGTAGACGGCAACCGTGTGATATTCGCCTGGCCGTCAGGCTCCGAAGGCACCATCGATGGTGTGCATCGCGCCAGTGACGAAAGAAGCTTCCGGACCGGCAAGCCATGCCACCATTCCAGCCACTTCTTCAGGTCTTCCGTGTCGTTTGATCGCCATGAAACTGTGCATCAGCTCTTTCATGGGGCCATCTTCCGGATTGATGTCGGTATCAATGGGACCTGGCTGCACCACATTTATCGTAATCCCGCGGGGGCCAAAATCACGGGCCAGGCCGCGCGCCAGCCCTTGCAGGGCTGATTTACTGGCGGCGTACGCGGCCATTCCCGGTACGGGCATCCGATCGCCATTCACGGAACCGATAATAATAATGCGTCCACCTTCCGGCATATTGCGGGCTGCTTCGACTGACGCATGGTAAGGCGCATGGATATTAATACGGAACAAACGATCTATCGCATCGCTATCTTGTTCCAGCGCATCGCCGAAGAGAGCCACGCCCGCATTGACGACCAGAATATCCAGTGGTCCGTACTCACGCACGAGGCTGATGACGGCATCCCGATCGGCGCTATCCGTCTGGATGGCGGTGCTTCCGGTTTCCGCTGCCAGTTTTTCGGCGGCTTCACGCGATCCGGCGTAGCTGAAAACGACCGATGCGCCGTCAGCGCTAAAGCGTCGTACAATAGCCGCGCCGATACCACGACTTCCCCCTAAAACCAGTACAGATTTGTTGCGAAATAGCATCATCAGGATGTCCTTTATGATATTGTAGTAGCCACTACAATATGCGTAATGAAATCATGCCGTCAAGGAGTTATGTAGTAATGACTACAAAACATAGCCGAACGCCGGGTCGCCCTCGCCAGTTCGATCCGGAGCAAGCCATTGAAACCGCTCAACACTTATTTCATTCGCGCGGATACGACGCGGTGAGCGTAGCGGATCTGACAAAAGCGTTCGGGATCAATCCTCCCAGTTTCTATGCGGCGTTTGGCAGCAAGCTGGGGCTGTATACTCGCGTATTAAAGCGTTACAGGATGACCGACGCGATTCCGCTCGGGGCGCTTCTGCGTCACGATCGCCCGACCGCGAAGTGCCTTATCGATGTGCTGATGGAAGCGGCAAGACGTTACGCTGCCGATCCTGATGCCACTGGATGTCTGGTTCTGGAGGGCGCTCATTGTAACGATAAACCGGCACGAGAGGCCGCCTGCGAGTTTTACATCGCTGCTGAAAACCTGATTCGCACTTATGTCGCCATGCGGTATCCGCAAGAGGCTGACCGGACGACGGACTTTATGGGGACGCTAATGGCGGGGCTTTCCGCCAAGGCGCGAGCGGGGTATGGCCTGGAGCGTCTTCAGGAGAGCGTGCTTCTGGCTGGGGATGTGCTGGAGCGATTACTGCCGGATTAACGCAGCGCATCAAAAAACCTGAGCCAGTCAGATACGGACAAACAGGGAGCAATAGCCCTAATCATCCATCTTGCCGTCGCGGTATTCGGTAAAGTACATCAAAAATAGAGGTGCCAGGGAAACGAGAAATGCAAAAATGTAGTCTTATTACGGTACTTAGCTTATCAGTGTTGATGCTAGCCGGATGTACAACGACCTATACCATGACGACCCGGACGGGAGAGATTATTGAAACGCAGGGTAAGCCGGAGGTTGACACCGCAACCGGAATGACGAAATACGCTGATGTTTATGGTTATCATCGCGTTATTAAAACCAGTGAAATAGTGCAGACGACAGAAGGCGCATCGAAGCTGGACTGGTAATGCGCTAAAGCAGTTGGGAGGCCGTGTCCTGTATGGGTACCGGATTGTTTCTGGGCCTGAATTGAATAGAGCGCCTGTATAGCCGAATTCCGGGTATCGGCTTGATTTGTGTTGTCAGTTATTTGGTTGTTCCCTGTATAGTGAAGATAAACAGTACTCATGGCTAACGGTCTGTTTTGGATTGCTAACTATCCCGGATTCTGCGCGTTTTATTTAGTCACAACCGTGGTTAAGAATATTTTGGGTCAGACTTACACGCTGGGTATTAAGATAATCCGTCGCATAGAGAGCTTGATCGGCATCATTCGGTTCAAGAAGAAACGGCGTGACTTTAGGTATGAGATCAGCAAACAGGTTATATTGATCCACAGAGGCAAAATGCCGGGTAGCGCTGGCCCAGGACATTCGCATCAGCTCTGCGTAAGAAGGGGATAGTTGAACAGGTAAATCAAATTCTTTCAGATTAGCAAGCATCTCCTTATTCATATAAAATGTGACCCTGTTTCGCGAAAAGGTGTTAAGCACTGCCTTCAGTCGTTTAACTTTTGCTTCTTTACTCATGCTATTATCAAAAAAACGTGGTGAAAGCATAATAGCAATCGATGCATTTGATGAAATAACATTATGTAGTGGTTTTAGGGCTACAACAATCTGATCGTTTGTGAAGATACGCTGCGTACCAGAGGAAGTAGTATAGTTTCCACCCAGCCAGATCACATAATCTGTTGTTTTGAGGGGAAGCGCTTTTTCCGGTATATTACCCCTGTCAGGTGCCACTGTTTCAATTGCTAGTGAGTCTTGTCCCCAGACATTATTTACTTTAGAACTCAAAAAATTATATTCTGAAATATTCCTTAGTTTTAGTAGAGTTATCTGCGAGCGGGTAAAAAAGAGATTGAATCTCACTTTGTTCTGCAATTGCCGAAGTAATCTGAGCGTGTTCTGATCGATCAGATGACTATACAGACCAACCGTTTTTCCGGAAAGTATTGCTGAGGCATTGTTCGCAAGAAGCATCTCTTTTATAGCTCCTTGCCCAATAATCAGTACGCAACTGTATTTTTCTGGTCTGATTTTATCTATGGGGATATCGGTAAGATTGACCAGGTCAGGAGTGCCATGCCGCCAATTATCATGAATGACTGTGGCTCCGGAGGCGTCTCCTCCGGCTCCCCTGGTGATAATAAGAGGAGGGTAGGTACTGGCATGTGCGATATACGAAAAACAAGCTACCATTGCTAGCGCTGTGTTTCTGATGGTTGTATACATATCGTCTGCCCTGATTTCGAAAATATGAATAATGTCTCCTCTTATAATGTACATCAAAAAGAGAGCATTTTAATTAAACGTTATCTCAACGAGATAAAAGGTTAGCACGGGAAAGTATAGAGAGAATGTAATCATACCAACATTATAGATGTGGGAGCATGAAGGCCCCGCAAGCCGCCCGGCCAGCATACTCCCATTAATAGTTAAAGTATGGACTTTGCTTTTACCGTAAACTGTAGCCAATATTACCTGATCACTACACCGTACAGTACTGTCAGAAATCTGTCCCCGGTGTCGCATGCACGCAATTTATTTTTTTTCAATTCTTTCAAAACGTTAACTATATTTAATAGTCACTTATTTTACCAGAATCAATACTGAGAGTTTTATTACCGTTCTGAAAAGAGAAGACTTTTCAGATGAAATGCGTGGATGGTACGAAGTCATTACAGTACAGGGATATAATAATAAAGATCGACAATGGATTCATTATTCTGTTGCTTTTGGACGGATGCCAAATGGAAGTATTCAATATCTTCTCCTTCTCTCCTGATAAGATTCAGTTTTGGTAATATACACATATATATTGTATTGTAAAATTGTTGATATTGTTCCTTATGACCAACGAAATGGAATTTTGCATATTTACCACATTTTATTACCCTCGACATGGGTATTTTGCCTCCATCGACGGAATTATGTTCCATACCAAAAAAACTGCTTACGGCGATGACCTGGTCTTTGGTATTATCCGGCTTAAAAGACGAGAGACAATACACCTTTTCGCCCCACGTTCTGAGCGTCTCATGAATGATTTTCCATTTTATAGGCGACGCTTTTTTAGGAAGGTCATTTGTTGCGATCTGATGAGATGTTTGAAATCCGAAAATTTCTTTTGACGTAAGCTGACAAATTTCGAACTGATAATGCTCATCACAGTCAAGCCAGTAGGGAGGCCGTAGGTTTCTGAGATCCCAGAAATCAGCCTTGCGATAGTTATTGGGATTGACGCCAAATGTTTTTTTGAACTCTCGACTATAGGACTGCACTGAATCAAACCCCATTCTGAACGCGATATCTGTGACCGACTGAGAGGTCAGCTTTAGCAGAGTGGCGCTTCTGCTCAACTTGCGTTGTCTGATATATTTTCCGATAGAGACGCCACACTTTTCTTTAAAAAAATCCTGCAAACTCCTTCGCGAATAACCTGTTATAACAACCAGCTTTTCAATATCAATCCTCTCTTCAAGATTTTTTTCTATTTGCTCTAATACTGAGATTATTATGGCTTTTTTCATCATCATTTCTCTTTATTGAAGTCGAAAATATAAACATTTAAGGTGTTTGACATACTGTGTTATTAAACTAGTGGGGTTGTTAGCTTTTCTGGCAAAACAAGAAAGATTTAAATTGCTTGACGTTTCTGAATAAACTTTACACTTGGAGATCGGCTTTTGCCAGTAAAGCTAAGTAATTGGCATGGCGAAGGTCATAATTTCACAGGCGGTTAAAGTGATTGAATAACCCTGAATTTTTAGCCCGTGAGATTATAAATCTCATAATTATTTCTAATGATTTAATAAAAGGGAATTGTTTTGTACTTCAAAAGATCTTTATTAGCGTTAGCAATTTGTGCATCCGTGGTCTCAGTAGAGGCGGTGGCGAATACCAGAGCCAATGATATGGCTTCTTCTGCTACACCTGCTTCTGTTGGTCACCGTCCTGTGGCAACTACTAATGCAAAAAAAATAGAAGTGTCTGGGGAACTGACGACCGGTTCAACCCTCCAGATAGCGGATGTTTTTATTAGGGATGAGGATGGGGATCCCTTATCGCTGGATAAAATGAATAATGCCGACGATATTAAATGTTATCTGGTGGATAATGAGGCCGCCGATCCTTCTGGAACCCCGGCGGCAACCGGGACGGCTTTTACCATTCCTGCTGATGCAGGTGGTAAAAAAATTAAAATCGTTTACCGAATTAAGACGGCAACGGGGGTGCCGGATAGTGCATTCTTGCCTGCCACTGTCTTATTAACTTCTGCATCTTCTGGGGTGGGCGGCGACTCCGCCGCAGACGGTACAATTTCTAATAAGCTACGTTCTGTCACTATCAATGTGGTGAATGAAAGTGGTAAACCAACTGATGAACTCAACGGTACCAATGACGCCAACACCCCAGTGGTGGGCGGCACCCTTGAAGCGGTACTGGAGTGTGCCACCACAGCGGCGGCTGAGTGCGATGTCAGTAATTATAACTTTACCTGGCAGATGGCGGATGCCGGGACACCAGATAAGTTCACCGATCTGAATAATACCAACGCTGAAAAACATAAATATATTATTAAGGGAACCGAGCAGAATAAACTGTTCCGTGTCCACGTTACGCCTAAAACGACGAAAGCCACGCCGGAGAATAAACGCGCTCTCCGTCGCTGATCTTTATCGCTAAATAAACATCTTATTTAAATGCTCCCCCTGCCAGGCAGGGGGATATAGCAGGAGACAATACAGTGGTTTTTCTAAAAAACCCATTACTAAATATATAACCTGGGCCATTGTTACCAGTCAGATTCCACTCCCGGTCATTGCTGATAGCGATAGTGAAATTCAGTCGTGGATTGCGGGGACGGCATCGTCTATTTCTCCGCACCTGCAGGAGGGGACGCTGGAGGATTATGCCAAAGGAAAAATCAAGGCGTTACCAGGGCAAGCCGCTAATCATCTGGTGAACGAGGGGATAAAGAACGCTTTTCCGGAGATTATTTTCCGTGGTGGCGTCAATCTTGAAGATGGCGCGAAATATCGCTCATCAGAGTTCGATATGTTTATTCCTGTCCAGGAAACAACATCGTCTCTACTCTTTGGCCAGCTTGGCTTTCGCGACCACGACAACAGCAGTTTCGATGGACGCACTTATGTTAACGTTGGTGTCGGTTACCGCCAGGAGGTCAATGGATGGCTGCTCGGCGTCAATACGTTTATGGATGCCGACATCCGTTATTCCCACTTACGTGGCGGCATTGGCGGGGAAGTCTATAAAGACAGTATGGCCTTTTCCGGCAACTATTATTTCCCTCTCACCGGCTGGAAAACGTCAGCAGCGCATGAGTTACATGATGAGCGTCCGGCATATGGCTTTGATCTGCGAACAAAAGGCACGCTCCCCGATTTTCCCTGGTTCAGTGGCGAGCTGACATATGAACAGTATTACGGGGATAAAGTTGATCTATTGGGTAACGGTACGTTAAGCCGGAATCCCCGCGCCGCAGGTGCGGCTCTGGTCTGGAATCCTGTCCCCTTGCTTGAGGTCAGAGCAGGATATCGGGACGCCGGTAATGGCGGATCGCAGGCAGAGGGCGGTCTGAGAGTCAATTATTCCTTCGGTACGCCGTTACATGAACAGCTTGATTACCGCAACGTTGGGGCGCCGTCGAATACGACTAACCGGCGTGCCTTTGTTGATCGTAATTACGATATCGTCATGGCGTATCGGGAGCAGGCCAGCAAAATCCGCATTACGGCAATGCCGGTGTCAGGCCTGTCCGGGACGCTGGTGACATTAATGGCGACGGTAGATAGCCGTTACCCGGTTGAGAAGGTTGAGTGGTCGGGTGATGCGGAGCTTCTCGCCGGACTCCAGCTTCAGGGGAGTCTGGGCAGCGGCCTTATCCTTCCACAACTTCCGCTGACGGTGACCGACGGTCAGGAGTATAGCCTTTATTTAACGGTGACTGACAGCCGGGGTACTCGCGTGACCTCCGAGCGTATCCCGGTAAGGGTGACACAGGATGAGACCAGTTTCCGTTCCTGGATAAATGTTATCAATGACGATGTTCAGGTTGAGGACGGCAACTTTGTTGTCAGTACGCCGCTTCCTGCCGGAGAAGAGGGGAAGGTTATTGAGTGGCACTACGTGCGCGAGCGTTCTGAAGAGGAGTGGGCGTCGCTCAAACCACGTCATATTAAGTATCAATCAGATACGCCGGGTCTGGCATTTAAAGCGCTCGGTGGTACAGAGCGTGACGGCCATTGGGTTGAACGGGTTCTGGTGACCCATATCGGCGATGATACCCGCCCGCTCAAATTACATATTGAAGCAAGCGGACCAGACGATAAACATCCGGTGAAGGGGACCGTACTGCTGCAAGCGCAGTCAGACAGCATTGCGCAGAAGGTCACTTCTGTGGAGGTGCTTTTTACGCCGGGTACTGAAGAGGCCAACGGAAGTGTTACCGCGCCAGTCGTCGGAACGGAAATGCGAGCCAGAACACTTTGTGTAAATAACACGGACTGTACTGATGCGTTTAATTATCAGTGGGAAATCTCGGATGAAATGAAATCCTGGAAATCCGTACCGGGGGCGACAAAGGCCACCTGGCTTATCCCTTATAGCCTTAACGGGGAACCGCTTCAGAATAAATATATCCGCGTCAGAATTATTTCTGATAAAGAAAATGCCAAGAGTTCTACCGCAGCATCTGATGCGAATTAATGTTTTAAAAAGGATCAACAGTGCGTATGTCGAAACATAATCTTATTATCTATAGCCTGCTTCTGGCGGCTGCGCCGATAAGCGTCTTGGCGGATTCGTCGACAACGTCCGCGGCAACCGTCGGGATGTTTTCTCCTCCTACGGCGCCGAGCGTTGGGCACAGGCCTAGCTCGCCGTTGAGTGATTATGGGTTGGAATTGAATGGGTATTATGGATATTTTGAATCATATATACCTATACTAGGCATGCTTTTAAAAGCAAGAATGGTTGGGAGAGTCAGTGATCCTGATACTGTAAAATATCAAGCTAATGAAACGGCTACCACAGTATGTACGTATTATCGCGTTGAGAAAGATGACTCACAGCATGAGCTTCTACGTGAAAAGCCGTGTAAATATGAAATTGTTATCAGCGAGGATAATGTAGGTTCGAAGATAAGAATTGAGCATTATAACGAAACAGATATGGTCTCAGCACCAGGATATACGCCTGTGCCGATGGTTTCTGAAATCCATTCTATTGAAACAAAACGTATAGTTAAATTGAGTAAAGATTTATCTGTCATTAGTGCAGATAAATCTTTACTGATGCCAGGAGAGAGTGCTGTTGTGAAAATTATTGTTAAAGATATAAATAATAACCCCATATCTAATCTCAATCTCCAGTGTGGGCATTTTTCAACAGGAAGTTGGAATAGTCGATGCGATATCAAAGCCGGGGGTAATCCCGGAGAGTATCTTCAGACGGTAACTTATAATGGAGGTTCAAATGGAGAGTTGAAATTGACATATAAATATTTTGAGGAATTGATTAAAGATAAATTTACTATCTCCGGGACAATAAAAAAGTAGAGTAAAAACAGCAATGAATAATGGGTTGGCTTTTATCTCACTGCTCTTATTATGGATGTTCACTTGGTTCTTTAGTAGATTGCTAAATAATTATTATGGCTAAAAGAATACAAACGTTAAAAGGAGAAGTTTTTATGACACCAGCAACAACACAAGATTATATCTCATTGGGTCAGGAACACGCTGTCACCTTTGGCAAAACGCAGCTGACCCTCAAACCTGGTATACTGGCTGAAGGCGAACCATTACCCTGCACAAAGGGGCTGGTGAGCCATAATTTATTACCGGGTTACTGTATCCCGGGGATAAAAAAGCGGATTATTGTCGTCCCGTCACTGGATACGCCGGTTTGTGAATGGCAGGTAAAAGAATATAGTGACCGCCTTAAATCAGCGGGTAGCCACTCAAACCGGGCGGTATATGTGTTGAGTATGGATACGCCATTTGCTCAGGCCCGTTTTATTCGGGAACATGATATTCATCCCGGCATAACCTTTGTTTCTGACTACGCTTGCCGCCAGTTTTTGGATAATTCCGGGCTGAAAATTAATGAGCTCAGTATTTTTGCCAGAGCGTTGATAGAGTGCGATGAAAACAATGTGGTTACGCGTGTTAGTGTACCACGAGATATCACTCATCTTCCTGTTTACTAATCACTTATATCAGCACCGTCCCTGCACAGAGAACCGAATAACCGGCAATGCAGGGGCGCAGGCATCCTCCTGTAGTGCCCCCACATTTAACACATATACTATTGCATCACGCATAAGGAACTGAAAATGATGCCAGCGGATGGGGCAGGTTAACGTTATGGCACCCCTGAATTTCTGCAATAATCGTCTGGTAACCGGAAAGCCACTTATGACTTTGTGATTTGGCCTGCTGGTGCTGTAAATTATTTATCAATAGCTCCATTGATTCGCGGGTCTGCCAGTAATCATTATTAACCATTCTTCCGCTGGCGGCATCGGTATAGCTTTCCATCCCAATATAGCCATCAATAGTCTGTGTATAGCGCTCAATCCAGCCATCCAGTTGATAAAATTCTTCGTCGTACTCTTTTTTTTCGAAAATAAAACTTGTCAGAAACAGCGACATGGTATTTCTCCTGTTACGCAATATCAATCAAACACCCATCAACGTGGATTCAAAACGTAAACCTGGCATCATTTTTTCAAGGCCGTCAGTCAGCATGTTTCCTGCCGCGTACAATTCATCAACCGGCATTTCCGGCAAGCTTTCAAGGATAAATCACATCGCTTTATCTGAAGCGCTTAGTCGGGTACGTACTCCCTGACGCCAGTTCCAGCGCCGACAGGTGACGCCTCTGTCATCTCGCCAGATAACTTCGCCCGGTTCTGGTGACTCGGTGACGGGTTGTCCTTCTTTCAGGGTATCAAATGTTTCACTTCCGTCTGCGAAAACCAGCCGCGGCGATCCACAATAAGCCGCGCTATTTTCGCCGCCTACCGGTACGGCATAGCGTAGGCTCACCGCGTTATAAAGATCAACGACCGGGTCCAGCGCCGCCATTGTTCCATCCTTCAACACGCGTTTTCGTAGCGCTTCAGCCGAGCAGGGGGTGCGCTTTGGTTTTGCGCCGAATGCTTTAAACACCGCATTCCAGGCGTCTATATGCGCCTGTGCCCACGCCGGTTGTCCGTTAATTACGGCCTGACAGGCCTCTTTTAACGCGATTTCTCCGACCTGCGCATCGCGAACCGGAGCGGCAATAACATTAATACTTAATGCACGAAAGCCGGGAGCGATACGGGCCAGTTCCGGGCTGATTGACGGTAACATAAAAGACATCGCATAATCCTGTAATGACTATTTTATTCTATGATATCGACCAATGACCAAAAAAGTCAATTTATCGACCACGGCGGGCGCCGACGTCAGCACAATAAATGAAGCTGTTTCCCAACGTATCAAACAATTTCGTAGCCAAAAAAAGATGTCGCTGGATGAGCTTGCGCGGCGTTCCGGCGTCAGTAAAGGAATGCTGGTGGAAATTGAAGGCTGTAAAGCCAATCCAAGCATTGCGCTGTTATGTAAGATCGCGGCGGCAATGGGAGTGTCCGTGGCGGATTTTGTCAACGTCGCCAGCGAGCCGATGGTCCATCTTATCGACCGGGATGCTATTCCGGTGTTGTGGCGCGGCGAGAAAGGCGGCAGCGCAAAACTGATGGCGGGAACCAGCGGGCCAGATATGCTGGAACTCTGGCAATGGATAATGCATCCTGGTGAACAGTTTGAATCGGCAGGGCATCCGGCAGACACTTGTGAATTACTGTTTGTTAATCAGGGAACACTGACATTAACAGTCAACGGTAGACGCTTTATTATTCGGGAGGGCTGCTCCGCTGTAGCCAGAACCGACATGCCTCATGCCTACGTTAACGACACTAATGAGGTGCTTGAATTTACCATGACGGTGAATGAAAAGAGCCGTTGATCACCGTGAGGAAGGCGCTAACAACCCGTCATTCGAACAGGGAAGCCTCGGTGCCCGATAAGCGTTATCGGGCACCGGCTATCTTTTATTTTATCGCAGGCGCGGCCTCCGGGTCATCGATATAGAGCGTCTGGCTTGGGAAGGCGAAGTCAGCGCCGTTTTCCTGGACAATCGCAATAATTTTCAGGTAAACATCCTGCTGTACGGCAAGCCATTCCTGCCATACTGTTGTTTTGGTAAAGCAATACACCATAATATTCAGCGAAGAGTCGGCGAATTCATTAAAATAGACCAACAGCGTCTGTTTCTGATCGATATCGCTGTGCGCCTGCAGCATGTTTCTGATAGCGTCAACAATGAGGCCAATTTTGTCGGCATCTTCGTAACGTAATCCAATAACCGTTTTTATTCGACGGTTGGTCATCCGTCCCGGATTCTCAACGCTAATGGATGAAAAGACGGAATTAGGCACGTACAACGGGCGGTGGTCGAATGTGTTAATTCGCGTAATTCGCCAGCCGATTTCGGCGACCGTACCTTCGATATTTCTGTCAGGAGAACGAATCCAGTCTCCGATACTGAAGGGGCGATCGAAATAGAGCATAATACCGGAGAAAAAATTGCTCAGGACATCTTTGCCCGCCATACCAACAGCGATACCGCCGATACCGCCAAAGGTCAGCAGACCGGACAGACTCATGCCAAAATGTTCGCCATACAGTAAGACAATCGCGACAATAATGGTTATTTTTATGACCCGTGCCAGAATACGGGTACTGGTGACATCTCTACCTTTATTGACCTGTGCTTTTTCAAATTGGTTAATAATCAGGAAAAGTTTTATCGTCAGAATAAGCGCAATGAGTGAGGTGCAGATAAAATCAATGACCCCGGAAGAGATAAAACGCAAATTATAATCTTCAATAGCATTATTCAGGATGCTCCCGATGGTTCCAATAATAATCGCGTAAATAAAAAACTGTGCCGCATGGAACGTGAATCCTTTCTTCCACTGTACGTTACGGCTGAGCCAAAATCTCACGACCAGCAACGCCATACCGCAACTGAAAAGTATCGCCAGATTAAATGCGTTTTTGAGAAAAAATTCAGTGAACATTATTGTTTTCCGCTCCTTCCTACGATAACAGCTCAGAATGACCTGATTAACAGGTATTTTACCCAGGATAAACGCGTAGATCATCGATAAGTAAAAAGAAGAAATAGTGCTATCAGCTTTAATCTCAGCGGTTTACTTTTTATGTAAATACAATGTCACGTTTTATGGAGCAGACATCGCGTGATTGTCATGGTATTGTTGCTATCAGGTAACAAAGTCATCTGTAAAGGACAATACTATGATCATGATGAAGCTGAAATCGGCGAAGGGGAAAAAATTTCTGTTATGCCTGCTGGCAGTGTTTATCGTTGCGGCATCGGTGGTAACGCGCGCGACTATCGGCGGTGTGATTGAGCAATATCATATTCCACTGTCCGAGTGGACAAGCTCTATGTATGCCATTCAGTCGGCAATGATTTTCGTTTACAGTCTGGTGTTCACTATTCTGCTGGCGATTCCTTTGGGGATCTATTTCCTCGGCGGAGATGAGTAACAGGAATGAGGTATTGGCCGGATGGCAGCGCCATCCGGCAGGACGGAAGAGGGATTAATCGTCCTCGTCGTCCAGTTCAACCGGTGTTTGATACTCATCAGGCTTAATGACTAACAGGTCGCAGCGCAGATGGTCAATGACCTGTTCGGCCGTGTTCCCCAGAAACGCGGCCGAGAGTCCGGTACGTCCAACGGTGCCAAGCACAACGATCCCCGCCTGGAGATGTTCGGCAAGATCCGGGATAACTTCTTCAGGCAAGCCTTTTTCTACATGCGTAACTTTTTCATCGATGCTGAATTTCTGGCGCAGCGCTTTCATCGCCAGTAAATGCTGGCCTCTGATGGCGTCGTTATACACGCTGGGATCAAATTCCGGCAGCTCAATGGCGATATTGATTGGCGTAACGGGGTAGGCGCCGACCAGGTGCACTTCGGTATGATTAACCTGCTCCGCCAATTGTAAGGTCTCTTTTACCAGCTTTTCGTTGAGAGCATTATGATAGGGCTCTTCGCTTGCCAGGTTCACGGCGACCAGGGCTTTGCCGCCCTCTGGCCACGGCTGATCTTTGACCATCCACACGGGGCTTGGGCATTTACGCAGCAAATGCCAGTCGGTAGGGGTAAAAATGACCGCTTCCAGTCGATCGTGCTGATGCGCCATTTTTAACACCAGATCGTGACTGCCGGCGATAACCTCCTGGATGATGGCCTCAAAGGGACGATTGTGCCAGACCACTTTAATTTCAATGGGGACACCGGCTTCAAGATAATATTTCGCCTGCTCACGTATCCAGGCTGTGCGTTGACTTATTACGCCCTGACGCATTGCGGTGCGTTCGTCAGGAGAAAGCAGGGTGGTCATCTCATACGAGAAATCGTAAATAGGCAGGAAAGCTTTAATTTTGCCGCCAATCCGTTGATGCAAATAAACTGCTCGCCGTAATGCGGGTTGGTCGTCCTGATTGGGATCGATGACCACCAGCATATTTTGATACATAGCCATACAGGGTCTCCTTACAACTGTCATCGCAGTTTGTAACTAAAGAGTAACTCAAATATGGTGAATGAAACAGAGGAAGCGCTTCTGCCAGATCAATAAATGAGAAAAATTTAACGATATGGCAGAAGATAACATCAATGGTTTAGCTGACGTTTAAGCGACGTTGCGGGTATGACCGGCGAGGGCCGCCAGCGCATCGCTGTTTTCAATAGTAATATACTTACCTTTCACCGCCAGCATACCGCTTTTCTGGAAACGCCCCAGCAGACGGCTAATGGTTTCGACCGTTAAGCCCAGATAGTTGCCGATATCGCCACGGGTCATCGTCAGGCGGAATTCACGCGGTGAAAAACCACGCTGCGCAAAGCGGCGGGACAGGTTGTAAATAAACGCAGCCAGACGTTCTTCGGCGTTTTTCTTCGACAATAACAGGATCATATCCTGATCGCCTTTAATTTCACCGCTCATCAGACGCATCATTTGCTGACGCAGGTTAGGCATTTTGCCGGACAGGTCATCCAGTGTCTCAAAGGGTATTTCACATACCATTGAGGTTTCCAGCGCCTGTGCAAAGCTCGGATGATGACCGCTGCCAATGGCGTCAAAACCCACCAGGTCGCCTGCTAAATGGAATCCAGTAATCTGCTCATCGCCTTGCTCGGTAATGGTGTAGCTCTTAATCGTTCCGGAGCGGATAGCATAGAGCGATTTCAATTCATCACCTGCTTTAAACAGAGTTTGCCCTTTCTGAATGGGCTTTTTGCGCTCGATGATATTATCAAGCTGATCAAGCTCATGCTCGTTAAGTGTGAACGGGATGCAAAGCTGGCTGATACTGCAATCCTGGCAATGGATAGCACAACCGCCAGACTGAATGCGCCGTATAATTCGCTTTTCCGGGATCATAGGTCTGCTCAAGCCGTAATTGATATTTGTCAATTTTAACATCTTTTTGGTGAGCGCGTAAGTCTGAGCTATCCCGGAGAAGGAATAATTCAAGTATAAGTTTGATGAATACTTTTATCTATTTGAAAACACGTAATTTATTTGTTGTTGCTTTACATAAAAGTGTGACCGATAAGGCACTTTTTGCCTGTATATTCATAATAAAAGATAGCCTTCATGGCGTAATAGCCACTCTTTTCGCTGCACGCCGCCTGCGTATCCGGTCAGAGTGCCGTTACGCCCGATGACGCGATGGCAGGGAACAACAATACTGATGGGGTTAGCACCATTCGCAGCACCGACTGCGCGTGCGGCGCCCGGTCGTCCCAGTTGCGCCGCCAGTTGACCATAGTGCATCACCTGCCCGCAGGGGATAGCGCGCAACGCCTGCCATACTTCCCGTTGAAAAGGTGTGCCCCCCGTGGCGGTTTCCAGGGTATCAATTACGGCGAGATTGCCTGCAAAATAATCTGCAAGCTTATCGCTGAGTCCACCGGGGTTAGTCGCAGAAACGCGTTCATAGCCTTCGTGACGGTAGTGGATATTTAGCAGTTGCTCCATACGATCGCGGTACTGTTCCCACTCAATGGCCCGCAGTCGAAACTGCTCATCGCAAACCACCCATAACGGTCCTAATGGCGTGGCTATCTTCTCTTCAAGTAATCTCAGCATCCGTTCTCTCACATCGTCTTAATCTAACGTAAGAGACAAGATATCATGCCAGGAATACCCGCAACCATACTCCTTAAAAGATAGTCAGGGATAACACATTTAGCGACAGTAATATCGTTGGCGGAGAAAAAGAGAGCCGGGCGAGGCGGTTAATTGCCTTACATTGTCGCTGTTATTGGAAATAACTGTAAACCGTTGTCGGTATAACAGGGCACGGTTATGATAACGGCAGTCGCAAAAACGCTGGAGGATGAACCATGAACCTTGACGATAAAGCGCTGTTTCTTGACGCCATGGAGGATGTCCAGCCGCTGAAACGCCATACTGATGTACACTGGCAGCCAACGCGTAATCTTAAAACGCCCCAGCGTATCGACACGCTTCAGCTTGATAATTTCCTGACGACGGGCTTTCTGGATATTCTGCCGCTGAATGAACCGCTGGAATTTCGTCGGGAAGGATTGCAGCAGGGTGTCATCGACAAGTTACGCAGTGGGAAATACCCTCAGCAGGCCAGCCTCAATTTGTTACGCCAGCCGGTCGAAACGTGCCGAAAAATGCTATTTCGTTTTATCCTGGAGGCGCAGAAAGAGGGGTTGCGTAATGTCCTGATCATTCATGGTAAAGGGCGAGAGGCGAAGTCGCATGCCAATATCGTCCGAAGCTATGTGGCCCGCTGGTTGACAGAGTTTGAGGATGTACAGGCTTATTGTTCGGCGCTGCCGCACCATGGCGGCGGCGGGGCATGTTATGTCGCGTTACGTAAAACGGTGCAGGCTAAACAGGATAACTGGGAGCGCCATGCGAAGCGTAGTCGGTAAATCGTTGCCGCTGGCGGACAGGACCGCCAGCGCAAGCTCGCCACAGTAATGACACGGAGAAACAGTCATTCGCTTATTTAAGCGTCTATTAAAATATACTGGCTTTCGACTTAACTATTAAGCAGAAAATGGTGATAAGTACATCACTTGTCAATATGGATGGATGAATATCCTGGCATAGCGAATATAGGTGATTTTATCTGTTGCACTAAGGGAAATGGCGATGGTCTGGTATTGAATATGGAGAATGTCAAAGAAACGAATGGCAATAGGTATCTGAAATGCTATAAAAATAAAACCTGTCTCCTATCCTGGTTGTAGGCCGTCAAAAATGTTGAGAAATATCAGCGTCAGGACATGCATTATTCTATTCATGGTATGTACGTTTCTTTTGGTGGATACTTTACAAATAGCTTTTCTGCACGATCTCCCTATTTTAATTACGTGTAATATCATTTATCTGATCTCGGCATTACTGCTTTGGTGGTATATGACCTGCTATCTGGTAGTGCCAATTAATACCGTGAAGAAAAGTATTGAAGAGGTCGCAGCAGGAAACTTGTCTATTCATATCTCCGAATTTGGCAATAATTGCGCCGGGCGACTCATCCCCGGGATTAATAGTCTGTCGGATAATATTTCCGCGCTGGTACGTGAAATCAGATCCTCTTCGCAAACGGCAATGACCCTTTCCGAACAACTGGCGGCGCGCAGTATGTCGCTATCCGTAAAGACGGAACAGCAGTCGGCCTCGTTAATTCAAACTGCCGCCAGTATGGATGAAATGGCGGCGAGTACCAAAAACAATGCGGATAATACCCGAATGGCGAGCATACAGGCGGATTGTGCAACCCAATGCGCCCGTAAAGGCGGTGAATTAATGGTGCGGGTTACAGAAAATATGCGTTCTATTACCGACTGTGCCTCGCAGATGACGGAGATTATTTCATTGATTGACGGTATCGCATTCCAGACTAATATTCTGGCGCTTAACGCGGCGGTAGAGGCTGCGCGGGCGGGCGATCATGGAAAAGGTTTCTCCGTGGTGGCCGGGGAAGTGCGTAATCTGGCGCATCGTAGCGCTGAGGCGGCAAAAAATATCAAGGCGCTGATCGACGTTACGCATGACAATGTGCGGCAGGGGGCCGCCATAGTGCAGGAGGCTGAAAAAAATATGCAGGAGATTGTTGGCGGCTCCGGGCAATTAAACGTGCTGATGAGTGAAATTTCCACCACCACGCGGGAGCAGGAAAAAGGCATTAACCAGATAACCCTGGCGTTGAGCGATCTGGAAAGCGCAACCCATAGCAATGTCTTAATGGTTGAAGCGCTATCTGCTTCTTCGGATGTTTTAAAGGCGCAGGTGATCGAGTTACAGACTAAAACCGACAAATTTCGTTTAAGCCAGCCGGGTTACAGTGAACATGCGCTGTCGCGCTCTCATGTATCACCTCTTTCGACCATCACCAGGCGCGGCCAGGCCTGATAATACATGTTTGGTAAGCGCCTGTTGCTAAGGCGCTTTTTTCGCACGTTCCCGTCATTCTTTTTGCGCAATGAGAAAATGAGAGATTGCTTAACCTTTCCCGAAAGCTAGACTAACGGCATGAGAGTTGTAACGTGGAGGCGCTGTGGAAGCCATTAAGGGATCGGATGTGAACGTGCCGGATGCCGTTTTCGCATGGCTACTGGATGGTCGTGGTGGAGTAAAACCGCTCGAAGATAATGATGTGATCGATAGTCAGCATCCCTGTTGGCTACATCTTAATTATACCCACCCGGACAGCGCCCGCTGGTTGGCTTCAACGCCTTTACTCCCCAATAACGTGCGTGATGCGCTGGCTGGTGAAAGCTCGCGCCCGCGCGTAAGTCGTATGGGGGAAGGGACGCTCATTACGCTGCGCTGTATTAATGGCAGTACTGACGAACGCCCGGATCAATTAGTGGCAATGCGTTTATATATGGACGAGCGATTCATTGTGTCTACCCGTCAGCGAAAGGTTCTGGCGCTGGACGATGTGGTCAGTGATTTGCAGGAGGGCACCGGGCCCGTAGATTGCGGCAGCTGGTTAGTAGATGTGTGCGATGCGTTAACCGATCACGCCAGTGAATTTATTGAAGAGCTACACGATAAAATTATCGATCTGGAAGATAATCTTCTCGACCAGCAAATCCCACCGCGCGGTTTCCTCGCATTGCTACGTAAACAGCTAATTGTTATGCGCCGCTATATGGCGCCGCAGCGCGACGTCTATGCCCGGCTTGCGAGTGAACGGCTGCCGTGGATGAGCGACGATCACCGGCGCAGAATGCAGGATATCGCCGACAGGCTGGGAAGGGGGTTGGATGAAATTGACGCTTGTATCGCGCGTACTGGCATCATGGCGGATGAAATTGCCCAGGTGATGCAGGAGTCTCTGGCGCGCAGAACTTATACCATGTCGCTTATGGCGATGGTTTTTCTGCCCAGCACCTTCTTAACAGGATTATTTGGCGTTAACCTGGGCGGTATTCCTGGCGGCGGATGGCGGTTCGGCTTTTCTCTGTTTTGTATTCTGTTAGTTGTCCTGATCGGTGGTGTTACTTTATGGTTGCATCGCAGTAAATGGTTGTAACAAAAGCGCTTTTCAGACCATTTCGTATGAAAAAACGCCGAGAAATTTGAGCGAAGTCAATAAACCATCTACCTATTCGGGGCAATATCTCTCTCGCAGGTGAATGCAACGTCAAGCGATGGGCGTTGCGCTCCATATTGTCTTACTTCCTTTTTTGAATTACTGCATAGCACAATTGATTCGTACGACGCCGGCTTAGATTAGTCGGCTTTTTTTTGCCTGTAGAATATCAGCGTCTACCCTTTAAGAGTCTGAATGACATTCTGGAGGGTAATATGAGCTGTCTTTTGACCTTATTATATCTACACTCGTCCTTGTCGGACCCGATTCCCACTGACCCTGTTCCCATTCCTGAGCCGCTTCCCCGTCCTCAGCCGATGCCCGACCCGCCGCCGGACGAAGAACCGATTAAAATGTCGCATCAAACGCCCGGATCTGCGAGGATACGCGCCTGCTGACTATGAGTCGTTACCGCGAGAGTAAATTGTGACCGCTTTTTCAACCCTGAATGTTTTGCCCGCCGCCCAGCTCAATAACCTTACTGAGCTGGGCTATCTTGAGATGACGCCTGTTCAGGCCGCAGCATTACCCGTCATTCTGGCGGGTAATGATGTGCGTGTGCAGGCCAGGACCGGTAGCGGCAAAACGGCGGCGTTTGGTCTTGGGCTCTTGCATCGAATTGACGTCACTCTGTTCCAGACACAGGCATTAGTGCTGTGCCCGACGCGGGAGCTGGCGGATCAGGTTGCCGGAGAGTTACGTCGCCTGGCCCGTTTTCTGCCAAATACCAAAATTCTGACCTTGTGTGGCGGGCAACCCTTTGGCGCACAGCGCGACTCGCTTCAGCACGCTCCGCATATCATTGTCGCGACGCCGGGGCGCCTGCTGGATCATTTACAAAAAGAAACCGTATCGCTGGATGCGCTGCATATTCTGGTAATGGATGAAGCAGACCGAATGCTGGACATGGGATTCAGTGACGCCATTGATGAGGTGATCCGCTTTGCGCCTGCGACGCGCCAGACGTTATTGTTTTCAGCAACCTGGCCTGAGGCCATCGCGGCGATTAGCGGTCGTGTACAGCAGCAGCCAATACGTATTGAAATCGATACGGTAGATGCGCTACCGGCTATCGAACAACAGTTCTTCGAAACGTCTGCGCATGAAAAAATTTCGCTGCTACAAACGTTGCTTAGCCAGCATCAGCCAGCGTCCTGCGTGGTATTTTGCAATACCAAAAAAGATTGTCAGGCCGTTTGTGATGCGCTTAATGCGGTAGGACAAAGCGCGTTGGCGCTCCACGGCGATCTGGAACAACGCGACCGCGACCAGACGTTGGTGCGTTTTGCAAACGGTAGCGCGCGCATTCTGGTTGCCACCGACGTTGCCGCGCGAGGATTAGACATTAAATCGCTCGAACTGGTGGTTAACTATGAACTGGCCTGGGACCCGGAGGTGCATGTCCATCGTATTGGCCGTACGGCGCGCGCGGGAAGCAGCGGCCTGGCGATCAGTTTCTGCGCGCCGGAAGAGGCGCAGCGGGCGAATATTCTTTCAGAAATGCTGCAACTCAAGCTGAACTGGCTGAATGCGCCCGCCCGGCAGCCGTTACTCCCTCTGGCCGCAGAGATGGCTACCCTATGCATTGACGGCGGCAAAAAAGCGAAAATGCGTCCGGGAGATATTTTGGGCGCGCTGACCGGCGATATTGGATTAGACGGGGCGGATATTGGCAAAATTAACGTGCATCCAATGCACGTTTACGTCGCCGTACGTCAAGCAGTAGCGCAAAAAGCCTGGAAGCAGTTGCAAAACGGGAAGATCAAAGGCAAGTCATGCCGGGTACGGCTATTAAAATGATCGATAGCATGGCGTCTCAGCGGAGTGCTGAGACGCCTGCAGATTATTTCACTTCGATAACATCAAGCCGCAACGCCTCTAAGGCGGTGTCATCTTCTTCCGGCTGCCAGCCAGCGGGCTGCAAGGGAATCTCTTCACGATCGAACGCTAAATCGCCGCCGTCGACGACCTCGGAACCGTGAGTGATTCCTTTGAAATCGAACAGGTTAGTGTCACAAAGGTGAGACGGCACGACATTCTGCATGGCGCTAAACATCGTCTCGATCCGTCCAGGATAGCGCTTATCCCAGTCGCGTAGCATGTCGGCAATCACCTGGCGTTGCAGGTTGGGTTGCGAACCGCACAGATTACAAGGAATGATAGGGAAGGCTTTGGCCTCAGCAAAACGGATAATATCTTTCTCGCGGCAGTAAGCCAGCGGGCGGATCACGATATGTTTGCCGTCATCGCTCATCAGCTTCGGCGGCATCCCTTTCATTTTTCCGCCATAGAACATATTCAGAAACAGGGTTTGCAGAATATCGTCGCGGTGGTGGCCCAGGGCGATTTTGGTCGCGCCCAGTTCAGTCGCCGTACGATACAGGATACCCCGACGCAAACGCGAGCACAGCGAGCAGGTGGTTTTTCCTTCCGGAATCTTCTCTTTCACAATGCCGTAGGTGTTTTCTTCGACGATTTTATATTCTACGCCCAGCTGCTCAAGGTAGGCTGGCAGGATATGTTCCGGGAAACCTGGCTGCTTTTGATCGAGGTTGACGGCGACCAGTGAAAAATTGATCGGGGCGCTTTGCTGCAAATTACGTAAAATTTCCAGCATCGTATAGCTATCTTTGCCGCCAGAAAGGCAAACCATAATGCGATCGCCTTCTTCAATCATATTAAAATCGGCAATCGCTTCGCCAACGTTACGGCGCAGGCGCTTTTGCAACTTGTTGAGGTTGTATTGCTCTTTCTTTGTATTCTTTTGAATTTCTTGCATTATTTCAGTTCTCTGGTACTAAATGGGGCAAATTGGGGGCAAACTTTGCAATTACGATAACCGCGCATTCAACATCGCTACTTGTTCGTCGTTCATGTCATCAATCCACATACCGTAAATTTCATACACCATCTGCGCAGTTTCATGCCCCATTTGGCTGGCGATAAATGCCGGGTTCGCTCCTGCCGTCAACAGCCAGCAGGCAAAAGTATGTCGCGTATGGTACGGATTACGGCGACGAATGCCAGCACGTTTTTATGGCAAGATACGCAATGGTTCAAAAGCGTCTTTATTCTGTCATCCGTATTACTTAAGATATCATCACGACCCGAAAAATATTGGAACGAAGAGATGTATGACTAAAGAAGCTGTAATCTTTCTATTTATCGCCATCGTGGTAGAAGTTATCGCCACGATCTCATTAAAATTATCAGATAGTTTTACGCGTCTGGTACCGAGCCTCGTTACTATCATCGGATATTGTATTGCGTTCTGGTGTCTTACCATCCCAATGCGAACCATCCCTGCGGGTATCATTTATGCTATTTGGTCTGGGGTAGGGATTGTTCTTATTGGATTGATAGGATGGTTATTTCTCGGCCAAAAACTGGATATGCCGGCTATTATTGGCATGTTGCTTATCATCTGCGGCGTAATCGTAATCAATCTGTTTTCAAAAAGTGTCAGTCACTAGGCGATGATGATTGATTTGAGCCCGCACTCTCTTATGCGGGCTCGGGTATTTAGCGTACCACCAGTACGGAGCATTCCGCATGACGCACAACGGCTGCGGCGTTGGAACCCAACAGATAGGTAGTAATATCCGGGCGATGCGAGGCGATAATCACCATATCGGCCGGTAATTTTTTTGCCATTTCCAGAATCTTATCTTTAGGAGAGCCTTCTGCAACGTGAGCCTGCACGCGGTCCGCAGGAAGGTTGAATTTCTTGATAATCGCTTCCAGTTGAGATTTGGCTTCGGCTTTCAAATCGTCCATTGCGGGAAGCTCTGCTGAATAAGCCAGTCCCAGTGAAGCGTAATAGGGCAAAGACGGGATTACAGTCAAAAAGTGCACTTTAGCGTCGTCAATCTTTGCTTCAGCTTCAACATGCGAAATCACGCGTTGAGTTAATTCTGAATCTGAAATATCGATGGGTACAAGAATCGTTCTGTTCATAAAACCTCCTGTTTAAGTATCCACTGAAATTCTACTCCCTAAAGGCACTTTATGTACAATGACATACGTCACATTTTAGGTGCTGCTCCACGATACTCTGCGGGGACTACCTACAGGGGAGGGCGACGTAATATTACGCGTATTCCACGTAAATAATCAGCGAGTTGACGTTAAAACGTTATTTCTGCCTTGTCAGGAAAGACCTAAAAAGAGATGTTACCGTTTAATTCAATAATTAATGAAATAATTCGCAGTGAAATAGATATAATTTATACGAATGCTTTTGGGGGTATTATACGAAATAAAAATTATACAATATCATTCGGTTACGATATTCTACGCCTGTTATATGCCTTTATTGTCACATATTCATTTTGTCGCTGGGCCATTGCGTTAACCTTTGCTTTCCAGCGTATAAATTGACAAGCCCGAACGGATGTTCGGGCTTTTTTTTGTCTATGGAAAACCCCCAGCTAGGCTGGGGGTTCCGGAAAGCTTTCAGC
>OKEE01000114.1_pt1 | contig 49321 bp, 45 predicted proteins | sample 1611071 | NCBI WGS metagenome assembly OKEE01 (sample SAMN04436708, study PRJEB24849) | human gut metagenome | biome: human gut; feature: NICU; material: stool | host: Homo sapiens | place: USA: Saint Louis, MO | collected 2010-09-07 | reverse complement strand
GCTGGTGGAGCAGAATGGCGACGTGTTTAGCTGTGACCATTTTGTTTTTCCCGCCTATAAACTGGGCAATCTGCAGCAACACTCTTTAGAAGAAATGGCGGCCTCTCCTTTTCAGCAGCAGTTTGGCGCGGCTAAAGCAAACCTTTCTTCACGCTGCCAGAACTGTACGTGGCGCTTTGCCTGTCACGGCGGTTGTCCGAAACATCGAATTTGTATGGACGGCGGCGAACGGCAAAATTATCTCTGTAAAGGATATCTGGAGTTCTTTCAACATGTGACGCCCTATATGAATGTGATGCGTCAATTATTACTGAATCAGCGGCCCGCCGCGCATATTACCCGCATCGTCGACATGATTGCAGATGACGTTCGTCAGTGACAAGAAAATCGCCCCCTTGCGCGGTATGATGCCGGACATTACCGTAGGGTCTAAGAGTCCTGTATTGTTTTACCGTCGAGTGACCTTGAAAAGGAATGAAATCAGTGAAAAACGTAACGTTTTGCGGGCAGGTGACGCTTCCTGCTATCGGACAGGGAACATGGTATATGGGCGAGCGCGCGGATCAACGTCAGCGCGAGGTTTCGGCGTTGCGCGCGGGGCTGGATTTGGGGTTACGCCTTATTGATACAGCGGAAATGTATGCCGACGGCGGGGCGGAAAAGGTCGTGGGCGAGGCGTTAGCAGGGCGACGCGATGAGGCATTTCTGGTGTCAAAAGTGTACCCGTGGAACGCTGGCGGTCAGAAGATAGTTGCCGCCTGTGAAGAAAGCCTGCGTCGTCTGAAAACAGATTATCTCGATCTCTATCTATTGCACTGGGCCGGAAGCTTTTCATTCGAAGAGACCGTTGAAGGTATGGAGCGGCTAATCGCGCAGGGGAAAATTCGCCGTTGGGGAGTCTCTAATCTTGATTATGACGATATGCAGGCGCTGTGGCGCATCCCTGGGGGACAGCAATGCGCGACAAATCAGGTGCTCTATCATCTGGCGTCACGTGGTATTGAGTATGATTTATTGCCGTGGTGTCAACAACAGCGAATGCCAGTGATGGCCTATAGCCCGCTGGCGCAGGCTGGCCGGTTACGTAGCGGTTTACTGAATCATCCGGTGGTGAATGAAATTGCGCAAGCGCATAACGCTACGGCGGCGCAAATCTTACTGACGTGGGTGATTGCGCATCCGGGCGTGATGGCGATCCCGAAAGCCGGAAGTACAGAACACGTGAAGCAAAATGCGGCGGCGCTTGAGATCGCCTTGTCAGCAAACGAACTTGCCTTACTGGACAACGCCTGGCCTGCGCCAAAAGGGAAAACCGCGTTGGATATGGTGTGACGCCGGATAAAATGTGTAAGCGCCGCCATCCGGCAGGTCATGCCTGATGGCGGCTGACGCCTTTCAGATCCTATAGTAACGCCGTTATCCATTCACTTTTAGCGTTTAGCGACGCAGATAGTCTGCGCCAGACGAGAGGGTTTTTCTTCTGTGGCTTGTTGCGGCGCAGTAGCGTAAACCGTTTCAACGCAGACAAACGTTTTATAGCCGTCATCCGGCATGTCGCCCATGCTGACGGACAACGCCGGGCCAGGGTTCCAGCCTACGACGTTAAGGTGATGGTGGTGGACCACATCAATCGTGCGGTTTAATGTCGCATCGTGGATCACGCTACATGCTTCAGGATTGAGGTAAACGCGATCGGTACGGTCCGGAAAGGTTTGTATACCGCCGGCCAGGACACCTTCTTTAGCGTCGTTAACTTTATCAATAAACCGATCGCCGAGTCCGCTGACCTTAACGTTGGCGATGTCGCCAACGTTAAAATAGCTGTGGAGCGCGGATGTGGTTGCAAACTCGCCATGCGCTTCCAGTTCAATTTCACAGGTTTTGCCCACTTTAAAACGTGCCAGCAGCGTGAAATCGTGCGGCCAGTATTTCCGGGTGGCCTCACTGCTTTGCAGCTCAAATGTCAGCATTACGCCATTATCATCTTCATTATGCGCTTTTAGCGCCCACGGTAGATTACGCGCAAAGCCGTGTGACGGCAGACCCTGTTGGGCCGCAGGTCCAAACCAGGGCCAGCAGATCGGTACGCCGCCGCGTAGCGCCACGCCGGTTTTGAAAGGCGTATTATTACTGAGCCACAATACCTCTTCCTCGCCAACGGGTTTCCAGGAGAGAAGGTGCGCGCCCTGTAATGCAAAAGAGGCTTTAACCTGCGGATGGTCAACGACGATCAGATCCAGGTCATCAAGCTGACGACGGGAAAGGACAGGGGTAAGCTGTTCGATAACCGGGAGGGCAAAAATTTTATTAATCATTACGCAATCCTCTTAACCCTAAATAATTCGAGTTGCATGACAAGGCGCTTGTGCCTTGACCAGTGCTTGCGCTGGCCCGTAGAGACGAGGCCGCAGGCCGAGTAACGCGGCAAGTGAACGACAAATTCATCGGGAACGAACTTGAACAACCGTAGGTCATCTCCGGCCAGGGACATGGACATCCCTGATTCATCCCGATAAGTTCGACTTCCGTCAGTGATTCGGGTGAGAAAGCATAGCCAACACACCTGCAACTTGAAGTATGACGGGTATATCTTTAAGCAAAAAAAAGAGCGACCTGAGTCGCTCTTACCAATGACTGTGTCATCTCAACTTATTTGGAGATGTGAGCAATCAGGTCCAGTACTTTGTTGGAGTAACCGGTTTCGTTATCGTACCAGGAGACCAGTTTCACGAAGTTGTCGTTCAGCGCGATGCCTGCTTTAGCATCGAACACGGAAGTGCATACTTCGCCGTTGAAATCGGTAGATACAACGTCGTCTTCGGTGTAACCCAGAACGCCTTTCATTTCGCCTTCGGCAGCAGCTTTAACAGCAGCTTTGATCTGCTCGTAGGTAGCCGCTTTTTCCAGACGAACGGTCAGGTCAACAACGGATACGTTCGGAGTAGGAACACGGAACGCCATACCGGTCAGTTTGCCATTCAGTTCAGGCAGTACTTTACCTACCGCTTTAGCAGCGCCAGTAGAGGACGGGATGATGTTCTGAGATGCGCCGCGGCCGCCGCGCCAGTCTTTGTGAGACGGGCCGTCAACGGTTTTCTGGGTTGCGGTAGTCGCGTGAACAGTAGTCATCAGACCTTCGATGATGCCGAAGTTGTCGTTGATAACTTTAGCCAGCGGCGCCAGGCAGTTGGTGGTGCAGGAAGCGTTGGAAACGATGTCCTGGCCTTCGTATTTGTCAAAGTTAGCGCCTTTAACAAACATTGGGGTGTTGTCTTTAGACGGACCCGTCAGAACCACTTTTTTCGCGCCAGCGGTGATGTGTTTACGCGCGGTTTCGTCAGTCAGGAAGATACCGGTAGCTTCAGCCACTACGTCAACACCAACTTCGTCCCATTTCAGGTTAGCCGGATCGCGTTCAGCGGTAACACGGATTTTTTTACCGTTAACGATCAGATGACCGTCTTTCACTTCAACAGTACCGTCGAAACGGCCGTGAGTGGAGTCATATTTCAGCATGTATGCCATGTACTCTGCGTCTAACAGGTCGTTGATTGCAACGATCTCGATGTCAGAACGTTTCTGAGCAGCACGGAAAACAATGCGACCGATACGGCCAAAACCGTTGATACCTACTTTGATAGTCATATATTCCACCAGCTATTTGTTAGTGAATAAAAGGTTGCCTGTAAAATTACAAAAACCTTACGCAGCGTCAAGCGGAATCGTGTCAATCATTGCGACAAATCAATCCTCTGCACAACCTTTGCGCGGCTGATTCGCCTCACTCTTCCTTTCGGCTTGAAACCACATGGGGGCGCCGCCCCGAATTTTAAAGGGCAACCGAGATAATAATGTGACATCAGTCACGATTCGTGAGCCGCCATTTCGCAATGATCAAGTTTAGAACAAAAGTTGGTACTGAGGTGTTAATGTTTTGTTAGAATCGGTCAGGCAATGTGAGCACGTTTAAAGTGAGATGTGAGCAAATGGCTAACCAACCTTCAGCAGAAGAACTCAAGAAAAAATTGTCCGAAATGCAATTCTATGTGACGCAGGATCGTGGCACAGAACCGCCATTTACCGGACGCCTGCTACATAATAAACGCGATGGGGTTTATCACTGCCTGGTCTGTGATACGCCGCTTTTTCACTCCCACACCAAATACGATTCAGGCTGCGGCTGGCCTAGCTTTTACCAGCCTGTCAGCGAAGAGGCGATTCGTTACATAGACGATTTTTCTCATGGAATGCAGCGTGTCGAAATTCGTTGCGGTAACTGCGATGCGCATCTCGGACACGTTTTCCCGGACGGGCCGCAGCCAACCGGTGAGCGCTATTGCGTTAACTCGGCCTCGCTGGCCTTTTCTGACGAGAAAAACGGCGATCAACTGAAAGGCTGAAAAAACGATTCAGCAAATTATTCCACAGGAGCGGACACATCATGAATCTTGATGAGATCATTAACAGCATGACGCCGGAAGTGTATCAACGTTTATCCACCGCCGTTGAGCTGGGTAAGTGGCCGGATGGCGTGGCGTTGACGCCGGAACAGAAAGAAAACAGCCTGCAACTGGTGATGCTATGGCAGGCGCGGCACAATACCGAAGCGCAACATATGACGATCGATACTCACGGTCAGATGGTGATGAAAAGCAAGCAGCAGCTCAAAGCGGATTTCGGTATTACGTCAAAGCCGATTGCGACATTGAAAATGCAGTAACGGCAGCCGGATAAGAGGTAGCCGCCATCCGGCGGTTTCATTGCCAATGCGTTGTGCTTACCGGGCCTGCTCATTGCTGCCAGGCACAGGCCCGCCATATTTTTACCCATTAACGCTTAATGTACAGCGAGTCCGCCAACTGTTTCGCTAACTGATTATTGTCATCGGCGGCCTATTCCCAGAACTTGCGCCAGCCAGCCCGCGCTTTTTAATCTGGTCCGCGTTGATCGCCACCGGGCGCGGATTTTCATAAGAGAGGGCAAACAGCGCCTTCCCCCGGCAGACTTCACTGACTGCGGCGGCAGCAGTAGGCCAGCGTTTGAGTCATACGGATTGGCATTGAAATACTGTGTGCCATAGGGCCATGTCGTAAGTCATCAGATTGATAAAATCGAGCTACGGGGCTATAGCTTTCACGTCCAGCCAGCTTTTCGGACTTTCCGCATTCGCGCCGACGACGAGGGTGACCCATTTTTGGGGCCCATTAGCTGACGAAGCGCTTTTAAATGCGACGTTAAACGAATATTCCCAGTCAAGATCGATCCCATCGAGACCATATTTGTCGACAATCTTCTGCGCCGGTTGAATAAACACCGCACAGGCTTCTTTAACGATCCTCTTTGGCATTTAAAACAGAAACACGCCACAGAATGGGGTGGCGAAAAAATAACCGCAGCAGATTAGCATCTTCATCCATGGAAACCTGCGCAGGCGTTCACGCCGTCTTTCGCGATACGGCTTCCATCTTTTTGGTTTTATCGCCGTTTGTTTCGTTGAGTTTGTGATCTTGGTTGTCAAATACAGCTCATTATCTGTGTTTTAAAGATTTGTCGTTGACCTTAAAGATTTTATGGTTAAGTATGATGAGCATTGATGCACACCAAACACAAAGGAAGATGCAATGAAAGCACTGGCGAGATTTGGCAAGGCCTTTGGCGGCTACAAAATGATTGATGTCCCGGAGCCGGTATGCGGTCCGGAAGACGTGATTATCGAAATCAAAGCGGCGGCGATCTGCGGCGCGGATATGAAGCACTATAACGTTGACAGCGGGTCCGACGAATTTAACTCCGTTCGCGGTCATGAATTCGCCGGACGTATCGCGCGGGTGGGCGAAAAAGTGAAAGACTGGAAAGTCGGCCAGCGCGTGGTTTCTGACAACAGCGGACACGTTTGCGGCGTTTGCCCTGCCTGTGAACAAGGCGATTTTCTGTGTTGTACAGAAAAAGTGAATCTGGGACTGGATAACAATACCTGGGGTGGTGGATTCTCCAAATACTGCCTGGTTCCGGGAGAAATCCTGAAAATCCATCGCCATGCCCTGTGGGAGATCCCGGAAGGCGTAGATTACGAGGAAGCCGCAGTACTGGACCCTATCTGCAACGCCTATAAATCTATTGCCCAGCAATCCAAATTTTTACCCGGCCAGGACGTAGTAGTCATCGGCACCGGTCCGTTAGGCCTGTTTTCGGTCCAAATGGCCCGCATTATGGGGGCGGTAAATATCGTGGTGGTTGGCCTGGATGAGGATGTTCCTGTCCGTTTCCCTGTGGCCAAAGAACTCGGCGCGACGGCGTTTGTTAACGGCTCCCCGGAAGATGTCGTCGCACGCTGCCGGGAGATTTGCGGCAAAGACAACCTCGGTCTGGTGATCGAATGCTCCGGTGCCAACATTGCGCTTAAACAGGCTATCGACATGCTGCGGCCAAATGGTGAAGTGGTTCGCGTCGGTATGGGATTTAAGCCGCTCGATTTCTCCATTAACGACATTACTGCGTGGAACAAAAGCATCATTGGGCATATGGCCTATGACTCCACATCCTGGCGCAATGCGATTCGCCTGCTTGCCAGCGGCGCTATCAAAGTAAAACCGATGATCACCCATCGTATCGGTCTTTCTCAGTGGCGCGAAGGGTTTGACGCAATGGTCGATAAAACAGCCATTAAAGTGATCATGACCTACGACTTTGATGAATAACCCTTCTGCTAAAGGAACGTTATCGCATGGAACAGATAACAAAACCGCACTGCGGCGCCCGGCTGGATCGCCTGCCGGATTGCCGCTGGCATTCATCAATGTTTGCCGTCGTCGCCTTTGGTCTGCTTGTTTGCTGGAGTAATGCCGTCGGCGGATTAATTCTTGCCCAGCTCAAGGAGTTAGGCTGGACCGATAATTCCACGACCGCCACCTTCTCCGCCATTACCACGGCGGGGATGTTTCTCGGCGCGCTGGTGGGCGGCATTATCGGCGATAAAACCGGACGCAGGAACGCCTTTATTCTTTATGAAGCGATTCATATTGCCTCGATGGTCGTGGGCGCATTTTCACCGAATATGATGTTCCTGATTGCCTGTCGTTTTGTGATGGGCGTGGGATTAGGGGCACTACTGGTCACGTTGTTCGCCGGATTTACCGAGTACATGCCCGGCAGAAACCGGGGAACCTGGTCGAGTCGCGTTTCGTTTATTGGCAACTGGTCATATCCATTGTGTTCCCTGATTGCAATGGGGCTGACGCCGCTAATTAGCGCGGAATGGAACTGGCGCGTGCAGTTACTGATCCCGGCTGTACTGTCGCTGATTGCTACCGCGCTTGCCTGGCGATACTTCCCTGAATCTCCCCGCTGGCTGGAATCGCGCGGGCGTTATCAGGAAGCCGAAAAGGTCATGCAGGCCATTGAAGCAGGCGTCGAACGTCAGACAGGAAAACCGCTGCCGCCGGTTGTTATTGAAAGCAGCGGCAAGCCGCCGCGTTCCGTACCGTATTCAGCGTTGCTCACTGGCGTATTACTGAAACGCGTTATTTTGGGTTCCTGCGTGCTGATTGCCATGAACGTTGTGCAATACACGTTAATTAACTGGCTGCCCACCATCTTTATGACGCAGGGCATCAACCTCAAAGATTCGATCGTTTTAAATACCATGAGTATGTTCGGCGCACCGTTTGGCATATTTATCGCTATGCTGGTAATGGATAAAATTCCGCGCAAAACCATGGGTGTCGGTTTATTAATTCTGATTGCCGTGCTGGGATATATTTATTCGCTGCAAACCAGCATGTTGCTTATCACCTTAATTGGCTTTTTCCTGATTACCTTTGTCTATATGTATGTCTGTTATGCCTCGGCGGTCTATGTGCCGGAGATCTGGCCAACAGAAGCGAAACTTCGCGGTTCCGGCCTGGCGAATGCTGTCGGCAGAATCAGCGGTATCGCTGCCCCCTATGCGGTGGCGGTATTACTCAACGGTTATGGCGTGACGGGCGTTTTCGTCCTGCTGGGCGCTGTCTCGATTATCGTCGCCGTCGCAATAGCGACTATCGGAATCGAGACCAAGGGTGTTTCGGTCGAAAGTCTGGGCATTGATAAGGTCACGAGTAAATAAAGGAATAAAAATGAAAAATTCAAAAGCGATATTAAAAACGCCGGGCACCATGAAAATTATCGCAGCGGATATTCCGGTGCCAAAAGATAACGAAGTGCTGATTAAAGTGGAATATGTGGGGATTTGTGGTTCTGATGTTCATGGTTTTGAATCAGGCCCGTTTATCCCACCGAAAGATCCGAATCAGGAAATTGGCCTGGGGCATGAGTGCGCTGGTACGGTTGTGGCGGTCGGCAATCGGGTAAGCAAATTTAAGCCAGGCGATCGGGTTAATATCGAGCCGGGCGTGCCGTGCGGCCACTGCCGCTATTGTCTGGAAGGAAAATACAATATTTGTCCGGATGTTGATTTTATGGCGACGCAGCCGAATTATCGCGGGGCCTTAACGCACTATCTGTGCCATCCGGAAAGTTTTACGTACAAGCTTCCGGACAATATGGACACTATGGAAGGTGCGCTGGTGGAACCTGCTGCTGTTGGAATGCACGCGGCAATGCTGGCGGATGTTAAACCGGGTAAGAAAATCGTCATTCTCGGCGCGGGCTGCATTGGTTTAATGACCCTGCAAGCGTGTAAGTGTCTGGGGGCGACCAATATCGCGGTAGTGGATGTGCTGGAAAAACGGCTGGCAATGGCTGAACGACTGGGAGCGACAACCGTTATCAATGGGGCGAAAGAAGATACTGTCGCGCGCTGCCAGCAGTTCACCGACGATATGGGCGCCGATATTGTGTTTGAAACCGCCGGTTCCGCCGTCACAACTCAGCAAGCGCCGTATCTGGTCATGCGCGGCGGGAAGATCATGATTGTCGGCACTGTCGCGGGAGATTCAGCGATTAATTTCCTCAAAATTAACCGTGAAGTCTCCATCCAGACGGTATTCCGCTATGCCTACCGCTATCCGGTGACTATTGATGCCATCTCCTCCGGGCGTTTCGATGTGAAATCAATGGTGACGCATATTTACGATTACAAAGACGTACAACGTGCATTTGAAGAGTCGGTGAATAACAAACGCGACATTATTAAAGGCGTTATTAAAGTTTGCGATTAATAAAAAACGGGAGAAACAGCGATGTTGGCAGATATAAAATATTGGGAAAATGATGCACAAAATAAACATTACGCGATTGCGCACTTTAACGTGTGGAATGCGGAAATGTTGATGGGAGTGATTGATGCGGCGGAAGAGGCAAATTCGCCGGTTATTATCTCCTTTGGTACCGGATTTGTGGGCAATACTTCATTTGAAGACTTCTCTCATATGATGGTTTCCATGGCTAAAAAAGCCTCTGTGCCGGTAATTACCCACTGGGATCATGGACGTAGCATGGACATTATCCATAATGCCTGGGCGCACGGCATGAACTCGCTGATGCGTGACGCTTCATCCTTTGATTTTGAAGAAAATATTCGCCTGACCAAAGAGGCCGTTGATTTCTTTCATCCGCTGGGTATTCCGGTAGAGGCGGAGTTAGGGCACGTAGGGAACGAAACGGTGTATGAAGAGGCGTTGGCGGGGTATCACTATACCGACCCGGATCAGGCGGCGGAATTTGTAGCGCGCACCGGTTGTGACTCGCTGGCGGTCGCCATCGGCAACCAGCATGGCGTGTACACCTCTGAACCAAAACTGAATTTTGAGGTCGTGGAGCGCGTGCGCCAGGCAGTTTCCGTACCGCTAGTGTTACACGGCGCTTCCGGTATTAGCGACGCGGATATCAAAAAAGCCATTTCGCTGGGCATCTCGAAAATCAATATCCACACCGAACTGTGTCAGGCCGCGATGGTAGCGGTAAAAGAGAATCAGGATCAGCCGTTCCTGCATCTGGAACGCGAAGTACGCAAAGCGGTAAAAGCCCGTGCGCTGGAAAAAATCAAACTGTTTGGTTCAGATGGTAAAGCGGAATGATGATATGGACGAAATCGAAGTTCTTTGCATAGGGGCGGCCATTGTCGACATTCCTTTGCAACCGGTTAGTAAAAATATCTTTGATGTCGATTCGTATCCATTAGAACGAATTGCCATGACCACAGGGGGAGATGCGATTAATGAAGCCACGATTATTTCGCGTCTCGGGCATCGCACTGCGCTAATGAGTCGCGTTGGCGACGATGCGGCAGGATATTTTATTCTCGACCACTGTCGGAAGGAGAATATCGATATTCAGAGCCTGAAGCAGGATGCTGATATTGATACCTCAATTAATGTTGGGCTGGTGACTGATGATGGTGAGCGCACCTTTGTCACTAACCGTAACGGCAGTCTGTGGAAGCTAAATATTAACGATGTCGATTTTGACCGTTTTTCTCAGGTCAGGCTGTTATCACTAGCAAGTATCTTTAACAGCCCGCTGCTGGATGGCAAAGCATTAACGGCTATTTTTACGCAGGCGAAAGCGCATCAACTGGTTATCTGCGCTGACATGATCAAACCGCGGCTGAATGAAACTCTGGACGATATTCGCGAAGCGCTAAGTTTTGTCGATTATTTGTTTCCTAATATTGATGAAGCCAAAAAGCTGACCGGGAAAGAGACGCTGGATGATATTGCCGATTGTTTTTTGCAATGTGGCGTAAAAACGGTGGTGATTAAAACTGGCAAGAAAGGCTGCTTTATCAAAAGCGCCGATATAAAAATGGAAGTGCCTGCGGTGTCAGGCATTACCGCCATCGACACTATTGGCGCCGGCGATAATTTTGCATCGGGATTTATCGCCGCGCTGCTGGAGGGAAAAACGCTGCGTGAATGCGCACGGTTCGCCAATGCGACGGCCGCGATATCGGTACTCAACGTGGGCGCCACAACGGGCGTGAAAAACAGAATGCTAGTGGAACAACTCCTGAATGAATACGAAGGGTAATAGCGGCAGATGAAAATGATACCTTTAGGTAATACAGATATAGCGCTTTCCCGTATGGGACTCGGCACCTGGGCTATCGGCGGCGGTCCGGCATGGAATGGCAACCTCGATATGCAGGTCTGCATCGATACTATCGTTGAGGCGCACCGTTGCGGTATTAACCTGATTGATACGGCGCCGGGCTACAACTTTGGCAATAGCGAAGTGATTGTCGGTCAGGCGCTGAAAAAATTACCGCGTAACGAGATGGTGGTAGAGACCAAATGCGGGATCGTCTGGGAGCGGGAAGGGAGTCTGTTCAATAAAGTCGGCGATCGCCAGCTTTATAAAAATCTTTCTCCGGACTCTATTCGTAAAGAAGTTGATGCCAGTCTCCAGCGACTAGGGATTGATTATATCGATATCTATATGACCCACTGGCAGTCAGTACCGCCGTTTTTTACGCCGATTGCGGAAACCGTTGGCGTGCTCAATGAGCTGAAAGCAGAGGGGAAAATCCGTTCTATCGGGGCGGCGAATGTAGATGTCAGCCATATCCGCGAATACCTTAAACATGGCGAGCTGGACATCATACAGGCGAAATACAGCATTCTTGACCGGGCGCTGGAAACGGAGCTGCTGCCTCTATGCCGCGAGCACGGCATCGTGGTACAGGTTTATTCGCCACTGGAGCAGGGATTGTTAACCGGCACCATTACCCGTGACTATGTTCCCGGCGGGGCGCGAGCGAATAAACTCTGGTTCCAGCGTGAGAATATGTTGCGGGTTATTGATATGCTGGAGCAGTGGCAGCCATTGTGCGACAAATACCATTGCGCCGTCCCGACGCTGGCGCTGGCGTGGATATTGCGACAAAGCGAATTGATTTCGATACTGAGCGGTGCCACGTCGCCGGAGCAGGTACGAGAGAATATCGCTGCGCTGTCCATCACCTTAACGGATGACGATGCGTTATTGATGAGACAAATGGCGGAAGCGCTGGACAATCTATAAGCAATACATTACACCTCTTTTTTGGCGAAATGCAGATAAAATCTGTTATTCAAACGGCTTATTTTGAAAGTAAACATAGTCTGTGAGATACTCAACGTTTATCATGACGTCGAAAACAGAGGTGTAATCGTGGCGGCGAAAGACAGGATTCAGGCGATCAAACAAATGGTCGCTAATGATAAAAAAGTAACAGTCTCTAACTTGAGTTCAATTTTTCAGGTAACCGAAGAGACAATTCGACGCGATCTGGAAAAACTCGAAGATGAAGGCTTTTTGACTCGAACTTATGGCGGTGCGGTATTAAATTCGGCGGTGCTGGCTGACAATATCCATTTTTATAAGCGTGCAAAATCGTTCTATGAAGAGAAGCAAATTATAGCCCGTAATACGCTTCCGTTTATTAAAAACAAAACAACGATGGCCGCCGACTCCAGCAGTACGGTAATGGAATTGCTAAAACTCCTGAAAGACCGAAACGATCTTACTTTGTTAACTAACTCAGCGGAAGCTTTCCATGAACTGGCGCAATCGGACATTAATCTTGTTTCTACGGGCGGTGAGTTAAATAAAAATACGCTGTCGCTGCAGGGGCGTATCACTAAAGAAATAATCAGCCGTTATCATGTTGATATTATGGTAATGAGTTGTAAAGGGCTGGATATGGCGAGCGGGGCGCTTGATTCTAACGAGGCGGAAGCTGAAATCAAAAAAACGATGATTCGCCAGGCCACAGAGGTGGCGTTATTGGTGGACCACTCAAAATTTGATCGTAAAGCGTTCGTGCGGTTGGTCGATTTTAGTCATATCCATTACCTGATAACGAATAAAACGCCAGGTGATGAATGGATCGCATTTTGCGATAAAAATAATATCCAGCTTGTCTATTAATCGATAGATTATCCTTGACTGGATTGTTTTCGCCTGGACTATGCCAAAAAAAACGGCAGATGATAGCAAGTGCGGCAAATACCCCTTTGCCGCGAGACAATAATTTATTATTTTGCTGCGTTAGAGGCCATCCAGATGGAAGACAATGATCATATCGGCGCCAGACTAGACCGCTTACCTTTATCCCGGTTTCATTTTCGTATTTTTGGAATAATTAGTTTTGGCCTGCTATTAACGGGGTTTTTGAGTTACTCAGGAAATGTGGTTCTGGCCAAATTGATAAACAATGGTTGGTCGAATAATTATCTTAATGCCGCGTTCACATCGGCACTGATGCTTGGCTATTTTATTGGTTCGCTTACCGGCGGTTTTATTGGGGATTACCTGGGGCGTCGAAAAGCGTTTCGCATTAATTTGTTGCTTGTGGGCATCTCCGCAACGGCTGCCGCATTTGTTCCCAATATGTACTGGCTGATTTTCTTTCGTTGTCTGATGGGGACAGGCATGGGAGCATTGATTATGGTTGGATATGCTTCTTTTACCGAGTTTATCCCTCCCATTGTACGAGGAAAATGGTCCGCGCGTCTCTCTTTTGTAGACCGATGCTGTCTGCGGGAATTGGCGTAGTGGTCATTGCGTTTTTAAGCTGGCGGATGATGTTTCTTCTTGGTGGGATAGGGATGCTGCTGGCGTGGTCTCTTTCGGGGAAGTACTTTATCGAATCGCCCAGGTGGTTAGCAGGTAAAGGGCGGCAACGCGAGGCTGAACAGCAGCTTCTCATGATTGAATCGCAAATAGAAAAAGAAAAAAGTATTGTTTTGCCGCCGCATCAGGAAAGCAATAAATCCACGGAATCGCGCTTTGAAAACGGTACATTCTGGCTCTTATTCAAAGGACAAATGTTGCGGCGCACGTTAGTGGCGATCACTGTATTGATTGCGATGAACATTTCGCTTTATACCATTACGGTATGGATCCCGACAATTTTTGTTAATTCAGGAATTGATGTTACAAAATCCATTTTCATGACCGCCATCATTATGATTGGCGCGCCGGTGGGCATATTTATCGCCGCGCTCATTATTGATCATTTCCCCAGACGGTTATTTGGTTCGCTGTTGCTTATCGTTATTGCGGTAGTAGGATATTTTTACTCAATACAGACTGAGGAATGGGCCATTCTGGTTTATGGACTAGTCATGATTTCCTTTCTGTATATGTACGTCTGCTTCGCCTCGGCGGTTTACGTTCCCGAATTATGGCCTACGCACCTTAGACTACGTGGATCGGGTTTTGTGAATGCGGTAGGGCGGATCGTCGCTGTCTTTACCCCCTACGGCGTGGCGGTTTTATTGACCCGCTATGGATCTGTCACCGTTTTTGTTGTGCTGGGTATGCTGCTGGCGGCGTGCGCGCTGATATTATTTTGTTTTGGCATTGAAACGAGAAGAGTTTCGTTAGAAGCGCTCTCCAGCCTGCGTTGAGCTTTGCCTGGTAGCGGCGCTGACGTGACGTATCCGGCCCAAAGATCTATGCAATGGTCTCACCGTTGCGTGATGTATTGACCGGATACGATACCTGCTCCGCTACCTGGCGACAGCCTGGCCCTGCGTCTCTTCCCAGTCTGCCAGCGTATACAGCGTCGCGCCTGCCGCCGCCATCTCCATAAACGCGTGTGCGCTATCCTGCGGGTGAATATTCACGCCGCGACAGCCATCGGTGATAACGTTAACGGCATAGCCCAACTCTAGCGCATCCAGCACCGTAAATTTTACGCAGTAATCGGTCGCCAACCCCATCACGATAAGCTCGGTAACGTCATGCTCGCGAAGCCAGGTATCAAGGGTAGTTTTCTGCCGATGTTCGTTGTCAAAAAACGCGCTGTAGCTATCAATCAGCGGGTTTTCACCCTTATAGATGCAGGCGTCAATCGCATGTTGGTTAAGCAGGGGATGTAACGCCGCGCCGTCGGTATGTTGAACGCAGTGATCCGGCCAGAGCGTTTGCGGCAGCCCGTCCAGCTTTCCCTGACTATAGGGTTCCGCCTGATGCTGGCTGGCGAAGCTGCCATGCTGCGCGGGATGCCAGTCCTGACTGGCCAGCACCGGAATCTGCCGGGGCTGGCACCAGTCAATAAGAGCGTTGGCGATGTCGATGGTGCTGTCGCCTTCCGCTACAGCCAGCGCGCCGCCGGCGCAAAAGTCATTTTGCAAGTCGACCAGTAATAAGGCCCGGTTTGTCATTATCTTCTCCTTGTCGTCGGGATTTTTTAATCATCCGGCGTCAATTCACCACGCAAGTTTTGCGCCATCGCGCTACGAATCGCCTGAGTGTCCAGACCCTGGCTTAACAAATAATGCAGTTTGGTTAAGGTGGCTTCGACAGTCATATCGGCACCGCCAATCACGCCAGCGTGCGCCAGTGCATTACCGGTAGCGTACCCGCCCATATTGACTCGCCCTGACATGCATTGCGTCAGGTTAACCACCACGATGCCGCGCGAACTGGCCTCTTTCAGCTCCTGTAAAAACGCTTTATTTTGCGGCGCGTTGCCTACGCCATAAGAGCGCAGAATCAGCGCTTTTACCGGCTGACGCAGAAAGTTACGTACTACCTCGGCGGAAATCCCCGGATAAATCGTCACTACGCCTATCGGCTGCGGCGTAATAGGGTGAACGATTAATTCACCAGAACCGTAGGGCGCGGGAGGCGTATTTAAACGGCGAATGTGAATTCCTGCTTCCAGCAAGGGCGGCAGATTAGGAGAGGCAAAAGCGTCAAAACCATCCGCATGGGCTTTGGTCGTGCGATTGCCGCGGAACAGACGATTATTAAAAAACAGCGTTACTTCATTAATAGGGTAGTTGGCGGCGACATAAAGCGCATTCAGCAAATTAATTTGCCCGTCGGAGCGCAGCTCAGCCAACGGAATTTGTGACCCTGTCACAATGACCGGTTTGCCCAGATTTTCCAGCATGAAAGAGAGCGCCGATGCGGTAAACGCCATCGTGTCGGTGCCGTGCAGAATAACAAAACCGTCATACTCATCGTAGTGCGCTTTGATATCTGCAGCGATATGCTGCCAGTCTTCCGGCGTCATATCTGATGAATCCATCAGCGGGGCATATTCATGGATGGTAAAATCCGGCATCTCCGGGCGGTGGAATTCCGGCATCAGCGCCAGCTGACGCTGAAGATGCCCGGACACCGGGATATACCCTTTATCTGAGCGCTGCATACCGATAGTACCGCCGGTATAGGCAACGTAAATTGATTTCTTTTGCATGATAATGTTCAGTCGTGTCGCGAAGGACGTATTAATGATTATCGGATGGCGGCTATGAGCAGACGCCGCCATCCGGTATGGCTATTGATGAAGCATTAGCGAACGTTCGCGCAAGTCAAACAGAACGCATAACGGTTTTGCGGATCGTTAAATGCCGCCAGTTTATCCCCCTCGGCCTTCAGCGTGTTGGCGGCGGAAACGAGCGGCGCCGGGAGCATCGCCTGAATGGCCTCCGGCAGCATGGCGCGTACTGATCCGGTCATACTGTCCATGACCATATCAAGGACCGTCGGTTCGTCCTGATAGTAATCAAGATGCCACTGTTTCAGTTTCGCCAGCTCCGCCGCTTTGGCGACGGCGTCGTCAAAGTCGCCGAGACTGTCCACCAGACCATTGGCTTTCGCGTCTTCTCCGGTCCAGACATGGCCTTGTGCGATTTTATCAATCTGCTCCGGCGTACGCTTACGCGCGTCTGCCACCAGCGTGATAAAGCGTTTGTAGCCGTACTCAATACTGAGTTGCATCATCTGCTGCACTTCCGGTGACAGCGCTTTGGTCATCGAAATATCCGCCAGCGGCGAGGTGGAAACGCCGTCGCTGTGTACGCCAATCGACGACAGGCTGTTTTCTACCGTATTGATGACGCCGAAGATGCCAATTGAACCCGTCAGCGTGCTGGGGCTGGCCACGATATAGTTTGCCGGCGTAGAGATCCAGTAACCGCCGGAGGCCGCCATGCCGCCCATTGAGACCACCACCGGTTTGCCAGCCGCTCTTGCCGCCGCCAGTTCGGCGCGGATAACTTCGGAGGCGTTGACGCTACCGCCTGGGCTATTGACGCGCAGCACAATCGCTTTCACTTTAGGATCAAGGCGTGCGTCGCGGATCTGCGATGCCGTAGTGTCGCCGCCGACATTCCCTGGCGTTTCTTCGCCATCCATAATCGCGCCATTGGCGAAAATAACCGCAATAGTACCGCCGGTATCCGCAGGCGTTTTCAGCGAATAATCGTAATAGCTGATCGCGCGATAGTTATTTTCGGTTTTGCTCCAGCCAAACTGCTTCGTCAGCGCTTTTTCAACATCTGCGCTGGAGGCGAGGGCGTCCACCAGTTTATGGTCGAGCGCATATTTGGCGGTGTCGCCGCCCACGCTGGTTAACCCGTCGATAATAGCCTGCGCGCCGGGGAAGAGTTGTTGCGGCGAAATCTGGCGATTGGCGGAAACGGTATGCAGGTAGTTCTGCCACAGTTCGCCTATCCAGCGGCTGTCGGCCTCGCGGGCGGCGGGCGACATATCGTCGCGGATAAACGGCTCGACGGCGGATTTATAGGTGCCGACCCGGAAAACGTGGGTAGAGACTTTCAGTTTATCCAGCAGCGTTTTGTAGTACAGGCCATTCGTAGCGAAGCCGTGAAGGTCTACCTGACCCTGTGGGGAAAGCCAAATTTTATTGGCGAAACTGGCGAGGTAATACTGACCCTGGCTGTAGTTTTCACCCACGGCAAAAACCGGTTTGCCGCTGTCGCGGAATTCGCGCAGCGCTTTACCGATATAGCGCATTGACGGCTGATCGGCGCCGGTGAAGTTTTTCAGATCCAGAACGATACCAGTGATGTTACGGTCATCTTTCGCCTGACGAATAGCGTTGACGATGTCAAACAGGGAGTTTTCCTGCAGACGGTCGGAGCTGGCGCCAAATAACTGGCGACCCAGCGCGCCCAGACGGTGATTGGTAGACGGTTTATCCACAATGACGCCGGAAATATCCAGCAGCAGAGCGCCGCGCGCCGTTTGCTCACTGTTGTTGCCGTTACCGATCTGCATCCAGATCCCAACGCCCACCAGGACCAGAAAAATAAAGAACAGGTTGAGTACCATTTCACGGACGAAGTTCAACACTCGCCACGTCCATTTAAAAAATCCGGCAATAAATCGCCACAGGGTTCGCATGTATTCTCCCTATCTGAGTAACAACGCTTATACCTTGGTGAGGATAAAGCATTAAGATGTGGCTATCGTAATGACCCATCAGGCAGTTGTCAGCAGGAATCACTGCCTGCGCTGTAACAAAATCCGCTCCCGTGTTAATTTTGTGAATAAATATCATTGCTGGAGTTAATCAAATGGATGCACTAGAACTGCTGGTCAACCGTCGTAGCGCCTCTCGTCTCGCAGAACCGGCGCCTGTCGGAGAGCAATTACAGAACATTCTGCGGGCGGGAATGCGTGTTCCCGATCATAAATCTCTACAGCCGTGGCGTTTTTTTGTGATTGAAGGAGAGGGGCGCGACCGCTTCAGCGCCGTGCTTGAACAAGGCGCTGTCGCTGCCGGGGGCGATGAGAAAGCGATCGAAAAAGCGCGTAATGCGCCGTTTCGCGCACCGCTGATCATTACCGTGGTGGCGAAATGCGAAGAAAACTATAAGGTTCCGGTGTGGGAACAGGAGATGTCTGCCGGATGCGCGGTGATGGCGATGCAAATGGCGGCGATTGCGCAAGGGTTTAATGGTATCTGGCGTAGCGGCGCATTAACGGAGAGCGCTATCGTGCGGGAAGCCTTTGAGTGCCGCCCGCAGGATAAAATTGTTGGTTTTCTCTATCTCGGCACGCCACAGCTCAAAGCGTCAACGACGATCAGTACCCCCGACCCCACGCCGTTTGTGCGTTATTTCTGACGCTGAGGGATAAAACTGTCTGGATTCTGAGCAAAGGCGCGGTAATTCAGACAGTGATACTTACCACATCAGGGAATGAGCGCTACCATAGCGCGAATGCAATGACAGGAGATGTCCATGAGCGAGCAAGCCATTCGTTTAACGCAATACAGCCACGGCGCTGGTTGCGGTTGTAAAATTTCCCCTAAAGTGCTGGAGACTATCCTGCATAGCGAGCAGGCGAAGTTCGTCGACCCGAACCTGCTGGTGGGTAATGAAACCCGCGATGATGCGGCGGTTTACGATCTGGGTAATGGCACCAGTATTATCAGCACCACCGACTTCTTTATGCCGATAGTCGACAACCCGTTTGATTTTGGCCGCATTGCGGCAACAAACGCCATCAGCGATATTTTTGCGATGGGCGGCAAACCGATTATGGCGATCGCGATCCTTGGCTGGCCGATTAATACCCTGTCGCCCGATATTGCGCGTGAAGTGACCGAGGGGGGGCGTTTTGCCTGCCGTCAGGCCGGTATCGCGCTGGCGGGCGGACACTCTATTGACGCCCCGGAGCCGATCTTTGGTCTCGCGGTCACAGGCGTAGTGCCGACCGAACGGGTGAAGAAAAACAGTACCGCGCAGGCGGGATGCAAACTCTTTCTGACCAAACCGTTGGGGATTGGCGTGTTGACCACCGCCGAGAAAAAATCGCTGCTTAAACCTGAACATCAGGGGCTGGCGACGGAAGTCATGTGTCGGATGAACGTTGCTGGCGCGGCGTTTGCCAATATCGACGGCGTAAAAGCTATGACTGACGTTACCGGTTTTGGCCTGCTGGGGCACCTGAGCGAGATGTGCCAGGGCGCAGGCGTGCAGGCGCTGCTTTGCTATCAGGACATCCCTAAACTGCCGGGCGTGGAAGAGTATATTGCTCTGGGCGCCGTACCGGGCGGCACAGAGCGCAACTTCGCCAGCTATGGTCATCTGATGGGCGACATGTCGCGTGAAGTTCGTAGCCTGCTGTGCGATCCGCAAACGTCAGGCGGTCTGTTGTTGGCGGTAACGCCGGACGCCGAAGACGATGTTAAAGCCACCGCGGCGGAATTTGGTATCGATCTGACCGCGATTGGCGAACTGGTCGAGGCCCGCGGCGGTCGCGCTATGGTTGAGATTCGTTAACCTGATGCGGTTGTTTATTGCCGAAAAACCGAGTCTGGGGCGCGCCATTGCGGATGTGCTGCCAAAACCGCACCGTAAAGGCGATGGTTTTATTGAGTGCGGAAACGGGCAGGTCGTCACCTGGTGTATTGGTCATTTGCTGGAACAGGCGCAGCCGGATGCGTATGACAGCCGTTATGCGCGCTGGAATCTGGCTGACTTGCCTATCGTGCCGGAAAAATGGCAGCTTCAGCCTCGTCCTTCCGTCACCAAACAGCTCAATGTGATTAAGCGCTTTTTGCATCAAGCCGGTGAAATTATTCACGCCGGCGACCCGGATCGCGAAGGACAGCTTCTGGTTGATGAAGTGCTGGATTATCTCCAGCTTCCTGCCGAAAAGCGCCAGCAGGTGCGGCGTTGTCTGATAAACGACCTTAACCCGCAGGCGGTCGAGCGTGCTATTGACAGGCTGCGGGCGAACAGCGACTTCGTGCCGCTGTGCGTCTCCGCTCTGGCGCGAGCGCGAGCGGACTGGCTGTATGGCATTAATATGACCCGTGCTTACACGATCCTGGGCCGTAATGCCGGCTATCAGGGCGTGTTATCCGTGGGACGCGTGCAGACGCCGGTACTGGGACTGGTGGTGCGGCGAGACGAAGAGATTGAGAACTTCGTCGCCAAAGACTTCTTTGAAGTAAAGGCGCACATCGTTACGCCTGCCGACGAGCGTTTTACCGCTATCTGGCAGCCGAGCGAGGCGTGCGAACCTTATCAGGATGAAGAGGGGCGCTTGCTTCATCGTCCGCTGGCGGAGCATGTGGTGAACCGAATCAACGGTCAGCCCGCGCTGGTAACCAGTTATAATGATAAACGGGAATCAGAATCCGCGCCGCTGCCGTTTTCGCTCTCGACGCTACAGATTGAAGCCGCTAAACGCTTTGGCCTGAGCGCGCAAAACGTGCTTGATATTTGTCAGAAGCTATATGAAACCCACAAACTGATTACCTATCCGCGTTCCGACTGCCGTTATCTGCCGGAAGAACACTTTGCCGGATGGCAGGCGGTCATGAACGCGATTAGCGTCCACGCCCCGGATTTACTGCCGCAGCCTGTGGTTAATCCTGATACGCGCAATCGCTGCTGGGATGACAAAAAAGTGGATGCGCACCACGCGATTATCCCGACGGCGCGCAGTTCTTCTGTCCATCTGACGGAAAACGAAGCGAAAGTGTACACCCTGATTGCGCGTCAGTATCTGATGCAGTTCTGCCCGGACGCGGTGTTTCGTAAATGCGTTATTGAACTGGAAATCGCCAAAGGGAAATTTGTCGCCAAAGCGCGTTTTCTGGCGGAGGCCGGTTGGCGGACGTTACTGGGCAGTAAAGAGCGCGACGAGGAAAACGACGGTACGCCGCTGCCGGTTGTCGCCAAAGGTGATGAGTTGCTGTGTGAAAAGGGGGAAGTGGTCGAGCGCCAAACCCAGCCGCCGCGTCATTTTACTGATGCGACATTGCTTTCCGCGATGACCGGAATTGCCCGCTTCGTGCAGGATAAAGATCTGAAAAAGATCCTGCGCGCGACCGATGGGCTGGGGACGGAAGCCACGCGCGCCGGGATTATCGAGCTGCTGTTCAAACGTAGCTTTCTGACCAAAAAAGGGCGCTACATTCATTCTACCGATGCTGGCAAAGCGTTAATACATTCGCTGCCGGAAATGGCGGCCCGTCCAGATATGACCGCGCACTGGGAATCTGTTTTGACGCAAATCAGCGAAAAGCAGTGCCGTTACCAGGATTTCATGCAACCGCTGGTCGGCACGTTATATCAGCTGATCGAGCAGGCTAAGCGCACGCCGGTGAAGCGCTTCAGAGGGATAGTCGCGCCAGGCGGTGGAGACAAGAAAAAGAGCGCGCCGCGTAAGCGAGCGGGCAAAAAAAGCCCGCCTGCTGAGGAGACAGGCCGTCAGACCGAATAAGCGTAAAGCTATCTGGCCTGACGACGGGATTAAATGACGCCCTGCGCCAGCATGGCGTCGGCGACTTTCACGAAACCGGCGATGTTGGCGCCCTGAACGTAGTTGGTATGCTTATTGTCGCCGCCGTACTCGACACAGGCGTGGTGGATATCCAGCATAATGTGATGCAGACGGGCGTCCACTTTCTCGGCTTTCCAGCTCAACCGCGCGGCGTTCTGCGCCATTTCCAGCCCCGATGTCGCCACGCCGCCCGCGTTGGCGGCTTTACCCGGCGCAAACAGTACGCCCGCTTCAAGGAAGAGATCGGTCGCTTCAATCGTGGTTGGCATATTTGCCCCTTCCGCCACGGCTTTTACGCCATTGGCAATCAGTACGCGCGCGGCGTCAACGTCCAGTTCGTTCTGCGTCGCGCATGGCAGGGCGATATCCACCGGTACGCTCCAGGGCTGCTGGCCTTCCAGATAGGTTAAGCCAAACTCACGGGCGTAGTCAGCGACGCGACCGTCACGGCTGGCTTTAATTTCACACAGACGCGCCAGCTTCTCTGGCGTGAAGCCACTTTCATCGACCACCGTCCCGCTCGAATCCGACGCGGTAACCACGCGCGCGCCAAAGGCCATCGCTTTCTCAATGGCGTATTGCGCTACGTTGCCGGAGCCGGACACGGCGACGCGCATCCCTTCGAAACCGAGACCATGACGTTTAAGCATCGCTTCGGTAAAGTAGACCAGGCCATAGCCCGTCGCCTCCGGGCGAATCAGGCTGCCGCCGAAGGAAAGCCCTTTGCCGGTGAAGACGCAGGAGCTGTTATTGGAAAGCTTGCGCATCATTCCCGCCATAAAGCCCACTTCGCGCCCGCCCACGCCGATATCCCCGGCAGGCACGTCGGTATCCGGCCCTAAATGGCGATACAGTTCAGTCATCAGCGCCTGGCAGAAACGCATCACTTCGCCTTCGCTTTTCCCTTTCGGATCGAAATCGCTGCCGCCTTTACCGCCGCCCATCGGCAACGTGGTGAGGGCATTTTTAAAGGTTTGCTCAAAGCCGAGGAACTTAAGGATGGAAAGGTTTACCGAAGGATGGAAGCGCATACCGCCTTTATAGGGGCCGATAGCAGAGTTGAACTGCACGCGCCAGGCGCGATTTACCTGCACCTGGTTTTTGTCGTCCAGCCACACTACGCGAAACTGGATTACGCGCTCTGGTTCAACCAAACGTTCCAGTAAAGACATGTGGCGGTAACGGGGGTTTTGTTCAAGAAACGGCCACAGGGTGGTCATGACTTCACGGACGGCTTGCGCGAACTCGGTTTGATGCGGGTCGCGCTTTTGTACATGGTTGAGGAACGATTCCAGAGAACATGTCTGATCCATAGATATAAAAACCTCTTATATATTAATGTGGTTGTATTTGCGTTTTATCAGAATATGTATTTGCAGTTTTCGACTATACCATCAGCAATGTGACGGTAAGCAAGAAAAAAATGACGCTGCTAAGTAAATTCATAACGGGGCGAGGGTCATAACTAAAAGCGATGACAAAAGAGGATTAAAGTTTTCACGGCGGCTTACCGTTATACTGAGAATATACCTGGAAAAATAAGGAAATCCTATGCGCCGAAGCCTCGTGGTCGCCGTGATGGCGATAATGCCAATGGTCGGGCTGGCAAACCAAAACAGTCGTCCTGATATTCAGGTGAATGTCCCGCCGGAAGTTTTCAGCACGCGCGGTCAGTCATCCCAGCCATGCATTCAGTGCTGCGTTTACCAGGATCAGAATTACTCCGAAGGCGCGGTAATAAAAGTGGAAGGCGTCTTGCTCCAGTGCCAGCGTGACGAAAAAACCATCAGCACGAATCCGTTAGTCTGGCGTCGCGTAAAGCCATAAACGCCTGCAATAGCGGAATATCCGCCGGGGCGAGGGGGTATTCCAGCGCCTCTTCCGGCGTACACCAGGCTAAGGCCTGATGTTCCAACGCACGTATCAGACCGTTAAACGCAGGCACATGCCAGGCGTGCAAATGAATCCGTCGGCCAGACACGTCGCGTTGATGGCTGGCGATATAGACGCCGGGCGTGGCGTCAATCCCTAACTCTTCGCGTAGCTCGCGGATAAGCGCCTGCGGCTGGGTTTCGCCGGGTTCGACTTTACCGCCGGCAAACTCCCAAAAACCAGCTTGATCCGCATGAGCTGGGCGCTGGGCCAGCAGTATTTTGCCGTCGCGTTCAATGATGGCGGCAACAACATCGAGTTTTTTTATCATTGTCGTTAAGGTCGTTATTCCTGCCGGGAAGCGTCGCGCTATCCCGGCCTTACGGTTAATCAGAAAGCGGAATCAAACACGAAACGTCGCCCAGACCGGCGCATGGTCGGAGGGTTTTTCCATACTGCGAATGTCGTAGTCTATACCGGTTTCTGCGCAACGTTCCGCCAGCGGAGCGCTTGCCAGCAAGAGGTCAATGCGCAGTCCGCGATTATCCACGAAACCTTTTGAGCGGTAATCAAACCACGAAAATTTATCCATCGTTTGCGGATTCGCCTGACGGAACGTGTCCACTAATCCCCACTTCAGTAACCGTGACATCCATTCACGCTCCTCCGGCAGGAAGGAGCATTTACCGGTACGCAGCCAGCGTTTGCGGTTTTCTTCGCCGATGCCAATATCCAGATCGGTCGGGCTGATATTCATGTCGCCCATAATTAATACCGGATTATCGCACTTGAGTTCCGTTTCAAGATAGTTTTGCAAGTTCTGATAAAACTGCGCTTTCGCGGGGAACTTCAACGGATGATCCCGGCTTTCCCCCTGCGGGAAATAGCCGTTAATGACGGTAATATTACCCAGCGGCGAGGGGATTTCCGCCATGATAATGCGGCGTTGCGCCTCTTCGCCATCATCCGGGAAACCGCGTCTGACGGAAATGGGCGTGGCTTTTGTTAGCAGCGCGACGCCGTAATGGCCCTTTTGTCCATGATAGAAAACGTTATAGCCCAGCTTCGCGACCTCTTCGAGCGGGAACATTTCGTCGTGGACTTTTGTCTCCTGTAGACCGATCACATCGGGCTGGTGTTTTTCGACAATCGCTTCAAGCTGATGGGGACGGGCGCGCAGGCCGTTGATATTAAAAGAGACAAATTTCATAGTCACTGCCACTTTGCAAGGTGAATCGTGTTGGGATGGTAACAGAAATTTTACCGGGTGACTGCCACTCATCGTCAGATTCGGCCAATGGAAGCGTATGGTGTTTTCTATAGCGCGAAAATGGCACGGTTTGCGTGCAGATGCGCCAGAACAGGGCGGTAATTTCCAGTAAATTTCGTATAAGATCACAATTCCAGAATTATATTTGGCAACTGAATAATATTTCGCTTTTTCCTCTTTTTAGCCACCGATTATGCGGAAATATTCACTTTTCATGCAGTAAAAGTGAATATCGCTACGCTGTAACCCATTGATTTACCGTTTATCACCTCTGTTTATGCAATGTTAACGCTGGCTGGCACGAATGCTGCAATCTACATTTACAGCGCAAACACTCATATTAATTAACATATAAATAACTTTATTTTTACCAAAAGAGGTCGCTATGTCTCTGTCAGTTACGCGCGAAAACTTTGATGAATGGATGGTGCCGGTATATGTTCCCGCGCCTTTTATTCCTGTACGCGGAGAAGGCTCACGCCTGTGGGATCAGCAGGGGAAAGAGTACATTGATTTTGCTGGCGGGATCGCGGTCAACGCATTGGGACATGCGCATCCGGCGCTGCGCGAGGCGTTAAATGAACAGGCGAATCGCTTCTGGCATACCGGGAACGGTTACACCAATGAACCGGCGCTGCGACTGGCGAAAAAACTGATCGACGCGACCTTCGCCGAACGCGTTTTCTTTTGTAATTCAGGCGCTGAAGCAAATGAAGCAGCATTAAAACTGGCGCGCAAATATGCCCACGATCGTGTCGGCAATCATAAAAGCGGCATTGTGGCCTTTAAAAACGCGTTCCATGGTCGCACGCTCTTTACCGTCAGCGCTGGCGGTCAACCGACCTATTCACAGGACTTTGCGCCGCTGCCGCCGGATATTCGTCATGCAGCCTATAACGATCTAAACTCCGCCAGCGCGCTCATTGATGACAATACCTGCGCCGTGATCGTAGAACCGGTGCAGGGCGAGGGCGGCGTGATCCCCGCCACGAAAGCTTTTTTGCAGGGGCTGCGTGAATTGTGCGACCGGCATCAGGCGTTACTGATTTTTGATGAGGTGCAGACGGGCGTCGGACGTACCGGCGAACTGTATGCATATATGCATTATGGCGTTACGCCCGATATCCTGACGACTGCTAAAGCGTTGGGTGGCGGCTTCCCGATCGGCGCGATGCTGACCACGCAAGACTATGCCAGCGTCATGACGCCAGGCACGCATGGCACCACCTACGGCGGTAATCCGCTGGCGACGGCAGTTGCCGGAAAAGTACTGGATATCATCAATACGCCGGAGATGCAAAACGGCGTCAGACAGCGCCACGATGCGTTTATTGAACGTCTAAATACCCTTAATGTGCGTTTTGGCATGTTCAGTGAAATTCGCGGGCTGGGGCTACTGCTTGGCTGTGTGCTACAGACGGAGTTTGCCGGAAAAGCCAAACTCATCGCCCAGGAAGCGGCAAAAGCAGGCGTGATGGTGCTCATTGCCGGCGGCGACGTGGTGCGTTTTGCGCCAGCGTTAAATGTGAGCGACGAGGAGATAGCCACCGGGCTTGATCGTTTTGCCATGGCGTGCGAACGCCTTCAGACGGGAGGCGCATCATGCGGGTGATTCGTCCTGTCGAACATGCGGATATCGCCGCGCTGATGCAGCTTGCAGGCAAAACGGGCGGCGGCTTAACCTCGCTACCGGCAAATGAAGCGACGCTGGCGGCCCGCATTGAACGCGCGCTAAAAACCTGGTCCGGCGAGCTGCCAAAAGGCGAACAAGGGTATGTATTCGTTCTCGAAGACAGTGAAACGGGTGAGGTCGGCGGGATCTGCGCCATTGAGGTCGCGGTCGGCCTTAACGACCCCTGGTATAACTATCGTGTCGGTACGCTGGTTCATGCCTCCAAAGAGCTGAATGTATATAACGCGTTGCCAACATTATTCCTGAGTAATGATCACACTGGCAGCAGTGAGCTTTGCACGCTGTTTCTCGATCCCGAATGGCGTAAAGAGGGTAACGGCTACCTGTTGTCAAAATCGCGCTTTATGTTTATGGCCGCGTTTCGCGATAAATTCAATGAGAAAGTGGTGGCGGAAATGCGCGGCGTCATTGACGAGCACGGTTATTCTCCCTTCTGGCAAAGTCTCGGCAAACGCTTTTTTTCTATGGATTTCAGCCGGGCGGATTTTTTATGCGGTACCGGGCAAAAAGCGTTTATCGCCGAGCTGATGCCCAAACATCCTATTTATACCCACTTCTTATCTGAAGAGGCACAGGCCGTGATTGGCGAAGTCCACCCGCAAACGGCGCCAGCCCGCGCGGTGCTGGAAAAGGAAGGTTTTCGCTATCGCCACTATATCGACATCTTCGACGGTGGGCCGACGCTGGAGTGTGATATTGACCGCGTGCGGGCCATTCGTAAAAGCCGACTGGTGGAAGTCGCGGAAGGGCAACCCGCGCCTGGCGACTATCCGGCATGTCTGGTCGCCAATGAAAACTATCACCACTTTCGGGCCGCGCTGGTGCGTGCCGATCCGCAGACTTCACGGCTTGTACTTACCGCCGCGCAGTTGGATGCGCTGAAATGTCGCGCGGGCGACCACGTTCGGCTGGTACGCCTTTGCGCTGAGGAGAAAACCGTATGACGCTATGGATAAACGGCGACTGGATAACCGGTCAGGGCGAACGCCGCCGCAAAACGAACCCGGTGAGTGCGGAGATACTTTGGCAGGGGAATGACGCTAATGCGGCACAGGTCGCCGAGGCCTGCCAGGTGGCGCGCGCGGCGTTTCCTCGTTGGGCCAGACAGCCTTTTGCGGCACGACAGGCTATCGTAGAGAAATTTGCCGCCCTGCTGGAGGCGCATAAAGCCGAGCTCACGGAGGTCATCGCGCGTGAAACCGGTAAACCGCGCTGGGAGGCGGCAACGGAAGTGACGGCGATGATCAATAAGATTGCCATCTCGATTAAGGCTTACCATGCCAGAACAGGCGAACAAAAAAGCGAACTTGTCGATGGCGCCGCGACGTTGCGCCATCGTCCTCACGGTGTGCTGGCGGTATTCGGCCCTTATAACTTTCCCGGCCATTTACCGAATGGCCATATTGTGCCCGCGTTGCTGGCAGGCAATACGCTGATCTTCAAACCTAGCGAGCTAACGCCATGGACCGGGGAAACGGTAATAAAACTCTGGGAACGGGCGGGGCTACCGGCAGGCGTTCTTAATCTGGTGCAGGGCGGCCGGGAGACCGGACAAGCGCTGAGTTCGCTCGACGATCTCGACGGACTGCTGTTTACCGGCAGCGCCAGTACCGGATATCAGCTTCATCGCCAGCTATCCGGCCAGCCGGAAAAAATCCTGGCCCTTGAAATGGGCGGAAACAACCCGCTCATTATTGAGGATGCGGCAAATATAGATGCGGCGGTACATCTGACGCTGCAATCGGCGTTTATTACCGCCGGACAGCGCTGTACCTGCGCGCGACGCCTTCTGGTAAAACAGGGTGCGCAGGGAGATGCATTTCTGGCGCGGCTGGTTGACATCGCCGGACGTCTGCAGCCCGGCAGATGGGACGACGATCCGCAGCCGTTTATCGGCGGACTGATTTCAGCGCAGGCGGCACAGCATGTGATGGAGGCCTGGCGTCAACGAGAGGCATTAGGCGGGCGCACGTTACTGGCGCCGCGGAAGGTCAAAGAGGGAACCTCTCTGCTGACGCCTGGCATCATTGAGCTGACGGGCGTCGCGGATGTGCCGGATGAAGAGGTGTTTGGTCCGCTGCTGAACGTCTGGCGTTATGCGCATTTCGATGAGGCGATTCGTCTGGCGAATAATACCCGTTTTGGTCTGTCGTGTGGGCTGGTGTCGACGGATCGCGCGCAGTTCGAACAGCTCTTGCTGGAGGCGCGGGCAGGGATCGTTAACTGGAATAAACCGCTCACCGGGGCAGCGAGTACTGCGCCGTTTGGTGGTGTCGGCGCGTCTGGCAACCATCGGCCCAGCGCCTGGTATGCCGCCGATTATTGCGCCTGGCCGATGGCCAGTCTGGAATCTCCCGAACTGACGTTGCCTGCGACATTAAGCCCCGGCCTCGACTTTTCTCGCAGGGAGGCGGTATGACGGCGCATGAAGTTAATTTTGACGGTCTGGTGGGGCTTACGCACCATTATGCCGGGCTATCCTTCGGCAATGAGGCATCGACCCGCCACCGTTTTCAGGTGTCGAATCCTCGTCTGGCGGTAAAACAGGGGCTGCTAAAGATGAAAGCTCTGGCGGATGCCGGCTTTCCCCAGGCGGTGATCCCGCCGCATGAGCGACCTTTTATTCCGGCGTTGCGTCAGCTCGGCTTCACGGGTAGCGATGAGCAGATTCTGGATAAGGTTGCGCGTCAGGCGCCACGCTGGCTTTCCAGCGTGAGTTCCGCGTCGCCAATGTGGGTTGCGAATGCGGCGACGGTTTGCCCATCGGCAGACGCGCTGGACGGGAAAGTTCACCTGACGGTGGCGAATTTAAACAATAAATTTCATCGCGCTCTTGAGGCGCCTGTTACCGAAGCGCTGCTACGCGCCATATTTCGCGATGAAAGTCAGTTTTCAGTGCATAGCGCGTTACCGCAGGTCGCATTATTGGGAGATGAAGGCGCGGCGAATCATAACCGTCTTGGCGGCGAGTATGGTTCGGCAGGCGTGCAGCTTTTTGTCTATGGGCGCGAAGAGGAGAATGAAATACGACCCGCTCGTTATCCGGCGCGCCAGAGCCGCGAAGCCAGCGAGGCCGTGGCGCGTCTTAATCAGGTGAATCCGCAACAGGTTATCTTCGCTCAGCAGAACCCGGAGGTCATCGATCAAGGCGTATTCCATAATGATGTCATCGCCGTTTCGAATCGACAGGTATTGTTTTGTCACGAAGCGGCGTTTGCCCGGCAGAAAGTGCTCATTAATCAGTTGCGTACGCGCGTTGACGGTTTTATGGCGATAGAGGTGCCCGCCGGAGAGGTTTCTGTATCAGATGCTGTGGCGACCTACCTGTTTAATAGTCAGTTGTTAAGCCGTGACGACGGCTCAATGCTGTTAGTGTTGCCGCGGGAATGTCAGGATCATGTCGGCGTCTGGCGCTATCTGAATAAGCTGGTGGCGGAGGATAACCCCATCAGCGCGATGCAGGTGTTTGATTTGCGAGAAAGTATGGCTAACGGCGGCGGGCCGGCCTGTCTGCGATTACGCGTGGTGTTAACAGAAGAAGAACGACGGGCGGTGAATCCAGCGGTAATGATGAATGACGCTCTGTTTACGGCCCTTAACGCGTGGGCGGATCGTTATTATCGCGATCGCCTGACCGCCGCCGATCTGGCCGATCCGTTATTATTGCGAGAAGGCCGGGAGGCGCTGGATGTGTTAACGCGTCTGCTGGATTTGGGGTCGGTTTATCCTTTCCAGCAAACGGGGGCGGCTGATGGATAACTTTCTGGCGTTGACGCTAAGCGGCACGACACCACGGGTGAGGCAGGGGAAGGGCGCGGGTTTTCGCTGGCGCTGGTTAGGCCATGGTCTGCTTGAACTCACGCCCGATGCGCCGGTCGACCGCGCGTTAATTCTTTCTGCGGGGATACACGGCAATGAAACCGCGCCGGTCGAGATGCTGGATAAGCTGCTGTCGGCGCTGTATTCAGGCAGCTTGACGTTAACGTGGCGAGTGCTGGTGGTACTCGGCAATCCGCAGGCGCTGGCGGCGGGAATACGCTATTGTCACAGCGATATGAACCGTATGTTTGGCGGGCGTTGGCAGTCCTTTGCCGAAAGCGATGAAACGCGGCGGGCGCGTGAGCTGGAGCTAAGTCTGGATACCTTCTTTTCATCTGGCCAGGCGCGGGTACGCTGGCATCTGGATCTGCATACCGCCATTCGTGGCTCGCATCATTTGCGTTTTGGCGTATTGCCGCAGCGCGACCGCCCGTGGGAGGCGGATTTTCTGGCGTGGCTGGGCGCGGCAGGACTGGAGGCGTTGGTATTTCATCAGGCGCCAGGCGGTACGTTTACGCACTTTAGCTCTGAACATTTCGGCGCGCTTTCCTGTACGCTGGAGTTGGGAAAGGCGTTGCCGTTTGGGCAAAACGATCTGACGCAGTTCAGCGTAACCTCGCAGGCGTTGTCGGCGCTGCTGAGCGGTATCGAAACGTCAACCTCGTCTTCGCCGCCGCTACGCTATCGGGTGGTGTCGCAAATCACGCGTCACAGCGACAAGTTCGCGCTTTATATGGATGCGCAAACGCTGAATTTTACTGCCTTTGCGAAGGGAACGTTGCTGGCCGAGGAGGGGGATAAGCGTGTGACGGTGACGCATGACGTTGAATATGTTCTCTTTCCTAATCCCTCTGTCGCCTGCGGATTGCGGGCTGGATTAATGCTGGAAAGACTGCCCTGATAAACGTCCCTGTAAGCTCACGTTAGGATTACAGGGATGATTTGGGACACATTTTCATGCTATTACGGATTATTCCTGGAGAATTGCTTTATTAATAAGCGTTGCTGCGTTATAGTTCTGCATAATTTCTGCTATATCATGCTGTTGTATATTTCTCTTTCAACTCTGCGCAATTTATTCTTTTTTTCTTCACAATTGGCGAAAAAGTGTTTTTTATACTTTCATTGTTTTACCGTTGTTATGACTAATTGACGCTAAGACGGTTAAAGTTAATCACGACAACACGGCGCTGTTTTAAATATGCCGTAAAAATAACTGAAAGGAAGGATGGAAATATGCGTAAACTGACTGCTCTATTTGTTGCCTCTACCCTGGCGATGGGTGCTGCGAATCTCGCTCATGCCGCTGAGACTACCACCGCCGCGCCAGCGGATGCGAAGCCAATGATGCAGCATAAAGGTAAATTTGGCCCACATCACGATATGATGTTTAAAAACCTGAACCTGACGGACGCACAGAAGCAACAAATTCGCGACATTATGAAAGCGCAGCGCGAGCAAATGAAACGTCCGCCGCTGGAAGAGCGTCGCGCCATGCATGATATTATCGCCAGCGATACCTTCGATAAAGCCAAAGCCGAAGCGCAAATTACGAAAATGGAAGCGCAGCGCAAGGCCAATATGCTGGCGCATATGGAAACCCAGAATAAAATTTATAACGTTCTGACGCCGGAGCAGAAAAAGCAATATAACGCTAATTTTGAGAAGCGTCTGACAGAACGCCCGGCGCAAGAAGGTAAAATGCCTGCTGCGGCAGAATAACTTTCCGCATAATTTAAGACCGCCGGTCTTGTCGACAACACAATCGTTGAGGTGGACAGGATCGGCGGTTTTCTTTATGACTGGCGACAGTCGGTGTGCAGTTCAATGATCTCATATTGACCTGACATTAGTGGCTTACAGAGAATTTTATAGCCATCCTGATCAAAGCCCGCAGGGGTGCGCACTAGGGTGGCGGCCTCATCCAGCGAGGGGACCGCCCCCAGCCATAACCAGTTGTTGATAATGTGGAACTGGGTCATTTGTGGGCGGCTCTCTTTTAACGCGATAGCGCCTTTCCAGGGCCAGCAAACCACACGTAACCGTTCCAGCGAGGCCTGCAGACGAAGAAAATGCGCCTGCGGGGTTTCTTGCCCACAGCACGCGCCAGCACAGCGCTTCAGAGCGAAACGAAAACAGGCGCGCCCACGGCTTACCGGTTCAAGCCCCAGCAGGCCATAACACAATTTTTGTTCATCGGCGAGGTTCTGTAAGCTTTGCAGCGCCGCCCGACGGTTGGCGAAGAGCCCAAACAGGTTCGGCTCATGGGAAAAATCGACGCTGCGGGCGGAAACGACCTCAATCTTTTGTTCGCTCAACTGTAGCGAGCAAAGCTGGCGATTACGACGTAACCGCTTGTTAAACAGCGGCTGTTGTTCTTTGATCAGCCGTGCCTCCAGCAGCAACGCGCCCATTTCCCCAGCGGTGCAGATCCAGCTTATCCGCCGCGCCTGTCGCAGCATAGTGGCCTCGTCAGGCGTTCGCAGATGTGAAAGCACCCGGCTGCGAATATTCACGCTTTTACCGATATAAAGCGGCAGCGTATCGCTTTCGCTATGAAATATATAGACGCCCGGTAAGGCTGGCGCTTCGCTGAGGAAAGGACGTAAATGTTCTGGATATTCGTAAATGGCCGCCGCTTCAAACTCAAGGCGGGGGGCTGATTGACGCCGTACCACAGTGATCTCCGTTAACTGGTTATTCATCCAGTATAACAGCGGATGGGTGATTAAAAAAGAGGCTGGGAAGAGAGGAGGCCGGATAGACGAGCGATATCCGGCACAACAGTAGAAGTACGCTTACCTTTTCCAAAAGTCGTCGAATACCGTAATCGGTAAACGGCGCTTATGTTCAGTTTTTACATACCAGCCTTCGATAGTTTTAGCGATGGCGGGGTCCAGCGTTTTGCCTTCCAGGTAATCGTCAATATTGTCATACGTTACGCCCAGCGCGGCTTCATCAGGCAGTGAAGGGCGGTCGTCTTCCAAATCGGCGGTGGGGACTTTTTTATACAGATGCTCAGGACAGCCCAGCGCTGCGAGAAGCTGTTTGCCCTGGCGTTTGTTAAGGCGATGAAGCGGGTTAATATCGGTACCGCCGTCGCCATATTTGGTGAAGAACCCGGTTATCGCTTCCGCCGCATGGTCGGTGCCCACCACGACGCCGTGAGTCATACCGGCGATGCTATATTGCGCTTTCATTCGCTCACGCGCTTTTTCATTGCCGCGAACAAAATCGCTCAGCTCAATTCCCGCTTCGCGCAGCGCCTGTTCGCTGGCGAGGACGGCGCCTTTAATATTGACGGTGAGTACTCTGTCCGGCTGAATAAAAGCAATGGTGTCCTGGCAATCCTGTTCATCGGCCTGTACGCCATAAGGCAGACGAACGGCGATAAACTGCAGCGCATTATCACCGGTCTCTTCTCGCAATTCGGCGATAGCCATCTGGCTGAGTTTCCCGGCCAGCGTCGAATCCTGCCCGCCGCTGATGCCTAACACCAGCGATTTCAAAAAGGGATAGGTTTTCAGGTACGCTTTAAGAAAATCCACGCTGCGGCGAATTTCTTCTTCAGGGTTGATATGCGGTTTCGCGCCAAGCGCCTGGATTATCTCTTGCTGCAGAGTCATTTAACCCCCTTCGACATTAAAAAAATGAATCTTTACCCTGTTAAAGCTAACCCTTCGCCGCTGAAACAACAAGGTTTGGCGGGCTAAGCGGTGTTTAAAACAACATGTCGCTGCGTTAGAGAATTTTCCGAAAGACTTTTTGTGGCGGGTCGCGGCTTGAAAAATATTCTGATGTATTCCAGGCTTACATAACACGCTGATAAACAAGAGGACGGAAAATGAACAAGAACGTAGCAGGAATTTTAAGCGCAGCGGCGGTAATGACTATGCTGGCAGGCTGTACGGCGTATGATCGTACAAAAGACCAATTTGTTGAGCCTGTCGTTAAAGATGTTAAAAAAGGAATGAGCAGGGCGCAAGTTGCGCAGATTGCGGGCAAACCGTCATCTGAAGTGAGTATGATTCATGCGCGCGGTACCTGTCAGACCTACATCCTGGGTCAACGTGATGGTAAAGCGGAAACCTACTTTGTTGCGCTGGATGATACCGGGCACGTGATTAACTCCGGCTACCAGACCTGTGCGGAGTACGACACTGACCCACAGGCGCCGAAGCAGTAACAACTGTACATTGCCTGAACATTCAAGGAAACCGGCCTGCGAGCCGGTTTTTTTGTGCCTGCCATAACCTTATTTATTATCGCGAATTATTTGCCCGAAATGTGAGGGGGGTCATAACGCCAGGTCAATGAGAGACAATTTAGTGGGTCAAGGAAATACCATCCGGCGGTCCGATCCCGTATACTCATTTCAGCCACCTAAAAAAGTAAATCCGGTTACGCAAGTCGCCCAGAGTATGGATGCAGGTTGAGGCTTGCGGCGTATCTGGTTGACAGATAATCGCACATGAGGAAGGTTTTTATGGAAAAGAAACACATTTATCTGTTTTGTTCTGCGGGCATGTCAACATCGTTACTGGTATCAAAAATGCGCGCTCAGGCTGAAAAATATGAAGTGCCGGTGATTATTGAAGCATTCCCTGAAACCCTGGCCGGTGAAAAAGGCCCGGCAGCGGACGTCGTGTTATTAGGCCCGCAAATTGCTTATATGCTCCCCGAAATTCAGCGTTTATTACCCGGTAAACCGGTAGAAGTCATTGATTCAATGTTGTACGGCAAGGTAGATGGCTTAGGCGTGCTTAAAGCTGCGGTAGCGGCAATTAAAAAAGCCGCCGCGAATTAATTATTTTTTAATTTTTCCCGTCAAAGAGTTATTTCATACACTAACCGCAATATTTTATTGCGGTATTTAAGGGTATTTTTCTATGAGTAACGTTATTGCTTCACTTGAAAAGGTACTCCTTCCTTTTGCTGTAAAAATAGGAAAGCAGCCACACGTTAATGCAATCAAGAACGGCTTTATTCGTTTAATGCCATTAACCCTTGCGGGGGCGATGTTTGTATTAATTAATAACGTTTTCCTGAGCTTTGGGGAGGGGTCGTTTTTTTATTCCATGGGCATTCGGCTTGATGCCTCAACCATTGAAACACTTAATGGATTGAAAGGCATCGGCGGGAACGTCTATAACGGCACATTGGGCATTATGTCGCTCATGGCGCCATTTTTTATCGGCATGGCGCTGGCGGAAGAGCGCAAGGTTGATGCGCTGGCCGCAGGATTGCTTTCCGTGGCGGCATTTATGACCGTAACGCCGTATAGTGTCGGCGAGGCCTATGCCGTAGGCGCTAACTGGCTGGGCGGCGCGAATATTATCTCCGGTATTATTATTGGCCTGGTGGTCGCGGAGATGTTTACATTTGTTGTCCGGCGTAACTGGGTGATTAAGCTACCGGACAGCGTACCGGCTTCGGTGTCTCGTTCATTCTCAGCATTAATTCCCGGCTTTATTATTCTCTCTATTATGGGGATTATTGCCTGGGCGCTGTCTAATTACGGTTCTAACTTCCATCAGATTATTATGGACACTATCTCTACGCCGCTGGCATCGCTGGGTAGCGTGGTAGGGTGGGCATATGTCATTTTTGTACCGCTGCTGTGGTTCTTTGGTATTCATGGTTCGCTGGCGCTGACCGCGCTGGATAGCGGCATCATGACGCCCTGGGCGCTGGAAAACATCTCTATTTACCAGCAGTATGGCTCCGTCGATGCGGCACTGGAAGCCGGTAAAACGTTCCATATCTGGGCGAAACCGATGCTGGATTCTTATATCTTCCTCGGTGGTAGCGGCGCAACGCTGGGTCTGATCATCGCTATCTTCCTGGCATCCCGTCGCGCGGACTATCGCCAGGTGGCAAAACTGGCGCTGCCGTCAGGTATCTTCCAGATTAACGAACCCATCCTGTTTGGCCTGCCGATTATTATGAACCCGGTGATGTTTATCCCCTTCATTCTGGTTCAGCCGATTCTGGCGGCGATTACGCTGGTGGCTTACTATTTGGGTATTATTCCGCCGATTACCAATATTGCGCCGTGGACCATGCCAACCGGGTTGGGAGCGTTCTTTAACACCAACGGCAGTGTCGCCGCGTTGCTGGTTGCGCTATTTAACCTGGCGGTCGCTACCCTGATTTATCTCCCCTTCGTGGTGGTGGCTAACAAAGCGCAGAACGCCATCGAGCAGGAAGAAAGCGAAGAAGATATCGCTAACGCACTGAAATTCTAAACTCCGCGCCGGCATGGGATGCCATGCCGGGCTGAATCAGAGGAAAGACTATGTTTGATCTTGAAAATGTTGTAGATAACCAGACAGCGGCTGAGGAACTCGAAGAAGTCGTTATGGGGCTTATCATCAATTCTGGTCAGGCGCGCAGCCTGGCATATGGCGCGCTCAGAAAAGCGAAAGAAGGCGATTTTGAGGCGGCGAAAGCGATGATGGACCAGTCGCGCATAGCGCTCAATGAAGCGCATCTTGTGCAGACAAAACTCATCGAAGGCGATCAGGGCGAAGGCAAAATGAAAGTCAGTCTGGTCCTGGTTCACGCTCAGGATCATTTGATGACCTCAATGCTGGCTCGTGAACTGATCGCCGAGTTGATTGAGCTCCATGAGAAACTGAAATAACAGGGGGCGGATGATGCAGCTACAGGTTAACGCAACGGAAATCAAAACGGTTTATGAGCAGCAGCTCTTCAATGGCAAAAATTTCCATGTGTTTATCTATAACAAGACGGAAAGCGTCACCGGGCTGCATCAGCACGACTACTATGAATTTACCCTGGTATTAACCGGACGTTATTACCAGGAGATCAACGGGAAGCGTGTGCTGCTGGAACGTGGAGATTTTGTTTTTATCCCGGTGGGGTCGAATCACCAAAGTTTCTATGAGTTTGGCGCAACGCGTATTCTGAACGTAGGAATTAGTAAACGTTTTTTTGAACAGCATTATCTTCCGTTACTGCCGTTTTGTTTTGTGGCATCGCAGGTATACAGGGCGAATAGCACCTTCCTTACCTATATTGAAACGGTGATTGCGTCGTTGAATTTTCGCGGCAATGGGCTCGACGAATTTATCGAAGTGGTGACATTTTATATTATAAACCGCTTACGTCATTACCGCGAAGAGCAGGTTTATGATGATATTCCACAATGGCTGAAAGCAACCGTGGAGATAATGCATGATAAAACGCAGTTTGGCGAACATGCGCTGGAAAATATGGTGCGCCTGTCGGCAAAATCCCAGGAGTATCTGACGCGCGCCACCCGACGTTATTACAGCAAAACGCCGATGCAAATCATTAATGAGATTCGCATTAATTTTGCCAAGAAACAGTTGGAAATGACCAACTATTCAGTTACGGATATTGCTTATGAAGCCGGGTATAGCAGTCCAAGTCTGTTTATTAAAACGTTTAAGAAGATGACCTCATTCACGCCGAATAGTTATCGGAAGCGATTGACGGAAATTAATGAGTAACGGTTTACATTGCTCGATTAATTACATTTCACGCTTGCCCCAATAGCGCGGGGAACGTCACGCTATTTCTTACGAGCGGGCATAGCGTAATACATATCAGTGACATACACTGAAGGGAGATATTATGAGCCAGAAATTAAAAGTCGTCACTATTGGTGGCGGGAGCAGCTACACCCCTGAATTACTTGAAGGCTTTATTAAACGCTACCATGAATTACCTGTCACTGAATTATGGCTGGTTGACGTTGAAGACGGGAAAGAGAAGCTGGGCATTATTTATGATCTCTGCCAGCGAATGATTGATAAAGCAGGCGTTCCGCTAAAATTGTATAAAACGCTGGATCGCCGGGAAGCGCTGAAAGACGCTAATTTTGTTACTACCCAGCTACGCGTTGGTCAACTCAAAGCCCGTGAACTGGACGAGCGTATCCCGCTTAGTCACGGCTATCTGGGGCAAGAAACCAACGGCGCTGGCGGTTTATTTAAAGGGTTGCGTACCATTCCGGTTATTTTTGACATCATTAAAGATGTTGAAGAATTATGTCCGAATGCGTGGGTCATTAACTTTACTAATCCGGCAGGGATGGTGACGGAAGCGGTTTATCGTCATACCAACTTTAAAAAGTTCATTGGCGTATGTAATATTCCTGTCGGCATGAAAATGTTTATTCATGACGTGCTGGCGCTGAATGAGACTGACGATCTTTCCATTGACCTGTTTGGTCTAAACCATATGGTCTTTATTAAAGATGTGCTGGTGAATGGCACCTCACGGTTCGCAGAATTACTGGATGGCGTGGCGTCCGGTCAGTTGAAAGCGTCAACCGTAAAAAATATCTTTGATCTGCCGTTTAGTGAAGGATTGATTCGCTCGCTGAACATGCTGCCGTGCTCTTATTTGTTGTATTACTTCAAGCAAAAAGAGATGTTGGCGATTGAAATGGGCGAATATTACAAAGGCGGCGCGCGCGCTCAGGTCGTACAAAAAGTAGAGAAACAACTCTTCGACTTGTACAAAAATCCTGAGCTAAACGTGAAGCCGAAAGAGCTTGAGCAACGCGGCGGCGCTTATTATTCCGATGCCGCTTGTGAAGTCATTAACGCTATTTATAATGACAAGCAGACTGAGCATTACGTTAATATTCCACATCATGGGCATGTCGAGAATATCCCGGCGGACTGGGCGGTGGAAATGACCTGCATTCTGGGACGCAATGGCGCGACGCCGCACCCGCGTATCACCCGTTTTGACGAAAAAGTGCTGGGGCTTATCCACACTATTAAAGGATTTGAGGTCGCGGCCAGCAATGCGGCGCTGAGCGGAAACTTTAATGATGTGCTGCTGGCGCTTAACCTGAGTCCGCTGGTGCATTCCGACCGCGACGCAGAAGTCCTGGCGCGTGAACTCATTCTGGCGCATGAAAAATGGCTGCCTAATTTTGCCGCTTGCATCGAAGCGCTTAAAGGTAAGCACCACTGACAGAGGTAGGCTATGGAACGCGTGTTGATTGTGAATGCCGATGATTTTGGCCTGAGTAAAGGGCAAAATTACGGCATTGTTGAAGCATATCGCAACGGCGTTGTGACCTCCACGACGGCGCTGGTCAATGGCGAGGCTATTGACCATGCGGCGCAGCTTAGCCGCGAGCTGCCTGCGCTTGGGGTGGGAATGCATTTTGTTTTGACGTTAGGCAAACCGGTGTCAGAGATGCCGGGCCTGACGCGAGACGGCCTGTTGGGGAAATGGATCTGGCAAATGGCGGAGGAGGATACGCTTCCGCTGGATGAAATTGCGCATGAACTGGCGTGTCAGTATCAGCGTTTCATCGACGTATTTGGCCGCGAGCCAACGCATCTCGACAGTCACCATCATGTGCATATGTTCCCGCAAATTTTCCCCATCGTCGCCCGCTTTGCGGCGCAGCGCGGGATTGCGTTACGTATTGACCGCCAGACGGTGTTGAACGCCGACGATCTGCCGTCGGATTTGCGCAGCACTCAAGGATTTAGTAGTGAATTTTACGGCGAGGAGATCACCGAAGCGTGCTTTTTACGAATTCTGGATGCCTCGGCGCATCGAGGAGAGGCCTCTCTGGAGGTGATGTGTCATCCGGCGTTTGTGGACAACATTATTCGCCAGAGCGCCTATTGTTACCCCCGCTTAACTGAACTGGAGGTGTTGACGTCTGCGTCACTCAAGGCAGCGATTGCGGAACGTGGATATCGTCCTGGCAGTTTTCTTGATATTTAGCTCCTGAGTTTGCGGCGCAAGAATGCGCCGCATTTTTTGCCGTTTATGCAGGAATCGCGTTAATTTTCCCCGCACGCGACCAGACACGGTGTGCCGCCATCAGCGTCAGCAGAGTGTCCATAAAGTAGTGGTCAACGTTATCGGCCTCAGCAAGTCCTTCTTCCCCCTGGCTATCAATGTTTAAAAGCGCCTTAAACCGTCGGGCGTCGCCTGCCAGTGCGATGGGCTTCAGATGTTTGTAGGCTTCCAGAAGGTAGTAACGGGCATCGCCGCAACTCTCGATATCGGCAATATTGCCGCACGGTACTATTACCGCATCGACCGTTAGCGACGGCGCGCCGGCAAAGGTTGCCGCAATAGTTAATGTTGAACCGTCATCAGCCGTTACTTCACCCATCCGTGAATAGAGCAGTTTTGCGTGGACGCCTTTAGCTTTTAAAGCCTGCAAAATGGTCAGCAGATCGGCGGCGTTAACCTTGTCGTTCAGCAGGATAGCGACCACGCGGCCTTTAACATCGCCGTCCGGCACCGCATACAGGCTGAGCGCCGGATCTTTTTTCAGACCGTTGACATCAGGAGGCGGGGCAATTTGCGTTTGCTCATGGGTGAGTGCAAAACCGAGATTATGCGCGACGCCCTCAGCCAGCGTAACATCAATATGCGCTAACTGATCGACCACCCGCTCCCGAATATACGCGCGGGCGACTTTACCCAGTTCAAAGCTGAACGCGTCAATAATATGCTGCTGTTCTATCGGCGTCTGACTGAGCCAGAACAGGCGAGGATGCGAGTAATATTCACCGAAAGAGGGGCTGCGTTCGCGGATTTTATTGCCATCCACGCGTTCCTGGTATGATTCGAAGCCGCCGCGTTTTGGCGCTGGCGGCGTTTCGCGCGGCCAGTTGTCATTAATGGAGTTCGGTTCATAGTTCGCCGGATTGGTGTCGATATCCATCCGGTGCATACCGTCACGCTGGAAGTTATGGTAGGGGCAGGTAGGGCGGTTAATCGGAATTTCGTGGAAGTTTGGCCCGCCCAGACGACTGATTTGCGTGTCGGTATAAGAGAACAGACGCCCCTGTAACAGCGGATCGTTGGTAAAATCAATGCCGGGAACAATATGTCCTGGATGAAATGCCGCCTGTTCGTTTTCAGCGAAAAAGTTATCCGGATTACGGTTTAACACCATTTTGCCGACGCGTTGTACTGGCACCAACTCTTCCGGAATCAGTTTGGTCGGATCGAGCAGATCAAAATCGAATTTAAATTCATCCTCTTCGGCAATGAGTTGTAGGCCCAGCTCGTATTCCGGGAAATCGCCCGCTTCGATGGCCTCCCACAGATCCCGGCGGTGAAAATCCGGATCGCGACCGGTCAGTTTTTGTGACTCATCCCATACCAGCGAGGCTTTACCTGCCAACGGTTTCCAGTGGAAACGGACAAAGGTCGCTTTCCCTTGTGCATTGATCAGACGGAAGGTGTGAATGCCGAACCCTTCCATCGTCCGATAACTCCGTGGAATACCGCGATCCGACATTGCCCACATGACGTTGTGCAGCGTCTCAGGCTGTAAGGAAACATAGTCCCAGAAGGTGTCGTGCGCGCTCTGCCCTTGCGGAATAGCCCAATGTGGTTCGGGCTTAACGGCGTGCACAAAATCCGGAAACTTATGCGCATCCTGGATAAAAAAGATCGGCGTGTTATTACCGACGAGATCGAAAATTCCCTCTTCGGTATAAAATTTGGTCGCAAAACCGCGGATATCACGTACGGTATCAGCAGACCCCGCGCCGCCCTGTACTGTCGAAAAGCGAACAAAGACCGGGGTAATTTTCTGTGGATCGCACAGAAACGCGGCTTTCGTGATGTCGCTCAGGTCTTTATATGGCTGGAAATAGCCGTGCGCTGCAGATCCGCGGGCGTGAACGATCCTCTCCGGGATACGCTCATGGTCAAAGTGGGTAATTTTCTCGCGCAGGATAAAATCTTCCAACAGCGTAGGGCCACGGCTGCCGGCGCGAAGAGAATTTTGATCGTCGGCGATGCGCACGCCCTGATTGGTGGTCAGCGCATAATTTTCGCTGCCTTTACGAAAGGCGTCGAGGGCGGTGAGCTTATCATTCGCGGTCTCGGGCGCTTTTAAGCTGCCGGGGGCCGTTGGTTGCGCGCCCGGCGGCGTCGGTTCTGGCGTGGGGCGATGTGAACCGTCTGACGGTGCCAGGGAGTCCAGGCCGGGCTGTGATTCACGGGTATCATGCACGGGGGACTGATGGGGGGATTTTTCATTATGCGACATTGAACTCGTCTCCTGCTTTCATCACTGAAATGGGCGTGGTAGTAGTCAAAATCACTCTAACTATAGAACATTTCAGCAATTATGCCGGGGGAGAGCGGAACGGCAGACAGGGTACAACGGGGAAATCGCACGCGCGGAACAGGACGTCGGGGGCGAAGATCGGCTAAAATAGTGTTTTTCTGATTTTTAGCCTTAGAGCCTATCCCAGTAGGCGTTATTGGCGCAGCCAGTTTGGACACGGACAGCGCGCAAAAACCGGAGCGTACACGTAGTACGTGAGGATTTTGAGCACTGCCCAGGACCAAAATGGCAAGTAAAATAGCCCTAATGGGATAGGCTCTTAGCCTCTTTTAGTGAAGCATTAATGATGAAACCTCTTCGCCAGCAAAATCGCCAGATTATTAGCTATATTCCGCGTGTTGAACCCGCGCCGCCGGAACATGCGATAAAAATGGATACGTTTCGCGACGTCTGGATACTGCGCGGTAAATATGTTGCCTTTGTTCTGACGGGGGAGTCATTTCAACGGTCGCCCGCCTTTAGCGTGCCAGAATCGGCGCAACGTTGGGCGAATCAGGTTCGCCAGGAAAACGAAATCGCTGACTAAGAAAAAACAAAACGCCGGTACTGGAGACCGGCGTTTTTAGTGACAGACATTTTGAGTTGCTGATCGTCATGTCTCAGACGATGTGAACGCCCGATAATGTATTATCGATGCGCCAGTTCAGCGTCTTCTTCGCTATCGAGAATGGTTTTATCGGTCTGCTTCAGCCACTGGCTGGTCAGCGTACCAGCGGTCATTGAGCCACTCACGTTCAGCGCGGTACGGCCCATATCAATCAACGGTTCGACGGAGATTAACAGCGCGACCAGCGTGACCGGTAAGCCCATGGCAGGCAGCACAATCAGCGCGGCGAAGGTCGCGCCGCCGCCAACGCCGGCAACACCCGCCGAACTTACAGTAACGATACCCACCAGCGTGGCTATCCATACGGGGTCTAAGGGGTTGATGCCGACCGTCGGCGCAACCATTACCGCCAACATCGCAGGATAAAGACCGGCACAACCGTTTTGGCCGATGGTCGCGCCAAAAGAGGCAGCAAAGCTGGCGATGGACTCCGGCACGCCCAGGCGGCGGGTTTGCGCTTCGACATTAAGTGGAATGGAGGCGGCGCTGGAGCGGCTGGTAAAGGCAAATGTCAGCACCGGCCACACCTTGCGGAAATATTTCAGCGGGCTAATCCCGTTCACGCCCAATAGTATGCCGTGAACCACAAACATTATCGCCAGACCAAGATATGACGCTACCACGAAGCTTCCAAGCTTAATGATGTCCTGCAAATTAGAGCCGGCAACCACTTTCGTCATCAGCGCCAGTACGCCGTAAGGCGTAAGTTGCATCACCAGACGCACCAGCTTCATCACCCAGCTTTGCAGGGTATCGATAGCAACAAGCACACGCTCGCCTTTTGGCGCATCATCTTTCAGCAGTTTAAGCGCGGCCACGCCCAGGAATGCGGCGAAAATCACCACGCTGATAATAGACGTAGGATTTGCGCCAGTCAGATCCGCAAACGGATTTTTCGGTACAAAAGACAGCACCAGTTGCGGCACGCTGAGATCGGCCACTTTGCCGACATAGCTCGTCTCAATGGCATTCAGACGCGCGGTTTCCGCGCCGCCCTGAACCAGACCTTCCGCCGTCAGTCCGAACAGATTGGTGACCAGCACGCCCACCAGCGCTGCGATAAGGGTAGTAAACAGCAGCGTGCCGATAGTCAGAAAACTGATTTTCCCCAATTGAGAGGCGTTATGCAGTCGTGCCACGGCGCTTAAAATAGAGGCGAATACCAGCGGCATCACAATCATTTGTAGCAATTGCACATAGCCGTTGCCGACAATATTGAACCACTGAATGGAGTCTTTTAACACCTGACTGTCAGCGCCATAAATGGTGTGCAGGGCCAGACCAAAGACCACGCCCATCACAAGGCCGACAAGCACTTTTTTAGCCAGACTCCACTGTTTATGACGGGCCTGCGCCAGTACAAACAGCAGAATGACGAACACCGCAATGTTCGCAATTAATGGAAAATTCATCCCCGTTCTCCTGATTTTTTTATTATGAAGCGCTGTGTTTTAGCGATTCTGTTCGCGCAAGATTAGCAGAACTGTGAGCTGGCTCTTATATTCAAATGGAATGGTTTATACCAAAAATGATTTTGGCGTTGATTTACTAATCAATCTGGTGATTTATAAAACGATTGAACTGCATTTGCAGGATAGTAATCATCTGCGAAGACCAGCGTATGACGTTGTTTTCCGGCATGGACTGTGGCATCCACACCGCCCAGGCAAACAACGCCATGCATAAAAATCGCTCCAGTTGATTGCCTTTGCGCGGCGCCAGAATAGGCAGGCGGAAACGCCAGCGGCACGGCCACAGTAAGGGAACGCCTGCGGGGGTGAGCATATCCGCGACGATATGGCTTAAATAGCCAAGTACCATGCCTTGCAGCGCATCCGCCGGGATAATCCACGTATCCGGTACCTTGAGATAAAAGGTCGCCAGTAGGGCAAAGACCGCCAGCAGACTATGGGTAAACCCCCGGTGACCGAACGCGCGGGCGATCGGTTTCGATACCCATTTCAGGCGCTGACCAAGAAAAGATTTGGGGTGGTCGATATCCGGCAGCAGACAGGTCAAAATAGCCGAAGGAATAATATGCCACCAGTCGCCGTGCGCAAGGACGGGCGTTAACTCGGCATTCTTGGCGAAAACCGCGCTGGCTATAGAAAAAAGAAGATGTCCTTCCGCCGTCATGATAAAACCCATTAAACTGTCAATTCATACAGTATAGGGTTTTTATACAGTAGGCGGAAGTGGTGACGTTGTAACTCTTTGTCTCTGTCAAAGCCGCTTGCCGTCTGGCTCAGCGGCTAATTGCCCGTTGACTTTGTTTCGGAAACATCTTAACCGAGTAGATGCGCCGCCGTCAGCTCTGTCAGTGAGTTAAGTTTGACATTCGCCAGCGCAAAGCGCGGATCAGGCTGGTTTTCTTCTGCTGGCACCACAATGGCGCGCATTCGCGCCGCCTTTGCCGCGATTAGACCATTCACCGAATCCTCCAGCGCCACGCAGGTTAATGGATCAACACCTAATTTGGCCGCACAATCCAGATAGACCTGCGGGTGCGGTTTGCTGTAGGGCAATTTTTCTGCAGAAGCCAGCGCGTCAAAACTGTCGCGCAGTTCGAACATGGTGAGCACTTTTTCCAGCATATGCAGCGGCGATGCCGAGGCAAGCCCCACTAATAGCCCCTGCGCTTTACACAGCGCCACAGCTTCGCGCACACCCGGCAAAAGAGGGCGCGTCTCTTCGATAAGCGTAATCGCGCGGGCAATAACACGGTTTGTCACTTCCTGGCGATCGGGGCCGCTCCACGGTTGCTGCGCAAACCAGAGATCGACAACCATATCAATGCGTAGCCCAAGCGTGTCTGGCAGCTCATGGCGCCGAGTAATATCTACGCCTAAACTTGCCATCACGTCCAGTTCAGCGCGATCCCAGAGCGGTTCGGAATCGATCAGTAGTCCATCCATATCGAAAATTGCAGCAAGAATTTGACGTGGGGTTGACATCACAACCTCTCCTGTTGAGATTAAAAAATAACGAATTAAGCGTTCATTATGACCATGTTCTTAGTATATCGCCCTTAAAGATCAGGCGAAAACGGGAATCAACAGGTAGACTTAGGCCAAAACGACGCGTCTTTATCAAGGGGAACTCATGACGTATCAACAAGCTGGACGCATTGCAATCCTAAAAAGAGTTGTTGGGTGGGTTATTTTTATTCCGGCACTGCTTTCCACGCTCATCTCAGTCCTTAAATTTATGTATGCGCACAGTGAAAAGCAGGAGGGGATAAATGCGGTAATGCTGGATTTTACCCACGTAATGATAGACATGATGCGCGTGAATACGCCGTTTCTGAATGTTTTTTGGTACAACTCGCCGACGCCGAATTTTCAGGGAAGCCTGAATATCGGTTTCTGGCTCATTTTTATTCTGATTTTTGTCGGGCTGGCGATGCAGGATTCCGGCGCCAGAATGAGCCGCCAGTCACGTTTTTTGCGTGAAGGCGTGGAAGATCAGTTGATCCTGGAAAAAGCAAAAGGCGCGGAAGGACTAACGCGTGAGCAGATAGAGTCACGTATCGTGGTGCCGCACCATACCATCTTTTTACAGTTTTTCCCGCTCTATATTTTGCCGGTCATTATTATCGTGCTCGGCTACTTTTTCTTTTCCTTGTTAGGTTTCATGTAAACTGAAAAATGCCGGATAGCGCGTATCCGGCATGGGCTGTACCTATACCGCAAGCAGCCGATCCATCGCTTTTTGCGCAGTGGCCAGGTGCTGACCGCCAAACAGCCTTGCCCGATTAAGCAGGGTGTAGAGCTGGTAAATCGGCTGCCTGTCGAGAAAATCCAGCGGTAGCGGCGAAACGGACTGATAGCCATCATAAATCTGCGGTGGCTGATCGGTATGCAGCGGTAGCATCGCCAGATCGCATTCTCTGTCGCCCCAATAGCAGGCTGGATCGAAGATATAGGGGCCGTCAGGGCCAAGCGCGCAGTTCGCCGACCATAGATCGCCATGCAAAAGAGAAGGCTGCGGTTGATGCGACGCCAGACGTTGCTGAACATGTTCAACAATGGCGTCAATATTACCAAAAGTAATGCCTTTTTCCGCAGCGAGTTCAAGCTGCCAGCCAATGCGCTGTTCGGCGAAAAAAGTCGACCAACGGCGTTGCCAGGTATTCGGCTGCGGCGTGGTAGAGAGCGCGTTATCAAAATCGAGGCCGAATTGAGGTTGGTCGCTCCATTGGTGCAGGCGCGCCAGCTGTTGCCCAAGAATAAACGCATTATGGGCATCCAGCGGGCGGGGCGAGAGGTAGTCCATGACTAAAAAGCTGTAATCCCGATCCGAACCTACCGCCCATACCTTAGGCACAACAACGGTTTTACTGCGGGAGAGCAGCTCCAGCTGATCGGCTTCTGCGGTAAAACCGCGGAGCATTTCTCGTTCATCGCACTTCACGAAAAAATCATGGCCTGCATAACGTAAATGCCATGCGGCATGAACTTCTCCGCCTGGCAGTTCATTACGCAGTTCGATTTCGCCTTCACCGACTTGCTCGCTTAAAAGACGACTGATAGCTTGCCACATAATGTCTCTCCCCACGTTGTCTGCCAGATCATAAGGTTAGCGCAAAAATGCGGTTAAAAAATACGAACTAACGCACATCGCGGACGCGCCGCGGCGGGAATGGCACTTATTGTGCGTTTTTACTCCACGCCTCCCAGGTCGCCACGGTAATGTCGACATCCTTATCTAACGCGCTTTTCGCAAGTCCGGCGACAAGCGCTTTGATTTCATCAGCGCTCTGAGCGCTAACAAAGCCAAACGTATTGGTGCCGAGCTCATGCACATTCCCTTCATCGTCCGTTAATGTCAGCAAAAAACCGCTGCGCGTCAGATGATTATTGAGTTCGTTAATCTCGGTCAGGGAATCTTCATGGAAGGTTACGGTAATAACATAACGGGTAATATCGCCACTGGCCATCGTTCACCTCGTTGGGAGCAACTGTGTTTTTAACAGCGGCGGATGCGCCGCCCGTTAACCGATTTTCCGGTATCCCCCTCGGCGAGGGGGAAACGATTATTGCGCGGAAAGATAGGCGTATATTTTTTGGGTATCGTCACGAGAACACAGACGCGTACCTTGATTGAGCGTAGCAGCGCTGCCTGCCGCCACACCGAAGCGCACCATCTCTTCCAGCGACGCGTCTTGCGCCAGTTTTAACGTCATCGCGCCTACCATACTGTCGCCTGCGCCGACAGTACTTTGACTTTTCACCGGGGGAGGAACAACCTGGATGCAATTCTCACTGTCTATGCCCAGCGCCCCTTGCGGCCCCAGAGAGACCACTACCCGGCGAGCCTTGCCGCTTTGCACTAATTCCTGGGCCGCTTTACGCACATCATCAGGCTGCGTCAGATCGCGATTAACCAACGCGCTCAATTCTTTCAGGTTAGGTTTCACCAGTTCGATATCGCCAAGCGCCAGCGCGGCGGTGAGCGCGTCGCCAGAGCTATCAATAATGCAGCGAATGCCTTGCTTCTGTGCGGCGGAAATCAGTTGCGTGAGTTTCTCGACCTTAACGCCGGGCGGAAGGCTGCCGCTGATAACCAGAATTGCCCCGGATTCAATTTCCAGTACCTGTTCTTCAAGCTGGCGAAATTCGTCATCGTCCAGCGTGGCGCCGGGCATAACAAAACGATACTGTTCGCCGCTGGACTCGACGTGGACGTGCAGGTTCTGACGCGTCCAGTCTTTCGCATCGACGGTAGACACGGGGACATTTTCGTCAGCCAGTAGTGCGACCAGATGTTCGCCGGTAGCGCCGCCAGCCGGGAAAATTGCGGTCGCGGTGCCGCCAAGATGCGCAATGGCGCGAGCGACATTAATACCCCCGCCGCCGGGTTCGAATACCGGCGCGGAGCACCGCAGTTTACCTTCGGGATAAATTTGCGGCGTGATTGTTGCGCTATCGAGAGAGGGCGCAAGCG
>OKEE01000113.1_pt1 | contig 49362 bp, 49 predicted proteins | sample 1611071 | NCBI WGS metagenome assembly OKEE01 (sample SAMN04436708, study PRJEB24849) | human gut metagenome | biome: human gut; feature: NICU; material: stool | host: Homo sapiens | place: USA: Saint Louis, MO | collected 2010-09-07 | reverse complement strand
CCGTTCCAGATGAGGCCACCTTCATAGCAATCAGGTGGCCAGCATTACCACAGTAATAACTACTGACTGGCTGGTTTCTCCGGTCAGTCAGTAAAATATTAGTACGGTAGTTCAGAACTTAGTGTTGTATGAGCAGGGACTAATTACATAACGGGGAGGGAGTGCATATATGAAACTCAGGTTCAGAGCTTTTACTCTTGTAATTTACGCCAGAGTACCAAATGAACTATGAATTTAACCATCCCTCTAATTTTTCTTGATTATGAGTCTGTAAAAATGAAGGGAGTTCTCTCATTCGATAAATGTAACTGGCAAGGTGTGGCCATTGCATGGCTGGGGTTGGCATGTTGCGTGTCCAGCGCATCAACATTGTCGCTAATAAGTCTACTGTAGTCAGTCTGTCACCCACCAGATAGGTTTGTTGATTTGCCAGACGTTTATCTAAATATTCGCAGGCTTCCTCAATACGGCTACGGGCCAGGGTACGAATAGCGTCAGCGTCTTCGAGACTACCATCCTTATCGGCGTAAAACCAGTCTCGCATTGAAGGAAGTAATGTATTTGCCATATATATCATCAGTTCCAGCCATTCTGCACGCTCAGGCGTATCTGGTTTAGGTGCAAGGCCAGATTCAGGATGGCGCTCGGCAAGAAGCATCAAAATAGCCGTTGATTCAGTCACTGGTTTTCCATCAACGATAAGGGTAGGCACCCGACCAACAGGATTAAGACTGAGATATTCAGGGGAGCGTTGATTACCACTTTCAATATCAACGAGTTGAGCAGTAAATGGCGTTTTTAGTTCGAACAACATCCAGTGGACTGCAAAACTGGCTGCTCCTGGTGAGTAAAATAAGGTATAGGACATCCTGTTTTCCGAATTTTATTGATTTGGGGCGAGTATAGCATGAAAAGAGAGCGTTTATCTAAAAGAAAACTATTTTTTCTATATTAACTGGTGATATATATTTATTCTGATAGTTGTAAGAGACAAGTAACATGTTGTCCAGACTGAGTAAAAGAGAGTGTAGACGTTCTTACAGAAGTTGATAATTGTTTGTCTGATTGCTTTATAATTAAATGATAACAGGTGATGGTCAGGCGGTGAAATTTTGTCTGGGTTATCTCCTTTTTGGAATGTATTATATCTTCCCATTCATATCCTGGTTTTCTTTAAGAACTGATACTGCTGTTTGTAGTAGTTCTTTGTTATCCAGCCATGCTTTGGTCTTTATGTTTCCTTCAATATAATCAAGCAATGTTCTGGTATTGATAGGCCTGCCCTGTTTCGCTACTTCCACTACAGCATCACCCAGGATAATACGAACTTTAGGAAGTTGAGAGGGGAACCACTTTAAAGTATCTTTTGATTTCATTAAGAAATATTCCTTAAAACGTTGTTAATTTTTGATAGTAAGGTAGGGACATTAATTCAGAAAATGCTGATTTTTACTCATCAGTTTTGTCCGGGTTATTTGATATACCTATTCCTACTTTGATTACAGCACAGCTAAAAATACTGAATATAATAAGCATGGTAATTATTATCAGTGTATTGTCCATATATCCTCAGAAGTACATTTTATTATGTATATTACTTTGACAATTTTTTATCCGGAAAGTTCATTTTTGGATGTAACTTTGTGTTTTTTTACTGGGAATTATAAAGTTCAGACAGTCAACGTGGTTTTCACTATTGTCTATACTAATAATTTTCTCAAGCATAAGAGTTTCATCATAAGTGCCTGAAGGCCCTTTGTCCTGATACCCATCGTTATGCACGATCAGCGAAGCATAGACACTTTTATTTGTGTTGTGATGCTTTTTTAAGCTTCTCAGTGTGTTTTTTTCTCCGTTAAGCCAGTATATCTGGTGTGTATGGCATGGTTGAAATACGCTTATATCCTGGCCCCAGAAGTATATTCCATCCACCAGGCTATAATCACCTTTACTCTTACCGGACGAGCATCCTGTTATTATAACTGTAAGCACAAGTAAAAATGAAAATGTAATGCTGCTTTTCATGATTTATCCAGTATTTTCAGGGCAGTAGATAATGGTTCTTTATCTTCGAGCCATTGCTGTTCTTTTTGTGCATTTTGTAACAGCGAGATAAGATTCTCACTGTTGATTTTTTTAGACTCCATGATGAGTTGTAGTAACGCTTTACCATAAATAATCTCTATATCTGAAAGTAAGTTAGGTGGGTATGAGGATATGTCTAAAGTGTTCATGATCTACTCCTGAAAAATATTTATGAGTTGCAAGGAATTGGTTTTACTCGCTTTAATGTGTTGTGATAATAGTCAGAATGAATCACAAAACAGTATGAACCTTTTATAGATAGTAATATACATTTAGTTGAGAATATTTATAATTAACTGATTATTATCATAAGTTGTGTTTAAGATCAATTGAAGCATCATCCGACGCAAAAGCAATCTTATTTTCATTGGTATATGCTGTATAATACTTCAACAAGTATATAAATATTACTGATAATAGTTCTGTTCTTATACATTGAAACCCACTGTGGGTAATTAACCAGCCAAGCCAGAATTTTTCACAGATGAGTCAGGATGCCATTGATCCTAGAATCGCAACAGACGATGAGAAAGTGCAGCTCGACGAATGAAAAAATACAGCGTCCTGGTCAGTCGGGTAGATACATCAAATCCTGACTGGCCTGATGTGCCTGTAAGCCAGTAATATGAAGTTGTGAAAAATCAGGCTGGCGTCAATAAAATATGCCAGCCTGAAGTAATATTCAGTATACTAACAACGACATATCTGGCACCAGTCTGGTGGCTTCAGAATATCTGGTGGGTACTGATTACACCATTCCTGACTCATGCCGATAAGAGCCCATGGGATTTCTGGCCATCTACTGGAGGAGTGTTTTGTATTATCCGGTGGGGGGTTTGAGTCACTAGCAGCCGTGGCAGATGTCGAAAAAGCTGCAGCCGACAACACCAGAAGAAATGGTAAAAATATACGATATCTCATAATATCACACGTGAATATTTAGATTACCCTTACCGTTGACTTCCTTCATTTCCAGCATAGTTCATGCTTCATCGTCATTGAATAAATAATTAAGTTTGTTGAGCGAAAATTTACTTAAAGAAAAAATAATAAGCATCGATATTTTTCTTTTTTGCAGGTTTTCAACGCATGATCGAATAAACGTGTGCGGATGGTGCAAAATATGGCTGGCCAGAAAAAAACAGTTTAGAGATAAATGCAGGTGCTTATCTGTTGTGATATGAATTAATCTTGTTTTTATACACACCCTTGCTAAACAGATGGGGGGGGGCAAAAATATTATGCTAAGTAAAGCTGGTATATAGTCTGGAGTTAGGGGTAGTATATGTCCCTAACTCCAGCAGAACTGCTCCATCTATAAAGATGTTAATTGCATACTTTATTTTTAAAGCCAATGATGTTAATAAAGTAATATTTAAATTATGGAATTACAAAATTACCTTTTGTAGTATCGAAATAACATTCATTTTTATCTATTATCATATCTGCTGTTAACGGAGCCCTGTTTACAGGATGTATGGCACTCTCAATAATAAGTTGGATAAGTGCTACCTCATCAAATAATTGGCATATATTTGACTCTGAACTAGCTTTCACAAAAATGCCTTTTTCAGGAACGGCTAACATTACAGGGCATATCAAATCGTCTTTCGAACATGAAAGCTCTTCAGCATTTGGTGAAAAACTGCATAAATCAATTTTATCTACTAATCGTTGTTTAGATGTTGCTGAAACAATAGGTGTAATTGTTAAATTTTGACTAGCAAATTCCTGTAAGTTATTTGAGTGTGATGCGGTCAGGTTATTTCGAAGATCTTCAGGTGAAGTGTCCAATGTATTATTTAATTGTTTTTCTAAAATTGTAAAGTATCTTGTATATTCTAATCTACGCTCCATATTAGTGGCTTGATATGAAGAAAGATCAGGTTTAACCTTGAATTCAACTTCTCCACCGTCAACAGAACGATTACTTACTTTAAATAATAAATCACGTAATTCAATTTGTAATTCTCTTCTGTCATTTTGTTTAACTGCATCACGAATGAGCTCTAAATCATTCTCAGATAAGTCACATATCCTATTAGATGAATTCAGACTCACACTCGGAAAGCTTAAAAACATAATCTATTACTCCTCTAAATAATAATTTCTACACTTACCCGCTAATATTAAGAGAGTTTATCCATCAAAGGCAATATTCCTTTGTGTAGATTAAGACTTATTCCATTAAAAATTTACGGTTGAGAAGATTATATTACTCATGGCACGCAGGACTCTGCCCTCTCAACAAATTACAGATGACTGGCCAGCCCGGCCTACCAGACCCTGATGCTTTACCACTCATTACCGATATTCTCTGTGCGAACATCAGGAAGTCAACGCCCAGACCGCCGCCCGTATTATTGAACAGGGCCGCGTTATTGCCCGTGATGAGGCTGTGAAAGATGCACAAGCGCAAGCCGCTAAATCTGCTGCCACTGCTGCTGGCCTGTCTGCCACTGTTAGCCAGCTGCGTACCGAAGCAAAAAAACTTGCCACCCGCCTGGACGCCGCAAAGCACACCGCAAATCTTGCCGCTGCCGTCAGAAGCAAAACAACCAACGCCGACGCCAGAATGCTTGCCAACATGCTCGGAGATATTGCAGAAGAAGCTAAACATTATGCTGGAATCGCTGACGAGCGCTACCGGGCAGGAATGACGTGTGAACGAGTATATGATTCGGTGAGAGAGTCAAATAATTACAGGAGGCATTGAAACTCCCCCTGTAATATTGCTGTAAAAAAGTGACTACATATCATCAGATGGAACCAGATGAATAAGAACAGGTTTTTCACCAGATGAAACTGATAAGTACTCACTCAGTTTTGATATAGCTGAAATCTGTCTGAATAACCTGTCGGGGTGCTGGAATAACAACTTTCCGGAAATTCTTCTGCAATGGATTTTACTTTTAGTGACCATTCGCCTCCTTATCTGTAGAGGTGGGTAACGAATTTAAAAAGCATTCTGCTTACTTAGGGGGAACATCCTGATGACTGCCTGCAATATTGCAAATTCCATTTTCATTGTATGAACCACCTGAATCAAGGCACTCATCTTCCATCAGGAATTTCTGCGACCACATACCTGCATAAAAAACGATAATAATGGCTACGATAATAGTGATGATGTTTTTCATTTATGTTCTCTGTGTGTTGTTATTGAAAATGATAATCAATATCGCAAAATGAAATAAATAATCATTAAGTGGTAGTTGTTGATAATTGTTCGCATTTTAAAAAGGTACTCCCGGCGGGGCGGTCTGCCACGGGACGGCAGCGGCGCGGGATTTGGCGCATTTTTGATTTTTCATGCATCATCATCATGTTGTAACTCTATGTTTTAATGTCATTTATTTTTAAAAGATGATGGTTTGTATGTTTTTTGTTCATTATATTTTGTTTTTCCGGGGGAGGGCGCGCTAAGAAACAGCCCCAGAGGTAAAAATGGACGGCGAACTGAAGAACCTCAAATGCAATATCTGTCAGCTTACCGCTATTACAGGGTTACATCGACAGACGGTTGTCAGTCGCCTCTCGGGCGTTCCCCTGGCACCGGGAAGCAATGAAAAAAACAAGCTGTATCTCCTGACGGATGTGATCCGCGTACTGATGGAAACGCCCGTTTCCCAGGCTGCTGAACATCAGGACCCGAATAAAATGACTCCAAAAGAGCGTAAGAACTGGTTTGACTCCGAAAAGGGGCGTCTCTGGCTGGAAAAAGAGATGAAGCAGGTTGTCCCGCTGACGGAAGTCCGTCAACAAATGGCGGCGATCGTCAAGGCCATTACACAGGTACTTGAAGTCTGGCCGGACAAACTGGAAAGGGATAAGGGATGGTCTGCGGAGCAGCTAAACGAGGCCCAGGATGTGGTGGATGAGGTCAGAATACTGTTAGTTAAGGCAATGCAGGAGACCGCAGACGATGACGGGGAATAAATATGGCTCTGCAGCGGCAGTACGCCGGGAGGTTGCTGAATATCTCAGGCCCCCACGCAGAATGCCGGTAGCGGAAGGAACAAAACAATTTATGTTTGTTCCCCGCGGTACCAATACGGCGGTTCCTTGGGATGACACGTTAGCGTCTCAGTCCTTCCCGAAATGACAACAACGTCCACGATAAAATGTTTCGTGATGGTTCATTCCTGCAAATTGGCTGGCCGTCCATAACCGTTTTTTCTTCGTCGGATTACAAGCGGGTGGCGCTGACCGACTATGACCGTTTCCCTGAAGATATCGATGGCGAGGGAGATGGTTTTTCCCTGGCATCCAAACGTACCACCACCTTTATGTCTGCGGGGATGACACTAGCAGAGAGTTCGTCTGGTCGGGAAATCACCGATGTGAAATGGCGGCGTTCTTCGCCGCACGAGGCCCCACCCACGACAGGCATTCTTTCTCTTTATAACCGGGGCGATCGCCGTCGGTGGTACTGGCCCTGTCCACACTGCGGCGACTGGTTCCAGTCCGCGATGGAAAACATGGTGGGGTATGGGTGAGGTACAGACCAAAGCCCCGCTGGACAGTCCGGCACTGACCGGTACGCCAACGGCACCAATGCCGGAAACCACAGCTGCAGGTATTGAAATTGCCACGGCAGCGTTTGTGGCTGCGAAAGTGGCGCAGTTAGTTGGTTCTGCGCCGGAAGCGCTGGACACCCTGCAGGAACTGGCTGACGCTTTGGGAAACGATCCGAACTTTGCCATCACGGTACTGAATAAACTGGCGGGCAAGCAGCCGCTGGACGAAACCCTGACGGCGCTGTCAGGAAAAAGCGCTGATGGTTTTATCGAATACATTAGTTTACGGGAAACGATAAATCACGCCGCCGATGCGTTACATAAATCACAGAACGGTGGCGATATTCCGGAAAAGCCGCTGTTTGTACAAAATATCGGAGCGCTCCCTGCATCAGGTACGGCTGTTGCAGCGAACAGACTGGCATCACGCGGCGCGCTTCCGGCACTGACTGGCACGACAAGAGGCAGCGATAGCGGCCTGATAATGGGCGAGGTTTACAATAACGGTTATCCAACGCAATACGGGAATATTTTGCGTCTGACCGGAACCGGTGATGGGGAAATTCTCATTGGCTGGAGCGGGACAAACGGTGCGCCAGCGCCCGCATATATTCGCAGCCATCGAGATACCGCCGAGGCTGAGTGGTCCGAATGGGCAATGCTCTACACCACACTAAACCCACCTCCGGATTCGCATCCAGTAGGGGCGCCGATAGCATGGCCGTCTGATGCTACCCCAGCCGGTTACGCCCTGATGCAGGGGCAGTCCTTCGATAAATCTGCTTACCCGTTACTGGCTATAGCGTATCCGCCCGGCGTTATTCCTGACATGCGAGGCTGGACAATCAAAGGTAAACCCGCCAGTGGGCGAGCTATACTGTCGCAAGAAATGGACGGCAACAAATCGCACAGTCACAGCGCCAGAGCGCAGGATACCGACTTAGGGACAAAAACTACCTCATCCTTTGATTACGGCACGAAATCGACCAATACCACGGGCAATCATACTAACCAGTTCGGCGGTTATATCAATTCATACTGGGGAGATTCCAATCACACTTCATTTCAGCCTGGAGGTGGTGCGTGGACACAGGCCGCTGGCGACCATGCGCATACAGTTTATATCGGAGGACACGAGCACACCATGTATATCGGTCCACACGGACACGTCGTTATTGTGGACGCAGACGGTAATGCGGAAACCTTTGGTCTTATGGACGGCGGTGTGGATGCTGCTATTACGGCATATTTCGGGTCGCAATTACAGGAACGGGTACAGCAAAATATCATCCGTGAATACCTGGGGGAACAGCCCGTCGGCACCGCCTTTGTTATTGAAACGGGTAACAGTAAACATCCGTGGCTGGTTCACGCCCCGACGATGCGCGTTCCGCTGATTATTGACGGCACCGACGCGGTTTATAATGCAACACGGGCTGCGTTACTGGCAATTTTTCAGCACAATAAAAGCGCCGGAGAAGACCGGAAAATTACATCTGTTGCATTACCTGCAATGGGGGCCGGATGTGGTCAGGTCCCCCCGGACAGCGTCGCCCGGCAAATTGTACTGATATAGCCCCTCCTGATATTCCCTCCAGTCATATTGCTGTTTTTGACGCTGAAACCCAAACGTGGAGTCTGCAGGAGGATCACCGCGGCGAGACGGTTTACGACACAACAACCGGCAATCAGGTTTATATCTCCGATCTTGGTCCGCTACCTGAAAACGTCACATCAGTTTCACCAGGTGGTGGATACAAAAAATGGGATAGTAAGGCTCAGGTCTGGATGAATGATGAAGCTGCGGAGGCCGCAGCCAGACTTCGTGAAGCTGAAGGAACGAAAAACAGACTCCTGCAAATAGCGTCTGAAAAAATCGCGCCGTTACAGGATGCAGTGGATCTGGACAAAGCAACCAATAAAGAAAAAGCTTCTCTTCTGGCATGGAGAAAGTACCGGGTACAGGTAAACCGTGTTGATACTTTAAAGCCTGTCTGGCCGGAGAAACCAGCCAGTAGTTTATAATTTGTCAGGAAAGCTCAGGCCTTATTTATAGCAAATATGAAGAAGGCCTGTCTGTCATAACTGATATGGTTACTGGTTAGTATATTAAATTTATACTCAATAACCTCTACACATTTTAAACCAATCTTCAGGGAAGGGTATGCCAGCAGGCCAAAGATTACACCACTTTTGAGGCATTGGCTTAATTGTTTCTTCTTTTTTATGATCTTGAGAGTCTGCCGCTATTGTAAGAGCAGGATATAGTGAAGATGGTAATATTAAAACCATTGCTAAAAATACGCTCTTGACGTGTTTCATAATATGTTACCTGTTAAATTGTGGCACACTATCCTTACGGTTACAGCATCCTTTACTATAGATATTAAACGTTATTCATTACCATCAGGTGAGTAAATAAAAACCATTTATAAAATATTTAACTTAAATAAAAATGATAAGCACTATTATATTTTATTTCCAATGTAAATTAATTCATGTGAAAGTGATTTCATGTGCTTTTCAAATCATGGCTGGCTCGCTCCCCCGGAGGAACAGGCCAGTTAACATTATCAGGAGTGTTTGTTATATCAATCAACTTCACTTCATTCTTGTAAGCCAGCCACACTAACAGTTTTGATCCTGTCCGCGTATTGTGGACACAGCCTTAAGCGAGGTTCTGGTTTTCAAATTGTTCCGGACTGAGATCGCCGCAGACCCTGATGGCGCAGGCTGGACGCTATCGTTTTTACATTGTACCTCAGGCCCCAGGTTCACTTCCTCAGCAAGCCGGGGCGCACCGTAGCGCTGTTTTGCCTGGCTGAAGGCCTCTCTTACGACATTGTCGCAGTCTTGGCGGAACTGCTGGTGGGTATTAACGACTGTGCGCCTTGTTTGCCAATGCCGATTCCGAACTCATTCTGACGCCGATCATCATTGCCGTGTTGCTCGCGCCTGGTTTCAGCAAAAGCACCACGCTGGCTATACTGCATTTCTTTTTCCGCAGGGAGAAGTGAGTAAATGAGTATGGAAATGGAGCTTTCCCTATAATGGCGGCTGAAGCTAATCATGTGTCATGTATTGCAAATGTCAAAGTGATAAATAAAGTTTCAACAGTCTGTGTTTTTTGTGAAAACGACTCGCTATGGTGCTAACCCTATATGAGGGACTGATTGAACATCAGATATATCCCGGCTTATTTAATACTGCTTACTATGAGGGTAATAATATGTTTTCTCTTATTAAATCACGTAAAGTTTTATTCATAACAACTCTTCTGCTGCCCAGCCAGCGTTCGCCCTGGGGTGCATAGGGGACGGTGGTAGCACTGCAGACTGTGCAAAGGTTTGTTCCCTGGCGGCAGGTTTAGGCCCCCTTGGTTTTCTCATTTGCTTTTAATGTCTGAGAAGTGGTTATCCTGAGCCTTTCCTGTTCATGTAGTGAAGGCCCATTCAGAACATCATATTTAAACTATCGTAATGGAACAAAGAGTTACTTTAAAGAGCTCTTTGTTCCTTTAACCTTGATGAAGATGGTCAACGTCTGGTTTTACAATTCCGATACAGACAGGATAGCTGCTATGTTTGTTATCCATCTGGAAGGTTATCTGGCTGATAGCATCAAGCGCCAGTTGTGGCCATTGCTTCAGTACCCAGTGTGCCACTACAGTGCCACTACATTGGTGGCCGTAGGCCAAAACTGACGCCGGAGCAATGGGCGCAGGCAGGGTGCCTTATTAGGGCAGGAGTACCGCGACAGCAGGTAGCGATTATTTATGATGCGGGGCTGTCGACGCTGTACAGAAAATTCCCTGTGTTAGGGTAATGCAGTATTTCCACGGTGCGTGCCACCCAAATATGTGCTGTGGATGCTTTATAGGGTGTGCCATTTTTGTGTCAAACATGGTGAAGCATCATTCTATTTCTAACATCATGTGCCATTGAGTTGAGCAATGTGAATGCGGAAATGTGTATTTGAAACAGTTAGTTAAATGTGATTCTACTAATTCGTAATGCGAAGGTTGTAAGTTTGATTCCTGTTATTGCAACATTTCAATGTTACTGTAACTTCCGTGTTAGCCCATAACCATTCCAATTTCTACAAGACAGGTGCTTGCTATATATTTACCAATCAGTCATTTTAAAAGTGCGTCATAACCGGAGAACTGTCCTCGTCAGGAGGCCTGTTTTCAGAAAGGCAATATCCTGTTTCGACAGTAGCTTATATGTGACCGGGTTAGCAGCACATTCCCCTCCGCCACATTCCAGTACAGTTGAAATAAGGTTGGCAGTAATCAGTAACAGAAATACCCAACCGACAATACTGAACAGGTCCGGATTAATATTCAATGAACGAAATGCAACATTCATGCTACTGATTGCCAGAATTACCGCAACAGCAATAATAATCAGAATTGACGTAATCAGAGTCCAGGTATAAAAGTGTAATCCAAAAAATGCAGAACCATATCCTGTGTCACCGGGCATGATATGCAAACATATTTGCCGGGATGCCATAACTCCGGTCAGGATACTGCCAATAATTACCATCCCGTAATGTATACCTCGTAGACCAAAGCAGAGGTTAAATAAAAAGCCAAAACCGGCGATGATGAGGCCAGCCCGCTGTAATAAGCAAATTGGACAAGGCAGCTCATGCCTGACGAGTTGATAATAAAAGGCTACAACCAGAGCAACGCATATCCCAAGGAGTCCCACCTGATTAATCAGATGAACAAATGTTGTTGGATGATGATGCGTTTTCATACACACTCCTTAAAATGACAAAGTCAGCGAATTGGTCATATGATGAATGAATGATAAAATAGTGACGATGAGTAAAACGGCCCACAGAATGTAGCTGACTTTATCCTTTCTGTTTATGGCCCCCATTGCCACGCTCAGTGCAAGCAAGAATGGCAGAAACATGAACATAAAAAACTCCTTTATTACATTGCTTGTTAATATAATCGCTGTGTATTACCGGGTCTGTATTCCAGCTTATCCACCCCGCATTAGCCGGAGCTCAGTAAGGCATCAGGAATTATTTGCGTTATTATAAATCGATTATTTCTGTGATGAGTTATCCCGGCATCGGCTGGTTACAGGGATATTTCTGGCGACAAGAGTAAGAAATATCCCGATAACTAATGGTATAATAAGCAGCATTGAGTGTGTTGAAATAGCATATCCATAAATATAGTCTTCCAGACTTACCGCAATCAGCGGAAAGATAAGAAATACAAGCGAAGCCTGGAAGGCATTAGCCTTTTGCTGAAGTGCAAAGTAGCACAGGATACCAAAAACTCCGGCAAAAGCCCCGAGATACAGGGTAGCTAATATTGAGTGTACTGAGAAGGTTGATACTTGTGGTCTTTCAAAAAACCATCCTGTCGCAGAAAGTATCAACCCAGCTAAAAGGCACGGGAGCGCATTAAATGTGATAACAGAGATAGTACAGCTTCTTTTCTTACATTGTGTATATATTATGGTATGGATTAACACAGCAGAAATAAGCGCAGTGATACCCTGCCAGTGACTCTCTGTACTTGTATTCGTTTCTTCAAGAAGTATCCCCGTCAATGCAGTGATTGCGATAGTTAAGCCCGCGATCTGCATTAGTTTCGCTTTTTCATTTAGAAACAAAACCGATGCTATCAAAACGGCCACAGGCATATTCGCAAAGATAATGGCGGCAAGCCCAGAGTTGACATAGGTTTCACCATAAATCATTAGTGAGAAAGGAATGCAAAAATAAAAGATGCATATCACAAACTGGAATAATCGTTGTCCGGGAGGAAACAACAGTGTTTTTTTTCTTAACCATGCAATGATGATTAAAAAAGGTGCTGCAAACATAAACCTCATTCCGGTTGCAAACACTGGAGGGATAGTTTCAACGGCAATTCGCATGGCCAACCATGTAGTCCCCCAAGTCAGTGAAACTAGCATGAATAATATAGATATCGACACCTTGCGCATAAGATCCTCTCCGTAAAAAAATTAATTTAGCTTTTTAGCTAGAAAAAAGTAGCGTTTTCTTCACTGTGTTTTTTATATGTTTAGATAAAAATTTCTCTATCAGAAGACGCAGTTATGCTGAATGAGAAAAATAATAAATGACTCAGGCTGTTACCACACGATTGTCCACTGCGCCTGTAAGACCTGGCAGCAGTTGTCGATTTAATGTCTATTCTTGCTGGAAGGCATAAAACGCCTTGAAGATGAAGAGCTCATCATTAGTCGGGTCCCTTGTTGAGCCAGGACAGGTTTAACTTATCGCTTTCAACCCTTACGATGATAAATGATCTTATCCACCCATAATGGACATACGGCTAAATGAGTAAATTCTCAAGTAAGAGGCAGGATCTGTATCAACCAGTAAGAAGCCCCAGAAACAGCACCGGCTGAATTCCGTCAGGAAGCTCTGAAACTCGCTGAATGTACGTTGCCCGCGAACGATTGTTAATCAGCGCCATAGCAAGAATAATTGTTTGTTTCACAAGGAGATAGAAAAAACTATAGCTTTGCGCCGGGGCGGAGGCAGGAGGAGATAACTCGTTGTAATAGAATGTTTTTATATGGCGACCTTAATACTGGCGCCATTTGGGATAAAATCTAATCAATTAACAAAATTGTGATCCGCTTCTAAATTACTTCTCCTGGCCGTACGGCTACCTGGAAGAATTTGTTCTGAGTCAGATTCATCACCAGAGCTTGTAAAACCCATTACGTAGCCGCAGAACATAATGGGTTACCAGAGCAAAACAGTTTATAACGTAATATAGATGCCAGACACACTACGACGCGATGCCTGTAATTGCGCATTAACGCTTCCTGCTGTTACTGTTTGTCCGCCGATCGCCTCAAGTGAGGCAGTAAAATCACCGCTGTAGGTTTCTACTGAACCGGATGATACCCGTGTGGTTAAATCTTTATAGCCATACCAGCCTCGGGCGTTGCCGATGCCCGTCCTGATACGATCGGGCAACAGATTAATCGGCGTACCGGCATCGTTATAGATGCGAATTCCCACTCCGGAAGCTACGCCGGGGTCGCCATAATGGGCGTCCAGTAGCCACGACAGACCGCCTGCGGATGCGGTTATCCCCAGGCGACGAGCCACCGCCACGGCGGTTGGTTGATTAACGACAAACCCCATTGCGACATTGGCGGCACTAATGGTTGGACGGGGGCTGGATACGGCGCCGGACTCACATTCCAGGCTGACGTGGAAAGGTACCTGGCTACTCCCCCCGGCGGCTAATACGCCGACGGCGACAGGGGGAATTTTCACGATCGCAGGATAATCTGTGATTTTACATAACGCGCCGCGCGCCGGTAGTGCGAAGCTGATGGACGTACTGGACCATCTTAACGCAAAAGACGGGAAGGGGACGCTGTACTTCGCCGGGTGGGGGATGCCGCAACCGTGGGCTATGAAGCGAGAAATGCTTTCGCCTCGGTATACCACCCGCTATGAAGACCTGCTTCAGGTTAAGTGGCAGGTTTATCCCGATTTTCACATTCCTGATGTAATGGAACCGCAGCCACATCGTATGCAAGAACGGGCTGCGGCAAGCTGGCGATCGTTCGATAGTGCGAGTATTGAATGGTTGCCAGTTGCGGCGGATTTTACTTGTTCAGGATGACTAACCAATGTGTTTAATCTGAAACTAGCCACCTGTTCAACTTTTCGCGATCGCTTTTGTTGGCATCACTATTAAGCCTTCGTCTACATGGGTATTTGGCATCGAGAGTCCCCCAATGGAAGAGGGGAGTGATGTATTGGGCAGTGAGTTTGTTTGGTCGGGGGATTTATACGCAAAATGGCCCGAAATACGTCCGAATTTCTGTATTCGGTCTTTTTTCTTTATACCACGATAAAACCTGATTTAACATTTTTAAAACAGAAAATCAGAGCATCATGTATGCCTTTTCGTCACGTCCATCAAGGTATATTTTTGTTGTGTTCTCTGAAGTATGTCCCAGGAGTTTCTGAGCAAACCCTTCGCCGTAAGCGTCTTTATACAGTCGTCCGGATAAGCTGCGGATCTCGTGAAACGGCGGAGGGTTTTCACTGAAATTTATTCCGGTCAATTTTCGTGCCGCAACAAATTTTTTAGTCAGGCTATCAGGATGAATACTCCCGTTCGGGCTGTTTTTGCGTATGCCAGCGCTGATAAGGTATTCGCTACGGCTTACCAGGCGGCAACGCTCAATCACCGTACTGAGGCGTAAACCCAGGGAAGGAAGGTTGAGCGAAAGTGGCAGAGCGATTTTCATCCCGGTCTTGATTTGCTTAACGTACAATCGCTCATCAATAATGTGACTGAACTGAGACTGTAAGTAAAATTGTGTAATTGCCTGTTTTTGATATGTTCACTCCAGTAACGGAGACAGGCAATTATGGACGAAAAGAAACTCAAAGCCCTTGCGGTTGAACTGGCTAAAGGCCTTAAAACCGAAGCCGACCTCAATTCGTTTTCCCGTATGCTGGCGAAATTAACCGTCGAAACGGTGCTCAATGCGGAGCTGGCTGACCACCCCGGGTATGAGAAAAATGCGCCCAAAACAGGCTCAAACACCCGTAATGGCTACTCGTCCAAAACGGTGTTGTGCGATGACGGCGAGATAGAACTCAACACACCGCGTGACCGTGAAAACACCTTCGAACCACAGCTGATTAAGAAGCACCAGACGCGCATTACGCAGATGGACAGCCAAATTTTATCCCTCTACGCCAAAGGCATGACTACCCGCGAAATCGTCGCCACCTTCAAAGAGATGTACGACGCCAATGTGTCACCCTCGCTGATATCTAAGATCACCGACGCCGTAAAAGAGCAGGTCACTGAGAGGCAAAACCGGCAACCGGATGCGCTGTACCCCATTGTTTATATGGACTGCATTGTCGTCAAAGTCCGTCAGAATGGCAGCGTAATCAACAAAGCCGTCTTCCTGGCACTGGGTATCAACACCGAAGGCCAGAAAGAGTTACTGGGTATGTGGCTGGCCGAAAATGAAGGCGAAAAGTTCTGGCTAAGCGTGCTGACGGAGCTGAAAACCCGGGGCGTTCAGGACATCCTGATTGCCTGTGTGGATGGTCTGAAGGGCTTCCCGGATGCGATAAACAGCGTCTTCCCGCAGCCCCATATCCAGCTGTGCATTATCCATATGGTGCGTAACAGCCTGAAATACGTAGCCTGGAAAGGCTACAAAGTCGCCACCAGCGGCCTCAGGCCCCGACCGAAGAGGCGGCACTGATGGCGATGGATGCGTTCGCGAAAGCCCGGGACGATAAATATCCGCAAATCAGCAAAAGCTGGCGTGCGCACTGGGAAAACCTCAATACGCTCTTCAGTTATCCGCCGGATATCCGCAAGGCCATCTACACCACAAACGCAATCTAATCCCTGAACTGCGTGATCCGTGCCGCGATTAAGAAACGCAAGGTGTTCCCGACGGATGACTCAGTACGAAAAGTTATTTATCTGGCGATCAAGGATGCGTCAAAAAATGGAGTATGCCGATCCAGAACTGGCGGCTGGCGATGAGCCGTTTTATTATCGAGTTCGGTGACCGCCTGAGCGATCACCTTTAATAACTGGGCAGTTACACAGAATTACTGACAGGCTCATTCTTTTGTGTTGCGCCTCTCTGTTTCTATTGTTTTAGATAGCCATGAGAGCTCCGTTGCTGAGAATTTTAGTCGTGGGGTTCTTTCTTCTGCACCGGGTGGGCGCATTTCATAACTGCAGGACCATCTGCTGAATACTGTATAGCTCTGTATATCGCATGTTGTTGAGGTCAGTGTGCAATTCCTCGGTACTGGCTTGTCCTGTATAGGGCTGGAGATTTCTGGGCAATGTCCTTTTGGACCTGAACATATGTTTTTGATTGAAAATGGCATCGTGTTTTATCCTTTACACTGTGAAATGTTGTTTTGTGCTCTTCTGTTGTGATTGGTGATGTGACGGGATCGTCCATGCACCCTTCCTTTTATTGACGGCGTATCAGTCCATTGATGCCATGCTTGCTTAATTTGTCCAGCATCAGCAAGCCGTCGTTTTCTTTCTGCTGCAATTCAAGCAACTTAAACCGTATTTCGTTAAGTAAAGGTTTAATAACTCCGCGCTTGCGAACCACCTTTTTGATAACGTCTTTTTCGAAGTATAAACGGCAGAAATGATTTTCATAATTCGCCTATACTCTTCACCCAGCGCTGGCAAATCTTCAACGCTGAAAGGCTGGGGAGAAGGGCGTCCAGTTGCTGAACGGAGAGCGAACCATACGCCCTGATTCCACGTGTTATCAAACTTCATACCGTGGTTATCATCCAGACAAGGCGCTTGAGGTTGCTCATGTCTTTTGGGGAAAGAGGTTCGGTGGTGGGTACTGGATATCCTGGATCGGGAAGTGGGTTCCACTGGTGCCAAATACAGGGGGCTGGTAAACCGGGTGGATACCTCAAATCCTGACAGGCCAGAGCACCAGCCTGATAAAATCGTATTACTGATTTCTAACCAGTGGCACATTAATTGTACCAGCTCAGACTCCAGCTGACAGTTTGCTTTAAGCGAGTAGCGGACGTGACCTGCCCCCAGGAGTAAAAACAAACTTTCTATTGATACATTTAATTAACTTATTTATAACGTTATATTCCAAATACAAACTTGTTCAATTGGGCATGTATGGACATTCAAATCACACATCAAGTTACTGAATTTGATAAAGAAGAACTATTAACCGGATTAAGAAGCTACAATGCTCAGTTCGTCGATTTTAGTAAAAATGGGCAGCTTGGGGTCTACTGCAGAAACGAAAGCGGCGAAATGGTAGGCGGATTAATTGCTGACAGAAAAGGTCCGTGGCTCTGCATCGACTATCTTTGGGTAAGTGAATCTGCAAGGAACTGCGGTCTGGGGAGCAAACTTATGGCGATGGCCGAAAAAGAAGGTTTGCGGAAAGGCTGTGTTCATGGACTTGTAGATACCTTTAGCTTCCAGGCTCTCCCTTTTTATGAAAAACAGGGTTATATACTTCAAATGTCGCTACCGGACTTTCCTAAAGTAGGTTCGCAAAGGCATTATTTAATTAAGCTCGGTTTATAGCTTTGCTGCATTTGAATACCCATAGCTTTATGAAAGCTGTAATCAGGTAGCTTTAAAATATATCGTACCGTTGGCCTGTACACACCATGATCAGCGTCCGCTTCTGGCACAGGGCGGACAGTCAGATTAGGTTTGGCTGTCAGCTCACATTTGAGCTAATACCCCCTGGCACGGCTAGAGGTACTCAGACAGCCGCTTGTAGGCGGTATGGTGCGGATACAAAAACATATTGCGCTGTTATATAAACTGTAAACTGGGCTGTGCGTATAATACGAATCTTTCACTCAGAGAAACCTGCTGACAGCGTTAGTACTCCATTAATTAATTTTATACTAAATCTCTGTGGTATGGCACAGGCGTTTAGAAGACAGTTCAATTGCGATCTGCTGGCTGGGATTTCGTCGCGCCACTCAAAAATGCGCAGAGTTTTTCACCCGCCGTCAATGGCTCAATGGGCGTTTTTCCGAGGGCGGTCTCAGTCATGACGATAGCAGGACCAATAAGCATGGACCATGCTTCGCTCGCGTCTTGCTCAAGCGATGTGAAGGCAAGGAACAGTGTTTTATCTGAAGGAAAGCGGTGCTGAGTATTAAAAAGTTTCAGCCAGGCGCGGGACTGCCGATCGGCCTGTGCTGATCGCGTGCCGAAGCGGAGTACTCTTTTTAGTATGGCGATACCCACAATGCCTGGCCCCAGAATAAAGGGATTCCCGACGTTTATGGTGACGCCGACCCCGAGAAAAACGAGGGCGAATGACAGCACGTTATCTACTCTTCTGGTAAGAGTACTGTACAGCTTTTCCAGAGAGTACCGGTAAAGAATTTGATAACTGATTTCATCCTTGCTCATACATCATCCAGATGGTTTTTCGATTACGCTCCGGTATGTTCCCGGAATCCTGACAGATTCTGCAATTATGCCACACTTCCTGGAGGGTATTAATTAGATAGAATATAAATAGCAGGCAAATATTTTGAGCTTTTAGTCGATATCGCTTTGAATATCATTTCTCCTGCATCAGGAGATGCTGTTGTCGAGCATCGTGTCAAACGTTGCTGCGTCGGTCGGACTGCACAGGATAACTCTCGCAGTCAGACTCTCATTATGGTCTCAAATGGATAACCCGCAGTCGTAACACGCCGAATGTCACGACTGACGCTATTATTACCCTGGCTTGTTAAAGCGGCATGACCACATTTTCTATATATAATAATTGGTTGTCTTTCGACCAGTATTGTCGAGTTTTTTGGTTTAATTCCACAATCCATTTAAAAACGCCTGCTGTTGCCAGATCGGTACAGTATTTTTCATAGGAATGCTCGCCCGAAAAGTGTTTAGCTGAAGTCAATTTTATTAATTGCGTATTTGGTGTTGAATTGACTTTAATCAGCTTTCTATTGCTTTTAATAGAAATGAAGTGGCCTGCATGAGTGATAATTTTCACATTGCCGGTAGCAACAAAATAGATGTAATAAGCGATATTATTATATTCCAGATCGATTAGAAATGCGTTGAAATTTGCATCCTTTCTGACGCGCTCGAAAAAGTGGTTAAGCATAAGCTGTAATTCCATTTGTTAACCTATTGTAAGTTATAATGTTATATGTTGTGTTAGAGTATTGTTGCTTAAAAGCAGCCATACAAAGATGTTACCTAAAAGCAATAATAATCGCTCGGTATCATATAGTTTACGTTATGATTGGAATAGTGTTGCAATTGTTACTGATTATTTCTCGTAGCGCGTTTTTTTGACCACTAATAGATGCGTCAATCCATTTCATTTGTAGTTTTTCTGAACGCCATGAAAAGTCATAATATATAAAAATCAGTTAATTAATTGATGTTTAGATAAGGATTACAGTGGCGGAGAGGTTTGGCGTGGCGACTTTATAGGTTTTGAAAAAGCGGCTAACTCGCTGGCAGGATAATTGGTAGCCAGCCTGCGAATGGGGGCAAAATCGTAACAACATCAGCATAAATAATAATATTCATGAATGTTTTATGTGACGCAGTAGTTGAATTGAAGTGATGTTTTACCTGTTCAGGATTGTCCCGATAAAAATGTTCCTCGATAAAAGTCGAACACCTTGCGCCGAAAAAAAACAGGCTAAGTGACAGAAGAACAAAATCCATCAGGAAAATAAAATTTATAAATATCAATGAGTAAAAATGGTTGTGGAGAAGGTGGCTATTTTTTGAAAGCAAGAAATATAAACAAAGTGTAGCTATGCATAGTTATCTAAAAGGAGAACTACCGTGACTAACATAACACTATCCACCCAGCACTACAGAATCCATAGAAGTGACGTTGAACCAGTAAAAGAAAAAACAACGGAGAAGGACATTTTTGCGAAAAGTATTACTGCCGTTAGAAATAGCTTTATCAGCCTGTCGACGAGTCTGTCAGATCGTTTTAGCCTGCATCAACAAACAGACATACCGACTACCCATTTTCATCGTGGGAGCGCCTCTGAGGGTAGGGCAGTATTAACCAGTAAAACTGTTAAAGATTTTATGCTGCAAAAGCTCAATAGCCTGGATATCAAAGGTAATGCGAGTAAAGATCCGGCCTATGCTCGTCAGACATGCGAAGCCATATTATCAGCCGTGTACAGTAATAATAAAGATCACTGTTGTAAATTACTCATCAGTAAAGGGGTCAGTATTACCCCCTTTCTGAAAGAGATAGGAGAGGCTGCGCAGAATGCGGGGCTACCTGGGGAGATAAAAAATGGTGTATTTACTCCAGGTGGGGCAGGGGCGAATCCTTTTGTCGTCCCCCTCATTGCTGCAGCGAGCATTAAATATCCGCATATGTTTATAAATCATAATCAGCAGGTGTCTTTTAAAGCGTATGCTGAGAAAATCGTTATGAAAGAGGTTACGCCGCTGTTTAATAAGGGGACGATGCCGACGCCACAACAATTTCAGTTAACTATAGAAAATATTGCGAATAAGCATCTTCAGAATGCCTCCTGAAGATAGCAAACACAATACCCGCTATTAACCGTATGAATTAATAGCAGATTTTCTGAAACTATATATTCATTTTTATGGCGACGTTTTTAACAAAACGTCGTCATATTTATTTTAATATAAAAATCAAATGGATACACTTAAAACTTAAAATAATTGTTATTACTCTAAATGCCGGTATAACCAGACAGCTTTTTTTGAAACGCTGCGTGTTGTTAAGTCTATGATACCCGCGCACGGATGATGTCTCGATAAGGATTAATGGTCTGTTAACTGTCAGGAGAGGTTATGCCACCTTTAAAAAAAATTGTGCTGCGCCTGTTTGTGGGGGCGATGGTCGCCACGGTAACGACACCTGCATTGGCGCTGGTTTGCCTTGAGGATCACTCCGCTAAAGAGTGTGCTATATCGTGTGCTGAGGTGATGTGGTTTATGTTTCCGATATGCTTTTAAGGAGGAAGAATATTGAACGTGAACAGGCGATAGTGAGTAGCTCGCTGCGCCAGGGGATAATACTCCCCTGGCGCAGCCAGTTATATTTTAGTGCGGTGATAACAAAGCATTTACTCACTACTGATGAAATTCGCTATTTACAACAGAGCACGCTTACTAAGCAAAAAAATCTGCACACGCTATCTTTTTATATCTGTCCTGGGTAATGAATGACAGGAAAAACATGATGCGGCCTGAAGAGATTTATCAGCAAATAGAGGCAAAGAATTGGCGGCATGTCTGGGTGGTTGGCGATATTCACGGCTGTTTTTCAATGTTAATGAAAAGGTTACGTGAGTGTCGATTTGATCCGCAACAAGACTTGTTAGTTTCTGTGGGCGATCTCATTGATAGAGGCCCGGACAGCCTGGGCTGCCTGGCTTTACTGCGTGAGTCCTGGATGACGGCGGTTCGCGGCAATCATGAACAAATGGCGCTGGATGCGCGGGCCTCATCGCAGTCGACGCTGTGGTTGATGAATGGTGGCGACTGGTTTACCCGCCTGACCGCTGAACACGCTGCGCAAGCTGAAGCGCTTTTTATCCTTTGTCAGCGACTGCCCTGGATACTGGAAGTTCGCTGCCGCCATAGCAGGCATGTGATCGCTCATGCTGATTATCCAGCGTCAACCTATCAATGGCAAAAAAAGGTCGACTTACATCAGGTTCTCTGGAGCCGCGAACGGCTCATAAATAAGCGCGGTGGGATTAGCGGAGCCGATCATTTTTGGTTTGGCCATACGCCGTTGCGTCGGCGCATGGATTTTGCCAATGTACACTATATTGATACGGGCGCGGTATTTGGCGGGCAATTGACGTTAGCGCGGATACAATAGCGGCATCAGCGACCAGGGTTAAAAATCGCTATATTGCTGCGCAGGTCGCCAGAAGCCGTCGATAAAATCCTCTACCGGAAAACAGCCGCCATGGCGAATCCGTTGATCGTCCATCGAATAAAGACATTGCTGCTCGGTATCGTAGATGTCCACGACAATATCCTCGCATCCTCCATCCAGGTAACATACAAAAAGTACCAGCGCGAACATTACATCCTCAATGTTAACTACTTTACACGATAGTGTAGGAGAGGTTAGCGCAGGGGGGAAATGAGAAAAGGAAGAATAAATAACCCGCCTAGCGACGGGTTCTTTTTGAGTCAGGCAAGACGCATGACCCAGGCATCAGATTTAGGATCGTAATGATTACGGAACAAAACGGAATGTTCCCCGTTGAGAATGGCGGGAACGCTGGTTTCGGCATCCCAGGCGTCCAGTTGCATACATAAATCCGGATCGGATTTACAGGGGATTGTTAACGTTCGCTCCCCCGGCGATTCGCCATGTAATTCGGCATCGTCGATTTCAAAAGCGCCAATGCGCACACTGGTTTTCATCATCGTGCTCTCCGTTAATACGCTAATTGTGGTACGACCAGTTTAGCCGTCCATTTTTCAGCGTAGTCAACGTACGCAAAAGCGCCAGTCAAAAAGTGCGGTTTTTTTGTGCGCCTTTTAACTATTACCAGTAAAGAGTTTGCCATCACGTACCAGTTCACGCGGGTAACTGTTCTTTATTCTGGCGCCGATACGTTTTGCCAGACCAAGTGGCTGATGCTGGAACGTCACCAGGACATCATCAGCGGCAGGGGGTGTTTGCGGATAAATATCCCGACCGCGATACCACTCCTCCGCCTCTTGCACAGAAAGTTCGAACGCGTGAGCATGAGTCGGGCAGGCAAGGGCTATCGTCGCCTCATGTTGCCAGCGATAGCCTTTATTATGACTTTCGGCCAGCTTAATGCCGAGCCGGGAAAAACGGACTTTTCCGATCAGTGATTCAATTTCTGCCGGGAACAGCCAGACCTCTTTTTCACGCTGCCAAAGATGGAGATTTTCATCCCATAGCAGTCCGACGGCGTTGGCCGCCTGGGTAACGTGTAATGCTTCGCGGCCTTTGAGGGGGGTAAAAGGAAACGTCCCCACTTTATACCCCGGCGCGGGCATGGCTGGAAGGGATGACATTTTACGCAGACGTGCGACGAAGAATCCTTCGCAGTCGTAAATTTGTGGGAAGACGTGCAGGAAGCCTTCCGGGGTGAGGGCGCGGTCAGCGTCAGGAAACAGATCACCCAGCGGCAAAAATTCAACGGCGTCGGCGTAGGTCTCTTTCAGCCAGAGGCAGACCGCTTCGTTTTCCTGGCGATTTAACGTGCAGGTGGAGTAGACCAGCGTGCCGCCGGGTCGTAAAGCATGAAAAGCGCTGTCGAGCAGTTCCCGCTGTGTCGCCGCGATATCCAGATTGCTTTCTGGCGACCAGTTTTTTAGCGCATCAGGATCTTTACGTACTACGCCTTCGCCAGAGCAGGGCGCATCCAGCAGGATAGCGTCAAACATCTCCGGTAACGCAGCGCCAAATACGCGGCCATCGAAATGCGTCAGTGCGGTATTGGCGATTCCACATCGGCTGATATTAGCGTGCAGAACTTTGACGCGGCTGGCCGAAAATTCGTTGGCCAGAATGGCGCCGCGGTTCCCCATGCGGGCAGCGATCTGCGTGGTTTTGGAGCCAGGCGCCGCTGCCATATCCATGACCCGCTGCGGATGATTATCATCGGCGAACAGGGCCGCGACCGGCAGCATCGAACTGGCCTCCTGAATGTAAAACAGGCCGCTTAAATGCTCAGCGGTACTGCCAAGCGGCAATGCCTCTTCATCATCGCGCTCGATCCAGAATCCTTCATGACACCACGGAATTGGCGTGAGCGACCAGCCGTAGGGCGCGATTAGGGCAAGGAAATCAGCCACGGAGATTTTAAGCGTATTGATGCGTATACTGCGGCGCAACGGGCGTTGGCAGGCCGAAATAAATTCATCAAAAGAGAGCGTGGAAGGCATTGCTTCACGCATTTGCGTCAGAAAAGCGTCAGGAAAATAGACAGCGTGTTGAGCCACAGGTGTATCGCCGGCAAAAAAACAGGCGCGCAGTGTAGCATAAAACGCTCCGGCGCGAGTACGCCGGAGCCGGGTGTTTAACGTGGCAGAGCGGTACCCCATTCACGCCACTCTTTCGGTTCGCTCTCTTGTAACAGGAAATGCTTACCGGCTTGCGCTTTTGGCGCCAGCGGCGTACCTGGTGGAGTAGCGAAGGCGATACCGCCACGGATGAATTGATTAAATGTCCCCGTTTTCACCACGCCGCCTGTCAGACCAAAGTCGAGACTATAGCCGGAGGCAAGCCAGAATACGGAGTTATTCCGCACCAGATATTGGTAACGCTTACTGATGCGCAAGGTGATCATCACGCGATCGGAGAGCGACCCCAGGGACATTCCGGTGACGGTTCCCACTTCGATACCGCGAAACAGGACGGGGGTACCAATATTAAGCGAGCCTGCTTCTGGCGCCTCCACGACGATGCTTAACCCATCCAGATAGCGTGAGTCGGTAATCGTGGCTTCCTGCAGTTCAAAGTCGCGCCGTGCCGCGCCGCGTCCTGGCTCAACGTTAATATAGGGCTGGAGAATCGTATCCAGATGCTCGACGCCCGCCGCGGAAATTTGTGGCGTAATAACGGAAAAACGTGTCCCGGCGCGGGCAAATGTCTGTACATACTCCGGATAAAGTACGGCTTTTGCCTGCACTTCATTACGTGCGGTGATCAATTCCAGCGTCTGGATCTGGCCGATATCAATACCGAGGTAACGAATGGGCATCCCTTCCGCCAATTTTCCGGCGTCGAACGCGTGCAGCGTAATTTGTCCGCCTACCGCGCGAGCGGAGGTTTCTGAAGCATAAAGAATGCGTTTATCGCCTTTGCGCCGACTGGCGCTGGCGCCGCTCAGGTTATCAAAACTAATGGCCCCTTTCAGCGCGCGGGAGAGTGGCGAGGCCTGTACCGTTAGGCCGCTGCCGTTAAGTTGCACCTTCGCGCCGCCTTCCGCCCAGAACACGCTATTGCTGGTTAACAGGTGGCGATATTCCGGCTTAATATGCAGGTCGATGTCAAAGGTATTGGCGCGTGGGCGAACGGTGATGACTTCGCCTACTTCAAATTTTCGATACAGCACGACGGAACCTGCCTGGACATCCGGCAACGTTTCGGCCGTCAGCGTTAAGGTGGTAGTCGGTAAGTCACTGAGGCTATTTTCCAGCGCTTTTTCCAGGTTAGCATAGAGCGGGTAGGTGGATTTCATCTTCCCGCTCGTACCGGGTAAAATACGAATTCCGCCGTCAATCCACTCGCTGGCGCTGGCGCCGAGGAACTCTACGCCGTCAAGGCCGACTTTGACATCCACCCGGCTGTTGACCACGAATTTACTGTCGCCCTGTACCAAATCCCGGTGCTGCGGTTCAATCGCGACGATGAATGACACGCCTTTACTGGATAAGTTGCGCTCAATGACCTGGCCAATTTTTACGCCATGTAAAATTAACGGCTGGCCCGGTTCGATGCCGTAACTTTCCGGGGCCGTCAGCGTCAGGGTTAAGGCATTCGCCTCATGCAGCAGGGCTTTTTCACCCGGCACCACCACAAATTCACTGCGCGGTTCGCCGTCGCCCGGCACCAGCTCGAAGGTTTTTCCGGTTAACAACGAACTGATATTCGCGTCACTTAGCGACAGTTTGGGATTGCGTAACTCAATGCGCGTATTTTCCCGCATCAGCGGAACAACGCTGGGATCGACGGTCATCTCTCCGGTGACTTTACCGCCAGGGTTGAGCGTCAGTTTAGAAAGCTCACCCACCTCCAGTCCCTGGTACATGAGCGGCGTAGATTCCGCTTTCAGACCGTCTCCGCTGGGCAGCTCAAGTTTAACGATTACCCCTCGTTGGCTGTGGGCTAAATCTTTATATAAGCCGAACGTGTCATCCTGGGCGGCGGGTTTGGAATTGTCCGGTGAGTCAAACGCAATCGCGCCATTGACCAGGGCCGCGAGGCTCTCCAGTTTCACCTTCGCGCCGCTCAGGCTTAGATCGGCGTCAATGCCGGAGACATTCCAAAAACGGCTGCCTTTTTTCACCAGATCGGTAAACCGTCGCTCAATCAGAACGTCAATCGTCACGCCCTGTTTGTTAGGGTTAATCGAATAGTCATACACCCGTCCGACAGGGATTTTACGGAAATAGACCAGTGAACCGCTATTAAGCGAACCGAGATCCGGCGCATTGAGATGAATCATCAGATCGCCGTTGCTAAGCCGGTATTTAGGCTGTGTATCCAGGGCGACGAAATGATCTCTGGGCTTGCCTTTACCTGGCATCATACCGATGTAATTCCCGCCGACCAACGCATCCAGGCCGGAAACGCCCGCCAGCGAGGCTTTGGGCGTCACCAGCCAGAATTGCGTCTCTTCGCGCAACGCATCTTCCATATCTGATTTGATACTGACGCGAACTTCAATTTTGCGCAGATCTTTGCTCAGACTGACATCTTCCACGGTGCCGACTTCTACTCCCTGATAACGCACGGGAGTACGGCCCGGTACGATACCGTCCGCCGACATAAAATCGATAGTCACGCTATTGCCGCGATCCTGGTAGCTATCCCATACCAGCCACCCCGCGATCATTAGCGCGATAAGCGGTAGCAGCCAGAAAGGTGAAATACGGCGTTTGGTTTTAATTTGCGCTTCAGTCTTCGAAGCGGGCGTTTCCTGACTCATGTGCATCCCAAAGTAAGCGGCTATCCAGCCATTCCACTGCAAGAATAGTCAAAATTACCGCTGCGCCGAAATAAAACGCAGCCGGTCCCATAGTAAAAGCCAGAATCTGATCGCGATTAATCAGAGACATGGTTAACGAGATAACGAAAAGATCCAGCATCGACCAACGGCCTATCCATGTCACCAGACGCAGCAACAGAATTCGCGTCCGCAGTCCCTGTTCGCATTTAAAATGGATACTCAACAGTAGCGTAAACATCACGATGACTTTGGTAAACGGCACCAAAATACTGGCGATAAAAACGACGGCGGCGACGGCGATATTGCTGCTGGCAAGCGACATGATGCCCGACAGGATAGTATCTTCCTGACGCCCGCCATTAATGTAGATTACCGAGATAGGCAGCAGGTTTGCCGGCAGCAAAAAAACAATAGACGCCAGCAAGGCCGCCCAACACTTCTGTATGCTCTGTTTTCTGCGTAACCGTAGCGGAATATGACAACGCGGGCAGCGTCCTTTCGCATCCGGATAGCCGCTAAAGTGGCAGCCAAGACAGACGCGCAATCTTTCGTCCGCACGTTGAGCAGGGCGCTGCGGATAAAATCGTTCCCATAGTTGCTCCACATTCAGATGAATCATAGTCAGAATGCTAAGAACCACCAACGAGACGAACGCTAAAAGCCCGATGCCCGGCTGCAGAAAGGCATAGTCCTGCACTTTGATAGAGGCAACGCCAATACCGACCAGATAGATGTCCAGCATCACCCACTCTTTCAGTTTTTCCAACATCAGCAGGACTGGACGCAGATTCATGCCGAGGAGGCTGCCAAACCACAGGTAAGCAATTGAAAATACCAGAATAAGCGGCGCGCCCACCACGCAAAAGAGCACCATTGCGGCGGTTAACGGATCGCCCTGCTGCGTCATTTGCCAGATGCCGTGCATCACATTGGCATCAATGCGTACGCCCAATAGGTAGATATGGAGTAACGGTTCGCTCCAGGCAAACGGCATCAATAGCAGCATGGTTACCGCCATCGCGGTCAGCCGCGTCAGCGACCAGTCGCGCCCATCGCGAATTTTGGCCTGGCAACGAGGACAATAAGCGCTTTGATGAGCGCTCATCTCCGGCAAGCTGAACAGCATGTCGCATTCAGGGCAGCGCTGGTAGTGGCTGCGCGGCAGCGCTTCGCTAATTGACCTGATCGTTAGCTTTTTTGTTGGCGTGACGTGTGAGGTGTTCAGAGCCATGTATCGTGAATCAAAGTGTTAGAATAATGTAATCTTAACTCATGACAGGAATAATCTTGAGCAAGAACGCATTTAATGCTTATTTTAATAGCCTGTGTTTAGGAGTAAGACCACGAAGTGATTATATAATGAGCAAAACAGAACTATACGCGGCGTTAAACCGCGATTTTCAGTCGTTAATGGCAGGTGAAACCAGCTTTCTGGCCACGCTGGCGAATACCAGCGCGCTACTGTTCGAACGCCTTACCGAGGTGAACTGGGCGGGATTTTATCTCCTCGAAGGCGATACGCTGGTGTTGGGGCCGTTTCAGGGGCGAATCGCCTGTGTGCGGATTCCGGTTGGTCGCGGCGTGTGCGGCGCAGCGGTAGCGCAGAATAAGGTTCAACGTATTGATGATGTTCATGCGTTTGACGGCCATATTGCCTGTGACGCCGCCAGCAACGCCGAAATTGTGCTGCCTGTCACGGTTGGCGAACGGATTATCGGCGTGCTGGATATAGATAGCACGGCGTTTGGCCGTTTTACCGAAGAAGATGAACACGGCCTGCGTACGCTGGTCGCACAGCTTGAAACCGTGCTTGCAACGACGGATTACAAAAAATTCTTTGCGAGCGTCGCAGGATAATCAACGGATAACGTAGCAATTACTGATGGCGTCATTATAATGACGCCTGTTCATGCCTGCTGCTTGTTGGCTACGTCCGTTGTAATCAGGAAATTTCATGGAAAATCAACCTAAGTTGAATAGCAGTAAAGAAGTTATCGCGTTTCTGGCCGAGCGTTTTCCTCACTGTTTTAGTGCGGAAGGCGAAGCTCGCCCGCTGAAAATTGGTATTTTTCAGGATCTGGTAGAGCGAGTTGGGGGCGAAATGAACCTCAGCAAAACGCAACTTCGTTCCGCTTTACGTCTTTATACTTCAAGCTGGCGTTACCTGTACGGCGTTAAGCCGGGCGCAACGCGCGTCGACCTTGATGGCAATCCGTGCGGCGAGCTGGAAGAACAGCATGTCGAACATGCGCGTAAGCAGCTTGAAGAAGCCAAAGCCCGTGTTCAGGCGCAGCGCGCAGAGCAGCAAGCGAAAAAACGCGAAGCTGCCGCGGCGGCTGGCGAAAAAGAAGACGCGCCGCGACGCGAGCGTAAACCTCGCCCGGTAGCGCGTCGTAAAGAAGGCGCCGAACGTAAACCTCGCGCTGATAAACCGACGACGAAAGCGCCGCGTGCGCCTCGCGAAGAGAAGCACACGCCGGTTTCTGATATTTCAGTATTGACCGTAGGGCAGTCCCTCAAGGTGAAAGCGGGTAATAATGCGATGGATGCCACCGTATTAGAAATCACCAAAGATGGTGTCCGTGTACAGCTGAATTCGGGTATGTCTTTGATTGTACGCGCAGAACACCTGGTGTTCTGAAACGGAGGCCAGGCCTGGCATGAACACTTTTTTTAGGCTTACCGCGTTAGCTGGCCTGCTTGCATTAGCAGGCCAGTCCTTCGCCGTGGAAGATATTACGCGTGCCGATCAAATTCCCGTACTAAAGGAAGAGACGCAACATGCGACGGTGAGCGAGCGCGTAACGTCGCGTTTTACCCGCTCCCACTATCGCCAGTTCGATCTGGATGAGGCATTTTCGGCAAAGATTTTTGATCGCTATCTGAATCTTCTCGACTATAGCCACAACGTTTTGTTGGCGAGCGATGTCGAGCAGTTTGCGAAAAAGAAAACCGTGTTGGGCGATGAGCTGCGCACGGGTAAGCTGGATGTTTTTTACGATCTTTATAACCTGGCGCAAAAGCGCCGGTTTGAACGTTACCAGTACGCGCTAAAAGTGCTGGAACGGCCAATGGATTTCACCGGAAACGATACGTTTAACCTGGACCGCAGTAAAGCGCCCTGGCCGAAAGATGAGGCTGAGCTAAATGCGCTGTGGGATGGTAAAGTGAAATTCGATGAGCTCAGTCTGAAACTCACCGGCAAGAGCGACAAAGAAATTCGCGAAACGCTGACGCGTCGCTACAAATTCGCTATTCGTCGCCTGGCGCAGACCAACAGTGAAGATGTGTTCTCGCTGGCGATGACCGCTTTTGCGCGTGAAATCGACCCGCATACGAATTATCTTTCTCCCCGCAATACCGAGCAGTTTAATACCGAAATGAGCCTGTCTCTGGAAGGTATCGGCGCGGTGCTGCAAATGGATGACGATTACACTGTCATTAACTCATTGGTCGCCGGCGGCCCGGCAGCGAAGAGCAAGTCGATTAGCGTCGGCGATCGTATCGTCGGCGTAGGGCAGGCCGGAAAACCGATGGTCGACGTCATTGGCTGGCGTCTTGACGATGTGGTGGCGCTGATCAAAGGGCCAAAAGGCAGCAAGGTCCGACTGGAAATACTGCCGGCTGGTAAAGGGACGAAAACGCGTATTATCACGCTGACGCGTGAACGGATTCGTCTTGAAGATCGCGCGGTTAAAATGTCGGTAAAAACCGTCGGCAAGGAAAAAGTTGGCGTACTGGATATTCCAGGCTTCTATGTCGGCTTGACCGATGATGTCAAAGTTCAGCTTCAGAAGCTGGAAAAACAGAACGTTAATAGCATCGTTATCGATCTGCGTTCAAACGGCGGTGGGGCGCTGACGGAAGCCGTTTCGCTTTCCGGTCTGTTTATCCCTTCTGGTCCGATAGTTCAGGTGCGCGACAATAACGGTAAAGTGCGTGAGGATAGCGACACCGACGGCGTGGTCTACTACAAAGGCCCGCTGGTGGTGCTGGTCGATCGTTTCAGTGCCTCGGCATCGGAAATCTTCGCTGCCGCGATGCAGGATTATGGTCGCGCGCTGATTGTCGGTGAGCCGACCTTCGGTAAAGGGACGGTACAGCAATATCGTTCGCTAAACCGAATTTACGATCAGATGCTTCGCCCGGAATGGCCTGCGCTGGGTTCGGTGCAGTACACCATTCAGAAGTTTTACCGTGTCAACGGCGGTAGTACGCAGCGTAAAGGGGTCACGCCGGATATCATCATGCCGACTGGCAATGAAGAGACGGAAACCGGAGAAAAATTTGAAGATAACGCCTTGCCGTGGGATAGCATTGATGCGGCGAAATACGTGAAATCGGACGATTTAGCCCCGTTTGGCCCGGAATTATTGAAAGAGCACAACGCGCGTATCGCCAAAGATCCTGAGTTTCAGTACATCATGAAGGATATCGCACGTTTCAATGCCATGAAGGATAAGCGTAACATCGTCTCTCTGGATTATGCGCAGCGTGAGAAAGAGAACAATGAAGAAGACGCTCTGCGTCTGGCGCGTATTAACGATCGGTTTAAACGTGAGGGTAAACCGTTGCTGAAGAAACTGGACGATCTGCCAAAGGATTACCAGGAGCCGGACCCATACCTTGATGAAACGGTGAAGATTGCTCTGGACCTGGCGCATCTTGAAAAAGAAAAACCAGCGGAGCAGGCGGCAGCCGATAAGTAACGCTAAACAGGCACAAAAAATTGTGCCTGTTTTTTTTTAACAAGCGCAGAAGTCGTCAGGATAATGCTACAAAATGTAAAGTTGTGTTTTTCTCGTGACTTACCGCCTGGTGATGCTTGAAAATAGCCATAAGACCCATACGATGTGGGTAATCGCATAGTGCGCTTTGTTAAATTGAGGTTAAAAGAAAATTATGATGCGAATCGCGCTCTTCCTGCTGACGAACCTGGCCGTGATGGTCGTTTTCGGGCTGGTTCTGAGCCTGACAGGGATACAGTCGAGCAGCGTGCAAGGCTTGCTGATCATGGCGCTGCTGTTTGGTTTTGGCGGTTCTTTTATTTCATTGCTGATGTCCAAATGGATGGCGTTAAAATCCGTAGGAGGGGAAGTTATTGAACAGCCTCGCAATGAAAGAGAACGCTGGTTGATGAACACCGTAGCAACGCAAGCGCGCCAGGCCGGTATCGCCATGCCGCAGGTTGCTATCTACCATGCGCCGGACATTAACGCGTTTGCGACGGGCGCACGCCGTGACGCCTCATTGGTCGCTGTAAGCACCGGTCTGTTGCAAAACATGAGCCCTGACGAAGCGGAAGCCGTCATTGCGCATGAAATCAGCCATATTGCCAATGGCGATATGGTGACGATGACGTTGATTCAGGGGGTGGTTAACACCTTCGTTATCTTTATTTCGCGCATTATCGCGCAAATTGCTGCTGGTTTTCTGGGCGGCAACCGCGATGAAGGCGAAGGAAGTAACGGTAATCCGCTAATCTATTTCGCCGTTGCGACGGTGCTGGAACTGGTCTTCGGTATTCTGGCGAGCATCATCACCATGTGGTTCTCCCGTTACCGTGAGTTTCATGCCGATGCGGGATCGGCGAAGCTGGTTGGCCGTGAAAAAATGATTGCCGCGTTGCAGCGCCTGAAAACCAGCTACGAGCCGCAAGAAGCGACCAGCATGATGGCGTTTTGTATTAACGGTAAATCGAAATCGTTAAGCGAGCTGTTTATGACGCACCCACCGCTGGATAAACGCATTGAAGCGCTGCGTAGCGGCGAGTACCTGAAATAATAAGCCCACTGGCAAGTATGAAAAGCGCGTCGAATGACGCGCTTTTTTTACGCCTGAACGCGTGGTTGCGTAATACGTAAACCGCTCACTACCGCCGCGAGAGTCGCCAGGATCGCCGCCACGAGCAGCGAAAAATGCGTACCGCTATCGCCAAACTGGTTCAACATCAGCGCTACCAGCGCGGCGCCAGTACTTTGGCCTAACAGTCGCGCCGTGCCCAGCATCCCGCTGGCGCCACCGCTGCGCTCACGCGGCGCGGAAGTGATAATGGTGTGATTATTCGGCGACTGGAACAGGCCAAACCCTGCGCCGCAAAGGATCATCGGCCAGATAATATTCAGATCGGAGGGGGAGCCTGGCAACATGACCAGCGCAAACAACCCGGCTGCCATTATCACCATTCCCAGCGCCCCCAGCAAACCGGCATGAAGACGTTCTATCAGGTATCCCGCCAGCGGCGCCATCACCATCGTTGCCAGTGGCCAGGGCGTCAATAACAGGCCGGTTTCTACTTCGCTACGGCCCAGCACGGTTTGCAGATAAAAAGGTAGCGAGACCATGGCTAACATTTGCGCGCAGAACGAGCAAATTGACGTGCCGATCGAGAGTGAAAAAAGCGGAATGCGTAACAAGTCGATGGGTAACAAAGGGACGGGCAAAGAAAGCTGGCGGCGCACGAAGAAAAACCCGACCACGACCAGAACGAGCAGCTCTGCGCCAATCAACGTTAGCGACTGTCCCTGGGCAAAGCCGCTCAATGCGGTAATCAGCAGGCCAAATGTGAGCGCATTCATTACCGCGCTCGGTAAGTCAAAGCGCGGCTTAGTGTCATGGGCGATGTTTGCTGGTAAAAAGAGGATGGCCAGAATTAACGCGATGATACCTAACGGGACATTAATCAGAAACAGCCATTTCCATGATGAGATGGATAAAATCGCCGCGGCGATCGTCGGACCTGCGGCGGAAGAAACTGCGACGATAAAAGAGTTAATTCCCATGCCTCGTCCCAGATGGCGCTGGGGGTAGATAAGACGAATCAGCGCCGTGTTTACGCTCATGAGCGCCGCGCCGCCAAATCCCTGCGCGATACGCGCCAGCGTCAGCATCTGTAGCGAGTCTGAAAGCGCGCAAAACAATGATGAAAGCAGAAATACCACTAAACCACATTTATAGATCCGGTGATAACCAAACATGTCGCCTAAAAAAGACAGGGAAAGTAGTGAGACGACAATGGCGATTTGGTACGCATTGACAATCCAGATAGAGCTGGCAGGGGAGGCATGTAAATCAGTCGCAATGGTTGGCAGCGCGACATTAGCGATTGCGCCATCCAGAACCGCCATCGAAATACCGATAATAATCGTCAGGATAGCGCCGTATCTCTGCGGGAGGGGCAGGCCATCGGCCCGTGTTTTTTCCATAAGTATTTTGTAATAAGGGGAATTATGAGCTGAATAATAATGTTAGCATTAATACTGAGTTGTTATGTCGCAGATTTGTAACGAAGTAAGCAAAGATGGATTGCGGGCGACCTGGCGTGAAATTATAATAAAAACTCGTTCTGAATTTTATAAAACGCTCGTAATGAGGTGATAAATGGCAAACGCAGATCTGGATAAGCAGCCTGATTCTGTATCTTCTGTGCTGAAAGTTTTCGGCATTCTGCAGGCGCTGGGTGAAGAGCGTGAAATAGGGATTACCGAGCTATCGCAGCGCGTCATGATGTCGAAAAGCACCGTTTATCGCTTTTTGCAAACCATGAAAACGCTGGGCTACGTGGCTCAGGAGGGGGAGTCTGAAAAATACTCTCTGACGCTAAAGCTGTTTGAGCTGGGCGCACGAGCGTTGCAAAATGTTGATCTCATCCGCAGTGCGGACATTCAGATGCGCGAACTGTCTCGTCTGACAAAAGAAACTATCCATCTTGGCGCGCTGGATGAAGACAGCATTGTCTATATCCACAAAATTGACTCTATGTACAATCTGCGGATGTACTCACGTATTGGGCGTCGTAATCCGCTGTACAGTACGGCCATCGGTAAAGTACTTCTGGCCTGGCGCGACCGTGATGAGGTTAAGCAGATTCTCGACGGCGTAGAGTATAAGCAAAGTACTGGACGCACGATTACCAGCACTGAAGCGTTGCTGCCGCTGTTGGATGAAGTGCGTGCGCAAGGCTACGGTGAAGATAACGAAGAACAGGAAGAAGGGTTACGTTGTATCGGCGTACCGGTATTTGACCGTTTTGGCGTAGTCATCGCAGGGTTAAGCATTTCGTTTCCGACGCTTCGCTTTTCAGAAGAACGCCTACAGGAATATGTGGCTATGTTACATACCGCCGCGCGTAAAATTTCTGAGCAAATGGGTTACAACGATTATCCCTTCTAAGCAACGTTATTAGCATGACGTTAAAAAAAAGCAGCTGCGAAAAATGTAGCTGCTTTTTTTATAACATCGGGTGGGATGAAATCGTAAAAGTAGATAATATCTGTCGGCTTATTTAACGGTTATTAAAATATTATTTAACAGTACTTATGAACAACAGCCAATATAGGGGAATTATTGGTGATAGTTTCACTGTGAAATTATTTATTGCTGCTTAGCCATTATCCACCACGGTGGCGATTTTTCTGAAAATGGGACAGTCGGAAAAGCCAATTATGCCGCTGTTGGTATGGAGATATTGCGCCGTGCTGGTGCCGCGTGCGGTCAGGTAATGGCACTGTAAACCCAGCCCCGCAGCGTTCACTTTACTTCCCACCAGGACGCCATAGCCGCTCATCAGCAGGCCTATCCACACCAGGGCAAACAATACAATTGCGCGAATGATCAAACGCATTACTACCTCTTTTCTTTTTTAGTTAGAATAAGAGTAGCGTGTACATTGATTGAAACAAGTGAATCATTCCTAAAAACATATAATGCCGCTACAGTTACTCCTGGTTTAAGTAACTCATGATAATTTAGCGACATAAGATGTAAGATCGGAGAGTGGAGTGAAAAAATTTCGATGGGTCGTTCTCGGCATCGTGGTGGTAGTATGCCTGTTGCTGTGGGCGCAGGTGTTTAATATCATGTGCGATCAGGATGTACAATTTTTCAGCGGTATTTGCGCCATCAATAAATTTATTCCCTGGTAAACGTTTTACACCAGAGATTTCCTTCCCGTGTAGCAGTGGTAGAATGACGTCTCTACATTGAGGTGGTGAAATGAACGACGTTTTAAACTCTGGTGCGTTTTCTCTTGCATCTTTAATAGTATCAATGGTGGTTCTGGTGGTGGGGCTGGCGCTCTGGTTCTTTGTCAACCGGGCAAGTTCCCGTGCCAACGAGCAGATAGAATTGCTCGAAGCGTTATTGGATCAACAGAAGCGGCAAAACGCGTTGTTACGCCGCCTTTGCGAAGCAAACGAACCAGAAAAAGAAGCGGAACCCGCAACAGCGGCAAGCGAACCAAAAGAGGATGAGGACATCATTCGTCTGGTTGCAGAACGATAATGCTTACCGGGGCGCAAATGGCGCCAGTGCCATACGCCCCATTTCCCCGTCGGATCTCTCCGCGTTGCCGTTTGCAACTGATACTACAGCATCAACACCTTACATAATATATGGCTTTATATGCAACATAGTTTTATATGTATAACAAATGGACATATGGCATTTTTGTGATACCGCTCATTCTCTATTAAAAGCGAAACGTTTCTCTCTCTTTATGGATTGTCATTGTTTGTTCATTATTTTAAGGCATTCTGTAAAGACGCAGAACATCACAAAAAGCGGTGTCGAAAATCGCTTTTCTTTTCTATTATTTTGATTAAAAGGTGTTTTTTATCATTGTGACAATTTATGCATAACTCAGCATAAAAAGTGATATGAAAAATACAGCTTTTAAATGTGATTTGATGCACTGGAAGAAGCGAAGTTATTGAGCTATGGTAGAAAAATGGCTTTTCAGCAGTGACGTTGTCAGGAGTCCGTCAGCGCGTGAGGATATATCTTTCGCAATTTTGTTGCATAAACGTGCTGTCAATTTGTGAAGGTTCTCGTAATTTGTGCGACGGATCGAGACACGTTTAAAAATGGCTTGCCATAATTAACGTTGTATGTGATAACAGGCTTTGGGTTAAACGAGGTACAGTTCTGTTTATGTGTGGCATTTTCAGTAAAGAAGTCCTGAGTAAACACGTTGACGTTGAATACCGCTTCTCTGCCGAACCTTATATTAGTGCCTCAAGCAGTAATGTCTCAGTTTTATCTATGTTATGCCTACGGGCAAAGAAAACACTCTAAGGAATTTTGCAAATGGCAAAGATTAAAGGTCAAGTTAAGTGGTTCAACGAATCCAAAGGTTTTGGTTTCATTACTCCGGCTGACGGCAGCAAAGATGTGTTCGTACACTTCTCCGCTATCCAGGGCAATGGTTTCAAAACTCTGGCTGAAGGCCAGAACGTTGAGTTCGAAATTCAGGACGGCCAGAAAGGTCCGGCTGCTGTTAACGTAACAGCTATCTGATCGACACCACTGATTTGATGCGTTTGTCGCGTCAGCCTCAGATATAAAGCCTCGCTAAAAGCGGGGCTTTTTAATTCAATATCCTTCAAAATGTGTCTGGATGCGCTCTCGTTAGCGATTTGTTGCAAAGGCGCGATGTTATTAGCATTGTTTTTTCTGGTTTTTCCGGCCGTTTCCCGTTAAATCAATCACCTGAAAAATGATTCGGCTGGAGATCAGGTGAAAAAGAAAAGCGACGGCGATACCCGTAATTTTACGCCCATACGTTTTGCACTACTTTGCACTGCCATTCTGCTCAGTATGGCATTGTTGTTAGGGCGGGTGGCATGGCTGCAAATTGTTACGCCGTCGAAACTGGTGAAACAAGAAGATATGCGCTCGCTTCGTGAAGTGACCACGGCCTCTCCACGCGGCATGATCACCGACAGAGAAGGGCGACCCTTAGCGGTGAGCGTTCCGGTTAATGCCGTCTGGGCCGATCCGAAGACTATCATAAGCAAAGGCGGCGTTGGCTACAATGAGCGCTGGCAGGCGCTGGCCAGCGCCCTACATCTGTCGCTCAGTACGCTTGCGGAACGGGTAAACAGTAACCCGGCAGGCCGTTTTATCTACCTCGCGCGCCAGGTTTCACCCCAGCAAGCCGAATGGATAGATAAATTAAATCTACCGGGTATTAACCTGCGGGAAGAGTCGCGCCGTTTTTACCCTGCCGGACACGTAGCGGCCAATTTGATCGGCTTTACCAATATCGACGGGCAGGGAATAGAAGGTATTGAAAAGAGCTTTAACGCGCAACTGACGGGAAAACCGGGCTCCCGACTGGTGCGTAAAGATAAATTTGGTCACGTTATTGAGAACATTACGGAAGTGAATCCGGTTCCTGCTCATGAACTTCAGCTTAGCATTGATGAACGTCTGCAAACGGTTACCGAAGATGCGCTGGATAACGCCGTCATCTGGAACAAAGCGGAATCCGGCGCTGCCGTATTGATTAACATCCCAACGGGTGAAATTCTCTCGATGGCGAGCTACCCGGATTTCAACCCGAACAACCGTGAAGGCGCGCAGTTGGACGATTTTCGTAACCGCGCGATTAGCGACACTTTCGAACCCGGTTCTACTGTGAAGCCATTGGTCATTATGACTGCGTTACAGCAGGGTATCGTGCAACCGGACAGCGTTATCGATACCCATCCTTTTACTCTCGATGGACACCGTATCCGCGACGTCGGTTACTATCCGGAACTGACATTAACCGGCATTTTGCAAAAATCCAGCGATACCGGCGTTTCTCACCTTTCTCTGGCGATGCCGGTGCAGAAATTAATGGATACTTATAAAAGCTTTGGTTTCGGCGTGCCTACCGGACTGGGTCTCACCGGAGAGAGCAGCGGGTTATTACCGAAACGCCGTTACTGGAGTGATTTAGATCGCGCTACCTTCGCTTTTGGCTATGGATTAATGGTGACGCCGCTGCAACTGGCGCATGTTTATGCCACGATTGGCAGCTTTGGTATCTACCGTCCGTTATCGATCACCAAAGTTGATCCGCCCGTGATCGGCACGCGGGTAATGCCGGAAGAACTGGTGCACGAGGTGGAACATATGATGGAGAGCGTCGCGTTGCCTGGCGGCGGCGGAACAAAAGCCGCAGTAAGAGACTACCGTATTGCGGTCAAAACCGGGACGGCGAAAAAAATTGGCGATGATGGTAAATACGTCGATAAGTATGTGGCATATACCGCAGGCGTCGCGCCGGCAAGTAACCCCAGATTTGCGCTGGTGGTGGTGATTAATAATCCGCAAAATGGGGCTTATTATGGCGGCGCGGTATCTGCGCCCGTATTCAGCCAGATCATGGGCGATGTGCTGCGGCTGGAAAATGTTGAGCCAGACGGTATGCCAGCCGATTCAGATCACCTTCTGGTGATGCATGGCAGCCACGTTGCGGTTCCGGGCTCGTAAAGGATTTTCCCGGGGCGCAATTCGCGTTACACTTGCGCCCTTTAGCGCCCCAGTCCGGAGTTGTCATGTCGTTTACCTGTCCGCTTTGCCATCAGCCGCTTACGCAGATTAATAACAGCGTTATATGTCCACAGCGCCATCAGTTTGATGTGGCGAAAGAGGGCTACATCAATCTGCTGCCGGTACAGCATAAACGTTCGCGCGATCCGGGCGACAGCGCCGAAATGATGCAGGCGAGGAGAGCGTTTCTTGATGCGGGCCATTATCAGCCGCTGCGCGATGCCGTGATTAACCTGTTGCGTGAGCGGCTGGATCAGTCGGCCACGGCGATTCTGGATATCGGCTGCGGCGAGGGGTATTACACTCATGCTTTTGCCGAGGCGTTGCCGGGAGTCACCACGTTTGGACTGGACGTTGCTAAAACGGCGATCAAAGCGGCGGCGAAACGCTATTCGCAGGTGAAGTTTTGTGTGGCGTCAAGCCATCGACTGCCCTTTGCCGATGCGTCAATGGATGCGGTGATCAGAATCTACGCCCCGTGTAAGGCGCAGGAATTGGCGCGTGTGGTGAAACCTGGTGGTTGGGTCGTTACCGCCACGCCAGGGCCGCATCATCTGATGGAACTAAAAGGGCTCATTTATGATGAGGTGCGTTTACATGCGCCGTATACCGAGCAGCTCGACGGATTCACATTGCAGCAGAGTACCCGCCTTGCTTATCACATGCAGCTCACCGCCGAAGCGGCTGTAGCACTGTTGCAAATGACGCCATTTGCCTGGCGCGCCAGGCCAGACGTGTGGGAACAACTGGCCGCCAGCGCCGGACTTAGCTGCCAGACGGATTTCAACCTTCATCTCTGGCAGCGTAACCGTTAACCGTGAAAATGCGTCCAGAGGATCTGGACGCCAATTCCTATCAGTACGACCCCGCCGAGAATTTCAGCACGCTTACCCAGCATTGGGCCGATAAAGCGACCGATCATCATCCCGAGGGTGGACATGATAAGCGTGGCGCAACCGATAGCTAATGCGGTTGCGATGATGTTTACCTGCAAAAACGCCAGACCGACGCCAACCGCCATCGCATCGAGGCTGGTCGCGATAGCCGTCGTGACTAATAGCCAAAAGCTGTGGCGACGTAACGGTGTTTCATCTTCATCACTACCGCCGCGGATACCTTCGATGATCATGCGTCCGCCCAGAAAGATCAGCAGAACAAAGGCTATCCAGTGGTTCCATTCCAGAACGAATTTACTCGCCAATATCCCCAGCCCCCAGCCGATCAACGGGGTTAGCGTTTCAACCGCGCCAAAGATAAGACCGGTACGCAACGCTTCTGAGAATTTGGGTTTATGTAGGGTGGCGCCTTTGCCAATTGATGCCGCGAAAGCATCCATCGACATGCCGAAAGCGAGAAGAACAGTAGCAGTAAAGTGCATGACAGCGTCCTGACCGGGGTATCCATTAAACACATCACTGCCCCCAGCAAACATGCATGTCGCCATTCTGTGACGAAATACACAGCAGTTGATGCGCCTATGGTCTCGCCTGACCAGCGGCTGCTGGTCCGTACGCGCCACGTTTTGCAACGAGTATGTTGACGCGTACATTTCCGGAGTCTGGAAATCGGCTACTCCCCAATTGACGGCGCAACATTAACATATTTTTAGAATATAAAACAACAGCGATAAAATATTATTTGCCTTCTAATTGAAAACGATTTTCATTTAGATTTATTCATCAATAAAACGTTAAATTAAATAACAATTGGTCAATAGAAAATATAGCCTTAGCTATATTATGATTCGAAATAAAATTCGAAAAACATAGTTGAGGCTATATCTTAAGCTATTGATTTTCAATAAGAAGTTTATATATTTTTTCCAGATCGTCGATATTGCGTACACGGATAAGCAAGCGTCGTTGTTCTAATTGCATCACCAGTACGCCGTCTTCCGATAAATTCATCTCTTTAATACGGTTATATTCTATCCAGACATTGGCGAAGAAAAAGCCACGTTGTTTAAAGATGATCCGTGGCGTGCGGATCCAGAATATATAAAACCCCATTAACGCCAGCGCGCTTAATAACCATGTGGTCATCTGCGCTCCGTGGCTGGTTACGTTGTTATAAATAAGGATGGCGACCAGCCCAACGAAGATAACGCTGTCTACGCGACCGCGGCGGAGCAGGGCTATAGAAAGCAGAGTGGGGCCATTGCGACGGGGCATGATGAACTGATCGTAGAGAGCGTAAGCCAATAATGCGGCAATAAAGAGAATCAGCACCAGGTCCGTGATAGTCATTTATCCTCCAGAGAAATAAAAAACGGGGCCGTTTGGCCCCGGTAGTGTACAACAGCCTTACTGGCCCAGCAGTCCTACGGAGTAGCCGGCGATACCAATGACGAAGAAGCCCACGATAATCCACAGCGGGTTAACTTTCTTACGCAGCAGCCACATACAGGCAAAGGTCAACAGTAGCGGAACCAGACCCGGCATCAGCTGGTCGAGAATGGTTTGCACGGTGGTAACGCGTGTCTGACCATCCTGACCGGTGATGGTGGAAACCACCAGCGGGATATTCACATGCGTCCACTTGTTAACCAATGCCCCCATGACAAACAGGCCGAGGATTGACGCCCCCTCAGTCAGTTTTTGCAGGAAGCCGCCGCCCATATCTTTAACGATATCGACGCCTTTGCGGTAGCCATAAGCCACGCCATAATAACGGGTCGCCAGACGCACCAGGTTAAACAGGATGAAAAACAGCAGCGGACCAAGCAGGCTGCCGCTCATTGCAATACCTGCGCCCAGCGCCGCGAATACTGGACGGACGGTACCCCAGAAGATAGGGTCGCCGACGCCTGCCAGCGGTCCCATCAGACCGACTTTGATACCGTTGATAGCGCCATCGTCAATCTCTGCGCCATTCGCACGCTTTTCTTCCATTGCCAGCGTTACGCCCAGTACCGGCGCCGCAACGTAAGGATGGGTGTTAAAGAACTCCAGGTGACGTTTAATCGCCTGTTTACGCGCGTCATTATTCTCCGGATACAGGCGACGAATCGCTGGCACCATAGAGAAGCAGAAGCCCAGCGCTTGCATACGTTCGAAGTTCCATGACCCCTGGAACAGGTTAGAACGAAGAAATACGCCGCGAATATCGCTCGGAGTGAGTTTTTTCTCGGTGGTAGTTTTAGTCATATCAACCATTTCGCTCACCTGTTAGTCCAGTTCGTTATCGAGATCGTTATTGCCAGCAGCCGCTGCAGGCGCGCCCGCTACACGGTTGTATTTCGGGCTCAGCTGGATGTAAAGAATAGCCATCACTGCGCCGATGACACCCAGTGCGACCAGGTTGAAGTTTGTGAAAGCCGCGGTGACGAAACCGAGGTAGAAGAACGGCATCAGGTAGCCTGCGCGCATCATGTTGATAACCATCGCATAACCAACCACGACGATCATGCCGCCGGCGATGTTCAGACCGCCTGTGACGACTTCAGGAATCGCATTCAGCATCCCCTGTACTTCGCTGGTGCCTACAGAGATGGCAACGATAACCGCCGGGATAGCGATACGCATTGCCTGCAGGAACAGAGAAGAAACGTGCAGCCAGGAGAGCGCCGTCAGGTTGCCGTTTTCAGCCGCCTTGTCCGCCGCGTGCTGGAATGCCACGGTGATGGTACGAACGATAATGGTCAGTACCTGGCCTGCCGCCGCCAGCGGAATCGCCAGCGCGATACCGGCACCAATGCTTTGATGCCCGGCGATGACCAGAACGGTAGAGATGATGGACGCCAGTGCGGCATCAGGCGCAACGGCAGCACCGATGTTCATCCAGCCCAGAGCGATCATTTCCAGAGTACCGCCGATGATAATACCGGTTTTCATGTCCCCCAGAACGGCGCCGATTAAGGTACAGGCGATCAGCGGACGGTGGAACTGAAATTCATCAAGTACCGACTCCATACCCGCGATACATGCGACGATGAACACCAGCACAATCTGAAGAGTGGTAATCTCCATTGTACTTCTCCTATTGCTATCTTAAGTGTGAAAGCTAATTAAATGCCGGCGGTTATTTCGCCACTTTGGCAATTAAATCCATCATTTTCAGTTTCGGATCGGTGGAAACTTTACGCACCTCAAGCTCGATGCCGCGCTCGTTGAGCTTTTTAAAGGCTTCGATATCCTTTTCATCGACGGAAACGGCGTTGTTCACCTGCGTTTTACCTTGACGATAGGCCATACCGCCAATGTTCACGGAGGTGACTTTCACGCCGCCCTCAACGATGCGCTCGACGTCGGTAGGATTGGTAAACAGAAGCATCACGCGTTCACCGGCGTATTTCGGGTTATTGTAGACGCGAATCATTTTCGCGACGTCAACCACATGCGCCGTAACGCCCGGCGGCGCAACTTGCGTCAGCAGCGTTTTACGTACGGTATCCGCCGCGACTTCATCGCTCACAACAATAATACGGCTGACATTGGTCTCTTTGGTCCAGCGGGTAGCGACCTGACCGTGAATGAGGCGGTCATCAATACGGGCAAGCCCGATAACCATATAATCATTCGGGCCCATCGGTTTTGCCGGTGCGGCCGCTTTTGGCGCTGCGGCGACTGGCGCTGGCGCGGCTTTTTCTACCGGTTTCGCTTTCAGCGCTTTTACGCCTTCACGACCGGTTTCTACCGCCAGTGCGACCAGCTCGTCAAAGCTCGGATCGTCGTCACGAGCCATAAACGTTTCGACCAGCATCGGGATGTTGACGCCGGCAATAACTTCATAGCGCTCTTTATCGACGACAATGCGGCTGGCAGCATTAAACGGACTGCCTCCCCATGTATCAACGAGAAATAGCACGCCTTTACTGGTATCGAGTTTAGCCAACTGAGCGTTGTACTTTTCGATCAGCGTTTCGGCATTTTCGCCTGGAACGAAATCGATCCAGCCGACGTTTTCCTGCTCGCCTAACAGCATTTCGGCTGTTTTAAGTAACTGCTCTGCAGCCCAACCATGTGTGCCTATAACAATAGCAATGGTCACTTGCTACCTCCTTTATTATTGTCAACACATCAACTTGACAGATGTATTTTTTGAATCGCCGTCCGCAAGCGAATCGATTCAGATGAGGGTTACAACGAAAAACGCATGATTTTCGTGAATTATTTTAGATATCGAAAAAAATATTTTGTGTGATGGAGATCCGTAATTTTGTTTTCGATAATGAGAAATTTCGAAGTGTAAAATATCCCGGTTACATCTCTTTGCAAAGGAAGGTAAATCTTTGCCAAAAACCAGTTGTCTCTGTTATGTTTAGCTTCCGTTTAATTAGAATGGGGTATAGGGCAGCAGCCCGTTGTATGGATCGTCACCGACGTCATTTCACTCTTTGGCCGTTTTGCGCCTGTCAATCTGGCATATCTTGCCATAGCCTTACTTTGTTTATTGCGTTACCGCCTGCATCCTTTGAGATGTTGTGGGCGCCGTTTAGTCATTCCTTAAGCAGGAGCTTGTCATGGAATTATTAATGGATCCCTCAATTTGGGTGGGTTTACTCACGCTCGTCGTCCTGGAAATTGTCCTGGGTATCGATAACCTGGTCTTTATCGCGATCCTCGCCGATAAATTGCCGCCAAAGCAGCGTGACAAAGCGCGTCTTATCGGGCTCTCGCTGGCGCTGATTATGCGTCTGGCGCTGCTGTCCATTATTTCGTGGCTGGTGACCTTAACAAAGCCGCTCTTTACCGTCTGGGATTTTACCTTCTCCGGCCGCGATTTAATTATGCTGCTGGGCGGTATATTCCTGCTGTTTAAAGCGACCACCGAGCTGCATGAACGTCTGGAAAACCGCGAGCATGACACCGGACACGGTAAAGGCTATGCGAGCTTCTGGGTGGTAGTCACGCAGATTGTCATCCTGGATGCGGTCTTCTCGCTGGACGCCGTGATTACGGCGGTAGGTATGGTAAACCATCTGCCGGTTATGATGGCGGCGGTGGTGATTGCGATGGCGGTGATGCTACTGGCGTCAAAACCGCTGACCCGTTTTGTCAACCAGCATCCGACGGTGGTGGTGCTCTGTCTGAGTTTCCTGCTGATGATCGGCTTGAGCCTGGTGGCGGAAGGGTTCGGTTTCCATATTCCGAAAGGCTACCTGTACGCGGCAATTGGTTTCTCGATCGTTATCGAGGTGTTTAACCAGATTGCGCGCCGCAACTTTATTCGTCATCAGTCCACGTTGCCGCTGCGCGCGCGTACTGCGGACGCTATCCTGCGTCTGATGGGCGGTAAACGTCAGGCGAGTACGCAACATGAGACGGATAGCCCGGCCGCGATATCGGTGTCGGAAGGCGCCTTCGCCGAAGAAGAACGCTACATGATTAACGGCGTACTGACTCTGGCGTCGCGCTCCCTGCGCGGCATTATGACGCCGCGAGGCGAAATTAGTTGGGTGGATGCGAATCTCAGCGTAGCTGAAATCCGTCAGCAGTTACTCTCTTCTCCGCATAGCCTGTTCCCGGTATGTCGGGGCGAGCTGGATGAAATTATCGGTATCGTTCGGGCGAAAGAGTTGCTGGTGGCGCTGGAAGAGGGCGCGGACGTTGCGGCTATCGCCGCGTCTTCCCCGGCGATAGTGGTGCCGGAAACGCTTGATCCTATCAATCTGTTAGGCGTTTTGCGTCGCGCGCGCGGCAGTTTCGTTATCGTCACTAACGAGTTCGGCGTGGTGCAGGGGCTGGTTACGCCGCTGGATGTGCTGGAAGCGATTGCCGGTGAGTTCCCGGATGCCGATGAAACGCCGGAAATCGTTGCCGATGCCGAGGGCTGGATAGTGAAGGGCGGCACCGATCTCCATGCGCTACAGCAGGCGCTGGAAGTTGATCATCTGGTGAACGAAGAGGGCGATATTGCGACGGTCGCGGGGTTAGTGATCGCCGCTAATGGCCATATTCCTCGTGTAGGCGATGTCATTGATGTTCCGCCCCTGCGGATCACCATTGTCGAGGCCAACGACTATCGTGTCGATCTGGTTCGAATTGTTAAAGAACAGCCTGCCCACGACGAAGAGGAATGACGTCACACGCAGGAATCAAGTCTATAGATGCGGCATCGCGGACATAATCTGTCCGTTATGCCGGGCGGGCGGCGGCGCGCTGCCCGCCAGCCACTGTAGAAATTCGCTAATGGGCATCGGCTTCGCATAGAGATAGCCCTGTAACATTTGCACGCCATGCTGGCGCAAATGCTGTGCCTGCGTCTGGTTTTCGACCCCTTCCGCAACCAGTTCAATATTCAGTCTTTGCCCCAGCGCGATAATAATATCGGTCACCGTTGAATTGACCGCATCGGTACCGATGGCGGCGGTGAAGGATTTATCGATTTTCAAAATATCCGGCCGCAGTTTTTCCAGCCAGGAGAGCGAGCTGTTTCCTGTGCCAAAATCATCGATGGCTAACTTCACGCCTTTACGATGCAGCTCGCGCATCAGGCGGTAATCAACGTCAAGCAACGCGTCGCGTTCCGTGAGCTCCAGCACCAGTTGCTGAACAGGTTCCGCACTAAACCAGTACTGATTAAGATCTTTGAGAAGCACGCCGTGTCGGAAATGGCTTGCCGCTACATTGATGCCGATATGAAACTGATGGTTGATGGGGAAGTAGTGCCGCTGCCGAATGGTTTCCGCAATCACATAGCGGGTCAGCGGCGCTATCAGGTTATGTTCCTCGGCGATAGGAATAAAAACATCCGGTGAGATCCAGCCCTGGCGCGGGTTGTTCCAGCGTAACAGGATCTCAACGCCGGTACATTGCTGCGTGCGGGCATTAAGCAACGGCTGACAAAATAGCTCAAACTCCCGTTCGGCAAGGGCCAGATTAATTTCCCAGGAAAAGCTCATTCTGCTGGCCGTTGCCAGCCAGGCGATATAACCGATCAACAGGCTAAGCAATACGGCCAGCGGTAACTGCGTCGGGAGATGTTTGAACGCCAGTACGCCTGCCGACGGCCCGCTGACGCTGATAGTAAAAGGGAAATGTCGCGATGAAAGCTGGTAACGCTCTTCATCTTTTTTTAATTCCGGAAGAGTATCGACCACGCCCCGACCATATAACAGGTGCCGTTTGCCGACCGTCAGGCTGGCGCTGGTAATTTGCGGCTGCTGCGGCTCAAGTAGCATAGTCGTCAGCAAGTCAATATTCACAATTTCCATCACGCCATCCTGGCCATCGGCAGAGGCGGGATACCACTGAATGAGGATCGGGCTTCCCTTGAGTAACGATTGGTCTGTGGAAAGTAGCAGCAGATCGCCGACTGCGGGAAGATCGGGCTGAAGCTGGCGTATGGGAGTATTACGGGCGCCAAAAATGCTTGAGCAATAGAGAATTCCCTCTTTCACCAGCCCGATAGAACGAACGGTTTGCAGACGGGCGGCTTGCTTACGCAACGGCAGATGCGCGGTCGCGCACGGAAGCTCAAGTAAGGGTAGCAGTATGTTTCGTCCGACCAGGAGAGGATGCAGCACATTATCCAGCGCATCAACGGCATGATTCGCGAATGCAACCGTGCGATGGTGATTTAAGTTCCGCTCCGAAATAAATCGGATGCTCAGCGTAAGAATGAGCGTGACCAGTGCACAAATCGTGCAAACAATGAAACGATTACGGCGATAATGATTGATGATCCGTTGTGCTGTTTGCATGCGGGCCGCCCAATAAGCGTTGGCGACAAAAGCCAACCGCGACACAGCAAGTGTAGTGGGGAAACGTGGAGTCGACGAGGAAGAGATAAAAATTTCGCCCATCCGTAGCAGATGGGCGAAGGGAGGGGAAACGGCGTTTAATCACACTGGACTTTAATAGCCAGCCCGCCGCGCGACGTTTCACGGTATTTGGCGTTCATGTCTTTTCCGGTCTCGTACATCGTTTCGATGACTTTATCCAACGAGACGCGCGGCGCGCTGGTTCGACGCATGGCCATACGCGCAGCGTTAATCGCTTTAACCGAAGCAATGGCGTTACGCTCGATACACGGCACCTGCACCTGACCGGCAACCGGGTCGCAGGTCAGCCCCAGGTTATGCTCCATGCCGATTTCAGCGGCAACGCAAACCTGTTCCGGGCTGGCGCCCAACAGTTCAGCAAGGCCTGCCGCCGCCATCGAACAGGCGACCCCGACTTCGCCCTGACAGCCGACTTCCGCGCCGGAAATAGACGCGTTCATCTTATACAGCGCGCCAATAGCGCCTGCCGCCAGGAAGTAGCGGGTGTAAATATCCGGGCTGACAGACTCAATAAAATGGTCGTAGTAAGCCAGTACCGCAGGAACGATACCGCACGCGCCGTTGGTTGGCGCCGTCACGACGCGGCCGCCTGCGGCGTTCTCTTCGTTCACCGCCAGAGCAAACATGTTCACCCAGTCAATGACGTTCATCGGATCGTTGGAAAGCTTATCGCTGGAAACCAGCATACGACGCAGCGCAGAGGCGCGACGCGGTACGCGCAGCGGCCCCGGCAGCACGCCTTCGGTATTCATACCACGATCAATACAGGCCTGCATGGTCTGCCAGACGTGACCGAAATACTCTTCAATCTCTTTCTTGCTATGCAGCGCCAGTTCGTTTTGCATCACCATGCCGGAGAGTGAAAGGCCGGTACTGTTGCAATACTCCAGCATTTCTTTCGCCGATTTAAACGGATAAGGTACAGTAACCTCATTCGTCGCTTCCTGGCCGAAATGCTCTTCATCAACGATAAAGCCGCCGCCGATGGAATAGTACGTCTTGCTATAAATGACCGTGTCGTCATGCCAGGCGTGGATCTGCATCCCGTTTTCATGCAGCGGCAAATTGCCGTTGTGAAAACGCATTCCGTCATCTTTCGGGAAGTCGACTTCGTGACGTCCCTGGGCCAGTAACAGACGCTCGCGCGTTTCGACGTCGCGAATAAAACCGGGGATACTATCAATATCCACGGTAGCGGGTTCATTACCCGCCAGACCCATAATAATGGCGATATCGGTATGGTGACCTTTCCCCGTCAGCGACAGCGAGCCGTAGACATCGACAGCGACGCGGGTAACGTTATCCAGTAATCCTTTTTCGACCAGGTCATCGACGAACTGTTTACCGGCCTTCATCGGGCCAACAGTGTGGGAAGAGGAGGGACCAATCCCTACCTTAAACATGTCGAATAGGCTAATCACGATAATACTCCTGACAGGGCAACCGGGG
>OKEE01000107.1_pt1 | contig 50814 bp, 53 predicted proteins | sample 1611071 | NCBI WGS metagenome assembly OKEE01 (sample SAMN04436708, study PRJEB24849) | human gut metagenome | biome: human gut; feature: NICU; material: stool | host: Homo sapiens | place: USA: Saint Louis, MO | collected 2010-09-07 | reverse complement strand
TGCTGAACCGCTCTTCCGATCTAGGATACTAAAATCTATAATGGTCTTTTTAAAATCTTCTTCATATATTTCAAAAGGTTTCTGTGGTTTTTGATATGATAAATATTCTTTCGGATCTAACCATTGGTGTGTATTATATTTTGTATCTACTTTTGTTCTTGCAACTTCTAGCCAATAATTTTCTATTTCTTTCCACTTGTTTTTTATATCATGCCTACCTTGATTTTTAACTCTCTCAAGTCCATCATCTTCCATATAGCAAGCAAATATTTTTTTATCTTTTTGTGGTTTTCCAGTTTCAAAAACAAATACACTTGTTGTTACTCCAGCATCAAAAAGTTTTTCTGGTAATTTTATAATCATATCAAGCGTATGTCTTTTTAATAATGATTGCATTCTATCTTTTTCTAATTTCTTATCTGGTAAAATAAATGCACATTTAGTACCAGCAGGAACATTATCTAGTACATTTGTAACTATTTTTTTACAACCATATTTTCTCTCATATGGAGGATTCATCAATACTTTAGTTATGTTTTTTGACTTGATCCATTTACAAGCTTCTTTTTCCCTGGTATCATATTGTTCCAAATTTGTCTTACCGTCTTTATGAATAAGCATATTGGCACAAGCTAGGGCGAAAATTTCTCTATCAAACTCGATACCATAAAGTTTATTTTGTTTTATATCTTCTGCTTCTTTTGTATTTACTCCACCAACTTCTTTTATCATATTTGCCATTGCTTTTACTAAAAACGCTCCGCTGCCGCAAGTAGCGTCAAGTAAACGGTCATTATAGGTTATCTCTAGTAAATCATACATAAATGAAGTGATATGCTCTGGGGTAAATACTTGACCACTTTCGGACTTTTTCTTGTATCTATTAAATTCGTTAAAGAAAATGCCCATTACATCTTCGCCGTTCCAGTTATCTGAGTTTATGGACTCTGCAATTTCTATTATACAGTCAATAAATGTATTTATATCATCTTGATTTTCTACAATGTTCATTTTTATTTCACTGTACACCTCAAGCAAAATATCTATTTTAAGATTTTGTTTTCTATGGTCTTGAAGTGATTTTGCTAGGGTATCATATATTTTATTTCTGAATGGTTCATATCCATTATCTTTGATTGCTTCAAGATTGCCGCCAAATCTTTCTACTACCAAGGCTGAAGCTGTAAATATCATTCTATGATATAAATTCTTAATTCCAAATTTAAAGTGTAGTAAATCATTTATTCTTTTTGTTAGATTGAAAATTTTGTTTTTATCTATATAATTTTCTTTAAACAAATCAATATAGTATTGCTTATGTTGAAGTTTATTAGCTACTCTTATGAGTTCCTTGTTTTTATATATAGCGATTTCTTTGCCATTGTACAAAATTCCAATTGTCTTTTTATATTTGCTTGAAATTATATCTATATTTTTCATTAGCTCATCAATAAAAATTTGTTTGCTAATATCTCTTTCTTCTGATTTTGTTTCAAGGATTATTGCTACATCATTCATATTTTTAGGCAAATACCAACCATCTGGCTTGTCTGAATATCCCTTAAAGCCTAATTGATTAAAAGTAGTTATTTGACCAGTGCCTTGATTGATGTTTTCTTCAACTTCATTAAAGCCTAATACTTCTCTTGCATAATCCCTAACTTGATCTTCTGTCCTTAAAGTCATTTTCTATTCCTCGTCACTAAAATTATCTTCAAAACTAATAATATCATTAGGAGTGCATGATAAAGCCTTACATATTCTTTCTAAATTTTTAAATGTAATTGGTTTATCCTTGCCCATTTGTGCCATAACATTTGTTGTAAGTCCTGCCATAGCTATTACATCTGTTTTCTTTAGTCCTTTTTTTGCTAACTGTATCCATAATGGTTTATAGTTAAGTGCCATAATATCCCTCTTTTTCTCTTCATTAGATTTATTTAATTATAGCATAAATATTGATTTCATTCAATCTTACATTGATTTAGTGATTTGTTTTAGAGAATTTGTTGTGTTATTCCGTCCTTATTTTGCCATAAATTGCTTAATACCTTGAGATTTTGCACCCGGATTGTCATTGCCATATCCTTCCATCAGGTTGATAACACCCCATGCTCCAAGTCCTGCACCTACTGCCATTACCAAAATCTTTAATACATTAACTGCCTGTGTAAAAAATTCCATAATTTATTCCTCCTCGCTTTCTTCTTTCTTTTCAATCTTGTTATATGACTTCACTACAAAGTTTTTGTAAGTCTTTCCCTCTTTTTCACGCTTCTTAAAGTAACCAAAGATATGAATCAAATCGCCTTTTTCAAAGTCCTTTGCTTTCTCCGATTTTTCTCCATAGGCTGCACAGTTGATATACTCCTTGCCTTTCCCGTACTTTTTTACAAGCGTGAAGTTTGCAACCTCAACAGTTTCTCCCTCTTTGTCAAAACTTGAAAAAGTGGGCTCTGCCAATAAATTGGCATTGATGTTAATCATTTCTTGCTTCATTAAAAATTTCTCCTTTTCTTTCAATAAAAAAGCGATTGGAGTTTTTTCTTTTCCAATCGCTGATGCTCATCCTATTTACTTTATTCTTAGTGGGACTTCGTATTCTTATCATCTTGCCTCCTAACTTTGAGTAATAAAAAAGCAGCAAATCTATCTTTTTTAGACTTACTGCATTCTTGTAATAACTGTTTCTCTATTTAATTTTGCTTTCCCTTTTCGCTTCATATAGCTTTCTATGTCAAACAAATTTTTCTTATCATAGTCCTCAAGTAGCTTATAATTCTTATGCTTTGTAATATCGAATTTATCTGATAGAAAAGGTCTGACACCACGAAGCTGAAAAATACATTTACCGCCGTCCATGACCGTAATTTCATCTTGACTCATAAGCTCCTTGCCTGTCTTTTGATAATTAAGTCCAAAACTCTTTTGATTACTCCTTGTTTCAGATGTGTTGTAAAGGTCAATGGTTTCTTTACCAAGCGTTTCAGAAAGCTCTTTAAGTGTTGTTTTCTCCTTTCCACCAAGAAATAAGGTGCTATCACAGTTGCCCACGATTGTATCAGCATTATCTTTGTAAATTGCCTTTAGCTGAGATTGTGCTTGAAGAATTATACTCGCTGATATTTCTCTGGAACGGATTGTCGCTATCAGTTTTTCAAACTTTGGAATTAAGCCGATGTTTGCAAACTCATCAAGTAGGCATCTTACATGAACAGGTAATCTTCCTCCATACACATCATCTGCCTTATCACATAGCAAGTTAAATAGCTGAGAATACATAATAGATACCACAAAATTAAAAGTATCATCTGTATCAGAGATAATGACAAAGAGTGCTGTCTTTCTATCTCCCAGTGTATCAAGCTCAAGTTCATCTTCACTCATTAGTTCTCTAAGCTCTCTTATGTCAAAAGGGGCAAGTCTTGCTCCACAAGATATTAGAATAGACTTGGCAGTTTTCCCAGCAGCTAATTTGTACTTTTTATATTGCTTCACCGCAAAATGTGTCGGTTCTTTCTTTTCCAATGCTTCAAAGAGTCTATCAATCGGATTCATGTAGGTTTCATCATCTTCTCTTACCTCTGAAGCGTCTATCATATCAAGTAGTGTTGCAAAGTTCTTTTCTTCTCTTGGAGCCTCATACCAGATGTAGCCGATAAGTGCCGTATAGTAGAGTTTCTCAGCTTTCACCCAAAAGTCCTCACCTGCTTTTTCTCCCTCGCCCTTCGTGTTTGCGATGATTGTCTGAACGAGTTTTAAAATATCTTTCTCAGAACGGATATATGCGAATGGATTGTACTTCATAGACTTTTTGAAGTTTATGGTATTTAGAATTTTAATCTCATAGCCATTATCTTCAAGCATCTTGCCACACTCAAGGACTATTGTTCCTTTAGGATCGGTTACACAATAGCTACTGTGCATTTGCATTAAGTTCGGTTTTACATAAAATCTTGTCTTTCCGGAGCCTGAACCACCTATAACCAAAACATTTTTATTTCTTGCATACTTTGGATTAGCTGGTCTGCCGTTCATAGTTAATCGTTCTGTTTGTGTAAGTAAGATATTGTTCTGGAACTTTTCATCCATATACGGTTCTATATCTTTTCTCGTTCCCCATCTTGCTGAACCATACTCTTTTCCCTGTCTGAACTTTTTTGCATTTTTGCCTTTGCTGTAGACAATGAATTTAATTAAAGCTGCTACTCCTGCACCAATTAAAATATCCGTAGGATGAATACTTGGAAGAAAGCTCATGGTGTTAAGCTCTAATATCCCTTGAAAGATTTTGTCTATTACATCGCCACCAGTATAAGCTCGTACATGGTGAGAGAAGATATTGCCAACATAGAAAAATGCAAGGTAGGGAATGTTCTGCTTTAGAAACTTTGCCTTATCCTGCACCTTAAACAAGCCTTTGATGTCCTTTAGTATTTTCTCTATCATAGGCTCTGCTCCTTTTGCTTGTTCTTGATTTTATCTTTAGAAACAGAATTTTTAGCCATCTCCTTAAACTTCTCAATGTTTTTATGAATAGATTCTTTCCTTTCCGTTTTCTTTTCTGATTCTGAAAGGGCGTGCTTAAATGCTTTGTCCATCACTTTCATATCTTTTGCTTGAAAGAACACTGAGTATTTACCTGATTCTTTATCTTTCATTACCGAAAACTTAACTCCATATCTGTTCAGTTCTTTTTTCAGTTCCTTCAATTCTGTTTCTTCTACTGGTATCTCTTCAAGCTGTCCCTTTTTAACCATATCTTTTAGTTTTACTTCATTCCCTTTACTCCCAACGAGCTTTTCAAGTCCACCGATTTTTTCTGATTCTTTCAGTAACTTCCTTATCAAATCCAAAAGTATCTTGCTTGTTACTTTGCCGGCTCTCACTTCCATGTTGAGCGTTTTTCTTGCAATTTCTTCATTGATCAAGTCCTTTCACCTCCGTTCAGTAATCTATCTTTATTGCGAGTTAGCTTATCTCTTTGAATAAACTTTCTGAAATCCTCGCCTACAACCATAACGGGAATACACATTTCAATAATTCTTGAATAGATTCTTTGATATTCAACACTGTCCTTGCAGTTTTGAATTGTGTCGTAGGAAAGATTTGTTGTGAAAATTGTTGGTTTCTGTTTTAAGTACCTGCTATTGACAATGTTATATACCTGCTCTTTAGCATAGCTTGTATCCCTTTCAATTCCCAAGTCATCTAAAATAAGAACGGAAGTATTTACAAGGGATTCAATATATGCGTTTTTATCAAAGTCAAAGCTGCTTTTTTGAAGTTCATTGATAATCTGTGCGAAATTTCTAATCTTAACACTTATTTGATACTGTTCAATAAGGCTATTTGCAATGGAGCAGGCAAGATAGGTCTTTCCGCTTCCTACAGAGCCATAAAAGAGAAGTCCGATATTTTCTTTTTTCATTTTCTCATAATCTTCTACAAAATTCTTTGCAATCATGAGGCTTTGATTTTCTTCTCCCTGATAATTTTCAAAGGTATATGACCACTCCCTCATGGAATTGAAGCAGGTTCTTTTTAACCTTTCAATTTCCATCTGTTTTTCTCTTCGTTTCTTTTGTTGCTCTATTTCTCTATCGCATTTACAAGCTACCCTTAATATCATTTTATTCCCGAAAAATTCCATTACATCACCGTCTTTTCTTTCGTGGCAGACTTTACAATAGGCGTGTCCATCTTTGATATACTCTTTTTCAGAATCATAGGCAAATTCTACATCCTCTATCATTATTTTTCCCAATTCTCTTTTCATAAATGTTCTCCTTTGTTATATTCTTCCCATGTCGGGACATTTGATGTTTTCGGCTGCTTGCTTTTGCCCTGATCTTTATAAAACCAAGAAAGGATCGTCGCTTTATGGTCTTTATAGATCTTTCCGGTACTCTTGATATATGCAGATAAGCGTTCAATGTAATTATCAAGCTGTGCATTTAGTTTGATTTGTAAATCAGAAATATCTTCATCAGTTAAAAATACATTTTGAAATGTTCCAAGTCCGTTTTCGCAAAAACTATATTCTCTCTTACTATACTTACTCTTATTATTCTCTATATAGTTAGAGTTAACATTTTTAACTTCCTGAAGTTCATTTTCTTTACTTCTGAGGTCAACATCTTTTACTTCTGAAGTAAAGTTTTTTGACTTCTGAAAGTCATTTCCTTTTGCTTGAAATACACTCATAAAGTCTTTTACATAAATGATATTAGGTTTTCCAAGTCCAAGCCTTACTCTTTCAATCAGTCCGATTCCTTTTTTACTGTCTAACTCATCCAATGTTTTTATGGCTGTTGGCTTTGAGATATTTCTTCTTCTCATAATTTCTTCGACGGTAAAATAGATAAATACTCTGCCTTCCTTGTCTATCCATTTATTTTTAAAGGACATTCCTGTACGCTTTAGAAGCATAGAGTATAGGATAATTGCTTCTGCCGATAACCCCTTAAATTCTTCTCCATCTACTAATATTTCAGGCACTTTCAAAAAGTTAAATCGCTCTGCTTCTCTGTTATAGAAATAGTCAAAGTCCATCGCTTCACCTCCTCTCTTAAAATTTGCAAAGAAAAAGACGATAGTTTTTCTATCGCCTTTGGTTACCATTTTGATGAAATTTTTTAAATTGATTTTATCTCTTCATTGATTCCCTGAAAGAATGCTATAACGGTTGCTCCAATCATCGGTACGCCGTATGGACTAACTAAAAATCCGATAATCAATGCTTCGATTCCGATGGTAACTTCTTTTTGTAAGAAAGATGCTATTGCTCCAAATATGCAAAACATCATCAGCAAATATAGCAGTGCCGTTCCTATTCCGAGTAAGAATGTCAGAAATGCAGTGAGAATACTAAGCAGGAAGCTGATTGGGAAAAAGATTATTTTTATTGTCCATCTCATAAAATATCTTCCCTTTCTATTCAATCATTTTGAAGTGTCTCAAGGCATCCATGATAGCTTCTTCTTTTTCAGGTGTACACTGTGGAATAATTTGTTTCTCCTTTTTAGACTTGTTGTAATGTTCTCGTAATTCTATTCCACATTTCCTTTTTATCTGTGCAATATATAATGTCGGAACTTTTAATTCAAATTTATTCCAAACATATTCTTTGATTTGAGCATATGTTGCCTTACTTTCAGCACTTGTCAAATCAAGCTCATCCAGCTCAATTTCAATATTTATATGCTTATCGACATCAAGTTTGGACAAAAGTGCTACCGTCTCCACATGTGGTGATAGGTCTTACCCATATTATGGAACGAAATGACCAAGGTAAAATTTAAATTACACTATGAAACGTAATCATTACTGCTCTTAAATCTATTGTTATTTAGATAAAAAAATATTATAATGTTCCTGTTGAGTATCGATGTTCTCTTTATCTTATTCGAAAGGAGAATAATTCCATGAAGAATTTAAGTGACCAGGACATCCTTAATATCGTCAAGGACATACAGAATACTACTCGTAGTGTTCGTGACATCATATATGCTGTCAAGGATATCATCCAAATGTTTAAACGATAAGGCTCAACTCTAGACAAAGTCTATACTGACTTTGTCTTTTTTTAATGAACTAGTTTTTCAATTTTCCGACAATATAGGACAATCCCACTTATTTTATTCATTAAAATCTTATGTTCAGCTTTGTAAATATCCAATAATTTCTCAACCAAATCGACTACTTGTAGTTCAGCAATATCTGCAGCACACAAATATAAAGATTGCACATTATATAAGTGACTCAATTCCAAATATTCTCCATTTAATAGTTGATATTTTTTGGAGATATATTTTTTTCTATCAAAAACTTTGAGCAAATATGCATTAAGTTGCCACTCCCCATTATGAGAACTTACCATGAACACTAGACCTGGAATTTCAATTGGTAAATCAAACTTTAAAGCTTTATTAAACCAATTTTTGAAATTTATATACACTGAGTCAATGTTAAACTTTTCTTTCACTATTACCTCTTCATCATGTATTCCCAACTCCTTCAGTTGTATACTTGAAAACTCCAACCCGCCTAATATGATAAAGTATAAAAATAGTGTTAACGATCTTATCTCATCGATTTTATTATCCTGTTTATATAGATTATGTTTATGAAAATACCCATTTCGTTGATATCTTGTCCATTGTGAAATTGCATGATTCATACAGCCTCTGACTTTTGCTGATAAAGCTAATTTTGCTTCTTTCGAGGTAATGAATTCATTCAATGACCCTAACGTACCATCAATCATTTCAGCATTGTCTTTAGTATATTGAATCCTTCGGTTTCCGTTTTGTCTGTTTGATCTTATAGAAAATCCCTTATCAATATTAAGTTGAACTATCTTATACATTAATTGTTCTATTGACTTTAGATACCCTGATATTATACCTGTTAATTCTAACTCACCCATCGAATGGCTATAAATATCAAATAACCATTCAGCACTGATGAAACTCTCTGAAAAATCATTTTTGCCAGTCATTGCGAGATACATCTTATTCTCTAAAAACTTCCCTTCAACTTTCAAAAAATCTTCATTTGTAAGGAATCCTGATTTACCATAGTCGAATATTGCTTTATAATCCATAGTTTGTAACATTTCGGACTTTTTTGTTCGAAAAGCTGATAATGTATTTTTACTTGGGATAATTACCGTTTTATAAGTTATTTCACTCATGATTCGTTCATGAAACTCTCTTGCGAAACTGATAAAAGAATTATATTCTGCTTCATCAAAATACTGTAAAAAGAATGATTTTATTGGGAAGACTTTTACTAAACCATTTTGATTTAACTCACTATTCCCATTCACCAAGTTAGCTAAGTCCACAAAATGTATTGCATCACGTAAAATAAATATATGGATTTCATCAACATTATCAGCCTTAGCATGAAGAGATTTTGAAATTTTATCATAATCCGTATTGCTAGCACTTTCATATGAAATATCATAAAGAAAAAATACTTCAACTCGTATGCCATTAGGGCAAAGCAACATGGAGTATGCCTCAGTTCCATCTCCATAATAATGTTCCTCAAAGAAGATTGATTTTCGCTCTAAAATATTTTTGATGATTTTAAAGATATATATTTCAATCCAAGAACGGTACTCTGATTCTTGAGCTTTGAACCTATTAAATTCTACATTTCCAATATCAAATAGATGCTTCGAGGGAAGAAATATTAAATCTTCCTCATCAATAGTTTCATCATAGATAGGGGATTCCCCAATCAAAGATTTTATGTGATAATATAATGCTCCAAAGTGATGCTCGTAAATATCGAAATTCAAATTATTTTCCATGTAATTCACCATCAATTATGATTTATACGGCTATTATACCACTAAAAACGAAAAAAACTGCAACCTTTCGGCCACAGTCACTTACAAATCTACCTCAGTCCCCTCTAAGAATTTTGCACTTATCTGCCCATCTTCTGAGATTGTAATACTGTCCAAAACCTGACACATCTCATACGAATCGAATTCCCATAAAGGCTTGTTTATCATTTCAGCCAACTTCGTACAATAATGCTTTTCTAGTGGACGATTTTCTTCCAGGATCTTATTCCACTTTCCATGCAATAGATCCACGTTCTCACTCAATAGTTCTACAGCCATTACTACGGCTTTCTCTAGCGTTTCTTCATCAATATGGTTATTCTGACAGCCAATCTGTCCTTTGACCCTATATCGATTGTTACATTGCCAAACCTTTCGTTTACCTCGACTTGTGGTCCAGTTCTTTCGACCAAAAGCTGAACCACAGGCTTTACAGAACACCTTAGTTGTAAAAGGATTATCGTCATTTTGGATGATGTAAGCTTTCAGTTGATGTTCTTCTCGAAAGTCTTTCCTCCTTGCCAATTCCAACTGTACTAATTCCCAAGTGTCTTTGTCAATAATAGCTTCATGACTATTTTCTACATAGTATTGGTTGACTTGACCATCATTTTGAACTCGTTTCTTAGTCAGAAAATCAACGGTAAAAGTCTTTTGTAATAAGGCATCACCTTTGTACTTTTCATTTTGAAGCATTTTCTGTATAGCACTAGGATACCAATTTGCCTTTCCTGTCCAACCAGGTATTTCATTGTCATTCAAATATTTAGCTATGGACTCAGGACTATACCCCTCTAAGAATTTCTCATAAATGAATTTTACTGTTTCTGCTTGCCCTGGGTTAATGATAAGCCTACCATTTTCATCCTTGTCATAACCCATGAACTTAGTGGTATTCACGCGCACCTCACCACGTTCAAACTTCTTACGAATTCCCCACGTCGCATTCTCTGAGATAGAGCGTGACTCATCCTGTGCTAAGGAAGAAAGGATTGTAAGGAGAACTTCACCTTTGGAATCCAGGCTGTCTATATTCTCTTTCTCAAAAGTCACACCAACACCAAGTTCTTTCAGCTCTCGGACGTATTTGATACAATCAAGGGTGTTTCTGGCAAATCGACTGATCGACTTGACCAAAATCCTATCCACCTTACCAGCCCTACAATCTTGTATCAACCGGTTAAAAGCATCACGTTTTTTGGTATTGGTTGCTGAGATGCCCTCATCCGCATAGATGTCAACTAACTCATAGTCCTCGTGTTTGGAGATATAATCTCGGTAATAATTAACTTGGTTTTCATAACTTGATAGCTGTTCTTCTTGGTCGGTGGACACTCGACAATATGCGGCTACCTTGATTTTCTTCCTGACCTGATGAAGAACGCTGGTCTTCACTTTCTTGGCCGGAATAACTGTAATACTTTTCCCCATTTCTATCCCTTTCTAATACTGTAATTGGTGAGGTTATCTCCCAATTTGGAATGTCTACTTCTGGCACTCGCATCCCTCGACAAGCTACTTTTCCCTCTTTTATATACTTGGAACAGCACCAAACAATTTTTTTCTTATAAGAAACTTGTCTCTTTAATGTTGAACCACAATGCTGACATTTTAACAAACCTGTAAATTTATAGGTTTTGTTTCTACCTTGTTGCCATCTTCTACTATTTAATTTGTCCTGAACTGCTTGCCAATCTTCTTTTGAAATAATGGCTTCATGATTATCTTCAATCAAGTATTGTTCAAGTTCGCCTTGGTTCAATTTTTTAGGACCATTCACACCATCATGGAAATACTTCTGCAGTAAGACTGAACCTTTGTATTTTTCATTGCTTAACATTTGACGGATCGTGGTATCATGCCATTTAGCACCTGTGACCGTTGCAACGCCCTTTTCATTTAACAGTTTGGCAATACGATGAGTACCATACCCTTCAAGGTAAAGTGCAAATATTTGCCTGACTATCAAAGCTTCTTCTGGATTGATAATCAACTCACCGTTTTCGTCAACATCGTATCCTAAGAATCGCTTGGTGTTAATGACCAGCTCTCCTCGTTGGAATTTCTTTTGAAATGCCCAACGTTGATTTCCACTCATACTCCTCAATTCGTCCTCCGCGATACTCGCTAATACTGAAAGCATCACTTCCCCTTCACTTGAAAGGGTATGAATGTTTTGTTCCTCGAAGAATATGTCTACTCCTATCGCCTTCAGTTCACGACTAATTTCAAGAACTGTAACCGTGTTTCTGGCAAAGCGAGCAATTGACTTGGTATGAATAACATCAATCTTGCCTTTACGACATTCTTCAATCATAGCTTGAAAATCTGGACGTTTATCCTTAGAACCAGATATACCTCTGTCTTGATAAACACCCATAAAATCAATATCGTCTCTATTGGAATACAGGTTTTCAAAATACTGCTTCTGATTTTCTAACGAATCTAACTGACTTCCATTAGTCGTCGAAACTCGAATGTAGGCACAGACCCTCTTCCTATGTTTTTGTCTATTGACTCTAATCTTCTTTACGGACATTTACTCTCCTTCCTATGTAATGGCACACTATATATCACTCTAAAGGGAATATTAGTCAAGTTATCAGACCAACTATTTCGACCTGATAAATTTATGCCACAGTTCATGGAATACAAATATTCCTCCTACCTTACTAGGTAGGTTTGGGAGTAATTTTTCCGCACTTATTGAAAAAAAGGCAAAAAAAATAAAGCCTGATGTTTCACCAGGCTTATAACTAAATTATGAAATTCTAAACCAACCAACAACTTTACCGAGTTTAACTGTTCCAGTAGAATCATAGAGTGAGCCATCCGCCATCCATTGACGTTTCACACGACGAGTGATCCCACCGCCACCAATTTCCAATTGGTCATTGATACCGTTCTTATTATGGTCAGAATACCCATCAATATTCTGCTCCACGCCATCAATACTTTTTCCATCTGAATCCGTCACACAGACACCAATGTGTCCATATACCAAACCATCCGTCTGAATGACATAGAAATCACCTGCTTTAGGATTCACACCCCAAGCATCGTAGATAACTTGGAATCCATTTGACTTTGCTTTTTTCAAACAGTCAATGGCATTAGTATAGGACATATTCTTGTCCGTAAGCTCTTGAACAATCTTATCTATCAGGGCAACACACTGTCCGCCATAAGGGTTAGATGGAACGGTCACCTTTTGACCGACCTTGGATAAAGCTGACGCAACCACACGGCTTGCAACGCTAGTTGGAATAGCAGTTGTTGTCCTTGAAGCAGCGTTAACCTTGAGTGTTTGTCCAACTTTAAGGATATCCGACTTCTTCAAACCATTCACCACAAGAAGGGCATCTACTGTTAAACCAAACTTCCGAGCGATTCCATAATACGTATCGCCTTTCTGTGCTTGATAGGTCTGCTCACTATGGCCTTTGGTTGTTCCTTCTACATCCTGCTCTAGCACCCATGACTTGATTCCATCAAGTAGATAAGCTCTCTTACTGTTGGACTGGTGAACATTCTTCACTTGGAGGATTTTGTAGGTGCGCCCTTTGACCCAGTTGGCGATTTTCTGACCAGTCTGATAATGAGTCGCATGAGGCAACACCCTAAGACTATCACCAACAAGATAGATTGATTTTGAAGGAGTTCCTGAACTCCCAACAGTTGAACTGGGGGGCGAGGGAACTATTGTCTTGACTTCAACTCCTGTTATTGCTGATACAAGGACCTCTCGCAATGTCCTCTTTCTTGTTTTCAAAAATCGCCATATCTTGTTCATTATCGATGAAGGCAATCTCCACCAAACGATAGGTATATCCACGACTTGCTGCTTGGTTAGCATTATAAAGCCAATCTACCTTCTTAATACCACGATTTTGGAAATAACGTGAAAGGAGAGATAGGATAGCCACATCTTCCTTGTCTGCTTCTAAGGAAGATTGAATCAAGACTTCTGTACCTTTGGCACTACCATTAAAGGCATTGAAGTGCAATTCAGTAATTGAGGCGTAACCTTTACCAATACTAGTAATACTCCGATAATCATAAACATTTTGTTCGGTAATAAAATCAATCTGTTGTCCACTGTACTTAGACATTAACTTGGCTAATTCTCGAACCTTTCCTGCTTCTGTGATGCCTAGTTTGGCATTCACTGCTCCAGGATCATAGCCTGTTCGCCCTTGCCCATGACCACAAATGACTAGATGTTTTCCCATATCTTCTCACCTCTCGTTGATTTGTTTTAAAATTGCTTGTAGTTTCTCAGGTATTGGTAGACCAATTCGAACGGTATTTTCTAAGATACTTAACCCCTCATTACTGAGATAAAAGAAAATGACCATGGTTCGAATTGTTCCACCCTGCTGGATGATTGCAGTATCAATCAAATGACCTAGTGAAACTAAAAATAAAATGGCTATCTTTTTAAAGATGCCACGAAAACCGATACTACTAGACAATTGTTTCTCTACAACCGCCGCAAATATTCCAGTAAGATAGTCAATAATGATGAAGACAAGTAAAGCATATAATATACCATCCAACTCCCCAAATAGACTACCAATCAAGCCTCCAATCATGGAGAATAAAATCTTATTAAGAGTTAACAGTTCCTTCATCAGTCACCTCACTTTCTACTGAACCTTCCTGCACAATGGCAGGGTCTGACCAATCCGGTTGACCGTTCTCATCAAACCGCATCAGATAAAAACAATCATGGAATAAATCAGAAAGATTCAGAGTTAATGTGGTACTGCCCCACTGATTAAAAGCCCAAACTGTTTCTGTTGTAACCAACTGCCGCTTTCCATTTTTAATGGCAGGTCGCCTTACTTCTTCAAGATACATGTAAAAATCCTGCTCTGCTGTCTTACAACGAATGAATTCTCCATTCTTACGCATGTAAGCGAGAGCTGTCTCCAAATCAAATGGTTCTGTTACTTTGTCAATATTGAGTAATGCCATGATAACTATTCTCCTTTCCCTTCTTCAGGTTTTGTCTGTACTTCTAACAGTTCTGTCAATTCCTGTTTTTCTTTACGCAATAGGCTAAGTTCCTCATCCCTTTCCACCAATTGGATGGCAATGAGGTTCTTAGCGGTGATTTCATCAGATAGCTTGGTCACAAGCTCCTGGATAGTTAGTTTTAGTGATTGGTTGATTTGTTCTAGATTCATCTGTGAACTCCTTTATTTAATCGTATCCCATGTCAAGATGACGTCACCTCGACCTGTGATATTTACTAAGTGTTTAAAATTGTGATTGAATTGATGAAGTACGTCTTTCAAGCTGACATAGGTTGTCCCATTTCGATAGATGCGGATATCACCGATATTCAAAATGGAGCTTGGGCGGTCAGAAGCTTTAAAGGCATCAATACTCAATCGGTTAGGCAATGTTACAATTTCCCAGCCATCTGGATTGGTATATGGAGCACTAGCTAAACGTACCTTATCCCCCACCACATCAATTTGGTCGGTATCAGTACCGTTCCATGCTCGAATCCCTACAAAGCCACCGTCATTGGCATTCCAGTTATTCCATCGATTGGAACCGATAATGGTTACACCACATGGTTTCCCGTTTGACGTTCCTGTCTCAAAGGAAACCCATTGGTGGGGATATCCACTAACCTCACGAGAAATGGATGGAGAGTTGGTATAGAACTTAATGTTTCCAAGTGATAGATTGATTTTCATAGCTCCGTTGATTGCTGACAAGATTCCACCAGAAATTTTGTTGGCAGATAGGGTTACTGACTGCACTTGGGTTATAAAGGCTGATTTGGCAAATAACTGCTTAAGATAGGCTTCTGTTGCCATAAACTTGGTAAAGAAAGCTTGGTCAACCTTTAACTTATCCGCAGTGATTGCTTCTGCTCCAATTCGAGCTGCAGAGATAATACCTGTCGTAATCTTTCCTGCATCAAGACTGGCAATCTTACCGCTCGCAATCACTCCATCTTGAATATAGGTTGTGCCTGTAATTTGGACGAGTTTTCCATCGATTTTGACGGACCCATCCTTATTGAGGTTAAGTTGACTCAAAACTGTGCCTGCACTCGTTAAATTTCGAATAGACCAAGAACCAGCTAATGTGGACATTTGAGTTTGGATAGCATTAACTGCAGTCGTAGTTGCTCGACTACTTTCCAAGTTTCCAACTCTTGTGACAATACCATTTGCCGTTTGAATAACCTGTGAAAGATTACCTTGCACACTACCGATGGTCTGAACATGACTATCCACGGTACTTTTTACTTCATTAAAAGCACGAACTCCTACAAGCTCCGCAAGAGATGGACTCCAAGCATTGTTCGATTTCCCTTTTTTAACACTGATGTCACCAATATACAAATCGGCTGAGTGACCCTCAACCGTTGACTTGTTATTATCAAACCGAATATAGCCCTCATCAAAATTTCCTGTATTAAAAGTAACAACTATATCCTCCGCACTCGCTATTGAAAGCTTTCTGTTTGAAATCAATTGTTGAGCAGAATCAAAATTAGCAGTACTGCCTTTTACTCGTTTCAAGAACCAGACATCCATACTTACTAGGGAAGAATTGTTAAAACCTTTAAAATACAAAGTGTAATCTGTATTTCGCTCAACCATAAAGCGATTTAATCCAAAAGTTTTCTCAGCAGTTGAACTTGTGTTCCTAATAATGTACATTTTTTTGTTATTGTTATAGAAAAATGTATGTGTGGTAAGTGAGGAATTGGGATATGGAGTATAGCCATCTGTTGGATTTCCCCATTCAACCAAGTTCTCTTCACCTCTCGGAATCAATGTCTTTGTCTCTGAAATCATTCGACTAAAACTATCTGATGTTTCCCTGACTTTGTTTTCCAAAATAGTCGTTGTCGCATAAGGGGTAAGAGCAGAATTCGTAATATAACCACGTCCAACAATATTACTATCTACCTGAGCTTTTGTTTGATAACCTTTGGATGATATTGCTGATTCTACTTGAGTTGAAGTTAATCGTTGTTCGATTTGACCTGCTTGTGTCCGAATTGATGTTTCCGCATTTGTCATACGTCCAGTTAAATTATTAAAATCTGTCTGGGAAACCTTTGTTTTTACTGCATCAGAAGTGACTTTTAGGTCAGCCTTAGTTTGCGTAATTTGATTCCCATTTGTATTGGCTTTTGATAAGGCAGCATCCGCTGTGGTTTTTACCCCATCCACAAAAATCTTGTCAGCTTTCAAGAGTATAGACTGACTGGTTTGTGTAATACTTGTCGTGTGGCTATCAACTGTCCTTTTCACATTATTAAAATCTAACTGGCTAACTTTAGAAGAAACATCATTTACCAGTTGACGAATAGCTGTCTCAGCAGTCGAGAGTTTTCCTGAAGCTTCTGTCAATCTTGTTGATATCTGCTCAACACCATTTGCAGTCTGATTTATTACGGTACGAACAGATTCAATTTCACTAACAGTATCCGCAGGATTATCAGAATACCCTGTATCGACTGATGATTTCGCAACCTTTAAGCCTGCAACGAAAAATCGTACTCCATTAGGTATAGTACTCCCACCATACTCTGTCCGAAATTGAAGGGAGCCATCACTTAAAACATGAACTGTTTTAGAATACCGTTTCCAAAATTGGGTTACTGCAATTGTCTCATCCCTTTCAGCAACTCGAGCCACTGGTGCTCGATAGACAGGAGACCCTGTCCATGTTGAGGATAATTTTACATTCTCAAGTGGCTGACTTGCCCTTGCAAAAAAACTAAAAGTAATCACATCACCATTTTTAACAGCTATATTTTGATGACTACCATTATAGCCATGTTGCGTTGATCGAACTTTAAGGCCTCTGAACTCCTCTGACTCAATATGCCAGTTAGAACCGTGATGCCAGGTATTACCTTTGTCACTCCAGTCTCTTGTTCCAGTCATGAGGTTTAACCCATCAAAGGCGGTTGGGATTTTCCCTTCAACTTGTATTATCTCAGTTGTAATCCTATTTCCTAAGTGAGTAATTAGAGTTTCTGCACTTGTCAGTCTTTGTTTGGCAAAGTCGAAATCACTTGATTTTACACGTTGTGAAATCTGTTCACCCTGCTGTCGAATGGTGGATTCTGCACTTGTCACTCGACCTGTTAAGCTATCAACCAATTGCTTACTTGCAAGGAGTTTTATATCCTCTTTAGTTTGGTTAATACTTGTCGTTGCTGTCGCAATCTGACCAGTTAAAAGCGATTTAGCAAGGTCAACCAAGCGACTAGCTTCAGCTATTGCTTGGGTTTTGGCACTTGCTATTTTCGTTTCTGTTTGATTTCGCTCTATAGTCGTCAGGCGATTGGCTTCTTGAATGGCATCAACCTTGGCTTGTTCTGCTCTTCTGAGAGCTTGAGAAGCCCCAGTCTGTGCCTGCTCTGCCTTGAGCTTGGCTTCATTAGCTAGACTAGTGTTTGCCCCAGACTTGGCAAGGATATCCTGAAACGTGCGATTATTCTCCGCTTCATGTGTCCGCATTTTTTGGTTAATGACAGAAATATCTGAATCAATACTAGCCTTAATCCTATCCGCATATACCTCACCATGACTCTGTGCCTGCTCAATAGCATCATCAATGGCAACTTTTCGTTTATCAAACTCCGCTTCAAAAGCTCGGTTGGCATTCTCAAGTGCGACTTCAATAGAAACAACTTCACTCCGTTGATTTCCTTCAATGAGGTTACTTGCCAAATTTGATAAGCTGCCTGCCGACTTGCTTGAACCAACACTCGCTTTGTCATCAAAGGTGATGGTACGGTAAGTCTCAGCCAACGGATCATAATCATATGCGATGGCTTTCTTTGACATATCAATTCCATGGAGCTTACTTTTCAGAGTTACCGTGTCCCCAAGATGAACGGTTTGACCATCTAGCTCAAACGCTTCAATGACAATGGCATCCTTGGGTTTATCAATGCCCTCCAATCGAAACTTGTCACTAGCCCACTCGATCAACTCCTGTCGAGTTTTTAGATTGTTATTCGAATAGCTAACCTCATTTATAAATGGATAGGAATTAATCAAGGGACTATCAACTGTTACTCTTAGATTAGTCTCCTCTTTCTGACCTTCATTTTTGAAGGTTGAAGTTGCATGAATCCGAGTAATGACCTGAGAACTTTCCTTGGTACGCTGGTACTTTTTCAAATTGTAGTGGGTCGATATGACCACACCACGGTCTTGACCTCGGTTGGTTCTGATGGAAATGGCAAGGTTATCCCGAACCAACTCTCCCTCCCAAGTACCAACAATGGAATGTTTGCCATCAAGCAAAGCTGAGTAAAGTGTTTGTTCCTTATCGCTTGTGTAGGTTCTGTTCCTTACGATATCGCTGGTAAAAGAAAAGTCACCCAAAGGAGACTTGCTCGCCATGACTAGAGAAGAGAGAGCTGTTGCACAGGCAACTTGTTCACAAGAAAAAGGAGAAACAATTCTAGTCATGACATCATCTGAAATATGATAAGCTGTCACTTCTAGAGTTGAATCACCTTCAATAATTTTCTTGATCCGAAACAACTGGTGTCCTAATACTGGTACTGGACTTCGAACCAAATAATCCTCTTTAAGCTCACGATACAAACCACTATCCGTAATTGGATAGGTAAAGGTCAAAACAAAATCCCCATTCAAGGTTTCCTTGACACTTGCCTTAATGGTTTCAGGAAGTGGTTTTCCATGCCATTTTGCCGTTCGAACAGTTTTGTCCAATAATGATAACACTAAGCCCACCCCCAATTCATTTCTATTGTTAATGATGTGATGCCAGCACCTAAGACAACTCCAACCGAGTCATTTCTGGCCGCATCAATGGAAATAAAATCGCCAGACCATTTTACAGGCTGACCTCTTTGTGTCTTAAAACTTGGCTGACTAGGATTATTATCCATAATGAGTGTTTCTTGTAATCGCTCCAAGCGTATGACATCATCCCCAATCGTAAAGCTAGTTTCACTACTTGAGTTGCCGCTTATGGTAATCTTTGGAAAAGCAATGGCTGAACCTTGACTTCTCAAAGTACCACTAGTCCTAAACACCTGCGAGGTCGTCGTTTTGAACCACTTGGTTGGGTGACAAGAAAAGGTAACCTTAAGTTCATACACCCCCAACTTATCCTTTTGAACTGGAGTATGGTAAACCTTGTAACACCAAAATCGTATGGTCTTGAAACTAGCATTCTCAAGCCAAAATCCTTCTTTCAAAAATAGCTTCAAAAAGGAAAATAACTGTTCTTCACTAGGTTGTACAAGATAGAGGGTGTAGCTCAGTTCCATGACACTTCTGCGAGGATTGGTTTGAAGAACCGCTCCTGACAGGCCTTGGTGTTCTATCAATTGCGTCTTACTTTCACTTACTCTGATTGAAGGACTATCTTCCACGATTACCTTAAAAGGAAAACTAGACGTGGATACTCCACCAATGGTTAATGCATTATGTCTAATCATGGTTTCACTCCTCTCAATCCTTGTTGACGTTCTAATTCATACACAAGTTTTTCTCCAACCATCTCCGCTAGTCGGTGAAGGTCAGTCTCTTCTCTTACTGTGTTACCTGTAATAGTAATGTGAATGGGTGGTAGATTGCTTGTCATGGTCTTTGCGATTCCTCGACCAATTGCACCTAACGTTTGATCATTCAAAGGCAAGACTGCTTCTTTTCCAGCCTCACCTCCAACCATTAGGCTATTGCCGTTTACCCCAAATGCGGTTGGTTTGGTTAAAATTCCTCCTTTGGCATACCAATCTATAGAAATTCTTGGAATACCGCCCTTCAACCAATCGAGCGGATTGGCTGAACCAGATACTCGAAAATGAGGAAGGGGAATATGCGGCCATCTGATTTGGAAGTTAAAAAGATTTTTAATGGCATTGATGGCGTTACTTACGGCATCTCTCGCTCCATTGATCGCATTTGAAATGGTATTCTTGACACCATTCCAAACGGATGACACCGTGCTTGAAATGCCATTCAAGACACTAGAGACCGTGTTTCGGATACCGTTCCAAATATTGGAGACTGTTGAGCCGATGTTAGATAAAATACTGGATATGGTCGATTGGATTGCTGACCAAATGGATGAAACGACTGAACTGATAGCTGTCAGTAAATTTGAGATGGTATTCTTGATACCTGTCCAAGCAGTTGAGATGTACTGGGCGATGAAATTGAGGGCTAAGGAAATAAGGGACTTAATGCCCTCCCATGCCATCGACAACACCTGTTTGATGGTTTCCCAAGCGCCAGTCCAATCACCAGTGATAACCTGCATGACTGCCTTAATGATACCAAGTACCACATTGATAGCAGTCTCGACAACAATCTTTATCATCTCCCAAGCGGCTGTAATGATGAGTTTAATATTTTCCCAGCTTGCCTGGATGAGCGGCCCAAGAATAGTCATCACCGTTTGAATAACCGTAGTGATGGCATTCCATACCGTGGTTGCAGCATTTAAAATCAATTGCTGGTTTTCAGTCCACCATGTGGTTAGCGTTCCCCAGATGGACATAACAAAACTAGAAATCTGCTGGCTGATCATGGACAGAAAGGCAAAGATACTATTCCAGATTTCCGTCACAGCCGTTCGAAAGCCTTCGTGATTCGTCCAGAGTTCTTTTAACCCAACAATCAGCAAGGTAATGGCAGCTACAATACCAACAATAATCCCCACAATCGGCAAAAATGCCGTTATCATTCCAACTACGGTTGTCCCCATAGCGGCTGCCGCAACCTGTAAGCCCAAGAAAACAGGAAGTAACATCCCTACCACAGCTAAAATTCCTGTGAAGATAATGACGACTTCCTTGATGGGACTGGATAAGTTGGTAAACCAAGTCGCTAGTTGACTAACAATGTCTGCCAAACTTTGAAAGACTGGAATAAGCATCTCTAGAATCGGTTGACCGATAGCTGCTAGAGCATTAGTTCCAGACTGTCTTAAGTTTCCCAGAACGTTTTCCAGTCCGTCTGATTCCCTTGCAGCTTGTCCCAAGGCTCCAGAGAGTTCATTGCCGTCCTCTACCATTTGGAGAAGTGTTAACTGCTTCTGAGCTTCTGATAGTTCATTGAAGGACTTTCCATAGAGCTTGTTCGCCGCTGCATTACGAGTGGTTTCTGTCGCAGAAATACCTAGAGCTGCGTCATTTTCATAGTTTCCTTTGAGGAAGGACTGTAGGTTTTCGGTGACTTCTTCGATGGATTTGTCGTAAAATGCTGCCCCATCAGCCGCTGCTCTGGTGGCACGAGTGGTCAGATCCAAAGCCTGAGCCGTATCCATTCCAGAGGTTTTGGCAAAGGAAGCCATCTGAGTGAAGGAGCCTTGAAGACGCTCTGGAACAATGTCCATCTCTTCCCCAATCTTATTGAGGGCATCCTTAGCAGCATTCTCCATATCCCCAAATACGGTAGAGAATTGGGCATTGCTGGCTTGAAGTTGAGCTGCCGCAGACATGGACTCTGTTCCGACTTCGAAGATTTTCTGAGAGATGTTTGCTAGCTTCTCACTGGTCGCTTGAAGTGCCTCAGCCCGAATGGTGTCAGACATGGCTTTCATGCCATCTTGAGCACCATCGGCAGAGGATTTGGTCTCATCCATCTCGTTGTTCAGGTTATTGAGAGCGGTCTTTGCTTGGTTCAACTCAGCTTCCATCTTATTGGCTTCAATGGAATTCTCACCATATTCACTCTTTGTCAGGGCTAGTTGCTTTTCGAGATTGGAAATTTGTTTAGAAACAATTTCTGACTGTGCTCCAATCTTTTGTTGTGCTATGGCATTGCGTTCTGCTTCGGAACTATTGGATGACAAAGCACTTTCTTGTAACTCAAATTGAGACGTGACCTTGTTCATCTCACTTGCTAACTGCCCCTGCTCCACTTGGAGTTTATCTAATTGTTGAGCCGCTGAACTACTAGCTCGACCGTGATTCTCAAGTGTTGATGACACATCAGCTAACTTAGTTTCATAGGACGTTAGCAGCCTTTGAGTAGTTTCCACCTCACGTTGAAAGGCACGGTACTGGTCTGCCCCAATATCCCCAGCCTTAAATTGAGCTTCCACCTGTGATTGAGCTTGACGGAGCGTTGCCAATTTTTCTTTGGTTGTCTCGACTTGTTTTGCCAAGATTTCCTGCTTTTGAGTAAGGAGGGTGACATTGCCTGTATCAAACTTGAGAGCCTTATCAATTTGTCTTAGTTCTTTGGTAGCTTCAGATGCTTGTTTATTTACACCCTTTAAGGCATCTTGTAAGGGTTGAGTATCGCCACCAATTTCAATCGTAATTCCCTTTATGTTTCCAGCCATAGTACCTCCTTTCTACCATCAGAAATTATCAAAATCAGCTTGAGTTGCTGGGCGTGTTTGAGAAGTTTCTCGAGTACGCATCTCCACATAGTCTGTTTGGTAGTCAAGTGCCATCCCAATAGAGATATGTTTTAAATCGTCAATGGTCAGGCCAGTCTCCTTACAACAGGAGAAATAACTCTCTACTGTGAAGATTTCTTCACTCGCTGTTTCTGTTTCATCTGCTTTTTTCTGGTTGACATCCCTTGGTTCAACATATTCATCAAGACAGGGGCTACTTCCTGAACTGGAAATTCTTCCATCTCCATATAAAAATCCACAAATGGTTTCACTCGTGGATTGGCTGACTTCGCAAAGACCCAAAAGATTCGATGGAAAAATGTCATATCGAAATCAGACAGAATAGAAACATCAATATGATGTGCCTGTAATTCCTCTCCATCTTCTAATTGGTCAAGTTTTGCCAAGATTGCTTGACTATTGACCATCGAGAATAAATCTTGAAAATAGTCCTTGCCAAACTGCTCTTTATAAGCGATTGGGGTATAGGCATTGGTTGCTAACTCGTAGGTCGTGCCTGCTATGGTAATACTTTCTCTCATTGCCTTCTCCCTTACCTACGAGGTTCAAAAACTGCCTTGAACCAGTTTTCACGAATCTCATCGCTCGTTTCCTCCGTTGTACGTCTACGTACAACCTTATCAAGTGGGCGAGGGCTGGCAGTAAAGGTCAACTCTACCTCATTGATATCTGAACCAGACTTGGTTTTTGAACCAACAGTCGGACGAGATGCGTAACAATAATACAAAACGTGTAATGTTTCTTTTTTATCCCCTTCAAAACGGAACATCAACGCAAAATTTTTCTTTTCGCTGTTTGCGATTTCTGAAATGGTATTTGTCGTCGCATCCAACTGCTCTCCGAGGACTCGAGTCAAAAATTCCTGCGTTAGAAGGGCAACTTTTAGTGTTCCCTCATAGCCATCATTTGACTCTGTTGTATAAAAATTGATATTGTCTGCCTTATATGAACCCTTATCGCCAGTTGGTTCAAGGGTTAATTCTGCAGCACCACGAAGTCGTTCTACATTGCCGTATGTCAACGTACCATCAGAACCTTCGCTTGTAACTTCTGCCCAATGGACATCTTGTAGTCCAAAGGTGACCTTATTCTTTTCAGCCATATTATCCTCCATGTAATGTGATGTAATAGGTTATTTGGTAGAGTTTCTCTGATGAGATATAGGTCTCTACTTTTTCAAAGTAAATAAGGTGGCTGTCAAATAATGACTCCACCTTTTGTTCAGTTGCTATATCTTTCTTAGTGGTATAGAGTTCCACTAGCAGGTTATTCTGCTTATGATAGGTCCAATTGTCTGCACCATGATTTTCTGAATCAGTCACCAAATACACCAGATACGGTGGTCTTGGACGACTCCCTTCTTCAAAATGATGGTAGGCGAGTGGGAGCTGTAATTCTTTGAGAATGGAGTACATTTCGCTCAGTAACATGTCATATCACACTCGCTTTCTCAGCTTTTCTTCTAAGGATTGTATTGCTTGTTTCTCAACAGGTGCGATATGCTTAATTCCCTCAACTCGCCCACCAGAGCTTTTGGCATGACCATCTTCTAACAGATGCGTCAGGCCTGGCGTTCGATTATGAATAGTCTTGGTTAGACCTGTACTGGTATCAATCGTTGCTTTACTCTTCCACCCTTTGGCATAGGAACCACTCTTTCTAGGTGACGTTACTTTCAAGGTTACGATGGATTCCTCGGTGACTTCCTCTACAACTTCACGCATCACCTCTGTTGTATCCTCTACAAATTCCGCCAGCTCATTTGCGATGGCAGTTTCTAGTGCATCCAGTCCAATTTTAGTCAAATCTCTCCTCCTTAATGGCGACTATGTAAATCAGTTGTCGTGGCACTGTATCTCCATCAATAGACTCAATCCCATAAGTTTGACCACGAAATTGAATGTGAGTCGTTAAGGAATGAAGTCCAAGAATTGCCTTTTCATACCTGAGGGTGAACTGGACTTTCTCTTGTTCCAGTTTCGTCACACTCCCACCCCTTTCGGTCAAGGTGAGAGGACGACAAGAGCACCACCTGTCAAATAAAGGTATCCATGTCGAAGTTTCATTGCCAATCTCATCTTGAACAATCTGTCGAATCTGAAATGACAAGCGTTCCCTCAATGGTGCAATCTTCATCAGAACACATCCTTTCGTTCAGCCAGCAGCAAATGATAGAGAGTCTCTTTCAACTCCTTATGATTGGCATCTTCTCTGTGTTCATAAAGATAGGCAACCCCATATAGGATTGCCGTCTTTAGAACATCTGAATACGTCGATTGTCGTAAAATATCTTCACAGAGTTGTTGACTGGTTTCAAGCAACTGCTCAATCAGCCCATCCTCATCATCGTGTTCCACTTTGAGATATTGTTTTGCCTCTGCTAAACTAACCATAATTACTTAGCCTTCACGGTTAATGTCTTCACGGCTTCAGGTAGGACTAACTTACCATCAACACGTTGTGAAGCAAGAAAACCAATCTGTCCATTATTGGCATAGAGTTCGTTCAAACGTTTGAAGGTACGACCCTGACGATCCGCAATCCAATAATATGAGAAATCACCAAATGCAATGGCCTTGTTTCCTGCTTCAGGAAGTGGGGCAAAGGTTGATGTATAGTATGGACGATTTAGAATCAAATCTGGTTGTCCAGCTTGAGTGGATGGCTGCCAAATGTAGTTGCCATTATTATCTTTGAGTTTACGGATAGCTTTGACAGTCGTATCATGTAAAATCCAAACTGCGTTCTTACGATAGGGTGCTGGTAGAGAATGATACAGTTCAATCATGTCATCAAAGGTAATATCCTTTGTAGCCGTCGTTGGACCTGTAACTTCTGCCTGAGTAAAGATACCTGTTGGTTTCTTAGAACCATCACCAATCAAGAATGCCTTTTCTTCTTCCGTTCCAATACGACGAGCAAATTCAGCTGTCATATAGGATTCAAGGTCAAAGACTGAATCGTTTAGCAACTCTTCTGAAATGCGAATGGCAGTACCAATCTTATGAGAGTCGAGTGTCACCTGACCAAAGGTTTCTTCTGTTTCTGGATATAAACCATTTTCATCCATCCATGAGGCTGATCCATGTCCAGTCACAACAGGAATCTTTCGCTCACCACTAGATGTTTTGATAACAGTCGCAAGGCTACGGAAGAAATTCTCTTCTTGTAATCCTTGAACTAGTTTCTTCTCATACTCATCAGGAACCAGATGACCACCTTCGGTATCTTCCCCAACTCGAAGGACGTCTTTGACATCAAAGAAGTGACGCTTACGGACACTTGTCCAAAATGTCTTGGCATAGCTATCTGAAGCCACACCTTTCTTTTCCTCTTCAGTAGTCTTGTCATTCAGAACTGTAGTGGGTTGCCCAATTAAAGCCTGTGAGGCTGGTTGAGCAAGTTCAAGGTCAATCTTTTCTTGTCGCTCCAATCGAGCAATCTCTTGATTGTAGAGGTTGATTTTTGCTTCCATGTCATCATAGCGTTTGGAATCTTCCTCAGATACAAGTCCATCTTCTGTTCGAACAGAATCAAGGAAGGTTTTTGCTTGTTGCCAAGCTAGGTTACGTTTTTCTTTCAATTCAAGTAATTTAGACATCAGTTCATATTCCTTTCGTTATTTGAGCAAATTCAATCGTTTTTCCAACTGATTGATAGGGATTGTTTTCTTTGGTTGTTGGACTTCAAGCTTCGCCTGCATTTTGATAAGTAAATCTTGTTGGGCGGCAGTTCGACTGAAAGAATAACTCTCAATATCAGTTCCATGTTCCCCTTGTTTGTCAAAGAGAATCTTGTCCGCAAAGCCCAGTTCAACAGCCTTTTTGGCATTGAACCAAGACTCTGAGTCCATGAGGTGTGATAGCTTGGTTCTTGAAAGTCCTGTTCTTAATTCATAGGCATTGATGATGGATTCCTTGATTTCGCCCAACATTTCAATGACCTTCTGCATATCCTTGGCTTCACCTTGTGCCACAGTCCAAGGGTTGTGAATCATCATCATGGCAACCGGACTCATAGAAACCGTTGTACCTGCCATGGCAATGACACTAGCAGCACTTGCGGCTAAGCCATCAATCACGACATGGACATCACCTTTGTAATCCATCAGCATGTTATAGATTTGAGCCGCCGCAAAAACATCACCCCCTGGACTATTAATCCAGAGGGTGATGTCTCCACTTCCTGCATGTAAATCATTTTTAAATACTTGTGGCGTGACTTCATCGCCAAACCACGTCTCATCAGCAATCTGTCCTTCAATACGAAGTGTTCGACCACTATCACCTTCTGTAAAATTCCAAAACTTATGCATCCATATCCTCCTCAGATTGAGTTTCTTGTTCTAACGGTGCTTGTTTCATAAAGCCACCTGCATCCTTCAGTTTCGTCATGTTTCCGTTTATCAAGTAGAGATTGCCACCATCCTCATCTGAGAGGAGGTTCAAGTCCTCAAGTTCACGAATATCATTTGTCGACAGCCAGCCATTTTGTCTACCAATCGCATAACCATTCATTCGACTCTGATAATCACCACGAAGAAGACCATCCACATTAAACTTCACAAAGTAGGTTTTCTTTTCTTCGGGTAAAAAAAGAGACCTCTTGAAAGCCTGTTCGAGACGAACTACCCAGGGGTCTAAGGTATATTTTACAAATTCTAGAGATTGTTGCTCAATGTTTGAAAATGAGGATTTCTCCAAGTCGCCAATCATATGAGGTGGAATGCGGTAAAGCCTTGCAATTTCATTGATTTGAAATTTTCTTGTCTGAAGAAACTGAGCTTCTTCAGGTGGAATGCCTACTTGAGTGTATTTCATCCCTTCCTCAAGTACTGCCACCTTATGTGCATTGGTTACCCCATTATAGACTGCATTCCATGAATCTCTCACTCGTTTTGGATCTTTGAGAATACCTGGGTGTTCCAAAACGCCACCTGGATTTGCACCATTTTTAAAGAATGATGCCCCATAGTTTTCCGTAGCCAAGGTCATACCGATAGCATTTTTGGCAAGGGCAATTGGAGAATAACCGATCAAGCCATCAAAACCAAGACCAGGTACATGAAGAACATCTTCTGCTCTCAAGATAGCATCTCCTTTTTCCTTAAAGTTAGGATTTTCCTCTGACTGACGCTTGTATTTGTAGTAGAGCTTACCACTCTCGTCTCGATGAACTGACATTTTATCTGGTAAGAGTGGGTAAAGACTGATAACTTGTCCACTCCTATCTCGGATAATCTGGACATAGGCATTGCCCCATATCAATAGATGGGTCATCAAGGTTTCTCTAAAGACAAAGGATGACATCTCGGAGTTAGGTTCATCATGTAAGAGAAAATAAAGGGGATGTTCCACCTTCTTCTCCTTTCCAGTTGCCGTTCTCTCATAAACGTGAATAGGTAGTGAAGCTACTGCTTCAGCTAAGATACGGACACAAGCATAGACAGCTGTCGTCTGCATAGCTTTAAACTCATCCACATTCTCCCCACTAGTCGTTCGTCCAAACAGATATGAGAAGTCCTGACCTTCATAACTATTTCGTGGTTTATCTCTAGCACGCTTACGTCCCAGTAAATCTAGTAGTCCCATACTTCCTCCTTTTGAGTACGAAAAAAGCACCTCGATTGAAGTGCTTATCGTTTATTCTTAGATGGTTTTCATCTCTCCTTCTTCAAGAAGATACCATGTTCTATCACTTTCTTGAAGTTATATCCTCAATAAGAAAAGTTTTAATGATTCCGAATGTATTCTAAAATTGCATCATAATCTAATTCGGATGAAGCTACTCCAAGTCCTAACTTCACTACTTCATCATCAGTCTGATTTAACACGATGCCATTTAATTATAGGAAAATAATCATGACAAAAACTCCAATTCGCTTGTTCCCATCAAGGAAGGCATGATTATTAACTAGCGAATAACAAAGTCTAGCAGCCTTTTCTTCAATACTTGGATACTTCTCAACACCAAAATAAGTACTAAAAGCTGAAGATAGTGAAGATTCTATTAAACCAATATCCTTAACACCATCTAAACCCCCAGTAGCTTGAATTAACCTAGTGTGTAATTCAATCACCTGTTCAACAGTTAATACTTTCATTTTGCCAATTCATTAAATGCATCAAGATGGCGTGATAAAACTGAAGTCGCAACTTCATCCAAAGTTGATTGTTCAACAACTGTAGGGGTTGCCTGTTCCTCTTTAATTAGACTCTGATAGTCCACTAATACATACTTTGGTGTGTTATTTTTCAATATTACTGCAGTACCATTCGTATCGACCATACGAGCTACCTTAGAAAAGTTTTGATTTGCTTCAGAAATAGAGACTAAGTTTTCAATATTGATTTGCATGGTAATATCCTCCTTTTCTCTATTCTACCACTTTTTAGGATATATTCAACCTATTTAGGTTGTTTTTATCCTAAAAAATTAAAATACCACGTTCATCATAAACACTTCCTTCATCGGTTTGATGACGAATGCAACGATCCAGTCCCATAATGAGTGCTACAATACCGTCAATCTTCTCGACTGACTTTTCCTTATCAGGCTTGATATTACCAGCAGGGTCTTGTCTCATGACTACGTTTTGTCCCATCCATTTAAGAACTGGATGCCCACCATGTTGAATCTTGCCTTCCATCATTAGTTTATAGAGTTCTTTAGATGGTGGACTCATATCCTTGTATCCCTGACCAAAAGGCACCATGGTCAAGCCCATTCCTTCTAGATTCTGAACCATCTGCGTCGCATTCCAACGGTCATAGGCTATCTCCTTGATATGATAGATTTCCGATAAGTCTTCTATAAATTTTTCGATAAAACCGTAGTGAACTACATTACCCTCCGTAGTTTTGATGTAGCCTTGACGCTCCCATACATCGTACAGAACATGGTCACGACGACATCTCAGTTCCAGTGTATCCTCAGGTAGCCAAAAGTAAGGCAGTACGATATAATTTTCCTCTTCGAATCTAGGAGGAAATACCAAGACTAAAGCTGTTATATCTGACGTACTAGAAAGGTCTAAACCTGCATAACAACTACGACCCTTGAGGCTATCAAATTGTATAGGATCGTTTCCTTTGGCATAGACATGTTCTGGAATCCAAGCAATACTTGAGCTTGTCCACATATTTAGACGGAGCTGCTTAAAAACATTCTCTTCTGCCGGGTTATCAAGTGCCTGTTGGTAAGCTTCTCTAACACGGTCAATCCCAATTGTATGCCCTAGTGAAGGGTTGGCTCTTCTCCAGTTTGCTTCATCATTCCAATCATCTTCATCGGATAATCCATAAACCACTGGATAGAATGACGTATCCTTCTTTCTACCATTCAGAATATCCAATGCTTTGGAATGCAACTCGTAACAGATAGAGTTTCTATCCGTTCCAGCTGTCGTGATAATAAAAAAGAGGGGTTGTTCCCTTGCGTCTCCTGACCCTTTGGTCAATACATCATACAAATGACGATTAGGCTGAGCGTGGATTTCATCAAAGACCAAGCCAGATACGTTTAGTCCATGCTTTGTCCCAGTCTCTGCAGAAAGAACTTGGTAAAATCCCGCATTGGAATAATTCACTATCCTCTTTGTCGCCCCCATAATCTTTGAGCGTTTCACAAGCGGTCTACTCATCTGTACCATCTGTTTGGCCACATCAAATACGATTGACGCTTGGTTTCGGTCACAAGCCGCACCATAAACTTCTGCACTGGCTTCATTATCTGCATAGAGTAGATAAAGTGCAATAGCTGCGGCGAGTTCGGACTTGCCATTCTTTTTTGGAATTTCAATATAGGCAGTTAAGAACTGACGGTTACCATCTTCTTTCACAATCCCAAATAGATCACGAACAATCTGTTCCTGCCACGGCAACAAATCAAATCGATTTCCTGCCCACTTGCCTTTGGTGTGGGAGAGGTTATTGATAAATGTTACTGCCCTATCAGCCTTTGCCTTATCATAGTGTGAGGTTGGAAGCATGAATGGACTTGGTTCATAATGATAGCTCATAAAATTCCTCCTAACAAATCTTCCATTTCATCACCAGTACCAACTTCTGAATCCATCGTTGCTAATCGGTTTCGTGCTGAAGGTGTCAAACCAAATTGTTCACAGAATTTAAGCATGATTTTGAGGTTGGTCTGGCTGATAGAGACTTGAGGGACTTGTTGGAGATAGCCATTCGGAGTTTTGATAATGGAGCCATGCTTGGAAAGGAACTCTTCTGCCTCTTTCCAGCGAGCGTATGCTTGACAGTAACCTGCAAAAGCAGTCATGTCCATTTCGGTTAAAATTCCCATCTGTTCGAGAATTTTTCCCATCCGTTTCCACTCCTTTTTTGCATCATCTTCAAGCCACTGTGGGCAACGTGGGGCTTTTTGTTTGGGTTTGACTTCATTCGTAGGGAGTGGTCGCTTACCAGGATTTCCCTCAAGTATTTTCATATTCGTAGGCTTTGGTTTTCGCCCCCTGATTGCCACAATCTCACCTCCTTTAGAGTAAGAAAAAAGAACTCAATTCGAGTTCTTTCTTAAAGTTCATTAAAGTTATCAAGTACGGCCTGATAGACAATTCTGTCAATATCGTCCATGTTATCTATTTCATTCCCATATCTATATTGGTAGATATATTCACCATCTCGCTTGATAGTCAGTATTCTAATCCAAGCACTGTCTATATTCCTTGGGTCTGTTGTGTCTTCACGGAGAAACTCACAAACGTAGTGTCTGTCTCCAACCGTTCGAGTCATAATTTCCCACATCTCACATTACCTTTTCTACGATATCAATTCCATACAAAACATTTAGGCAACTGCCGTTTTCCCACTTAACTAAGAGTGAACCAATGTCATCCACTCCAATCACAGTTCCAAGTGTGCCTTTAGGAACTGGATGGGGGTCATCCATTCTAACTAATCTAACCTTAGTCCCAACCGGATAGGTTGTCTTTAGGTTATTGAACATTTTTGCGTCCATGTTATTCTCCAATCTTTTCAAATGCCCACTTAACTGCATGTCCAAAGTCTTCGAATGTTCCTGCTTCTTGGAAAATGCGGTCAAATCTGCGTTCAAAGTTTTCAAACTCTTCAAGACTATCAGCCGTTTCGTAAATCTCAACTTCTGTTCCTTTATATCCATTCGATGCAACGATGACCCAATCTTTGTAAGGAATGATACTTGCGGTTGTTGGGTAGATTTCATAGAGTTTTTCAAGTGTTGTTGTCATTCTTTTGTTCTCCTCTTCTTTTGTTGTGTACATATTAACTCTAAAGGAGATTTATATCCAGTCATTTATGGAATATTTTGAAGATATATTTGATAATTATTCGTTTGCTAATATGGAAGTCGCTTCAGCAAAGGTCAAAGTCTGTCCATCACGCAATACCGTCACGTTTTCATTTCCAATTGACTCTATATAACGTTTGACAATGACATCCACAAACTTCTCATCCAACTCAATGCCGTAACAAACCCTTCCAGTTTGGTCTGCGGCCATTAGGGTCGAACCAGAACCAAGGAATGGATCAAGAACAAGCGTTCCTCGCATCGATGAATTTTGAATAGGATAGGCCATGAGTGGAATTGGTTTCATTGTTGGGTGGTCTTTACTAGATTTTGGACGGTCATATTCCCAAATGGTTGTTTGTTTACGGTCACTGAACCATTGATGTTTACCCTTTTGTTTCCAGCCAAAGAGACATGGTTCATGTTGCCACTGGTAGGGACTACGTCCAAGCACCAATGAGTTCTTTTTCCAAATGCAACATCCACTCAGATAGAAGCCCGCCTCTTTAAATGCCTTCCGGAAATTCAATCCTTCCGTATCCGCATGGAATACATAAATGGAAGCATCAGTTTCCATATGTTTTTCTACCTGAGAGAACATATCAAAGAGAAATTGGTAAAAGTCACTATCAGGCATGTTGTCATTGAGAATCTTTCCGGCTGTTTCTTCCACATCAACATTATAGGGAGGGTCTGTCACAACCAAATTTGCCTTATTATCACCTAAAAGTTGGTCATACGTCTCAGCTTTAGTTGAATCGCCACAAATCACTCGGTGTTTACCAAGTTGCCAAATGTCCCCTCGTTTTGAAAAGGTGGGTTTCTTTAATTCCTCTTCTACATCAAAGTCATCATCTGATAGGTCATTATCATGGACATTTGATAGGATGTCATCAATTTCTGGTGGTTCAAAACCAGTCAAGTCGAGATTGAAATCAGCCTCCTGTAAATCCAAAAGCAAGTCCGCCAAAAGCTGGTCATCCCATTGACCGGTGATTTTGTTAAGGGCAATGTTAAGTGCCTTTTCATCTTCCTTGGATAAATCAACAATGACACATTTGGCAGTTTCATAGTCTAAGTCCTTCAATACTGTTAATCGTTGATGACCACCAATTACCGTCAAGTCTTTATTGACAATGATGGGGTCAACGTAACCAAACTTGAGTAGGCTTTGCTTAATCTTTTCATACTCCTTGTCACCTTTTTTGAGTTTTTTTCGAGGATTGTAAGAGGCTGGGTGTAATTCAGACAATCGAATTTCTCTAATTTCCATTGTTGGTTGACTTGTCATTGGTTTCTCCTTTATAAAAGCGTGATTGAATGTAACACGAATGGCTACAAAATTTTCTATTTGGATTGGCATAAGATAAAAATGACCTGCTACATTGTTGACAAGTCAAATCTTCATATGCAGTTTTTGATTTGTCATGTTCGTCAGAATGAGTGGCCCACCAAACTTTACGACATTTATCCGAACAGAACTTCTTTGGTCTACCTATTTTGTGAGTTTTCAGTGCTTGATAACACTGTGGACAGCGAAGTCCATCATTTTGGTCGGCTGTTGCCATTTGCTTTGTCGCCGCTCCATGACCAAGCAATACTGGATTTCGTTTACAGTATTTCTTAACTGAATCTCTAGATAGACCTGTAGCCCTGCCGATTAATCCATAGCCAAGGCCTTCTGCTCGCATTTTCCAGATCTGTTTGCGTTGACTTTCGTCCATTTGTTTTCCTTTCCATCAAAAAAGGACTAAAAACAACTATTTTCTATATTGTTTCTAGCCTTTTTTACTATTTTATTACCAAAATGTCATACTAGGGAACGCTACATCCCCACATTAGAAACGTGATAACGGTGGGAACGAACGTAATAATTGAGCGATTTTAATGTACCCGCTTGCGAATTTTGCGAAATTGCACGTTTGAGGGGGCGTCGGTCTTAGTCTCCCAAGGGTTTAGAGATTTCATCCCCCCTCCCCCAAAGGGTTAAAAATTGGATACTATTGTAACGAAACTCCATGACTAAAATCGATACGAATACTCCACATATCGGTCAGTTGTCTTGGTCTTGCGGTCGTGACATGACTTACAAAGTGCTTGCCAGTTGGTTTGATTCCAAAAGAGGTCTTGGTCACCTCTGTGGGGTGTAATATGGTCAACCACTATTGCCTTGGTCAATCGACCTTTGACTTTACATTGAACACAGAGTGGATGAACTTTTAAGTAACGAAGTCGTGCTTTATTCCACTGGGCATTGTATCCTTTGGCTTTGGTTGACTTGTTATCCAGTTGGTAGTTTGCTTTATGGTTCTCACAATACTTCTGCCCATAAGGTACTAGGTTAGGACAACCATTTTGTTTACAAGGTGTGCTTGGTCTTCTTGGCATCTTACTTCTCCCAAGGAAGATAGGCTTTTGTGAAATGTCCAAAGCAAGTTGTCTTGGTGTAGTCTACATTCAAGAGATGAAGTTCCTTAATGATACCTCGTGGTGTTAAATCATACCGCTCACGAATCATTCCTTCCAGTTGTTTTGCGGTGTAGCGACTGGTTCCAAAGGTTTCTACATGCACCGACACAGGTTTGGCTACTCCAATGGCATAGGCTAATTGTACTTCACATCGTTTCGCATACCCTTCTCGAACAATATCCTTAGCAATCTTTCGTGCCATGTATGTAGCTGAGCGGTCAACCTTGCTTGGGTCTTTTCCAGAGAAGGCACCTCCACCATGATGTGCGAAACCGCCGTAGGTATCCGCCACAATCTTTCTACCAGTAACTCCTGCATCCGCAAATGAACCACCAAGTACGAAACGACCAGTTGGATTGACTAGAACTTTGAAATCTAGATTCTGACGGTAACGAAGGGCAACTGACGTCATAGCCTCTGTCACAATTCGTTTCACTTTGGCAAGGTCGGCCGTTTCGGTATGTTGGATAGAAACCAAAAAGGTATCAATCCTATTTTTGTCGTAGTCGTAGGATACTTGGGCTTTGGCATCTTTTCCAAGAAGAGGGTGTCCTAGTGACATGAGTTTTTCAAGGACACGAGTTGCCAGAACATAAGGCAAAGGCAGGTACTCAGGAGTTTCGTCTGTCGCATAACCAAACATCATTCCTTGGTCACCAGCACCACCATTATCTACTCCTTGTGCAATATCTGAGCTTTGGAGTCCAAGTAGGTTAGTTACCCGAACATTCTTCATACCAAGTGGCTCGACAACCTGACGTACAATGTTCTCGAGATTAAAGTAATGTCTAGTTGAAATTTCACCAGCTACCACAACTTGGTTATCCTTGATTAAGGTCTCAACTGCCACTCGACTTGATTTGTCATACTTTAGACACTCCGTCAAAATGGCATCTGAAATCTGATCACAGATTTTATCTGGGTGTCCAACTGAAACTTGTTCACTAGAAATAATCATAATTCCTCCACGCAAAAAGCCCAACCTTTATGTGGCTAGGCTTTACTTTATTTTACTGATTTTTGACCTGCTTCGTAGGCTCTCTCCAATGCTCTTTTGATACCCCATACCGAAACATCGTAGAAGTCAAGATTATCACTCCAACGTTTTTCCAAGGTTTCTACAAAAAGTTCTTCCTTTGCAATTTCTGTTAAAAGGGCATTGAGTTTTTCTTGTTGGCGTTTTGTCATTGTATTATTCTCCTCTTCTTTTGTTGTGTACATATTAACTCTAAAGTGGAGATATATCCAGTTATTACTGGGTATTTTTTATCTTTTTTGACACTTACAATTCTACCACAAATTTTGACAAAGTGAGGTCAATGTTAGGTCATACTTAGTGCAGGGGTAGGTTACTTGTAGGTCAAGGGTAGGTCAGGGAGAGGTTACTTCTCCAAAGAAAATCCCATTTTCATATACACTTCCCTAACATGGTCTAAGACCTTACGTCGCCAATTTCTAACAGTACTTCGACTAATATGAAACTCTCTCATCAAACTATCCCAATTACTATCTGTCTTAAGCATGGATTGCGCAAAATCATACAAATCTCCCTTTAGAAATTTTATAGCCATCTCAAAATTATCAAGGTCATTAGCCAATCGGATATACCGTTGCGATAAATCCGCCAATTGTTCCTCATTTTCCTGAATCATCTTCTCACGAAAATTCAGCGCAATCATCTCTGACCGTTGATTGGTAGGTGTACTTTTAACTCTAGGTTCATCAGATTTTTCAAAAACGAGTGAACCAATAACCTCATTTTCTGTCACTGGTTTGAAATGTTCCAAACGATACTTTAACATCTCCAAGTCACTTTTGAGTTCATTGTAATTCGTCAGTATGTGCTCTGCCTTATCCATCTGCCCCTCCTACTTGTGCTTTAACTGCTTCAATCAGCCGTTCTTGTTGTGCATCTTTGTTTTCTAGTGCCTTTAGGATTTCTTCATCAATCGTTCCTTCAGTCACAATGTGTTGGATAACAACAGTCTCAGACTCTTGCCCCTGTCGCCAAAGCCGTGCATTCGTTTGTTGGTATAGTTCCAACGACCATGTTAAACAAAACCAGACCAAGTGGTGACCGCCTTTTTGGAGGTTCAAACCATGACCTGCTCCAGCAGGATGAAGTAAGCCAACTGAAACATTACCTTTATTCCATTCACGAATATCTTCTTCTGTTTTCAACACCCTATTCTTTACCTTGAGTTTTTCTAAACGACCAATAATCCGAGCCAAGTCATGTTTGAACCAATAGGCAACTAAAACCGGCTCTCCATTTGCGGATTCAAGGATATCTTCAAGGGCATCTAGTTTCTGTTCATGTAGTGGCACAACCGTATGATCATCTGAATATACGGCTCCATTGGACAATTGAACTAACTTGTTCGTAAGGCTTGCAGCATTGGCAGCAGTTACTTCTAGTCCGTCTAACACTGACAATACATACTCTTTCTTAAACTGACTGTACTTTTCTTTTTCCTTTTCAGTCATACGAACCAGTTTCTTGGTTGAAATCAATTCAGGCATATCCAGATAATCTAGGGCTTTCATGGAAATGGTAATATCACTAATCTTGTCTTGAATTTGACACTCCGCATAGTCCATGGGGATGTATTCATAGACAATATTGCCATTGCGACGACCTTCTTCAAAGTAGCGACTACGAAACTCACCAATGAATCGACCAAGACGTTCCCCACCATCAATGACCTTGAACTCTGCGAACAAGTCCATTAGTCCGTTTGAACTTGGTGTTCCTGTTAGTCCAACCACTCGCTTCATGTAAGGTCGCATAGCCATGAAGGCTTTGAAACGCTTGGATTGCCATGACTTGAAAGAACTCAATTCATCAATTACTACCATATCCCACTTGAAATACGGACTGCATTGTTCCACCAACCAAGGGAGGTTTTCACGATTGACGATATAGATATCCGCATCTTTCTGAAGAGCTACCTTTCGTTGCTTGGGAGTACCAACTATTTTCGAATACCGTAAGTGACGCAACTCAGACCATTGCTCAATCTCATCACTCCAGACTGTATTTGCGACGCGCAGCGGGGCAATCACTAGAACCTTTGTGACCTCAAATCTATCAAACATCAGCTCATTTACTGCAGACAAAGTTGTAGCCGTCTTCCCCATCCCCATGTCTAATATGACTGCTGCATAAGGGTGACCTATGATGAAGTCCTTGGCGACTACCTGATAGTTATGTAATATCAATTTCATCTAGCACTTCTCCAATCATCTCAATGCGGTCTATCACATAAACCGTAAAGCCTAACCGCTCGAACAGTTTATGCCTTGACACTTGTAACTCCCTTGGCTTTTGGTCAGGAGCTTTCACTTCCACCAGACCAAACTTGCCTTTGGGTAAAAACACCAACCTGTCTGGCACACCAGAAAAAGATGGTGATACCCACTTAGGACAAATCCCTCCACGCTTTTTCACTTCACTTACTAATTTCCGCTCTACAAATCTTTCTCTCATAAACAATCCTTTCGTCAGAAAATGAATGGAGGTCTAGTAAACTCGAATCAGTAACTTTTTATATAGGGCTTTTATAGTAATAATTAACCCATTATAAAAGTTATAGAAAAGAGTATCACTACTTCCATAACTAATAATAGTGCTGGTTGTGGAACTCATATCTTAAACCTGACACTCAGCCAAGTAAGCCATATTATGTTCCATGACCTCCAACTTCCATTCTTCATACTCAAAAATTTGTCAGACTTTTTTTCAAAGGCTAGCATGACTTCCGTTAGTCCAAGAAGTCATCCAATAGTTTCAAACCAACAATGGCATTAAACTTACTAGTCCTCTGACGATGGTAGCCTGCCGATTCAAGTGCCGTGTAAAAGTCAGTAGTACTTCTGATATATTCTCCATTCTGTAGAGCGTAGGCACGATAGGCAGAATATAAATCGCCTGATTTTTGGAGATAACCTTTCTCAATCTCACAGTTTTCCTCAATGAAATGTCCCAACCAATCATTGGCTTCTCGATAAGCTCTGACGGATTCTTGAACAACCTTTGGTAATTTCGTTTTAAAGTTTGCCTTGATGGCTTTCTCAGCTCCTTCGATGATCCAGGATATAATGGCTGGTGCCGCATTGTCATAAAGATAGTCCGCAAAGTTCTTCACATCTGACTTGCCCGTAATCTTGGCATTGAATGGGATCACAATCAATCGTCGCCAAATACCATCATCGTTCGCTCCGACTTTTGGCAGATGGTTGGTGTAAAGAACCAGCGTATGGGATGGAACAAAATGGAAGGGATCCTTGTACTTCTTCTCAGCATAAATTTCATCAGTCGAACAAAGTTGCTTAACCAGCCCTGTATTCAAACGCATCCCTTCATCCATTTCAGATGCAATAATGAGTCGTTTTCCTTTTAGTTCAGCCATCTCGGGCTTAACATTTCGTTTGTTCGACATGGTCAAGGCATCAGCGGATAATTTTCCAGAATAGCTACCTAGTACACGAGCTATGGTATTCCAAAATGTTGATTTTCCATTTGCACCACCTCCATAAGCGATAATCATATGTTCCTGATAGACTTTTCCGATGGCTGCCATACCGACTACCATCTGTACATAATCAATTAGTTCTTGGTCTCCGCAGAAAAAGGTCGCTAAAGTCTCTTGCCATAGCCCAATCCCTTTAATGCCTGGACTTGCAGTGGTCATTTTTGTCAGATAATCCGTCGCAGAATGTGCCTGACTACCAGATAAGCCACACTTAAGGTCATAGGTTGCATCGGGAGTGTTTAGTAATATATCGTTTTTATCCAGTTCAGAAATGTCAATTGCAAGCATAGGCTTGGCGGTATTGTGGGTCGCTATAATGTAACGGTAGTCCCTACGTTTCATGACGAATTGATAATATGCCTTTGCCGAAAGATACTTGGCGAGCAGTATCTGTTGATTTGGTGAATCAATTAGTTTCACTAAGCCTTTCCCACCCTCACGAACAATACTTTCTGGAATACCGGTCTGAACGAGTTGTTTAATGGCACTTTCATACTGTTCACTTGCTTCTTCAAGTTGTAAGTCCATGAATTCAAGGATAGTTCCAATTGCTAACTGCTTGTCTTCCTTCCAATACTTCCCATTAAATGTGAGATAGTCTGTCGCATTTGTATAAGCCAATTTATCCCCAAACTCACGAGCCAGTACTCCTGCTTCTCCAATGTCAGAATAATCATCTGGTTTCAAGGAGTCTCGATTAAAAGCATCTGGAGCCACATAGCCTTTAGATGTTTTTATGGTTCTGTTGTAGAATCGGACTGCACTCCCCCAGATGGAATCTAACTCTGCTTTATCAAGTGGTGGTACACATTTCTGTGCCTGCTCATCAAAACCATCCCTAGCTTCTTGGGTCACGCCTAACCGTTTGACAATCTTAGCTGCAAATACAGACATAGTTGAATTACGACTCCCTTCCTGGATTGGTCCACTTGGAGGAGTATAGAAGTCTGCATCGAAATCTTCCCCGTCTTCAATAGAAACAACTTGAAACAAATCTTCATCAATAGTTAGCCATGAATCATGCCATATAACCTGTGCATTTGGATTTCCAAAGAAGAAACGTGCCGCATCCTTGGCATGATTATCAAAAAACTTGTATTGATTACAAAGTTCTTCCTTCATAGCTACGTAGACATCTTTATCAGTTACCTCATTGATTTTGAAGTAAATATGATATTTTGGTCTTGGAGCTTTTCCTGCCTTTGCCTGCATATGACTTCGACTAGTTACCAAGGCAAAGTTGTAATCCGCAAAGATTTCTTTTAATCGCTCGACCGTCATCCATTCATCTGGATTCTCAGAGTGGTCATTATCAATATCCATGACCAAAACATCCGACTTGATGAAATTGGCATTTGAGCGTGTATTGTTTAAAAACAGCCCTGCCACATGGTCAAATTGCGCAACAGTTTGTAGCGATATTTCATCAGTAATAGTTACTTGATTGGGATAAACCGTGGTTGTTTGAACTCCAGTCTGTCCTGAATGAGATAAGGTAAATTGCATTATGCGCCCTCCAAATGTAATTAATGATATGTGGAGTTTTTTCCCTCCTACCTTATTAGGTAGAACGACGACTCATTTTTCCGCCCCTTAATAAACTTTTTTCAAAAAAAAATAATCTTCCTTTATATAGCTAGAGGAAGATTTTTTTCTTGTATGCCAAAATAAAAATTTTTTATAAAAAAGCGGAAAATTTCACCCCAGTTTTACCTATATAGGTGTAAGAGATGAAAAACATCGATTCAAAAAATTTTTATTAAAAACCGGAATTTCTGTTCACATCTCTACCTAATAAGATAGGAGGTCACAAAATGACTAAAGAAATAACTGTGAATCACAATGATGAACTGGTCGATACTCTAACTGCCATCAGCGTCATCTCAAAGCAACTCGCTCGTAAGATAAAGGAGGAAGAAAACAATGAGCAAAATGAAAGAACTGAATAGACTAATTCATGATATGGAAGAAACCGCAAAGTACTACCTTCGCTTGGTGGATGAGTTCAAAAAACTCCTATCTAATGATAATGAAACAGTTCCTGAACCAATATCACCAAAATCTGAACCACAAAGGGAAATTCAATTGGAGGATGTCCGTGCAATCCTTGCTACAAAGGCAAAAGATGGCTTTAAGAATGAGGTTCGTGCTCTTCTAAATGCTTACGGTGCTTCTTCTCTATCAGCTCTTGACCCTAAACACTTTGCGGCAGTCCTTGAAGAAGCCGGAGGGATTGGTAATGACTAACCACGCCATTCTATCCGCATCTGCATCACATCGTTGGTTGAACTGTCCACCTTCCGTTCGGTTAACAGAAGATATGCCAGATGTAAACTCTGAGTTTGCCCTTGAAGGTACGGATGCTCACGAGTTATGTGCTTATCTAGTCGAGAAAGCTTTAGGTAGGAATGCGCGTGATCCAACTGAGGATTTAGCATTTTACAACGATGAAATGCAGATTTGCGCAGAAGAATACCGCAACTATGTCATGGAGCAAGTTGAGAAAGCTAAAGGCTACTCCCGTGACCCTACAGTTCTTGTCGAACAACGACTGGACTTTTCTAAGTGGGTACCTGAAGGATTTGGAACTGGAGATTGCCTTATTGTAGCAGATGGACTTCTTCAGGTTATTGATTATAAGCACGGACTTGGTGTTCTAGTTGATGCAGACTATAACCCACAAATGATGTGTTATGCCCTAGGTGCTCTTGAGATGTTTGATGGGCTTTATGATTTTGATAAAGTCACCATGACCATCTTTCAACCACGAAAACATAACATATCTACCTTTGAGATAGAAAAGACTGAGTTGATTGAATGGGCAGAAAACGAACTCGCTCCAAAAGCTGAACTTGCATTCAAAGGTGAAGGGAATATGCAGTCTGGTAAACACTGCCAATTCTGTAAACTCAAGAATGTCTGTCGCAAACGTGCTGAGAATAATTTGGCACTAGCCAAGATGGAGTTCGCTAACCCTACAACCCTTGATTATGAGGATATTGCAGAGATTTTGCCTAAGCTGGACTTGCTAGTTTCGTGGGCAAATGATGTCAAAGCCTATGCTTTGAAAGAAGCCACTGAGGGACACGCCATTCCAGGCTACAAACTGGTAGAAGGACGGTCAGTTCGTAAGTATTCAGACGAAGCTGCCGTCAGTCAAGCTGTGATGGATGCTGGCTATGACCCTTACGAAAAGAAACTCTTGACTATCACTGCCATGACCAAACTCCTCGGCAAGAAAACTTTTAACGACCTACTTGGTGGTCTCGTAATAAAACCAAGTGGTAAACCAACACTCGTTCCAATTGACGATAGCCGTCAAGAGATGAACCTAGCAAAAAATGAATTTAAAGAGGAATAACAATATGACAACTAAAGTAATTACAGGACCAAACACTCGCTTCAGCTACTTAAATGCCAACGAGCCAAAATCTATAAATGGTAGCACTCCCAAGTATAGTGCTTCTCTCATCATCCCTAAAGATGATACAGTCACCATTAACAAAATCAAGGCTGCTATTGAGCAAGCATATAAAGAAGGTGAGTCAAAACTCAAGGGCAACGGTAAATCTGTACCTGCTCTATCTACTCTGAAAACTCCCCTACGTGACGGTGACCTTGAACGCCCTGATGATGAAGCTTACAAAAATGCTTACTTCGTAAATGCCAACTCTCCACACAAACCTGGAGTCGTTGATGGCAATCGTCAAGAAATCATTGATACTTCAGAATTGTACTCTGGTATCTATGGTCGTGCTTCTATTACCTTCTATGCTTTCAATTCAAATGGTAATAAAGGTATTGCTTGCGGTTTGAATAACTTGCAAAAATTGCGTGATGGTGAGCCCCTCGGTGGACGCACTCGTGCTGAAGATGATTTTGCGACAGAAGATGATGATGACTTTTTGAACTAGAAATGGAGAATTAGATTGATGATGTATACTATTTTAACTTGTACTTTAATGGGAATTTGGGTGTTAATAGCACTATACTTTGGATATATGACCATTAGAAATGACATTCGAAATGAAATGGAACGAAAGGCGAAGCAAAATAAAGAAAAACTTAGCCAAACACCACTCAGTCGAAAAAACAAATAGAACTTTAGGTGGCAGTACTTCTGTCACCTTTTTCAGAAAGGACAAACTATGCCGATTAAAGAACTCAGCATCGACATTGAAACCTATTGCGACATTGACTTACGAAAATCTGGTGTCTATCGCTATGCGGAAGATAACAGTTTTGAAATCCTTTTGTTTGCGGTATCTGTCGATAATGGACCAGTGACTGTTTACGACTTAACTAAGGAGAAATTACCACAAGACATTCTTGAAGCTTTAGTAGACGATAGAGTGATCAAATGGGCATTCAACGCTTCATTTGAGCGAATTTGTCTATCCACCTGGCTTAAGAAACATCATCCTGAATTCTTATCAGATGGATTTCTCTCGCCAGTTTCGTGGCGGTGTAGCATGATTTGGTCCGCATATTTAGGACTCCCACTTTCCTTAGAAGGGGTTGGAACAGTTCTCAAACTCAAAGACAAAAAGATGAGAGAGGGGGCTGACCTCATTCGCTACTTCTGCGTGCCTTGTAAGCCAACAAAAGCCAATGGGGGACGAATTCGTAACTTTCCTCATCACGCACCTAACAAGTGGTCTACATTTATCAATTACAACAGACGTGATGTTGAGGTCGAATTGGCCATTAAGGAACGGGTGAAAAACTTCCCAGTACCTAGCTTTGTTTGGAATGAGTACCACCAGGATCAGATTATCAATGACCGTGGTATTGGCATAGATATTGATTTTGTCAAAGCTGCTATCAAAATAGACGGAGAGAGCAAAGCTAAAATCCAAGAAGAACTAAAAGCCTTAACTGGTCTTGAAAATCCAAACTCAGTTCTGCAGATGATTGGCTGGTTACGAGATCACGGAGTAACTACAGATTCACTCGACAAAAAAACTGTGAAAGAACTTCTCAAAACGGTTGATGAAACAACTGCTCAAGTTCTCAAACTTCGTCAGCAAGCTGCCAAATCAAGTGTCTCTAAGTACCAGGCTATGATGAACTGTGTGTGTAAGGATGGTAGAGTAAGGGGGATGTTCCAATTTTACGGAGCAAACCGAACTGGTCGCTGGGCTGGTCGCTTGGTGCAACTTCAGAATCTACCTCAGAACCATCTTCCTGACCTTGAGGAAGCTAGAGAACTTTTCGGAACAGGTGACTTAGAAGCTACTGAGCTAATCTACGACACACAAGATACCTTATCTCAACTTATCCGAACAGCCTTTGTCCCTAGTAAAGGAAAGAAATTCATTGTTTGCGACTTCTCTGCCATCGAAGCTCGAGTACTCTCTCACCTGGCTGGAGAGAGATGGCGTAGTAAAGTATTTGAACAAGGAAAAGACATCTACTGTATGTCCGCTTCTCAGATGTTTGGAGTACCAGTTGAAAAACATGGACAAAATTCTGAATTGAGACAAAAAGGGAAAATTGCAGAGCTAGCTTGCGGATATGGAGGTTCAGTCGGTGCATTGAAAGCCATGGGGGCGCTTGATATGGGACTAACTGAGGAAGAACTCCAACCACTAGTAAACTCATGGCGACTAGCTAATCCGAATATCGTTCTCTATTGGTGGGATGTCGATAATGCTGTAAAGACTGCTGTAAAGGAACTAATTCCAACATCTACTCACGGTATTCAATTTGAAGTAAAACGTGGCATTTTATTCATCACCTTACCATCTGGTCGTAAGCTAGCGTATATCAAACCAAGAATTGGCGATAACCAGTTCGGCGGAGAGTCCGTCACTTACGAAGGAACTGGAACTGCCAAACGTTGGGATAGACTAGAAAGCTACGGTCCAAAATTTGTGGAGAACATTGTTCAAGCTATCAGTAGAGACATACTTGCATTCTCTATGAAGCAACTAAAAAATTTCAAGATTGTAGGCCATGTCCACGATGAAGTCATAATCGAATGTCCAATTGAACAAAAACTTGATGAAGTTGCATCATTAATGGGGATAGCACCTGACTGGTTGTCTGATATTAATCTTAGGGTAGATGGATATGAATGCTTTTTCTATCAAAAAGACTAGCAAAAAATCGCCACCTCAAAATGAGATGGCGATTTTCATTTATTGATTTAGTTCTTTATAAACCTCCTTTGCGAGTGCATGTGCTTTCTTGATGGCTTCATAACCTTGGGTCTTTTTCATACCAAGTTTTTCAATGATTTCTTGTTTGCTAATGGTGACATCTTGGTAGATTAGCTTTAGGATATTACCGTACTTCTCATTACGTTGATATACAACATCAATCAATTCTTCTAGTGTCTCAATAAGCATCAGTTTCTCCTCGTGAGAAGGGATTCCAGTTGGGTCATTTCCCTTTATATTTTCATTATTCATATTTTCCATCATCTCTTCCAAAGATAAAACATCTGAATCACTTTTAAATTGATTTAGATAGATATTGACATCCTTGTAATATATCTTCAAAGCGTTGTCAAAATGTTCTAGTTTGATTGGAGCATAAGCAACTGGTACTCGTGAACCGTTTTTCATACGAGCAGTTTTCATATTCGAACGATTAATACCCATCGCTTTTATCATATCGTTATTCATTACTACGATTGGAATAAGAACTTCCCCTTCTTCACAAGGAATATCATTGTAGGTTTTTTCATCACGATAGCTTTCTGGAGTGTATTTTGAAATTTGATTTTGTTCATTAATTGACATGTCTTGTCACCTTTTCCTTCGTTCACAAAGGAAATGGACATGCCAAAAGAACTATTTAATTTTGTTTCTGACCACATCAGCAGTTCCTTTGCTAAATCATGGCCAGTCGACTTCACAGACTGAACTGCAATTCTCAACTTCCACCTTTGAAGTCAGAGGCCGTGATCAAGGGCAAGGTTTCAGTTGGGGAGTAACTTTGTAAACGCACTCATTTATAAAATTACAAAACTTTTGTTTTCTGATATAATTATTAATAAGTAACTCCATATCTAGGGAGAGGTTTACATTACAAAGTATACTTTATTTTCAAGTAAAACCTCGGATGGTTTCGGAGGCTTTCGGATAATATCGGAAAAAGGAGGTGATAATAAGTGCAATTTGCAGAATTCCTCAATTTGCTATACGTCAACATAGGTGGAGAGATGTCGAGAAGTGAATTTCTCAATACACTAATTGAGAATTCAATTGAAAATCCTGATGATAATCCCCTCTCCAATTTGGCGCCCGATACAATTAATAGATATTTCACACCATCCGGCAATACAATAGCTAAGATTAAAGCTAACAAGCTTATCAAAATTATTCAGCTCTCTGCTCTTACAACTCATATAGAAAATCAGTTAACAGTAGACACCATTGATAGACTAGCTGATACTTTACATCAATATGGGTTCTACACAGATGATTCTGAACTTGAAATTTCTGAAATTTGTGCTCAACTTTTTCTTAATTTCTTACAAGGAAAAGTAGGCATTCAAACTTCAAAAAAAGAACTGCCATCTGTTGGTGAAATTGAAATTACAAAAGTCCGTTATGAAAATGGGAAAATAGTTATCGGCTCACAGTCTCTTCAGTTACCAGAAAAGGGACCTATTCCTGATTCTCTAATTGAGTTAGAAGATGTTTACAGTAAGCAACTTTTAATTGCATACTCTGAAAATGATGGTCATCCAAAAATAGAATATTACGATGTCCAGAATCTCCCCCAAAAGTACAAAGATCACTTACATGATCAAAGAGTTAATTTCTTCAATGCCGACTATGTATTACGGGCAATTAGAGACGGCTTTAAAGATAGTGAACAACAAATTGCAATACTAAAGCAAGAAACCTATGATTCAATTAGTGATTTTCTGCTTGAAGATTACACAACTTCATTCAAAAAAGTTACTGAGACACTAAAACATATCACTACGGTTTCATTTTCAAAGCCTGAGATAACCAAAATCCAGAACTTCATTGGTAACTCTGAAAAGAAAGGTCTTTGTCATACACTAGTAAACGATGGCAAATTTAACTGGGTAGATGTTAATGAATAATATATTTGATACTACTTCAGAAGTAGCTATGCAATGTTTAATTACAATTAATTGCCTAAATAAAAAAAGTCTATCTCTTGATAGACTTTGGTTAATTAATTTTTTAAGCTTATATGCTAAGGATTTCAAATTTAGTGATATCAACCTGTATGGAGATAGCATTTATTCTTCAGTACAATTGACTGTCAGACATGAAAAAGTAAAAAAAGCGATACTACTATTGGTATCGAAACATCTTATAAAATTAGATGAAGGGAAAATAGCTAAAATTTCTATAACTCAAAAAGGTCAAGATTTAGTTGAAAAACTGAATTCTGATTTTGCTAGTTCCTATAAGGTAGTTACCAATAGTATCTACAATACTTTAAAAAATATGAGTGATTTAGAATTGCTCACATTCACTCATGAACATATTCTAAATAAGGAATGATTATTATGGAAGCACCTTACTTGAAAAAGTTAACTGTAACTGGATTACATAAAAAATCTGAAATAAATTTTACTAAAGGACTTAACATTATCACAGGACCTTCCAATGTCGGAAAAACCTGCATTGTTAAGTGCATTGACTATCTTACTGGTAGCTCTTCTCTCCCGTTCTCTACTTCAACAAATTACAATACCATTACTTTGGAAATTTCAGTTGAAGATAAGCTAGTTATTTTAAGTCGAAGCCTCGAAGAAGATACAATTATTGTTGAATCTACTCTTCCAAGTATTCTCTCAGGGGAATACTACTCCAAAAATAAGAGGAAAAATAGAGAGCCAATAAGTAATGTCTGGCTTCAAATTATTGGAATTGTTCCTCCAGTTAAAGTGGTTAAAAATAAAAACTTTAAGACTCAAAAACTTGGAGTTAGAACCTTTATTAATTCTTGGATTATTCATGAAAATGATATGAATCGTCCTACCTCAATTTTGCTACCTCAGATGCCAAACCAACAAACAGCTTACCTATCAGCACTTCTTTACTTGCTTTATGGAAAAGATTTTTCTGAAATCAAGAAACAAGAATCCGCTGAAGAAAGAAAAATACGACATAACTCTGTAAAAAACTATATTAGCTCAAAGATAGTCCAGTTTAATGAGCGTCACGATCGACTAACACAAAAATTAGACCAAAAGTCAGTCTTAGATATTGAAACTGAAATTGAGCAACTATCAGAAAAACTACAAAAGTTGCGTAATACTCTCACTAGTACTACTTCAAAACACGAAAATCTACTACAGCAAATTGTAAAAATCGATTCTGAACTATCTGAGAAATCCGTATTACTCAATCGTTTCAATGAACTTTCAAGTCAATATCAATCTGACTTCAATAGATTATCATTTATTGTAGAGTCACACAATGAATTAGCAAATGTAGCAGACTCCGCTTTGTGTCCTGTCTGCAATAACCATATCAATCAAGAATCATTGGAACACCATCTTGATTCTTTTAGTGAGGAACTGGCTACTTTGATTAGTAAAATTGAAACTCTAAACCAGACGAATACTGATTTACAAAAGAATATTTCTGTACTTTTAGAATCAAAAACTAATCTTGAGCAGCAAAAGCAAATGATTTCAGCTGAAATTGATAACATCTTGCTACCTGACGAGAAAAAACTTTCCAATAAAATCCAGCAATATAAATCATACATCAAAACAAAAAGTGATATTGAAACTATAAATAGATTGGTAGAAAATTGGTCCCAAGATATTGATGATTTAGAAAATGAGAAAACTGAAAAAAAAGAGTATCTTCCTAAAGATGAGTACCCAGCTCAGTTCTGGCAGTACATGACCAAAAATATACAATCAATCCTATCTGAGTGTGCTTTCGACAAAGCCAGCTTTAGTCGATTTGATAGGAAAGAATTTGATATTATGCTAATGAATGAGAAGAAAACTTCCCGATATGGTAAAGGTTTTATTGCATATCTAAATACTGTTGTAGTCTTAGCTTTAAGAAAAATATTCTCTCAACAGGCTCAATATAAACCATTCTTCCACATTTTTGATACTCCTCTACTAGGTTTAGATGAAGGGGAAAAAAATGATACTCCAGAAAGTATGCAAATCGCCTTATTTGAATACTTTAAGTCTTCAATTTGCGAAGGACAACTAATCGTCATTGAAAACTCTAGAAATCTACCAAAGCTTGATTATAACGACATTAATTATATTGAGTTTACAAAAAGTCATAGCTATGGGCGATATGGTTTCCTTAATGGGGTTGATGATGAACAATGATTCGAATAAACAAGTATCTAGTTTATAAAATAATCAACTATTAGCTAGTTTTAACTAAGTTATGTTAATAATTTTTGAGGAGTTTATCATGAACCTATATACCACAATGCATAAAGAATTTGAATCAAACAAAGACTTAATAGAATTTTCTAATAAATATAAAGAAAGTATAGATCGTTTTTTAATGATTCGGAGTATGAATAAAAAATACATCCTAAATTTTTATAAGAAAAATAATAAAGTAGCATGTTCTTCTAAAGAATTCGAATTAATGAATGAACTGTTTAATTCTGACTTTGAAAACTCAAGTATTGAACAATTCATTTTAGAACAACGAAAAAAATTAGTCCTTGAACGAGAAAGAGAGGCTAAAGGACTTGACGAGCTTTTGTCTCAAATTCCAATTCATAGTGCAGGAATAAGAGATGATAAGGTTGATTCACTGCTAAAATCATTCGTTAGAAATAAAAATATAAAAGAGTTTCAGATTCTAAAAAGCGAATTAGATAATAATGTATTAATAAAGGTACGAAACTACGCTCTTTGGTCTTTTTATAATCAAACCGCAAATGACTTGATTGAACTAACATTAATAAAACATCACAATGTCATACCTACGCTTAGAAAAATTCACGATATTGACTTTTTTGTAAAGATTGAAGAAAAATTAATTCCTTTCGACCTTAAAATCACTCATATTTCTGATGACTATTTTAATTTATTTTCAAAAGGTGTACAAGAAAATACAGATGGATTTGATGACTTTATGCCAATAGAATCTGATAATAAAAGCGAAATCGAAAAAATTAAAGATATTTATAAGGCACATAAAAAGAGACTATCTCTCCCTAATATGGGGGGATTAAAAACAAACCAATTAATACAAGAGCTAAAGGAAAAAGAAGGTGAGCCCGAGATATCAAAATTTTTAGCTGAAATTACAGATGAGAGGAAAAATATCGTTATTTCTACTATTGAAAATAGCAAAATATTAGAATGGTGGAACTATAAATACCAAGGTGAACGTTTGTTTTGTAATAATAACCGTTTCTTCATTTTTCTTACCTATCTAGACAAATTTCAAGATGCTAGAGAATTAAAAGGGCACATTAATGAAATTTCTGAAAAAATCAATGAGCTCTTAAATAATATAACTTTAGACAAAGTCAATACCATTCAATATCATTATGATAAAGAAAAAAAGTACGAGAAGGATTACACTGTCCAAGCTATGTCAATAGTCTATGTAAACGAAAATTAGTTCACTAAAATTCAAAAGCGGTCTGGCTAACTTTTAGCCGGACCACTTTTGAATTTACGTATTTTTTATTGACCAAACCTCATCAAAATATGCTACTTCAGATAAATTAGAAAATATATTAAAGCCGATCACGATGCCACCCGCGAGTTTGTCAGCAAGCCCATCGGCAAATCCG
>OKEE01000102.1_pt1 | contig 51673 bp, 41 predicted proteins | sample 1611071 | NCBI WGS metagenome assembly OKEE01 (sample SAMN04436708, study PRJEB24849) | human gut metagenome | biome: human gut; feature: NICU; material: stool | host: Homo sapiens | place: USA: Saint Louis, MO | collected 2010-09-07 | reverse complement strand
TCACATGGAAGACATCCACACGCTCACACGGCCCACTTTCTATTGAACAGACACATCCGTGGCGCGGCGACGCCTGTATCCGGGTCCAGGGACGGCGTTCCTGGCGATGGGGTCAGGGCGGATCGCTCCGCCCGGCCGCCGGGGGCCCTGCCCGCGGGGAGGGCGGGTGTCGGTCAGGCTTCCGCGTGTTCCTCCAACGCGTCGATGATGCGGTTTGCCGCGCCCCTGACGTGCTGGGCTGTCTGCCTGATGTTGTCCGCGTCCATGTGGCTCCATCCGGCGACGTAGAGGATGGAGTAGGCGCTTACGTCGAGTCCGGCCCATGAAGCCACGACGTAGGCGACGCTTTCGGCCTCGGTCTCGTAGACGCCCCGGTGTTCGGCGTATTCGCCGTTGGGCAGTTCGGAGTGAAGGAGCATGTGCGCGCTTTCGTGCAGGATGGTCTTGGCGTCCTGCAATGGGCTGTTGGCTGTGTTGAGCATGATGCGCTTGGACCCGTCGCCGCTCGTGTAGCCTTTGAGGGCCGCCTGCATGGTTTCGTGCCTGACGCTCCAGCCTTGGGTCTGAAGCCATGCGGTCATGCGTTCCGTGATCCGCTGGGGGTCGTTGCCTTCGAGGCCGGCGGGGTTGACGACGTCGAGCGGCTGCTCCATGCCTTCGATGGGGTCGGTCTGGCCGATGTCGAACACGGTGAGCACGGGCCAGAAGACGCGGTGGGTTTCCTCGCCGTTCTCGTCGAGGATGGGCTTGCCGTCCTTGTCCTTGGCGACGACGGTGGAGTGGCCGATGATCTGGATGCCGTGCTCGCCTTTGCGCACCTGCCGGCCTTGGCCGGGGCGCGGGCGTTGACGGGTTGCGCGACGCCGGTATGATCCCAAGGCCTTCAGGCCGACCGGTCAAAGGAAACGAAGGGGATGATGCCGGCCCTCCGGGCCGGTTCCGATTCCCGGACGCCTTTCAGGCGTCGAGTCGGCCGGAGCCGAAGGGCGCAGGCCGGGTGATAGGGTGAAGCCCCGGCCTCTCGCGGCGCATGTGTTGTTGGGTGTGAGGAGCCGATGCTTCGTAGCGTCCTGGCGGGGATGCTGTCACCGCGGCATTGTCCGCGGGGCATCGCCGTCGGGGCGTGGAGAAGCGTCGGCGACGAATTCGATATGGTTTTCATGCGCCGCGAGTGGCCGGCCATGCCTCCCGCTGGGCGGCACGTTCGCCCATGGCTTCCGCCAGAGAGCCGAGCTGCACGAGACCGGCAGGCAGAAGGCCGACAAACGCAATCGCAGACAGTGGAAGCGCACGAGCGTGTCCCTGAACCCGCTCGACCAGAAGGCCAAGCTCAAGGCCCTGCGCGAATCCTGGGCGAACACCTGCAACACGCGGCTGCCCGAGACCGCGAGAATCGACCACAGGAGCCTCGCAGACCAGGGCGGCGACCTCGAACCCACCTCCGGGGACGTGCTCACGGCCTTCCGCAGCGTCATGAGGGACGCAAGGAGAGGCAACGGCACCTGGGGTGGCCATCGGCCTCGACGGGCGCGGCAGGGACGTGGAGATGGTCTACAAGCAGGTGGGCGACAGCGTGCTGATCTACCACGCGATGACCCCGCCCACGAAGAAGACCCTCAAGGAGATCGGCCGACTGAACCACGAAAGGAGCGAACGATGAGCGATTCAGCGAACGCGACAGGGAGCTGCTGGCCAGGTTCGGCATGACCGAGGAACAAGTCAGGAACGACGTGGAACGTATGGAGGACGAGGACGCCGACCACGGCATCACCGGCCCCGTCCACTACGGCCTGCACATGCTCCCCAGGCACAAGGAGCGCATGATCAGCGTCACCATCAAGATGCCCGAAAGTCAACTCGAACGCATCACTGCCGCTGCGAAGCGTTACCACATCAGCCGCAGCGAATACATGCGCCGCCAACTCACCAACGCATAGACAAGGGTGGTCTTCACAATCTCTAATAGATCGTGAAGACCACCCTTGCGTCCCCTACAAGAGGGTATGAATCCATCAGGCGGAAGCCTCCTAATCCTCCTTGGAATCGGCGTCATCTCCTGCTCTGCGGATCCAAAGCATGAGCAAGAAGAAAGCCAACGTTTGAAGAAGGACATAAACAATCCCCTTAACCGTTGCCAAGGAGCCAAATCCATAAAACAGTATTTCGAATACTGCCAACAGAATTGCGAAGACAACAGTCGACACAATCAGGCGAATTTCACTCATGCGATGGGTGTGCATATTACTTGCCCCAGCAGTCGATTGGACCCCAAACAAGTCCACCTACAATGCCTCCAACAGCTCCGACGGATGCTCCAGGAATACCGCCGCCAGCGACAGCTCCACCGATGGCACCGGTTATACCGCCGCCCAAGGCATGATGAGCAATGCAATTGACATATCCATTGGCGTCGTAAGTCATAATCGGCATGGCGATCAGTTCGGAATCGCTAATCATTCGATAAGCGATTCCGTGTCCTTCGTATTCCGCAGGCAAGGAATCAAGCGGCTTTCCGGACATGGACGTGATGGAGACACTCCCATCATTGTTCGGAACGAACTTAGCGTTATTCAGTTGAACATGAACGCCGTCATCTGTCCTCTTGGCTGTAAAAGTCGGCTGAGCGCAACCAGATTCCATGGTCTGCGACATTGTATTCTCAGTACTTCCGGAAGGCTCGTCGGCCATCGCAATTGAAGGAGCCAAAGACAAAGCTCCGGCGCAGAGCAAAAATGCACTGCCAGTTGCTATTAACTTCCTGAATCCATGAGATCCAAAGTTGATGGAATCAACATTCTTCTGTTGCATCATGACACCTCTTTTGAAGAGCATCCAATGAACTCATTCTTTATGATAGGCATACAACGATATTAAATATGCCTATTTTTCCATGAGTAAAACCAACGCCAGCATCCAAGGAAAGCACTAGAACAGTGTCCCCGCGTTCTTGGCGTGCCACTCACGATTGCGCGCGTCATACAGGCAGAAACGACATTCCCCGGTGTCCACGGTGCCGTCGAAGTGATCACGTGCGGCCGTCACGTCGAACAGCTCCGTGGTCGTGAACACCTCGCCGTAACCGGCGACGCTCGTCCAATGGCCCGCGTTCTCCGCCTTCTTCGCATCCACGGGTTTAGCGTCGATCACCGGAGGGGTCTCGCGGGCGAACGTGAACACGAAGCCCGACAGAAGCCGACGCTCATACTGGTGCTCGATCCTCAGATGCAGCAGAGGGCCACTTAACCCCTTTTTGGCCTATAGCCCGAAAATACGCAGAAAATGCAAGAACAAAAACCCTCGGAATCGGCATGATTCCAAGGGCTTTGTTGTATCTGTGGAGCTAGCCGGGTTCGAACCGGCGACCCTCTGCTTGCAAAGCAGATGCGCTACCAGCTGCGCTATAGCCCCGTGAGAAAAAAAGAGCGGCTCGCGGCCGCTTCATTTTTCCTGTGGGCCCGGGAGGACTTGAACCTCCGACCTCATCCTTATCAGGGATGCGCTCTAACCAGCTGAGCTACGGGCCCGATCCATACGCTTCAAAAGCGCACAGCTGATTACAATACCATTGAACGGCGGTATGTCAATAACGGCGTGTCGTGATTGTCGCTTGCGCCATGATTGCCGGCGCGGCGGTCAACGTCCAGCAACACAGCGGTCATGTTCAGCAACGCCACAGCCAATGCCCAGCTACGTAATCTTGCGTTCTCACACCGTAATGCTGCGGTTACACCTCCCGCCCTGCACAGAAATGTCCAATACATATAAGGCTTCTGCTGTTTTCGTGGGTTAGGTTCTCGGCTGTGGTAGGCGTATGTCGAGTCCGCCGCAGCGGGAGCATGACGAGGGCGATGAGATTGTTCGCGTGGTGGAGGCCGTAGGCCGTGCGGATGGTGACCTTGATCCTGTTGTCGGACGCCTCGAGCCTGGCGTTGGAGCAGCCCAGCTCGATGGTCCTGAGGATGTCAGGCCCACGACGGCGGATCTTCCGGGATGGCTTGCCGCTCTCGTACAACTGCACGATCTGCCGTTTGAACGCCTCGTCGTAGTGGCGGGGATGTTTCGGGTCGGCTATCGTCGGCCTCCAATCTCATGTCATTCGTCCCTCATCGGACTGTCTAATACGTTGTAGCCAATCCACGGCGTCACATCGTCAGGCTGTCCGGGTCGAGGAGGAAATCGTAGACGCTCATCGTGAGGATGCCGTGCTCGTCGTGGACGGGTTTGACCACGTCGCGTACGAGGACGATCTTCTGGAAGCTGTCGTCGATCTCGAGCAGCGAGGCCTTCTCCTGCGCGACCTTCTCCGGTGTGGGCAGTTGGTACGCGGATTGGATGTAGCAGCGCCGGTTGCCGAGGTTCGCTACGAAATCGACCTCGAGGCGTTTGCGGTACGGCACACCTTCGCTGGCGCCGCGCCGGTCGACCATGCCCACATCGACGTTGTAGCCGCGTGTTCGCAGCTCGTTGTACACGATGTTCTCCATGATGTGCGTCTGCTCGATCTGGCGGAACCCCAGTCGTGCGTTGCGCAGCCCCATGTCCTCGAAATAGTATTTCTTCGGGCTGCCGATGTACTTGCGTCCCTTGACGTCGAACCGTCTCGCCTCCTCGATGACGAACGCGTCCTCGAGATGGCCGATGTATTGCATGATGGTGTTCGTGCTGATGCCGGAATGCAGCACGCTGGCGAACGTGGCCTTGATCTTGGGCGGATTGGTCAGAGCTCCGATGGAGGAGGCCAGCACGTCGACCAGGTCGTCGAGCTCCTGCGACCTGCGCAGCCTGTTGCGCGAGACGATGTCCTTGAGATAGGTCTCCTCGAACAGGTTCTTCAGATAGAGGGACTTCTGCTCGTCGCTTCTCATGGACAAGGTGAGCGGCATGCCGCCGAACATCACGTATTCGGCCCAGCCGTGCTGGACGTCGCCGTCGTACGCCTGCATGAACTCGGCGAACGACAGGGGGCGGACGCGGACCTCGTCGCCGCGGCCGCGGAACTCGGTCATCACGTCGGTGGACAGCATCTTCGAGTTGCTGCCCGTCACGTACACGTCCACGTTGCGCATGCGCAGCAGCCCGCTGAGCACCCCGTACAGACGGGGCGGCTCCTCGCCGCGCATCTCCTCGTCCGAGATCGCGTACTGCACCTCGTCCAGCAGCACGTAGTACGGTTCCTCGCGATTCGTGATACGGGATCTCACATAGTCGTACAGGGCGAGCGGGTCGCGGTAGCGCTCGTACATCAGATCGTCCAGCGCGATCTCGATGATGTGGTCGTCGTCCACGCCCTGCGTGCGCAGATGGTCCTCGAACAGGTCGAACAGGAGATAGGTCTTGCCGCAGCGCCTCGCGCCCGTGACGACCTTGACCATGCCGTTGCCTTTGCGCGCGACGAGATCGTTCAGGTACTTATCCCTGGAGATGCGCATCGTATCCTCCGATCAATGTCCTGTTCCCATGCCGCTATCGCGTGGATTTGACATTTATGTCAGTTTCACTCAATAGGAACTCATTCTATTGCGCGATTTTGACATAGATGACACTTTCGCTCAATAGGATGGGTGAATCATGGGAGGACAGGGCGTGCGCGTGGGGGGGTAAGAGGCGGTTGCCGATTCGTGAGGGGCGGCATTGTGTGCCGCTTGTTGTCCGCCGTTGTGCGAGAATGACTTGCGTGCCTTATCGCCGTCGTCAGTCCACCGCTCCGAAGTCCGGTGCGCCGAAATCCGTTCGGTCCGCTGCCGCCGGGCAGTCGTTGGATATTGATGGCATCCATCTGCACCTGACGCGCAAACCCATCAAAAACCTGTATTTGCGCATCAAACCGCCGAGCGGCCGCGTCGAAATCTCCGCACCGATGCGGATGAGCGAGAGTCGTATCGCGGATTTCGTCAAAGAGCGACATTCGTGGATTCTCGCCCAGCAGCAGCGCATGGCTGAGGCGCAACGGCGCTCCATCATGGCATTGAACGGGGGGGCCGGCTTCGAGAACGGAGGTCGTGGCGTAGCTGGTGCCAGCGGCCATGATGGAGGCGTTGCCGGTCGTCCGAAAACCGGTGATATCAGTCATCCGGGAATTGGTGACGCCGGGCCGGACCAAGCCGGTACGAATGTCCAACCGTATTTTGACCGCTCCCAAATCTGGACCGACGAACGCAAACGCCAAGCGGCGGCCGCGATCAACGACGCGTTGCCACAGCTGCTGGCCAAGTGGGGGCCGGTCATCGGCCGGCAGCCCACACATATCACGCTACGGGTCATGACCTCGCGCTGGGGATCGTGTACGCCGCGAACCGGCCGCATCCGCCTGAACCTTCAATTGGGACTGATGGAACCGCAATTCCTGGAATACGTCTTGGTCCATGAGATGACGCATCTGTGGGAAAGCGGCCACGGTGCCGGATTCCAGCGCCGCATGACCGCCTACCTACCCGGCTGGAAGACGCTACGCCGCGACCTCAACCGCCGCGTGGTGCTGTGACGATGATGTTCGGCTTGCCGATCGCCGTGATTACCGCCGCGCGGTCGGCAGAGAAAGTTATTCGTCGGTGTGCGACTCCGCGCGGCCGGAGTGTCGTGTAAATTAACACACAATTCATCCTTCCCCGAAATACGAGTTCGAGGGGGAAGATATGCAGAAAATCACCGGTATTTCAAGGAAATAAGAGGGAGTACCCGTACCCCCTAATGGGTGTACGACGGCGAGACTCACTTCAACTAGCCTCACAAGATATAGGCGTATCGCCCGGCTTGCGGCATACGCGAAAGCACAGGTAGATGAAGTTATGAAAAAGTTTTCAGAATGGCTCGCAGCGATGGAACGGACGACGCGGGAAAGCGGCAAACGACTAATTGCCGTCGTGGCCGTTGTCGCGATGCTTGGTGGCGTGACCGGGGTGAGCGCGACCGCCATGGCGGACGATGGAAATGCCTCCACAACACAATCGCAAACCACCGATGAGAAGGCGGCCGCCAGCGTGCCTGCTCCTCTTTCCACTGAGGGAACGGAAGGTGTGCCGGACGATCCGACGTTGTCTGCTCCGGCCCGCGAGAAGACCGTTACCGCCAATGGAGACGGCACGTACAAGGTGGCGTTGAACGTCACCGGTGCGAAGAGCGCGGATACGGGCGAGATCGTGACGAACCAGCCGCTCGACATCGTGCTGGTGCTGGATGTGTCCGGTTCGATGGCCGAGAAGATTGCTAGCGGTTGGAACCAGCCTACGAAGATTGACTCGCTCAAGACCGCGGTCAATAACTTCATCAATGCGACGACTGAAGAGAACGAGAAGATTACTGACCCGAGCCAGAAGAACCGCATCGCCTTGGTGAAGTTCGCCGGGACTGAGTCGCCTAAGGTCGGCAGTAATACCTATTGGGATGGGTCGTATAACGAAAACTACACGCAGATCGTCAGCAACCTGACGTATGAAGTCTCCGGCCTGACGAGCGCGGTCAACGGCCTGAGTGCGTCCGGCGCGACCTCCGCCGACTACGCCTTCAACCGCGCCCAGGCGGCGCTGACCCAGGCCCGTCCCGATGCGAAGAAGGTCGTCATCTTCTTCACCGACGGCGAGCCGAACCGCCGCAGCGGGTTTGACTCCACCGTCGCCGCCACCGCGGTGAACGAGGCGAAGAGCCTGAAGGACGCCGGGACGACCATCTACTCGATCGGCGTCGTCAGCGGTGCCGACCCCGGCGACACCTCGCGCGACCTGAACAAGTACATGCATGGCATCTCCAGCAACTACCCGGATGCCACTGCAACGAATCGGTGGGGAAACGCTTCGTGGAGGAACCTGAACCTCGGGCAGCGCGCTGAGAACAGCAGCTACTACAATGCTGCCACGGATGCCGACCAGCTGAACAACATCTTCGAGTCCATTCATCAGGAGATCACCAAGACGGCTGAGTACGCCGACGTGACGATTCACGACAAGCTGTCCAGCTGGGTTGTGAGCTCCGACGGCGCCTCCGTGAATGGAGAGCCCGCGGGCTTCACGTACACGAAGACCCAGAACGGCCAGACCACGGCGTGGACTGATGCCCCGGAGGCGACGGTTGCGGATGATGGCACCGTGTCTTGGCCGGTCACGTCCAACGGCGGCAAGCTTGAGGACGGCGTCACCTACACGGTGAGCTTCAATGTCAAGCCGACGCAGGCTGCGTTCGACGAGGCTGTTAAGAACCACAAAGACGATGCCAATGCCTCCGGCGACAACAACTTCTACACGAACGACAACCCCAGCGCCACCGTCGGCTACAGGATCGTGGTGACCTCCTCGCAGGGCGGCGCGACGACGAGCGATCCGCAGACCGCCGCCTACCCGCAGAAGCCGACCATCACCCTTCCGGTCTCCAAGATTACGGTGACGAAGACTTGGTCCGACGGCAACGAGAATCACGCGGATGATTCCGTGCAGGTCCAGCTCAGGCAGGACGGCAGGGATTATGCCAATGGTTCAGCAACTCTGAATGCCGCCGGCAACTGGACTCACGAGTTCACGGTGCCTGCCGGCCCTGAGGGACACACATACTCGGTTTCCGAGGTCAAGGTTGAAGGCTATGACTCCAAGGTTGATAAGACTGACCTCAAGCTACAAGGTTTGACCGCACAATCCGGTGCCTTCACGGTAACCAACACGCCTTCTTACGTGACCTTGCCCGCTTCGGATGTCAAGGTGACGAAGGTTGTGCAGGGACATGCTGCTAATTCGGACTTCAGCTTCAACCTGAAGTGCGTGGATAGCACGGATGCGAATGCTGGTAAGTGTGCTGACGTTACCGGCTTGGCCAACAATGGACTGACTACGACTGTGTCCAAGGGCGAATTGACTGCTAGCGGCGCGAGCGCGACGGCTGGCTTCGGCAATGGGGACCTGAAGTTCAGGGTTCCGACCGGTAACGCCACGCAGCTCGTCTACAAGTTCAATGTGACGGAGGACCGCACCAATGTCCCAGCTGGCTGGCGTTACGACGGCAGCACGAAGACGGTGACGGTGACCATTGCCAAGAACGATGACGGCCAGTGGGCGGCGACTGTGAACGACAACAACCCGACGTTCACGAACAAGTACGTGGCTATCTCCAGCCTGCCGCTGACCGGTGGCACGACTGCCCGTGACTGGATGGTGTTCGGCGGTGGCGTGGGCCTGTTGGCCCTGTTGGCTGGTGCGGGCTACACGGTCTGGCGTAAGCGTCAGCTGGTCTGATTTCAAGAAACTTGAGGTGGTTCTGGCTCCTCTCGCTGAGGGGAGCTGGCCGCCGAAGGCGGACTGAGGGGAGTCGATGAGGGCTTCCCTCCCCGAAAAAAACAATAAGGATTTGCGGATCGCGGAGGCCCTGCTATGGGTCTCGGCCTCCGCGATTGTAGAAAAGTAGTACATAATAAGGAAGAGAGGGTTTCTCATGAAGTTGAGGAAGCTTTTCGCGGGTGTCGCTGCTGCGGCCACCCTGCTTGGTGGCATGGCGTTCGGCGCCACCACCGCCAACGCGGCGGATACCGCGTCCATCACCCTGAGCGGCAAGACCGTGAAGGGTACCGTGTACACGGCGTACAAGATCGGTTCCTATGACACTGCCAGTGCGAAGGTCGAGAACGACAAGCTCGCGTCCGTCGGCGTGACGACGGACCAGGCTTGGAAGACGGATGCCGAGAACGTGCTGGGCACCACAGTGACTAATACTCCGGAGTACAAGGGCTACGGTGATCCGCTGGCCTATGTGGCGGGCACCACCGGTTACTACACCAACACCCCGGGAATTCTGCCGAACGCCTCCGCGACCATGGAATCGTTCGTCCAGGGCCTGACCGGCAAGCTGGATGGCAAGACGGCCGTGGACCCGTCCCAGACGGTTGCCAATGATAACGACGACGTCGTCTTCTCCGGCCTTGACGAGGGCCTGTACCTGATTGTTTCCAAGACGGATACTGAACCCGTCACGGACGCCGGCTCCCCGCTGGCTATCGTCGGCACCCGGGTGACCGTCGACGGCACCGCGTACACGAAGTTGGGTGCGAACGATCAGACGCTGGGCGAGGCCGTGGTCAAGCCGTCCACCCCACAGAAGCCGAGCAAGTCCGCGAGTGACCCGAACCCGTACGTGGGCGCCACCATCACTTACACGCTTGAGGGCACCGTGCCGGCCAAGGCCAATTCCTTCAAGTTCGTCGATACCCCGAGCGCTGGTCTGACTGTCAAGCTGGATACCCTCAAGGTGAACGTTCAGGGCGAAACCGACCCGCTCGCCAACACCGAGTACACGGTCGACCCCGCCTCCGGCGACTTTAACACCTCTGCGGCTAAGCCGTCCTTCACCATCGCGCTGAATGACGCTACCAAGTACCAGGGCAAGCACATCGTCGTCAGGTACGACGCGCTGGTCAACGAGAAAGCCGACGTCGACGGCACCGACAACGATGTCAGGTTCGACAACTCCAACCAGACCGCTACCACCACCATCACCCCGAAGCTGAACACCGTGACCTTCACCAAAAAGGGTGTGGATGCCGACGCGAGTGCTCTGAAGGGCGTCGTGTTCCAGATCGTGGCTGATGCGAACAACGCAACCCCGCTGCCGAACGGTACCGTAACCGAGGCCACCTCAGGCGACAATGGTGTGGTCACGTTCTCCGGTCTGCCGAACGGCACGTACACCATCACCGAGAAGACCCCGGCCGATGGCTACCTGACCACCGCCCTGCCTTCGTTCACAGTTACCGTCGAGAACGGCAAGGTCACCAACGTCACCCCGACGGGTGTCGGTGCCGGCCTCGTGACCTTCGAGAACGGCTACGCCAACATCGTGGTGAAGAACGTCAAGAAGATCATCCAGTTGCCGCTCACCGGTGCCGCCGGTACCGCGCTGTTCACCGTGGTCGCCGTGCTCCTCGCCGGTGTTGCCGCGACCGTGTTCGCCAAGTCCCGTTCCACCAAGCGCGCACCCAACGCCTGATTGATGTGAACATACCTATGCGCTGATTCCAGCGCATAGTGCTCCTGAGGGGCAAGCCAGAGTTATCTCCGGCTTGCCCCTCATTACGTTTGTTATCCCCTTTGTTTGGCGCGTGATGTTCTTTTATTGACCCCTTCAATGCAGGTGCGGAAATTAAAGGGGTTATGTATTTACTCCATAAAGGGGGATAAGGCGATGGGGGTCACGAGTGTTAGCATCGCCTTATAGAAGCCCTGATGGTATGTACTGCAGTGGTATGTAGTCATGGCGGATCCCATGTGGCCAACGGCGTGCCACGTGCGGAACCCCGTCGACGGTCGACGAGGTAACACCTACTAAGGGGAAGATAATGGCTGCTGGAGGAGGGATGTTCAGTCCCGAGGAAGTCGAATACTTACGTACTCTGCCCGCAGTGGTGAGAGTCACCGAGAAACGCATCACCTATTCAGATGCGTTCAAAAACGCCTGTGTACGACGTTACTTGGCGGGTGAATCGCCGGTCAAACTATTCCGCGAGGCGGGCCTGGATCCGGCGGTAATCGGCTACAAACGCATCGAACGCTGCTTCGCAAGGTGGCGCGAACATGCCCTCAACGGAGATAATCCGTCCACTATGTGGAACTCCGAAAATAATCGGGGGGGGGGTATTATTTTCGCCTTCAAATTCGGGGGTGGCGGATTCGCCTACTGACAAGGCTTCCGAGACGGCCGGTCGCCCTGACGGTGTGAAGACCGAACCCCGCGCCATCGTGTTCCACCCCCGAAAAAATGAACAGGTGGACATGCGCGACCTGATGATCTACCAACAAGTACGGCGCATCAGCGAACTTCAGCTGGAGCTGAAGCAGCGTGAAGGCCAGCAAGGGCGAGCTGATCGGTCCAGCCGAGCTACTCAGGCCAACCAATCCAACCAGTCCGATCAGACCGACCTAACTGATCAGAACGGGCCTTCTGACCAGTCCGAACCATCTGACCGGCCTGTACTTGTTGACTAAGTGTGCGGCCCGTCATTCGTTATGGAACATGCCGGCCATGTATACAGGCAGGTAGGTTACATTCCCTTCGACTGAGACGTTGCATGGGCCAAGCACATAGCCTGTATTGAGATGGTATTCAGGGTGGGCGAGCACGTTGTCCATTGCGCGATGGCGTTTGTAGGATTTGCCGGACTTCACCTCAATCGGCAGCACGTGATCGTTGCGGTCTTGGATGAGGAAATCGAGCTCGCCAAGCTTCTTACTGTTGTAGTAGTACAGGTCAAATCCGTGAGCGCGTAGCTCTTGGGCCACCGCATTTTCATAGATTGAACCGTAGTTGATATCAGGGTTGCCGTCGAGTACGTCGAGCGCGGTTTTCTTGAGAAACGAGCCGGTAAGCAGACCCACGTCGTTGTAAAAGAGTTTGAAGAGGTTATGTTCCTTGCTCATCTCCAACGGTGTGCACGGTTCGTTCACGTTGTACGCGGCGACGGCTACATCCGCATTGACCAGCCAATCGAAATCGGAAGCAACCGATTGGAATCTCATGTTCTTTTCGATTTTGGCGAAGGTAAAGCGCTTGTTTGGGTTATTTAACTCGCTGGGCACCAAATCGTAGATAGCGCGGATATGCAGCCGGTCTTCTTTGCGCGCGTATTGGCTGATATCGCGGCGATATTCACGCTTTATGTTCTCTTGCATAGTGCGCACGTCCGCAACGCTGCCGTTTGCCACGAACGAGTCGACCGCGGCAGGCATGCCGCCGATAACCAGATATTTGGCGTACAGCTCCATGAGTTGTTGATGGATGAACTCATCCACTTCCTGGTGCTTGGCAAAGCATTCGGCAAGCATATTGAATACGTCGTTGCCGATATGCTGCGACCAGCAGAACTCTTGGAAATCCAGTGGATACATATCCAGCTCAGTCAGGTACCCGACCGGTACCGAGCGTATATCTTCGAGCTCGACTCCAAGTAGCGAGTCGGAAAGCGCGTAGTCGAACCGACCATCATCTATTAGGAACTTAATTGCGGTGACCATTTCCTTGCAACGCTGGACCTCGTCAAAGAAAATCAGGGTTTTGCCGGGTACTAATGGCGTATTTACGGCCAGTTCCAGCCTCATCAGTAGGTTTTTGGCATCGCGTGGTCGATCGAATAATGCAACGAGGTCGGGGTTCTCGATGAAATTGAGCTCGGCGATATGGTCGTAATGCTGTTGGGCAAAGTGCCTGATGATATAGGTTTTGCCAATCTGACGGGCTCCGGTGACCAGCAGTGCAGTGCGTTTCGGCGCGGATCTCCAAGCTTCCAGCTGTGTCTCGATTTTTCTTCGCAGCATGAGAATCTCCAGTCATTTGTAGGCCTTGCATCTATGCTGGGCACGTTTTCCAACTGTTTATAGCGCATATTTTACACTTTTCCAACCATAAGAATGCGGTTTTGGCTACGTTTTCCAACCTCAAAATGGGGAGTTTTATACACTTTTCCAACTTATGTATGTGGAGACTCTCTATTTCACGTGAGACGAAAGTGGCTCCCCTCTTTGAGGGGAGCCACGGAATACGACTTTTACTTATGCCAGGTGAGAGCGCATGAACCACTGGAACTTTTCGAGTTCCTGCACGTGATCCTGGATGATGTTGGAGCTGATCACATCCAGCTCGTCCAGCTCGGCGATGGCCTTGCGGTCGTCGGCGATGAAGGCGTCGTAGTACTCGATCAGCGCCTTGAGGTACTCCTCGGTGCCCACGCGGCCCTCGGCGTCGAACGACTTCCACGTGCGGTTGCGCACGATGGCGTCAGCACGGCCATCCGGGGTGCCGCCTAGAGTGGCGATGCGCTCGGCGGTCTCGTCGGCTTGGGCCAGCACGGCCTCGACCTCGGGGTCAAGCATCTCGTGAACGGCGATGAAGTTCGGGCCGGTCACGTTCCAGTGTGCGTGCTTCAGGACCAGAGCGGCCTCCTGCTCCTGGCTCAGTCGGTTCTGCAGGATGGCGATGGCCTTCTCGCTGGTCGCCTCATCAAGGCCCGGCACAACAAATGCAAGTGTCATAATGTTCCTTCTTTCAGTAGGTGGAATGTTGCCCTTTCATTCTACGTTTTTCGGTTTTGCCCCGGGCCGAACGAATGGGTGGTGAATATCACGCGACTATTTGGCATCGTCGCTTTGTGATTCGGCTGGCAGCGGCGCATGGTCCGGGGCGCCGGCTTTGCGGACTTCGATGGTTTCGATGCGGCGGCCATCCACCTTGGTGATGACCATGTTGTAGCCGTCGTCGGAATGCAGCACGTCACCCACCGCACCCATCTTGCCGGTCTTGGACAAGAAGTAGCCGGCGACCGTCTCATACGGGCCGTCCTCCAGCTCGATGCCGGTCAGATCGGCGAAGTCCTCAATGGTCATGCTGGCCTCGATCGTGGCCACGCCATTGACGAACGCTGTACGGGTGGTGCGTTCGCCGCCCTTCTCGCTGGGCAGATCGTACTCATCGCGAATATCGCCCACAAGCTCCTCGGTCATATCCTCAAGCGTCACGATGCCGTCCGTGCCGCCGTACTCGTCGATGACCACGGCCAGATGGATGCCGCGCTTACGCAGCAGTTCCAGGCTCGGCAGCAGCTTGGAGGTGCCGGGCAGGGAGATGCCTTCGCGCACCACATCGCGCACGATCTTGGCGTTCGGATCGCGCACGTCCAGCAGATCGCGCACATGCACGAAGCCGATCACGTCGTCGAAATCCTTGCCGGTCACCGGGTAACGGGAGTACGGCTGGTCGCGTACGAACGCGGCGGCCTCGGCCAGAGGCTGGTCGCCCTCGATGAAGACCACGTCGGCACGCGGGCGCATCACCTCGGCGACGATGGTTTCGGACGCGTCGAACACATCGTCCAGAATCGTGCGTTCGTCCTTGGAGAGGTTGGTGTTGGAGCTGACCAGCACGCGCAGCTCGTCGTCGGACACCTCGGACTCGGTCTGCTGCGGGTCGAAGCCGAGCAGGCGGACGATGCCGTTCGTGTTCTTGCCGATGAGCCAGATGATCGGGCGGCAGACGGCGGCGAAGGCGTCGATGGCGGGCACCACGGCGCGCGCGATCTGCTCGGTGCGCTGCATGGCGATGCGCTTGGGCACCATCTCGGAGATCACGATGGAGCAGTAGGAGATGATGAGGGTCAGGATGATGTTCACCAGGCCGCCGGCGATGCCGGGGTGCACGCCCCAGCTTTCGACCACCGGAATCAGGTAGGGGGCGATGGAGGAGGCACCGAACGAGGCGGACAGGAAGCCGGAGAGCGTCACGCCGATTTGCACGGTGGAGAGGAAGGTGTTCGGGTCACGTGCGATTTTGGCGACTTTGGCGCCGCGAGCGTCCTCCTGCTCCATTTGCTCGATCTGCGAGCCGCGCAGAGAGACCAATGCCAGCTCGGTGCCGGAGAACACGGAACCGATAACCAGAAATACGAAAATCAGGAGGATGTTCAAACCAAGCGACATGCCTTTAACTCTAGGGGAGTGGCACGTCAAATTGGGGTGTGCTGGCTGGGCAGTAAGAAACTCGGCAAAGGGAAGGGCATTCTCATCACCATCGATGAGACGCAAGCGGCCTCACACGATGATTTGGTGGCTATTGCTACAGCCGTGCAGCACGTCATTACGGATGCCGAATGAATGAAGTAAGCCGGTTGCAGGCGAGTTGCAATCCGGTTCTACGAACGCCGACGCATCTTGGCCACGGCATTGCTGACGCAAATACGCAGCACAATGGTGAAGACGACCACCATAATCCCCAGAATGCCAATGTTGAACCAGAACTGATCCGTGGTGTGCTCCCACAGATCATCCTTTTTGAACATCGGCACCTTGGTGGGGCCATACAGCAGATCGTTGAGCCCGATATCCGAGGCGGCGGCGGAGAATCCCCAACGCCCGGGGAAGATCATGCTGGCCAATTCGAGACTGTCGCGGCCAGTGACCGGAATCATGCCGCCGGAGAACACCAACTGGGCCATAACCAGCACTACCAGCAATGGCATCGTCTGTTCTCCCGACTTAACCAGCGCCGAGCCGACCTCGCCCAACAATGCGGAAGTCCACGCAGTCAGCCAAATCGCCAACACCAGTTCGGGTATGCCGGAATCAGTGACCACACCATGGTCCGGGCCGGGCTTGCCGAGGCTGACCGCAGCGGTCAGAATCGCCGCCTGCAACAAGGTCTGCAAACCCATCACGATGAGTTTCGAGGCGGTGTATGACGTGGGCGACAAACCCACTGCGCGCTCGCGGTCGTAAATCGCTCGCTCGGAGACGATGTCTCGCACGGACAAAGCCGATCCCATAAAACAGGCGCCCAGTATGACGAGCACAAGCAGCTGGTTCGGCTCGGTGGCGGCGTCTTTGAAATCGGGCTCACCCAAGCCATGAGAGCCGGGTACAACCAGCGACAGCAGGCCTAGGAGCAATGGCAGCAACAGCAGGAAAATCAGCAATCCGTGGTCGGCGATAATCAAATGCAGCTGACGAATCACCAGAGTGATGGTCTGTTTGATGCGGAATGGCTTTGCCGGTTTCTCATGCTCGGTGTGCCTCGTGATGGTGGACTCGGCCTGCATGGTGCACTGGCGTGAATCAGTAATCGAATACACCTGTTCCGGAGATTCGGCGACATCGTTGAAGATATCGGCTCATTCCTTGCCGTTGAACGCCTGACTCATCTCCTGCACGGTGCCGAAGAATGCCGGATGGCCGCCGGGAGCGAGCATGAGCGCGTTATCGCACAACTTGTTGATGTACGACAGTGAATGGGTGACCACGATAACCACGCGGCCGGCATCCGCCAGTTGGCGCAACATGGTCATCACCGTAAGATCCAGCGCCGGGTCGAGGCCCGAGGTCGGTTCGTCGAGAATCAGCAATTCGGGTTCGGTGAGTAGCTCGATAGCGGTGGACACGCGCTTGCGTTGGCCGCCGGACAGTCTGTCAATGCGATTCTTACGGCGAGACGTGAGTTCCAGCTCATTGAGCACGTTGTCGATGATTTCGGCGCGCTCGGCCTTGGTTGAGCCGGGCAGGCGCAGCTTGGCGGCGTATTCGAGCGCCGCGTCCACAGAGAGCTTGCGGTGCACCACGTTGTCCTGCGGCACGAATCCGATACGGCTGCGCAACAGTTCGATGTTCTGATGCACGTCGTATCCATCAAACAGCACGCGCCCGTCCGTGGGGCTGTTGAGCCCGGCGACGATGGAGGTGAATGTTGATTTGCCGGCACCGGAGGGGCCGATCACGGTGGTGAGCGTGCCCTTGGCGAATACGGCGTTGATGCCGTCAAGCAGCCGGGTGCCTTTGCCCACAGTCAGTCCGATGTTTTCGGCGATAACCGCATCGTTGCTGACAAACGGCGTGCGGTCGCACAGTACGCCTTCATGCACGATCAGATCGGTGTTGCCGACGGTGACGACGTCATCTTCCCGCAGCCAGATCTTCGCCACGCGGCGGCCATTGACATAAGTGCCGTTGGCGGAGTTCAGGTCGGTGAGCAGGATGCCGCTGCTGGTGGTTTCCAGCGAGCAGTGTTTGCGGGAAACCAGATAATCGTTGATGCGAATCAGGCAGGCGGCATCGCGGCCGATGGTGCCGGTGGTGTCATGCTCGGGGTTAAAGGACCCGTGCACGCGGTTGGTGGTGAGTTGGGACTCGAGCCTTATCGCCTGCGTGCTGCCTGCCAGAACAGTGCCGACGGCATTCGATGGGGAGGGAGATGCGGAGGGAGACGGAGATGGTGATGCGGGTGATACCGGCACTGGCGATACTGCCGTTGGTGCCGCTGCTGTTGGGCGGGGTTGCTGTTGCAGGCGCGCGAGGGCCGGGGATACGCGGTGCGGGGCCAGCGGGGCTGGCGTTGGTTGCGGTTGTGTCGGTTGTGCCGGTTGCGGTGCGAGTTGCGTGGGTTGCACTACTGGGCGTGCCTGTTGCGGCGCGAGTTGCGTGGGTTGTGCCGGTTGTGCCGATGGCGCCGGCGGTAGTGCAGGCTGGGCCACGTTTGCTGCAGGGTGCCTCGGGGGGGGGGCTGTGCCGGCGTGGCCGGCCCGTTGGTCCCGACGATGCAGACGATGGTGGCCCCTTGTGCCAGTGTCACCTTGGTGCTGTTCAGCAGCAGTACGGAAGTGGTGTGAATGCCGTTGATGGACAGTCCGTTTGCACTACCCATGTCTTCCAAGAGCCAACCATCGTCGGTAAAGGTGACGCGAGCATGATGGTGAGATACGTACGGGTTGTGAATCACCAGATCGCAATCCGGCGCACGCCCGATGGTCGTGGCACGCGCAGGATTGGGGGTATAGGTGGCGGATCCGTAGTGAATAGTGAGGGCAGGCGGCATTGGTTCAGACTTCCGTGTTCCTCGATCTCTCTGCACACAGATGTACCACGACCGCATTACCCCCCCGGTGAACGGGGTCTGACTGATGGTCAGAAACTCAGCACCTCGACCTTGCCGGTGTCGAGCTGGTAACGGGCGCCAACGATCATCAACTGGTCGGCGGCCAACGCCTGCTGAATGATGGGGGACTGCTCCACCAGCGTCTCGATGGTGCGGGCCACGTGTACGCGCTCGATGTCTTCATGCGCGTCGAGCTCGGCTTCGCGCGCCTGCCAAACGGACATGCCGGCCTGGCGCAGAATAATCGATTCGGCGGCGGCGATGTGCTTGTCGAGGTCGTCCATCGCGTTCGCGGCTTCCAGTGAGCCGTCGGCTTCGGAAGTGATGGTGTGCATCAGGTCATCCAGCTCCTGCTCGGCGGCCTCGATTGCGCCGCAGTGCTCGTGACCGAGCACACAGATCAGGCTGACATGCAGTTCCTTGACCGCGTACTCCAGCGAGGCGATAACCGCACTATCGATGAGTTGCCCAGCGGTGCGCACGGTGAACAGGTCGCCCAAGCCCTGATCAAAAATGATTTCCGGAGGTACGCGCGAGTCCGAGCAGGAAAGCACCGCGGCATCCGGTTTCTGACCATCAAGCAGCGTCTGGCGGATCTCCTTGTCCTGCCATGGGTGGTCGGGCTTGTCCTCGGCAAAGCGCCGGTTGCCTTGCAGCATGCGGCTCCACGTTGCGTTCGCGGTTGATTCCTGTTCAAAGTCTGACTGAGCCATGAAACCTCCATCATCAGCGGGCTGCTGGTACCCATAGTAGCGATTGGAAGTGCGGATTCGCGACTGCATGCATAATCTGGCTTTGCCCAAAGCATAATGAGAACGCTCACAGTCGCGATTTCGATTCGGCACGACCTGCGATGCCGGTCGGCGCAAGGGTTGCGGGTGGTGTGATAAGGCTCATACGTTACACCCGCGCGAGCCGTGGCTCACCACATTACGATAGGTGGCGGTAAACGCTTGAAGATTAACAATTCCCGAAAGGACCGATGATGACTCTTCTGCAGCATGAACTGACTGATTTCAAGGTGAACGCATTCCAGAACAACGAGTTCCATGAGGTGACCAAGGACGATGTGCTCGGCCACTGGTCCCTGTTCTTCTTCTACCCGGCCGACTTCACCTTCGTGTGCCCCACCGAACTTGAAGACCTGGCCAAGAACTACGCCAAGTTCAAGGAAATCGGCTGCGAGATCTACTCCGTCTCCTGCGACACCCACTTCGTGCACAAGGCCTGGCACGACGCCAACGAGAAGATCGCCAAGATCGAGTACCCGATGCTTGCCGACCCGACCGCCCTGCTGGCCAAGGATCTCGACACCTACAACGAGGCCGATGGCGTGGCCGAGCGCGGCGACTTCATCGTGAGCCCCGAGGGCAAGGTCGTGGCCTACGAGGTCATCTCCTCCAACGTGGGACGCAACGCCGAAGAGCTGCTGCGCCGCGTGCAGGCCTCCCAGTTCGTCTACGAGCACGGCGATCAGGTCTGCCCCGCCAACTGGACCCCGGGCGAAGAAACCATCGAGCCCAGCCTCGACCTCGTCGGCCAGCTGTGATCGACACTGAACATAGTTTTAGCTCCCTCTGATGGGCTGAGCCGTGAAGAAAACGCCTCCAGCATTTTCTTCACGGCTCAGCCCATCAGAGGGAGCTGCGCTATATCGCAAAAGGAGTTGTTATGTCTCAAAACGATTTGTATGACGTCGTCGTCATTGGTGGCGGGCCGGCTGGCTTGACGGCCGGCCTGTACCTGGCCCGCGCTCGCTACCGTGTGCTGATTCTCGAAAAGGACGATTTCGGCGGCCAGATCACCATCACCAACGAAGTCGTCAACTATCCAGGCGTCGGCCGCACCACGGGCCGCGCACTCACCCAGACCATGCGCCAGCAGGTGCAGGATTTCGGCGCCGAATTCCTCTCCGCCGAAGCCACCGGTCTCGACGTGGATGGTGACATCAAAACCGTGCACACCTCACACGGCGACCTCAAGACCTTCGGCATCCTCATCGCCACCGGCGCCAGCCCGCGCAAGCTGGGCTTCGAGGGCGAGGCCGAATACGCCGGCCGCGGCGTGGCCTACTGTGCCACCTGCGACGGCGAGTTCTTCACCGGCAAGGAAGTGCTGGTGGTCGGCGGCGGATTCGCCGCGGCCGAGGAATCCGTGTTCCTGACCAAATACGCCTCCAAAGTCACCGTGCTCGTGCGCGAACCGGACTTTACCTGCGACGCCGCAGTGGCCGCCGAAGCCAAGAACAACCCGAAGATCGACGTGCGTTATCAGGTCGAGCTGAAGGGCGTCACCGCCGGCCAAGGCGGCCTGCGAGAAGCCTCGATCCTGAACCTTGCCACCGGCCAGACCGAAACGTGGAAGCCCGCCGACGCCGGCACCTTCGGCGTCTTCGTGTTCGCCGGCTGTGTGCCCGCCACCGATTTGGTGCGCGGCGTAGTGGAGCTCGATGATCACGGTTACGTGGTCACGCACGACTACCTCGAAACCTCGGTGCCGGGCGTGTACGCGGCCGGCGATCTGCGCGTCAAGAACCTGCGACAGGTGGTCACCGCCACCGCCGACGGTGCGATTGCCGCCGTGGAACTGGAACGTTATGCCAAGCAGATGAGCGAGAAAACCGGCTTGGTGCCGCCGCGCCCCACTGCTTCCGCTTATGAGGAGTCCGAGGCCAAAGCCGCCTCCGCCGCCTCGGCCGCTGGCACGACGCCCGCCCCGGCTCCCGCCAAGCGCAGTGCTGATGCCGCAGCCGCATCCAGCGCCGCCAAGAAGTCCGGCGAACTGTTCCCCGCCGCCATCAAGCAGCAGCTTGGCGTGGTCTTCGGCCGCATGACCCGCCCGGTCACGCTCGCTCTCGAGCTGGACGGCACCCCGCTTTCGGCGGAATTGCAGGGCTTCATCGGCGAGATGGTTGCGCTGTCCGGCGGCAAGCTGAATTCGGTTGCCGTCGATGCCGCGGGGCTGATTACTGCGGTGGATGGTGCTTCTGTGCCTACTTCTTCGGTGGTCGGCGAACCGCTGTCCGTCACCTTGCCGGACGGCACCGAACTGCCTACTTATGGTTCGCTGGACGATTCCGGCCGTGCCACGTTCGGCGTCGCCGGCGTCCTGCCGCTCGCTCGTCCGGCCGTGCGCATCTGCGTGCCGGCTGGAGGCGATGGTTCGCTGGTCTTCACCGGCCTGGCCTTCCATGGCGTGCCTTCCGGCCATGAGTTCAACTCGTTCGTGCTTGGCCTGTACAACGCGGCCGGTCCCGGCCAGCCGCTGGGCGACGATTTGATCGAACGCGCGAAGTCCATCACGGACCCGCTGAACATCATGATCCTCGTCTCGCTCACCTGCACGATGTGCCCGGAAACCGTGCTTGCTTCCCAGCGCATTGCCTCCCTGAGCCCGGCCGTGCGCGCCGAAGCTTACGACGTCTCGCACTTCCCCGAACTCAAGGACCAGTACGGCGCGATGAGCGTGCCCTGCATCGTCATCACCCACGCCGACGGCACCCAGCAAGTCGAATTCGGCAAAAAGAGCATTCCCCAAATGCTCGAACTGGTCGGCGCGTAAGCGCGCGACCCCAGCCGTACCCAACAGCAACAACAACGATTCCGCCAAAATCGTGACGTGCATCGATTGATGCGATTGATGCGCCTGACTCCGGAAGAATCGTTGTTTCACCCCTGGCAATGCTATGGCCTAAGCGTTCTGATGGGGGCCACCATGACACCGTCTCGGCGGGTGAAACTGTATTCACCTGTGCCCGTCACCACCATAAGGAAACTGGGTTTTGGCATGGTGGTGGTGTCGATTTTGTCGGCGAGCTTTATCAGGTTGGCCGCACCTTCTTCGATGAGTCGGTTCCCTCCCAGCTTGACTTCGATGAGCCCGTATCGGCCATCCCGCAGGTGAAGGACCGCATCACACTCAAGCCCAGTTCTGTCGCGGAAGTGGAACACATCGCCATCGAGGGCGTCTGCGTATACGCGGAAGTCTCGTACGCACATACTTTCAAACAACAGTCCAAAAGTCTCGAAGTCTTTGATGAGGCCGGCTGGCCCGATTCCTAATGCTGCCGCTGCGATGGAGGGATCGACAAAATGTCTGGTATCTGAAGTGCGTATTGCACTCTTGGAGCGCAAATTTGGATTCCACGCAGGCATATCCTCAAGAACGAATATTTTTTCCAGTGCGGATATGTAGGATTGCACGGTTTTGTCGCTGGGACTTTCGGCACTGCCTCGCACGTCCGCGGCAATTTGTGATGATTGCGACTGTGAGGATTCCATACGAGCATACGAACGCAATAAACGACGTGCCAGGTGAGGATCTCGTTGCACATCGTCCACTCGGGAGATATCTGACTCGACAATGGCATCCAAGTAATCTCGAGACTGTTGTAGCGCGATGCGCTCTGTTCGATCGATTGCCTTCGGCCATCCGCCGCGGCACAGCAGGAAAGCAATGTGTTCAATGTTGGAGTCCACCCGGGAGAGCGGCATGGATTCACCTTCGAACAGCGAAGCGAACGATACCGCACCTGTAGAATCTCCGGACTCATACAAGCTCATAGGCCTCATGCGTAGGCGAGCGATCCTGCCGGTTCCTGTGTGGGTAATGTCTGTAAAGCTGGGCGGTACACTTGAGCCGGTAAGGAGAAACTGATTGAATTCGTCGCGTTGATCGACTTCGAGGCGGACAGCATCCCACAGTTTGGGTGCAATTTGCCACTCATCGATGAGTCGCGGTGTTGCTCCTTGCAGAAGCAGCGAAGGCTGCATATCCGCAAGCATGATGTTTTGCTCGCGGATATCAGGTTGTGCCATGTACAGCACGCTTTGTGCTAATTGCAGACATGTCGTTGTTTTCCCGCACCATTTCGGCCCCTCGACCAATACCGCACCTTTGGCTTCAAGACGGTGCCACAGCACTGTATCGTAAATTCGATTTCTATATTGCTTCATTGCGGCAAACTCCTGAAAAATCAACGATTATCTGTTCTTGCTTCCTATTATGACATAGTTTCGTTTCCAACCTTGACATGTTTTCGTTTCCGACTTTGACATGATTTTGATTCTTAGGATGACAGAAATTTTACGTGCCCGCCAACATCGGTGCAGGCCTGAAGCGTGAATATCGCCTTGAGTTCTTATGGACTTAGGTCGGTGAGGCATAGGGAAACCCGGAGGTGAAAAAAAAAGGGGGAAGCCTTCGGGCTCGTTTGCCGTATGCAACACGCAATGTGTTAACCGGTTGACATATGGGATACCACGGTGTTATAGTGAATTCAACGCAGCGGTGTGAAAACAAATAAAGACTGAAATGAAGCCATTTCTGGATTTATTAAAAACAATCGACAACGTAGTGAAAGTGTTGAAATGCATGTACTATGTTACTCGGTTAACAGGTTTTCGGAACGGTGTGTGCGGCTGTGGTCGCGAGGGAAAAGGAAAACTGGAAACTGGAGCAAAGGAGCACCATGACTCAGCATATTATGAAGAGTCGGGCGATGTCCGTCATCGGTGCAGGCGTCGCGGCATTGACCATTGTCGGCACGCTTGCCGGTTGCGGTGGGTCCGGCACGGAGGTCACTAAGGACGATAGTGGCGCCACTGTCATCAAATTCGGCATCAATGTGGCTAACCCCGCCAAGCAGGAGCCGGCGACCAGTGACATCGTTGAAGCATTCAACAAAGTCAATGAGGGCAAGTATAAGGTTGAGTTCGTTGCCGCTGACACCGAATCGCATGCCAAGAACATGAAGCTCGCCGCCTCTGACGGCACCTTGCCGCAGGTCTTCTGGGTCGAGGGGTCACAGGTCACCGAATTCAATGAAGCCGGTGTGCTCATGGATCTTACGGATTTTCTTGATCAGAACAGCGATGTCAAAGATGCGCTGAATGGTTCCGAGGCCGCGTTCCGGGACGGCAACGGGGTTCAGTATGGATTGCCATACCAGAGCAATGTGCAGGGCATCTTCTACAACAAGGATGTTTTCGATAAGGCCGGCGTCGATTATCCGACCGACGACACCACATACGACGAGTTCCTTGACATGGTTGCCAAGCTCAAGGACAGCGGGGTCACGCCGCTGTCGATTGGTTCCAAGAACAGCTCGTATGCCATGTGGGAATTCAACATTTGGCTATCTCGTTATGGCTGGGGGGATGACATCGCGTCCATCCTCGACGGTAAGGGGACGTTCTCCGATGCGGAGCTGGCCAAGGCCTTCGACAGGATCAAGGGGTTGGCCGATGCCGGTGCGTTCCCGGAGAATATGTCCACTATCGAGTACTTCGATGCCAAGCAGCAGTTCGATGAGGGCAAAGCCGCGATGTTCGGTACCGGCCAATGGGATTGCGCTGAATTCGATAAGAACATTGGCGATCGTATCGGATTCTGGTGGGGGCCGAAGTTCACGGATTCCTCGGCCGATCAGGAAATCGATATGAAGGTGCCTTCCGCGCCTATCGCAGTTCCGGCTACCGTTGCCGACAACGATGCCGTCAAGGAGGCGACCTATGCCTTCCTCAAGTTCTACTACAGCAAGGATGCCGCTGAACTGTCTTATGAGAGCTCCATGTTCCCGGCCACCAGTTATGACGGTCTTGCTCCGTCTTCGGACAAGTACGCGATGAATGCCATGGTCGAGGCCTTGGGCAATGGGTGGAAGTCGCCTACCGCCGCTCCTGATCTGACGGTGCCCTCCGCGGTGCAGGCATCGTTGTATGACGGGCTCTTCGGCGTTATGCAGGGAACCCATACTCCGGCCGATGCCGTCGCCAAGATGGATGAGGCGCTGGCCAACTCGAAGTAATGCATATCTCCTCCTCGATGGGTGTGGCCGGTCTCACAGCCGGCCGGCCGCACCGTTGCCCTGATCATCACATTGTTTTTTCGCAGAAAGTGTGCCGTAATGCATTGGCTTAGCAAAACGCGCTATAAGGTAGGGTTTCTGATTCCCACGCTTGCGGTGTATGTAGTGTTCATCATTTTGCCTATCGGCATTGCAGTGGCCTACAGTTTCACCAAATACTCAGGTATCGGCAAGGCCCGTTTCAATGGAATCGACAACTACGTGCGGCTGGTCAAAGATGATATCTTCTGGAAATCTTTGGCCAATACTGCCATCATTTTCGTGGTGGCGTCGGTGCTGCTCCTGGTGCTTTCGTTTCTGTTGGCGCTGCTGCTCAACAACAAACTGGCATTTGCCGATACGTCCAAGGCGCTGGTGTTCTCGCCGGCCATTATCGCTCCGATTATCGTAGGCATTATCTGGGTGTACATTCTCGACCCGAAGATCGGCGTGGTCAATGGCGTCCTGCGGGCCATCGGCGCGGGAGACCTGGCCCAGCAGTGGATCGGCGGGACGACGCTGTCTCCGTATTCGATCGCGTTCATCTATTTCTGGCAGCAGCTTGGCTACCTGACCACCATCTTCATAGCGGGACTCAAAATGATTCCGGAAGAAGTGATGGAAGCCGTGCGCGTGGATGGCGCCAATGCCTGGCAGCGCACGATTCATGTGACCATACCGATGATGCGCTCGACCATTTCCACCGTGGTCGTGCTGATCATCACCGGAATCTTCAAGATCTTCGAGATCGTGCAGCAAACTACCGGCGGTGGACCCAACCATATGTCAGAGACGTTGGTCACCTACAGCTACTCGATGGCCTTCCAGTCCGGCGAGTACGGCTATGGCATGTCCATCGCCACCGTGACCTTCCTCGTGTCGCTGGCAATCACCGGAATCTACCTCCTGTGCTCCAAGGAAAGGGGCTGATCGGCCATGATGTCGAAACGTGCAAAAACATGGTTCACCATTCTTATGGTGGTGATCACCGTCCTGATGGTGTTCCCGCTCCTGTGGATGCTCATGATGTCGTTCAAGTCGAACGCCGAAATCATGTCCGACCCGTTGAGCTGGCCCAAGGCGTTGAATTGGGACAATTACCGCAATGCCTTGAAAACGCTGAACTATCCGAGGCTGTATCTCAATACGTTCGTGGTGTGCGTGGTCTCCCTGGTCATCGAGCTGACCATCACTTTCTTCAGCTCCTTCGCTCTGGCCCGCATGACGTACAAGCGCCCCGGCCTGACTAAGGCGGTGTACGCCTTTCTCATTGCCGGCCTGAGCGTGACTCCGTTCATCCTCCTGTTCCCGGTCTACAAGATCAACATGTTCTTCGGGCTCAAGGAGCAATGGGCGTTGATCATGCCGTATGTCGCCTCATCGATTTCCTTCAACACGCTGCTGTTCGTCGGTTATCTCAAAGCGCTTCCCGCGGAGATCGACGAGGCCGCCGTCATCGACGGCTGTTCGATATGGGATCTGATGTTCCGGGTGATCCTGCCCATGACCAAGCCGGTGATCGCTACCGTGGTGATTTTCAACGTGCTCTACATCTGGAACGAATACCCGTACGCTTCCGTGATGCTGCGCAATCAGGCCGACTATACGCTGTCCATGGGAGCCAGCTTCTTCAAGGGCACTTACACCGTGGATTACGGCGGCATAGTCGCTTCATCGGTGATGATCATCATCCCTGAACTCATCTTCTACGGATTGTTCCAGAAGAAGATCGTCGGCGGCATGGTCGCCGGCGCGGTCAAGGGCTGACATTCGTCGCTGTCGATACCCCCCCAAAAAAAAACAACAAAATCAATGACAAAGGAGAACGCCATGAGTGCAATCTCGGGAATGTTCAAAGACCTGACGAGCGTCCACCATGCTCGCAATGGTCGACTTGCCAGCTGGGATCAGCGGGGTAAGAACCAAGACTACTGGGAAGTGCCCGCCGGTGAAACCATCACGCTTGGAGAAATCGAAGGTCCAGGCTGTATCACGCATATGTGGATGACTTCCAGCTGCCGCAGGGTTGCTGCACCCTCCATTCTCGATCCGGTCGCGCAGGCCTCTGCCGCTCCCGTAATGGAGATCCATCCCGCACTTGGCGTGATCTGGGATGACTATGATCCGTTCTATTACCGCAAGGCACTCATTCGAATCACCTGGGATGACGAGGATACGCCAAGCGTGCTATGCCCGTTCGGTGATTTCTTCTGCATCGGCAACAGCTATCCGGGCAACTTCTCATCGTTGCCGTTCAACGTATCGCTGAAGCCGGAAGAGACAGGCCGTTACGGGGCTCCCTGCTCGGTCTCGTGCTACTTCCCGATGCCCTTCAACAAGAAGGCGAAAATCGAGATCATCAACGAGAACGAGCTGCCATTCATTCTCTACTTCAACATTGATTATGAAATGTATGCCGAGCCGCTGCCCGAGGACACCGCTTACTTCCATGCGGCATGGCATCGTGAGAACCCGTGCGACGGCTGGGGTCCCGACCTGCAGGTCAACAGCCCGGAGGTCAACAACGTCACCAACTTCAAGGGCGAGCACAACTACACCGTGCTGGACGTTGAAGGCACCGGTCATTACGTGGGCTGCAATCTCACCGTCAAGCATTTCCAGGGCAGCTGGTGGGGTGAGGGCAACGACATGTTCTTCATCGACGGGGAGGAATATCCCTCGCTCAATGGCACCGGCACCGAGGATTACTTCAACCATGCATGGGGCATGCAGCGTAATGCCTATCCGTTCTTCGGCACCATCGTCCATGAGGGAGATACGGATGGCTTCCAGGTTTCGTATCGATTCCACATCACGGACCCGGTGCGTTTCGAGAAGCATCTCAAAGTCACGATCGAGCATGGGCACGCCAATCACCTGTCCGATGATTGGAGTTCCACGGCTTACTGGTATCAGACATTGCCCACGGCGACTCCGCTGACCATTGCCCCGGTCGAGGACCGGTTGCCGGTAGTGCCGCAGCTTCCGGAACGTGTGCTGCCTCAGCCTGAGCTGACCGATGAGCAGCGTTCCGCCCGCGAGGCATATGCGGCACGGTGGAAGGAATACAAGCCCGCGCGCGATGAACAGTTCCGCATCAAGGAAGACAAAGCCCGTCGCGAGTCCGAGCTGAACACGCAATTCGCCAAGAAGCTTCGCGAAGAATTCGACGCGAAGCAGTAAGGCGACATAACCCTAACCATTAAGGGACCAAGGAGAGTTCCCATGACAACAAAGTCCATGCAGCAGGCCATCGATACGGCCTCGACCTATATCGCCGAACACGCCCCCGAGGTAGCACAGGCCAGTATGCGCCAAACCTATCATCTTATGGGGCCGTGCGGCTGGATCAACGACCCCAATGGTCTGATCTATTACCGGGGCCAGTACCATTTCTTCTACCAGTTCAACCCGTATAGCGGGTTCTGGGGAAAGATGCATTGGGGCCATGCGGTCAGCGACGACCTGCTGCACTGGACCCAGTTGCCGATGGCGTTGGCGCCCAGCGAGCCATACGACGACCACCCCCAGGGCGGATGCTTCTCGGGCAGCGCCATCGAGAAGGACGGCAAGCTGTACGTGGCGTACACCGGCACCGCCAACCATGGCAATGGCTTTGTGCAGACACAGAACATAGCCATCAGCGAAGACGGTGTGCACTTTACCAAGTACGAGGGCAATCCCGTGATCGAGGCCCCCAGCGGTGTTCCCACGGATTACTTCCGCGACCCCAAGATGTGGGAGCATGAAGGGCTGTACTACATGGTGGTCGGCGCGCAGCGCGACGGCAAGGCGCAAGCTCTCTTGTACCGATCCGAGAATCTTCTTGATTGGGAGTTCCTTAACGTCATGCACGAGTCCCGTGGCGAGTGGGGATACATGTGGGAGTGCCCGGACTTCTTCCCGCTGAAAGACAAATGGGTGTTCCTATGCTCGCCCATGGGTGCCGGCGAGCGTACCACGGTGTATTTCGTTGGCGATATCGACTATGCCACGGGCCGCTTTGTCTACACGGTGACCGGTGAATCCGACTGGGGCTTCGATTTCTATGCGCCGCAGACGTTCGTGGATGCCCAGGGACGTCGGATTGCCGTTGGCTGGGCCAACGGCTGGGATTGGATGCCATTCTGGAAAGACTGGGGCCCGACATACCAGCAGGGATGGTGCGGATCGCTTTCGGTGCCGCGCGAGGTCGTATTGAACGATGACCTGACGCTGTCGTTCCGTCCTGTGGCGGAGCTTGATCGGCTGCGTGCGGACATGAGCGCCGAGGAAAACGTGACCGTGCGCGACGGGCAGAGGCATGTCGTCCAGGCCGGAGACGGCGTGCATTTCGATCTTTCCTTTGCGCTTGACCTTGAGGCCACGCGAGCGAAGCAGGTGGACCTGCTGCTCCGATGCGGTGAAGGCAAACGCACGGTATGCACATTTGACTTGGAGCATGCCGAGATGAGCGTCGACCGCAACGATTCCGATGGGTGGAGCAAGGGGAAGACCCATAGCCCGCTGATGGTCGCCGGAAGCCCCCGAATGGAAGTGGAAGTGATCGGCGACACCAGTTCGCTGGAGATCTTCATCAACGGAGGCCGTGTGGTGCATTCCCTGAACGTGTTCGCTCCTGCGACCTGCAATGAGATCGCGGTCGAGCCGCATGGCGGCGATGCCGCGCTTGCCGATATCCGGGGGTACGCGCTCAGACCCTAGGGGCTTGTCCATAGGCGGCGGGCGTTTCCCTATTAAACTGGTAGGGAAACGTTTGCCGCCAATTGCTATAACGGGAGAAAAACTCATGGCCACGATAACGGACGTTGCGCGGGTAGCGGGAGTATCCAAGAACACGGTGTCGCGCTATCTCAACGAACGTGGCTATATGTCGGAAAAAACCAAGAGCGCCATTCAGGATGCCATAGACCTGCTGCACTACCAACCCAATCAGATCGCGCGAAGCCTGACCACCAAGCGCACTAATTTTGTCGGATTGGTCATCCCCGATGTGGTGCAGCCGTTCTTCGCCACCATGGCTTCCCGCATTGAAGACGAACTGGATCGTCGCGGATACAAGATGATTCTGTGCGACACCATGCATTCCCCGGCAAAAGAGCGCAAATACCTGGATATGCTTACCGCCAACAAGGTCGATGGCATTATTGTGGGCAGCCATTCCGTGGACATCGATTACTCCGGCATTGGTTTGCCGATCATATCCCTGGATCGTTCCTTGGCCGATGACATTCCGGTGGTGCATGCAGACCATGTGCAGGGCGGACATATCGCGGCCGAGGCGTTTTTGAAGCATGGCTGTAAGAAAGTGGTGCAGTTTGTAGGCTACTCGAAGGTGCTGTCTCCTTCCGCGCAACGGCATAAGGTGTTTGCCGAACAGATGCGTGACCACGGCGTCGAATGCTTTACCTATGAGTTGCGACTCAACCAGTTTGAATTCTCGTCCTACCTGCAAACCGCCAAAATGTTCCTCGATCAGTACCCGGGCGTGGATGGTATTTTCGCAGCCGATCTGGTTGCACTTGCGGTCCAGCGTGAGGCGCTTTCGCGAGGGCGTCGCATTCCGGATGACCTATTTGTATTTGGTTATGATGGCTCGTTCGTCCATAAGATCGCATATCCGCCGCTTCCTACGGTGATACAGCCGTATGAGGAGATGGCTGCCACTATTGTGGATCTGCTTGAACGGAGGATCGCCGGACAAACGCCGGAATTCCATTCGTATGTGATTCCGGTGGTTTCTTCCGAGAGCGTGCCGGATGAAGCGGATGGCGATCCCGTTGGCAACTATGATCTGACGGTCGCGCCTCGCTAGTGAGCGTATAGTGCTGACTAGCGAGAAACGACGACCTGTGCGGCTCCTCGGATAAGAGCCGCAAGCATCAATCCAGCGGCAGCGTCGATTCGCGCTGGATCAGGCGGCAGGGCACGTAATCGACACCGTGATGCGGATGCCCGTCGATGGCATCCATCAGGTATCGGGCGGCGCAACGGCCGATGGTTTCGGTCTCGTTGTGGATACGGGTGGGGGGGATGCGTCCTTCGGATGTGGCAACGCAGTCGGTCGGTTAGCGAAGCGATACGATGTATCTTATCGATGAGGTTCGTGATATGCGGAGACGATAACGATGGTGACCTTAAAGGATGTCGGCGAACTGGCCGGAGTGACCGCCACCACCGCCTCCGCGGCCCTGCGAGGCAAGGATTACGTCAAGCCCGAAACCACGCAGCGCGTGCGTGACGCCGCTCGCAAACTCGGCTACAAGATCAACCTGTCTGGCCGGTCCCTGCGTTCTGGGCGGTCCGATACCATCACCTTCCTTACCTCGGGCATCGAGGGCGACTATTTCTCCCAGCTGGCCATGTGCGTGGCTGAGGAAGTGCACAAGCGCGGCTCGCACATGCTCATCGAACTGTCCCGGTATCTTACCGACGACAACGATCTGTCGTACACGTTTTCGGACGGCATCATCGCCATCAATGCGTCACGCGCGGTCGATATCCTGAAGCGGCACCCGGCCGTCATGCTGGAAAACTACGACACCAGCCTGCCCACCGACACCGTGAACGCGCCGAGCGACGCCGGCTCACGGGCGGCGGTCCAGCATCTTATTACGCGCGGCTGTGCGCGCATCGGCATCGTCGGCGACAATCGCGATCTCAACAATCCCAACATCATTCCCGGCTCACGTGATATTCGTATGCGGGCCGCCAAGGAGACGATTCTCGCGGCCGGACTGCCGTTTGACGAGCGCCGCGATTTCATCAAATCCTCGTGGTCGATTGACGGCGGTATCGAGGCCGGGCGCGGCTTGGCTAAGAAAGGCAAGTGCAAGTATGACGGACTGTACTGCCTGAACGACGGTATTGCGCTCGGTATTCTGCGTGGTCTGGCGGGCGATGGCGTGAGCGTGCCGGGCGATGGCGTGAGCGTGCCGGGCGATGTGCGCGTTATCGGCTTCGACGGCCTGAGCCAGGGCGCGTACAGCGTGCCGACTTTGACCACCGTGGCCACCGATTTCAAGGGCATGGCGGATACCGCGCTGACTTTGCTTATGCGGCGTATTGAGAACCCGGACGACGAGTTCTTCCCGCAGACCGTGAACGTGGGGTACAAGCTTATTGAGCGCGAGTCTACTGCGGCGTGAAATGGCGTGAAACAGGGAAGTCCCACTCTGGCGAGTGGGACTTTACCGATATGCGCGGGTAAAAGGAAACCCCCGCTGAGTCGCGGGGGTTGCTGTGCTGTGATGGTTTTTGTGCGCGCAAAGCTATTGCGCAAAAACCATCGTTACGTTTTGGCCTTGGGAAGCCCACCGGGCTTCCCAAGCGGTGTTGGGCCGCGCGTGCGGCCCAACACCGGCCAAAACGTCAGCCTGTGTTCTGCAGGCCAGCGGCGACACCTGAAACGGTGCAGAGGATCAGATAGATGAATCCTGCCTGCTGGCTTTGCGAGAGCTCTTCCTTGTCCACCTTCTTGCGCAGCGACTTGAGCGCCAGCACCTGAGTGACGGACAGCGCGTCCACGTACGGGGAGCGGATGCGGATGGCCTGGCCGAGCACGTGACGGTGCTGCAGCGGCCACTTGTCGCCCACGATGGCCAGAACCCACTTGCGGGTGAGCTCCATCTCGTTGAGCACCTTCTCATTGAGGTCCTCGCGGTCGCCGAGGGCGAGGTACATCTTGGCGATGCGCTCGTCCGTCTTGGCAATGGACATCTCGATGTTGTCGATGAAGGTGGAGAACAGCGGCCACTCCTCGTAGGCCTTGCGCATGGTCTCCAGATCGCCGAACTTCTCGCAGGCAGTGCCGAGACCGTACCAGGCGGCCAGGTTGATGCGGGCCTGAGCCCAGGAGAAGATCCACGGAATCGTGCGCAGGTCGTCGAGCGACTTGGCGCCGAGGCCACGCTTGGCCGGGCGGGAGCCGATCGGCAGCAGGCCGATTTCGGTCAGCGGCGTGACGATCGAGAACCACGGAGCGAAGCCGTCGGTGTTCAACAGGTTGAGGAAGCGGTTGTGCGCGGCCTCGTCGAGCTGAGCGGCCATATCGGCGTACTTCTCGGTCATCTCGGTGTTGCGCTTCTCCACGCTCGGCGCGGACTGCAGCAAGGTCGCCGCAGCCACGGACTCGACGTGGCGGATGGCCAGCACCGGGTTGCCGTAACGGGCGAAGATGACCTCACCCTGCTCGGTGAGCTTGAAGCGGCACTTGACGGAACCGACCGGCTGGGCGAGCACCGCACGGTTGGCGGGGCCGCCACCACGACCGACGGCGCCGCCGCGGCCATGGAACAGGGTCAGATCGATGTCGTGCGACTCAGCCCACTTGGCAATGCGCTCCTGAGCGGAGTGCAGGGCCAGCGTGGCGGAGGTCGGGCCGGCGTCCTTCGAGGAGTCGGAGTAGCCGAGCATGACCTCGAGCTTGTTGCCGGTGGCCTTCAGACGAGCCTGGACCTCGGGGATCTTGATCATTTCCTCGAGCACGTCCACCGAGTTTTGCAGATCCTCAAGCTGCTCGAACAGCGGGATCACGTCGATGGTGGGCACGTCCTCCGGGTGGGAGAAGGCCAGGCGGTTGAGCTCGTAGACATCCTTGATGTTCTGGGCGCTCTTGGTGAAGGAGATGATGTAGCGGCGGGCGGCCTTGAGGCCGTTGCGCTTCTGGATGGCACCGAGGGCGCGGAAGGTGTCGAGCACCTCGTGCGTCATCGGCTGCAGTTCGCCGCGCTCGCCGTGCAGGCCGTGCTCGCGGATATCCGCAAGGGCGCGGGCGTGCACCACGGAGTGCTGACGGAACTCCATCTCCACCATGTGGAAGCCGAAGGTCTCGGTCTGCCAGATCAGATCCTGCAGCGGGCCGTAGGCGGAACGCTTGGCGCCGGCGGCGGCCAGCGAACGCTGGACCACCTTGAGGTCGGCGAGGAAGTCGTCGCAGGAGTGGTACATGAGGTCGGCGTCACGCTCGATGGTGTAGTGCAGACGATCGGCCATTACCAGCATGACCGCGCGGTGCATCTCCTTGGTGGAGATCAGGGCGGCTTTGTCGGTCAGACGCTCGCTCATTTCCTTCTGGTGGCTCCAGAGGCTCTTGAGCTCGGCGCTTGGCGGCGTGGTCTCGGCTTCCATCGTGAGGTTGCGGCCTACGGTGCGGGTGGCTTCCTCAAGGGCGGCAATCACGTGATCGGAGAACTTGCGGGCCACGGCGCGGCTCACCTTGGCGGTGACGTTCGGGTTGCCGTCGCGGTCGGAGCCGATCCAGCTGCCCGGGTGGAAGAACGCGGGGCAAGCGGGCTCGACGAGACCGGCCTTGTCGCCCAGGACCCAGTCGTCGAAGCGACGGTAGACCTTGGGGATGGTGTTGAACAGCGTGTTGTCGAAGATGTCGAGAATCGTGTCCGCTTCCTCAACCGGGGTCGGCTTCTTCAGCGCGATTGGAGAAGTGCGGAACAGGGCGTCGATCTCGTTGTAGAGACGGCGCAGGCATTCCTTCTTATCCGAGCCGCCGAGGCGCTTGTACTCCTCAAGCAATTCGAAAATGCGGCGAATCTTGCCTTCCACGGCCTTACGACGGGCCTCAGTGGGGTGCGCCGTGAAGACGGGGTGGAATTCGAGCTGGTTGAGCAGTTCCTTGGCCTTGGCCGGGCCAGTCTCATTGATGAGCTGATGGTAAGCGACGGTGAGCTCGTTGATCGGGTCGACCGCCTGGTCAACGGACACGTTGTTCTCGCGCTCGTGGAGCACGGAAACGCGGTAGTTCTCCTCGGACAGGTTTGCCAGATGGAAATACGTGGCGAACGCGCGGGCCAGCAGCTGGGCGTCGTGCAACGTCATGTTGTCGATGACGTTCACGGCCTCCTTCAGGCCATCCTGGTCGGGGTTCGGATCCTTCAGCTCGGCGAAATGCTCGGCGCTGGCCTCCACCGCGTAATGACGCACGGTGTCGAACGTAGACAGCAGTTCGGGGTTGTATTCGCCCAGTACGTTACGCAGGATCTCAAGACACAGATCCATGTCGTACTTCAGGCTTTCGGGAAGATCATGCTCCTCCGGGCCCTTTCGGCCGGTCCCGGTAGTGACGATGGCGGCGTCAGCGGGAGTGATCTGTTCTTCAGGTGTTGCCATATAACCTCCTTTGCCGAATAACAGGTTGCTCGGTCTACCGGTCGCCTGCAGCTCCTCCGCAGTTGTTGAGGCCAGTCGTTGCGAGCCCACAGCCCATATTCAACGTGGTTGTTGTGTGGGCAATAGTGTATCTCCGCGAAATCGCTATTTACGTTACGAAGTCCATATAGTGCGCCAAGTTGTCCACCTATAGAGACCGAATATCGGACAGCATATGAGACACTGTCCGATTCGCGGAAGATTTGAACACCTTACGATTGCTGGCGGGGAAGGCGGGGAGTAGTAATGAAGGATGTGAGCGAACAGAAGAAAAAAAGTGCGCCCGAAGCGAAAGGCGCAACGGCTGTACGTAAATTCCACACCCACTCCATTCCGCTGGACATGGAAGATATTGCACGCGATTGGGAAAAACCGGTGGTGGACGCCGGTATCGCCGCCAAAGCCAGCGTGATTGTACGAGTCGGCATGCTGGACCTGGGAGCCGGCACCGGCTCCTTCCGCGTGCGTGAAATGATGCACCGCATCGCCTACCCGCTGGGCGTGCACGTACGTGCCGACGTGAACCTGACGGATATCGAGGCCACCTGCACGGATGGTCGTAACCGCATCACCGAAGTCGTGGATTTGCCGAGTACCGGCGTGAACACCGAACGTATCTGGCTGCTGGAACATTTCGCCGACTGGTTCTCCGTGAATCTCGGCAAGGGGTCGATGTATCACGTCGATTCGCAACTGTCCGATGGCGTGGTCAAGCATTTGGACGAACGTGACGCTTCGCAGTATTCGGCCGATCTGGCCAAGCGCCTGCGCGAACGTGCCAAGGCCGAGGCTGAGGCGGCCAACGGCAGCGTGGACGAGGCGCTGGATCTTGCGTCGAAAACCAAGGTACTCGTGACCTCCGTGGCCAAGTCCTTGGACGATGACAATGAAGAAGCCCACCGACTTTTGGCGGACAGCGCGGAAGTCACTCCGGTCGAAGACAAAGCGGCCGAAGAGAAGGCCTACGACGATGCCGAAGTGTTTACCGGTGACTCCAATGAGTCGGTTGAATCGGCGAACGCGGCGAATGCCGAGGCGGGCGCTGAGGGCGCGGCGGCGAACGCGGCGAACGGCGCAACCGCCGAAAGCCCTGCTGCAAGCAGTACGAAGCGCAAGAATCGCGTGCCCAAGGAATACGCCGAACACTTCAACGAGCGCTCCGACGAAGAGAAGGCCAAGGGCGGTATCACCGTGCGGCAGGCGCACGAGCGGCTCGATCTGATTGAGCGACGCAAGCCGCTGTACAAGCCGTGGTTCTCCGGTTTGGCCTCCGCCCTGGCCTGCGCGGCCTTTGTGTTCCTGCTCGGCGGCGGCCCATACGACATGATTGGTGCGTTCGTGGGCGCGGGCCTTGGCCAGTGGATGCGTCGCCGGCTGTTTGCATACCATCTGAACCAGTTCTTCGTCACCTTTGTGTGCGTGGCCGCGGCGGCGCTCGCCTGCACCGGCACCCTGCGACTCATCGGCGTTTTCGACCCAGTCGCGCTCTCGCACGATACGGCCTACATCGGCGCCATGCTGTTCGTGATCCCCGGTTTCCCGCTCATCACCGGCGGACTCGACATGGCGAAAATCGACTTCCCCTCGGGCATCCAGCGCGTGGCGTACGTGCTGTGCATCATCCTGATGGCCACGCTGGCAGGCTGGGCCGTGGCCGTGATGGTGCACCTGCACCCGGAAGGCTTTGAACCGCTGGGGCTTGACCCGTGGGTCAACGGATTGCTGCGGTTCGTGGCGGCGTTCGTCGGCGTGTGGGGCTTCTCTGTGCTGTTCAATTCGCCGCAGCGCATGTGCCTGGCCGCCGCCCTGATCGGTGCGATCACGGACACGCTGCGCTTGGAATCGCAAGACTTCAACGTGGCACCCGAGATGGCTACCTTCATCGGCGCGTTCCTGGCGGGCATTCTGGCATCGGCGTGGCGTTCATCCGTGCGACGCGGCTGGCTACCGCCGCACCTCGGCTACCCGCGCATCTGCCTGACCGTGCCGTCGATCGTGATCATGGTGCCCGGTCTGTATATGTACCGTGCCATGTGGTACCTCGGCAGCTTCCAGACCATGAATGCGCTGGACTGGGCGTTCCGTGCGTTCATGGTGATTATCTGTCTGCCGATCGGTTTGGCGATGGCCCGCGTGGTGACCGACAAGTCCTGGCGCTACGACATCTGACCGTCATCTTGGCTCCCCTCGGGTGAGGGGAGCTCGGATAAAACAGCGTCTCAGTATGGAAACGGTGGAAGGTGCTTGAGCCCTTGTATCCATTACCATCAGGCGAAGTGCGTTGCGGCCGTATTCACGGCTGTGACGGTCTGTATGACGCCGCTCCGGCGTCATGATCGAGGAGGGGTCGCAGTTGGCCAACGATTTCTGGATTCTGCTGGCCATGGTCATCTATTTTGCGGCCATGCTGTCCATCGGATTCATCTACTCCAAACGCTCCAACTCCTCCTCCAAAGAATACTTTGCGGGCGGGCGCGGCGTGGGGCCGTGGCTCACGGCCCTGAGCGCCGAAGCCTCCGACATGAGCGGCTGGCTGCTGATGGGCCTGCCGGGCCTGGCCTACTTCACCGGCGCGGCCGACCCGATGTGGACCGCCATCGGACTGGCGCTCGGCACCTATCTCAACTGGAAGCTTGTGGCCCGGCGACTGCGCCGCTACTCGGTAGTGGCCGGCGATGCCATCACCATTCCTGACTTCTTCGCCAAGCGTTTCCATGACAAGAAGGGCGTGATCTCCACCATCGCGGCCGTGATCATCCTGGTGTTCTTCAGCGTGTACGTGGGCAGCTGCTTCGTGACCGTGGGCAAGCTGTTCGCCACGTTGTTCGGTTTCGACTACCACGTCATGATGATCATCGGCGCGGTGGTCGTGTTCGTCTACACCGTGGTGGGCGGCTACTTGTCCGTGGTGATGACCGACTTCATTCAGGGCATGCTCATGTTCTTCGCGCTCGCGGTGGTGTTCATCGGCACCGTGGCCAGCGCGGGCGGCATCGACAACACCGTGGAATTCCTGCGTGCCATCCCCGGCTACCTGTCCGGCACGCAGGTGGCCGCGCCCAAGCTGGACCCGGCCACCGGCCAGCAGCTCGTCGAGGCGGGCAAGGCCGTGTTCGGCGCGCCCTCCGACTACGGCATCATCACCATCATCTCCATGCTGGCGTGGGGCCTGGGTTACTTCGGTATGCCGCAGGTGCTGGTGCGCTTCCTGTCCATCCGCAGCGTGGAAGAAGTGCGCAAGTCCCGAATCATCGCCACCTCCTGGTGCGTGATTTCGCTGGGTTGCGCAGTGTGCATCGGCTTGGTGGGGCGTGCGATGATGCCCACCGAACTGCTGACCTCCACCGATGCGGAAACCATCTTCATCGTGCTGGCGCAGACCCTGCTGCCGAGCTTCATGTGCGGCGTGGTGGTCTCCGGCATTTTCGCGGCCTCGATGAGCTCCAGCTCCTCGTATCTGATCATCGGCGCTTCGGCCATGGGCGAGAACATCTTCCGCGGGCTGCTGCACCGCAAGGCCACCGACAAACAGGTCATGATTGTGGCCAGGGTCACGCTGGTGGTCATGTTCCTGTTCGGCATTCTGGTGGCATACGACCAGAACTCTTCGATCTTCCAGGTGGTGTCTTACGCGTGGGCCGGGCTTGGCGCCTCATTCGGCCCGTTGATGCTGTGCTCGCTATACTGGCGTCGCGCCAACAAGGCCGGAGCCGTGGCCGGCATGCTGTCCGGCACGGCGGCCGTGCTGATCTGGCACAACCTCGTCAAGCCCTTGGGCGGCGTATTCGCCGTCTATGAGCTGCTGCCGGCGTTCATCATTTCGCTGCTGTTCATCGTGGTGGTTTCGTTGCTGACCGCCAAGCCGAACGAGCGCATGCTCTACGAATTCGACCACTACATGGACGATCCGCTGCCCGGCACCCTGCCGTCCGGCACCGTGCTCGTTGACGAGCCCATGGAAGCCATGGAGTCCGAGGCCTGCAGCGTCAAATGACACGTGCCTGCTGTGCGGTCGGCTCGTATGACAGAGGAGTGGCTTTTTTGTGGTTCGGCAGGAACCATTGAGGCCAGATCAGCCCCTTGAAATGGGTTTTGAATACCGTAGCGCGGTGCGGACGGTGCGGACTGACTCTATCGGGCTCATTATTCCTGCGTCGTCGGAATAATTGGCAGCAGAGGCTCGAATTTCAGCCGTTTGTATTGTCCCTCGATTATGACCGTGTCTAGTGGAAAAGGCCATACAACCACTTTGACCCCCACAATGTGCCGTTTGTCATTGGCGTGTGGAACCGCAACAATGGTTGTAGTTGCAAGGCCTCTGTGTTTGCTTGATATGCGGGGTACTTCAATTGACAAAAGCTCCAACGCTGTTGTCAGGGCATAGGGTGGGCGCCATGCGCTTCGTCGTTGAACATCTGCGCACGTCTGCATTCGTTGGTACTTCTGCATTGTCAGCTCGGTCAATGCCGTTGAGCTACCCATGATGATCACCCCTTCGTGATGTTCGCTTTGTCCTCGCAGTGTAGAGTCCGGCTGCCGGCCCTGTCTACCGCCCCAATTTTTCGGTGGATAAATGTGGATAAGTCGGTGGATAAACTATGGGTGTTCATCGCAGTTGCAGGCCATCCCGCAATTACATGGAACGTAGGGGTTTGCAGGCAGCCAACGGGAATCGCCGCCGACGGCGCGATTCAGCTTGAACGAATCTCCATGGCGTTCATGCAAAGGTGGCATGATGGCGGGTATGAGTAGCTTGGTGCGTATTGTCAATGCCGGTGTTCCGGGGTCTCAGGACCGCGTGGATGTGGTGCTTCGCGATGGGGTTGTTGCGTCTGTCGGCCCTGCTGGAACGGTCTCGGCTTCGGACAGCACGATGCAGACTAAGGCGCATACGACATCGTTGGCATACGCGACGAATGCCATTGCTTCTGGCAGCGTCTCAATCCCAACGTCGGCCGCCGCACCCGCCGACGAAACCACCATCGACGCCGACGGCCTGTGGGTTATTCCCGGCCTGTGGGACTGCCACACGCACTTCACGCAATGGGCCAAGACGCTGGGCCGACTGGACCTCATCAATGCCCGTTCCGCCGCCGAAGCGATGGACATGTTGCGCCGTCATCTGGATGAACGCCGCGCCGTCGGCACGCTTGACCCAGATGCCTTCGTGGTGGGCATGCGATTCCGTCACTCGCTGTGGGCTGACGACGAGCAGCCCACACTGACCGCAATTGACGCCGTGACCGGCGAACAGCCGGTGGCCCTCTCCAGCGCGGACATGCACTGCGGATGGGTGAACTCCGCCGCGGCCCGCAGGCTTGGCGTACATGTGGACGAATCCGGTCTGGTCGGTGAACTCGAATGGTTCAACGCCTACATCGCCTTCGACAAGGCGCCGGGCGCTGCTGAAGAGACTGACCGTCTGCTGCGCGAGGCCGAACAGAACGCCGCGAATAAGGGCGTGGTGGGCATCCGCGATTATGAAATGGCCGAAAACATCGATACGTGGACCAATCGTTTCGCGGCCGGCATTAACGGTTTGCGCGTGGATGCCGGTGTATACCCCGAGCGGTTGCGAGCCGCCATTGACGCGGGTTGGCATACCGGCAAGGAATTGCCGGGCAGCGCCGGGCTCGGCCATGTGGGCGTCATGAAGCTCATCTCGGACGGATCGCTCAACACCCGCTCCGCCTACTGCTCCACGCCGTATTCGGGCATCGAGCCGCTGACGTATGGCACGCTGAGCTACACGCCGCAGCAAATCGAAGACTATATGCGCCTAGCCACCGAGCATGGCTTCGACATTGCCTGCCACGCCATTGGCGACGAAGCGAACACCATTGCGCTCAACGCAGTCGCCGCCACGCACGCACATGGATCGATCGAGCACGCGCAGATGCTCAAACCCGTCGATATCCCGCGTTTCACCGAGCTGGGGCTCACGGCCAGCATCCAACCGCAGCACGCCATGGATGACCGCGACGTCATCACCCGTTTCTGGGCCAACCCGGCCGGCATCCCTTATCCGTTCAGGGCCCTCCACGACGCCGGTACCACGCTGCGCATGGGCTCGGATGCGCCCGTGGCCCCGCTGGACCCGTGGCTGGCCATTTCCGCCGGCGTGTTCGGCACCGGAAGCTCTGACCGCGAGCCGTTCCAGCCCGAGCAGTGCCTCGATGTGCATACCTCGCTGGCAGCCTCGACCGCCACTGGCCGTGACCGCCTTGCATCCGGCGACCCGGCCGATGTGGTGTTGCTGGACGCCGACCCATACGCCGCCGATACTCCGGAAGTCATGCGCGCTATGCCGCAACACGTCGTAATGACATTGCTGTGCGGGGAGCGTACGTATTGATGCAAGCCATCGGCATGAAGTGACCAGAGGTCCGTCTTGATAGCCGCGTTGCACGGAAAACATGTTGTGTTTTTTGAATTGAGAGCTACTAACGCTTGATTCTCCGTTTCAGGGGGCGGATTTGAGCCTTTCCGGAGGTCTATCTCCGTTTCAAGGGGCTGGTCATGCGCTCAATCTCAGATAAAATCCCATTCACGCCAACGTCATTCCGCCGTTTTTGTGCCTCGCCTACTTGAGCAACAGCCCCTCGAAGCGGAGATAGATGTCCGGAAAACAAGAAATCCGCCCCTCGAAGTGAAGATAGGACACAGCAGACGCCGCAATACAAAAAACGCCGTGTCAGTTGCCCAGTTGGGGCTGACACGGCGTCTTGCTACGAGCAGCGGGGAAATCAGTACTTCATGCCCATGGCCTCGCGCACCTGGTCGAGGGTCTCCTCGGCGATGGCGTTGGCGCGCTTGTTGCCGTCGTGCAGGATGTCACGAATGGAATCCATGTCCTTGGCCAGCTCGGCGCGGCGCTCGCGGTGCGGGGCCAGGAACTCGTTGACTGATTCGATGACGTATGCCTTGAGCGCGCCGGCACCGGAATCACCGATCTCCTCGGCGATGTCCTTCGGGTCGCGGCCGGTCACCAGGCCGGCGGTGGTCAGCAGGGCGGAGACCTGCGGGCGGGCAACCGGGTCGAAGGTGATGCGGCGCTCGGAATCGGTCGGGCTCTTCTTGATGAGCTTGGCGGTTTCCTCGGCGGTGGCGCCCAGCATGATGGAGTTGCCGTACGACTTGCTCATCTTGCGGCCGTCGAGACCCGGAATCTCCGGTGCCTCAGACAGAATGGCGGCCGGCTCCGGGAACACCGGGTTCTTCTTGGCGTAACGCTCGTTGAAACGGCGGGCGATGGTGCGCGTGATTTCCACGTGCGGCAGGTTGTCCTTACCGATCGGCACGACATTGGCTTTGCAGAAGAGGATGTCGCACGCCTGATGCACCGGGTAGGTGAGCAGCAGACCGGTCAGCGCGTGGCCGGACGCCTCCATCTCGGACTTCACGGTCGGGTTGCGGTGCAGCTCGGCCTCGGTGACCAGGGACAGGAACGGCAGCAGCAGCTGGTTCTCGGCCGGCACGGCGGAGTGGGTGAACATCATGGTCTTGTTCGGATCGATGCCGGCGGCCATGTAGTCGAGCACCAGGTTCAGCACGTTGTCTTGGATGTGCTCGGTGGTGTCGCGGTCGGTGATCACCTGGTAGTCGGCGATGATGATGTTCGTGTTGATGCCGCGCTCCTGCATGGCGACACGCTCACGGATCGAGCCGAAGTAGTGGCCGAGGTGCAGCCGGCCGGTCGGACGGTCGCCGGTCAACATGGTGAAGGACGACGGCTTGGCCTCCAGCTTGGCGAGCGTTTCGTCCGAACGCTTTTTGGCCGCGAGGAAGCTCGCGCTCATCTCATTGCCTGCCGCTGTCAGTTGCTGCTCGTCGGTCATGCGAAATTCCTTTGAATATGCCTCAAATAAACGCTTTTTATGGTAAAAGTGTGAGCCGACAACGAACAAGCCACTATTAGTGGTACTCTCTATTGTTGATGAATCGAACAGCACAGTAATCGCAGGGGGTCAGATGGGCCGCGGACGTCAAAAAGCAAAACAGCAGAAAATTGCCCGAAAGCTCAAGTACCTGACCACCGATACCGACTACGATGAGCTGGCAAAAGAGCTGAGCGAGCAGGAGCCGGGAATGGGCTCTCCTGACCCGTTCGCCGACATCGATGACCAGTATGCGGACAAGGATGTGGATTCCGCTGTTGATGACCACGCTTCCGGTGCCGTCGAGACAACTCCCGCTACGCAGGAGGATGACCTCGACGAGTACGCCAAGTGGGCTGCCGAAGCCGCCGCAAAGGCGACCAGCGGCGAGTTCCCGGCCTCCGCGCCTGCCGCGCCGAAGCCGGCCCCGCGCAAGCCGATTCCGATGCCCATGCCTTCCGCGCTCAAGCCCAAGAAGAGCTGAACGCCGGTCTTCTCGTAATAATCCCCTTGTGCTTGGTTGAGCACAAGGGGATTTGTGATTATGGCTGATGGTGCCGCCGCTGGTGGCTTACGCTTACGCTCCGCGCCTCACAGCGGCAGCAGGTCGCTCAGGTCGTCGCGCTCGCCGACCGCGCTGATGTGACCGGCGTCCTTTTCCTCCGCCCAGGTGGTGATGCCGCAGGCCAGTCGTAGCCAGACCTCGGGCTCCAGTTCGATGACGTCCGGTGGAGTGAGGTTGTGCGGGTCCGATTCCGGGCCGTCCAGGATCTTGACCGCACCCCACGGCGCAACGCGCACCTCCACGCCAGGGCCGGGTGCGCGCCGCTCCAGCAGAAACAGCGAGTAGCGCACGGCCATCGCCCACACCGGGCGTGGCAAGACAGGGGAGACGGTCAGACGATGTGGTGTATTGTCTGCCAGCTCCCGGGCCGCGGCACGCCATTGCACCAGCGCGTCATGCCCGCGTTTCAGGTCTTTTTCAAGAATTACTGCCATGTATCCCATCATGGCACCGGAGCCGGAAGATCTTCCATAATGCAAACGGTGGCATACGGTGTGATGTGGAACATCGGGACATGTGCTACGCTCTCAATGAGAACGTATGCAAGAACGCTCCGCCATCGTCGTTACAGAGAGTTCATGCTTACGTTTGTGCGACGATACCTATCGCGCGGCATAATAAACACGGGCACTTATCCCGGAAGGAAAGTCAGAATGACCGAAATCACCGCACCGAAGTCTCCTGTCACGGCGGAACAATTCGCCGACGAGATTCGTGAACAACTGAAATACACTCAGAACGTCACCGCCGAGCAGGCCACCCCTGCTGACGTGTATGTCGCCGCATCCAAGGCCGTGCGCAACCACCTTGCCGACTCTTGGTTCGAGACCCAGGCCGACACCGTGAACGGCAACACCAAGGCCGTCGGCTACCTGTCCGCCGAGTTCTTGATGGGCAAGCAGCTGGAGAACGCACTGCTGAACGCTGGCCTGACCGACCAGTTCGACAAGGCTGTGGAAGCCCTCGGCTTCAAGCCGAAGGACGTCGTGGACGCCGAATACGAGCCGGGCCTCGGCAACGGCGGCCTCGGCCGTCTGGCCGCCTGCTTCATCGACTCCCTCGCCTCCCTCGGTGTGCCGGCCTTCGGCTACGGCATCCAGTACAAGTACGGCATCTTCAAACAGAAGTTCGACGAGAACGGCAAGCAGGTCGAAACCCCGGACTACTGGCTGGCCAACGAAGAGCCGTGGGGCCACACCGACTACAACCGTGATCAGAAGGTCTCCTTCGGTGGCAAGGTCGTCGAAAACGCCGACGGCACCAAGACCTGGGAACCGGCCTGGTCCGTGCGCGCCGTGCCGGTGGACTACATGGTTCCCGGCTACAAGTCCCAGCGTGTGAACACTCTGCGCCTGTGGACCGCCAAGAGCTACGACGAGTTCGATCTGCTCGCCTTCAACCGTTCCGAGTACATGGACGCCGTGGCCCCGCAGGTCAAGGCCGAGAACATCTCCAAGATTCTCTACCCGGAAGACTCCACCAAGGTCGGTAAGGAACTGCGCCTCGAGCAGCAGTACTTCTTCGTCTCCGCATCCCTGCACGACGCCATCCGCGTCTTCTACCCGGGTCAGGACAAGCCGGACCTGACGACCTTCCCGAACAAGATCGTCTTCCAGCTCAACGACACCCACCCGGTGATCGGCATCCCCGAGCTTATGCGCATCCTCACCGATGAGTACGGCTACGACTGGGATACCGCGTGGTCCATCACCACCAAGACCTTCAACTACACCTGCCACACCCTGCTGCCGGAGGCCCTTGAGGTCTGGCCGGCCAGCCTGATCGGCGAGCTGCTGCCGCGTCACCTTGAGATCATCGAGAAGATCAACGCGCAGTTCGAGGACGAGCTCAAGTCCAAGGGCGTCGACAAGAACACCATCAAGGACATGGCCATCTACACTGGCGACGCCGTGCGCATGGCCTACCTGGCCACCTACGGCGGCTCCCACGTCAACGGCGTGGCCGAGCTACACTCCCAGCTCCTGAAGGACGTCACCCTCAAGAACTTCTCCGATGTCTACCCGGACAAGTTCACCAACGTGACCAACGGCGTGACCCCGCGTCGCTTCGTCAAGCTCGCCAACCCGCGCCTGTCCGACCTCATCACCGAGGGCCTCGGCACCGACAAGTGGCTCTCCGACCTGGAGATGCTCAAGGGCCTCGAGCCGCTGGCCAAGGACGATGAATTCGTCAAGAAGTTCGCCGCCGTCAAGAAGGCCAACAAGCACGCATTCGTGGGCTTCGCCAAGGACCACTACGGCATCGATATCGACGAGAACACCCTGTTCAACACCATGGTCAAGCGTCTGCACGAGTACAAGCGCCAGTCTCTGAAGATTCTCGCCGTGATCTCCACCTACGCCGACATCAAGTCCGGCAAGGTCAAGGCCGAGGACATCACTCCGCGCACCGTGTTCTTCGGTGCCAAGGCCGCTCCGGGCTACTACCTGGCCAAGATGACCATCGAGCTGATCAACAACGTTTCCCGCGTGATCAGCAGCGATCCGGCCGTCAAGGGCAAGCTCGCCGTCCACATGCTGCCGAACTACAACGTCGAGATGGCTCAGAACCTCATCCCGGCCACCGAGCTTGACGAGCAGATTTCGCAGGCCGGCAAGGAGGCCTCGGGTACCGGCAACATGAAGTTCGCCCTCAACGGCGCGATGACCGTCGGTACGCTCGATGGCGCGAACGTCGAGATCCGTGAGCGCGTCGGCGCCGATAACTTCTTCCTGTTCGGCATGACCGTCGACGAGGTCGAGAAGAAGTACGCCGAGGGCTACGATCCCGCCCCCTACTACGAGGCCGACCCGCGCCTGAAGCACGCCATCGATATGGTGGCCGACGGCACCTTCTCCAACGGCGACCGCAACGCCTACTCCCCGCTCGTGGCCGACTGGCTGACCAAGGACTGGTTCATGACCCTGGCCGACTTCTCCGCCTACATGGACATCCAGTCCGAGATCGAGGCCCTCTACGCCGACGAGCTCGAATGGAACCGCAAGGCCTTGCTCAACGTGGCCAACTCCGGCTACTTCAGCTCCGACCGCTCCATGGAGGACTATTTGGAACGTATCTGGCACACTGCTCCTCTGGCCGACTGAGTTCACGAACATTCTGGCTCCCCTCAGAGAGGGGGAGTCAGGTTCCTGTTGAGAGACGTAAAGGGCCCTGTACCCAACCACGCGGGTTGGATACAGGGCCCTTTTGCGTTGAAAGACTGCCCTATCAGGCTTCGGCCGGGGCGGCTTCCGCCTCGTCATCGGCCTCATCCTCGGCCTTATTCAGACCCAGGTCGACCGGCGAGGAGCTGTTCTCCCACGGCTCCTCCCACGGATCGTAATCCGGGTTCTGCTGCTTGTAGATGTACAGGCCAACAAGCGCGGCGAGCAATCCGCCGAACAGCAGCGCGAAGAACTTCCAACCGTTAGAAGACTTGTTCTCCATGACGGCTCCTTTCCCTAGGGATCGTCTGGTCGGTATGCCCATTCAGACCGACTCTGCTCCCTATTCTAGGCCGCTGTTTGTGACGATTGGGTGGAATGACATTCGTGGGCGATTCATCCGCGCCCGTCTGTCCTCGACCGGCTCAGCATCTTCGCGGCGCGTGGAACGCATCCGAGACCTTCGATACAGTGGACTGCATGCATATTCCTACACAACGGGAGATTCGATACCAGTGGGAGCGCGGTGGTCCGGTGATGACCTGGGCGCTGATTGTTGCGTGCGTGGCAGTGTGGCTACTGGAGGTATTGCTGGGATTTATTGCCCCGGGCCTGAGGGCTTGGTTGATGCACCTCGGCATGGCGGCTCCGGTCAGACTGGTGGCTGAGCCGTGGACGCTCATCACCTCGATGTTCCTGCATGCGCCGAACTCGCTATTGCATATCCTGTTCAACATGATTGCCCTGTATTCCGTGGGCCCAGTGCTGGAACGAATGATCGGCCACTGGCGGTTCTTGGGACTGTATGTGATTTCCGGCCTTGGCGGCTCTCTGGGACTTATGGTGTGGGCTGCGGTGGCTCCGGGAGGCATCGGCTGGCAAATGGCAGCATACGGGGCTTCTGGAGCCTTATTTGGCCTGTTTGCATCATTGCTGGTGGTATATCGCCGTATCGGCGCCGATATCCGCTCCATGTTGATCTGGATGGCGGTGAACTTCGCCTTGCCGTTCGTGGTCGGTGGCGTGGCGTGGCAGGCGCATGTCGGCGGCTTTGTAGTGGGTGGAATACTCACATGGCTGCTGGTGGGTGGTGTGCCGGCGTGGCGCGGTAAAAGCCTGAAATGGCGCATGCAGGTGTACGGCTGGGCCATGGTGGTGCTGGTCATTGCGTTGATTCTGTTGTGCAATATGGCCAATCCTTACGGGGGATGAGTTTCGGCTCCCTGCACTGATATGGCTTGATATGGCTGTAAAAAACACGATTGATGCCGGGCATTGCGGAACATGCAGTGCCCGGCATCAGTGTATGTGCGGAAAGCGGCGATGTGGATATTAGCGATGTGGATATCGTCGTTCGGCGAGTGGGTGTGTGCCGTATGAAGATATCCACAGTAATGAGATGCGCGCAATGATGAGTTATCCACGATGACGCGTTATCCACGATAACGAGTTATCCACAATGGTGACTTGTGCACAAGTGTGTAGAAAAGTGCATAAGATTGTGGATAACTTATGTGGATAAGTTAGGAATGCCGCGGTATTACTGGGTTTGTTGCAGTGGATAACTCGGGTGTATAACTGTTCCCTCGCTGTGGCGATGTACGACAATCCAAAGTTATGCACGAGATATACACCGAGAAACGCCGCTTATCCACCACTTATCCACATGGTTTTCCACATTCGGTGGAAAACTACATGGGTGTAATTCATCCACAGGCTGTGGATAACTTAGTGGATAAGTCGTGGATAAGTGGTGGATAGCTGTGGATGAACAGGCTAAGGCACGAAAAAGGCCGGCCTCCGCATACGGGAGGTCGGCCTTTCTCATAAGAATTAAGGACAACCTAACGATAGAAAAACAATCTACCGATAGATAAGCGCAACGAGCCGGAACTCAGCGCCATCCCATCGTCATCAGGAATCCGATCATGATCAGGGCGAAGCCGATGCCGAGGTTCCACGCACCGATGTTCGGAATCGGCCAGGAGCCGGACGGGGAGAGGTAGTACACCACGCACCAAATCAGGCCGATGATCATAAACGCACAGAACAGCGGCACGAACCAACGTGGGTTCGACTTGGTGCCCTTAATGGTTTCTTCAACACGCTTGGTGTTCTCCGCCTGACGGTTCATCATGCGCTGCATCTGCGGGGTCAGCGTGGCCTTATCGGCAGTGGCGTTGAGCACGGCCTGCACCTGCTCCATATTCACACCGTAAGCCGCGTCTTCCTCGGCAGAAGCGTTCTCTGCGTTCTGCTCGGTGTCTTTGTTGGCGGTCTCGTCAGCAGCGGTGCTGGATGAGGTCTCGCTCTGCCAGTCCTTCTGGTTGTTCGAGTCGGTTTCGTGCAGCTCTTCGTCAGCCATCAGCATAGTCTCCATTCAATAGGCTAAAAGTCATAATAGTGGCTACACTCGAAAGCGGCGACCAGAGTCGGCAAGAAGACAGGAAATTCATGGCCAGACATGTAGGTAAGCACGGTGCACGGCACTCCCTATGGGGTGGTGTCGCGGTATTCGTCGTCATTGCCTTGACCGGTTTTCTGCTGAGCACCAACGTGAGGGTCAATCGTACGGTTGCCGTCACCAACGATACGGCCGATCTGGTGGAGCAAGGCGTGGGCGAGGCCAACCAGCTGCAGCAGGACGTCAGCGATCTGACCGAACAGGTCGCCAATCTTACGGACGCGCTCAAGGCCGATGGCACCGACGGTACTGACAGCACGCAGAACCAAGGCAAGGACTCCAGCAATGTGGATTCCAGCCTGATGCTGCCCGCGCTCAGCGGCAGCGGCGTAACGGTAACGCTGGATGATTCTCCGTTATGGGAGAACGCCGTCAACAACAATGGCACGACCGCCAATATCAACGATTACGTGATCCACCAGCAGGACGTCGAATCGGTGGTGAATGCCTTGTGGGCCGGCGGTGCCGATGCGCTGATGATTATGGATCAGCGGGTGCTGTTCAATTCGGCGGTCATCTGTTCCGGCAACGTGCTGTCGTTGCACGGTAAGAAATACTCGCCGCCGTTCACCATTTCCGCGATTGGTGACCCGCAAAGACTTCGCGCAGCGTTGAACGACTCCGAAGCCATTACCATTCTTAAGCAATATGTGACCGCGTTTGGCATTGGCTACAAGGTGGAGAATGCCGAGGACCTTCAGTTCCCCGCTACCGCCGCCTTGCTGCAGCAGTTGAAATATGCCACGGTCGATACTTCAAAGACCACAGATGAGGAGCAGACTCAGCAATGAGACACGGCAGGCACAACAGCGGCGCACCGGCGCCCATTGATCTTGCGTCCGTGCCGGACGTGCAGCCCTTCCCCGAGGACGATGCCGCACGAATGGTGGCAGACCCGGCCAATGCCAGTAGGGCAAGGTCCCGTCGTGCCGCAGTACGCGGCGCGTCTTCGCCCCAGCGGAGCCCGGTCTGGCAAGCACTCGGCATCTGCGCCGAACTGCTGATTACCGCTGCCGTGATTTGCGCCCTGTACATCGTCTGGCAGATGTGGTGGACCGGTGTCGAGGCGGAGCGAGCCCAGAACGAAACCACCCAGTCCGTCGACTGGAGCGACCCCAGCAACAACGGGGAAACGGTCACCATCGCCAAAGCCCAGGAGAGCGATGCGCCGGTACAGCCGAAAGACGCGAAATATGGCGACTTGATTGCGCAGATCTACATTCCGCGCTTCGGCTCCCAATGGCACCGCAACATCGTGGAAGGCACCACGCTCGAGCAGCTCAATCGCCACGGTCTGGGCCATTACGACACCACCCAGATGCCGGGGCAGGTCGGCAACTTCGCCGTCGCCGGCCACCGCAACGGCTACGGGCAGCCGTTGGGCGATGTGGACAAGTTGCAGGAAGGCGATCCCATCATCGTTCGTACCAAGGATTACTGGTACGTCTACCACTACACCCGGTACGAGATTGTGCTGCCCACAGACGTGTATGTGACCGCCCCCAATCCGGAAGACTCCACCGCCAATCCCACCAAACGCATGATCACACTGACTACCTGTGAGCCGAAATACTCCACCCCCACCCATCGATGGATCAGCTATGGTGAGTTGGCGTACTGGGCCAAAGTGTCTGATGGCGTGCCCAAAGAGCTGGCTACTACTGATTCGTCCGGTGCAGTGAAGTTCTCCACCACCGAAACCCCCTCGATCGCTTCCCGCATTGGCTCGCTGGACAAGGTGGTATTCGGCGCGCTGGTAGTGTGGCTGGTTCTGTTTATCGCCGCTGCGGTGGCATGGCGCTGGCCGGTGCTGCGCGAGATTCGCGCGGGTGAGCGTCGCCGTCCGGATGCCAGCATCTATGGCGGACTGTTGCGTCTGCAGCCCGGCGTGACACCGATTCGATGGCTGCTGCTGGCTCTGCTGTTGTTCGCAGCCGCCGCGGCGCTGTTCCAGTGGGGATTCCCTTGGGCCGCCGCCAATATCCCATTCCTACAGCAGATGTCGAACTTCGTGGCAGTGAGCTGACGGCAGCCTAGTACTATGGCTTGCAGTACATGTCCCTCAAGGAGAGCCCTATGACCGATTCCGCGCATATTTTGGTGGTGGATAACTACGATTCCTTCGTCTACACGATCGTAGGCTATCTGCAAACCCTCGGCGCCACTGTTGATGTGGTGCGTAACGACGCTATCGACCCGGCCGCGCCGGGTGTACTGGAC
>OKEE01000099.1_pt1 | contig 52806 bp, 47 predicted proteins | sample 1611071 | NCBI WGS metagenome assembly OKEE01 (sample SAMN04436708, study PRJEB24849) | human gut metagenome | biome: human gut; feature: NICU; material: stool | host: Homo sapiens | place: USA: Saint Louis, MO | collected 2010-09-07 | reverse complement strand
TCACGTTCTCCGGATTTAAGTCTGGAACGTGTCAACGCTATTCAGGACGGGTCATGGCAAGTAAAATAGCCCCATTAAATGGGGCTATTTAGCCGCTTCAGGGCGTTATTTATGCGCGTTGAGAATCCAGCAGTTCATTATTTTTTACTACTTCCTGCGCTTTGGTATAACTTTCAATCAGTAGCTGATAGGCCGGGAATATTTTGGTATATACATCCGCCCATTCTGCGGCATCTTCCCTATTCCAGGTACGTTGCAGCTCAGAGGCTACCGCCGCGGTATCCATTGGTACTACGCCCGCCTGTACCACGCGGGCCATCGTAATTTCCTGCGCCATTTTACTGTACGTACCGGAGGCATCAATTACCGCAAATACCTTGTACCCTTCCGCGACGGCGCTGATGGCTGGGAAAGCCATGCAGACACTGGTAATAGTACCGGCGACGATCAGCGTTTTACGGCCTGTCGCTTTTACCGCTTGTACAAAATCGGCATTATCCCAGGCATTAATTTCCCCTTTACGCGCGACATATTGCGCGTGGGGTGCATTCGCATGGATTTCCGGAATCAGCGGACCATTTGGTCCCTGTGGTACGGATGCGGTAGTAATGACTGGCATATTGCATAAGGTAGCGATTTTAGCCAGCGCCGCGGCGCGCGCGCGTAATTCCGGCATCGGCATGTCGCCGACGGTCTGAAACAGGCCACTTTGGTGGTCAATCAGCAGCATTACTGCGTCGTTAGCATCAATGGCAGGGCGTTGACCGTTAAAATTCGCGGGTGTAGACATAATTCATTCCTTGTTGTTGCCTTTCACTGATAGTCACTATCAGTGTTAAAGTCATTAATCGCCGGGGCGATTTCCGTTTTTAAGCTGATGACAGTAATCTGTTGCCGATTCTGGATTACCTTATTGAGTTCTTTCTGAAGAAATATTCATCGGCATCACCTTCAGTCGATTTACTTTCACGCGAATCTGTTATCACAACAATATTCATATTATGAATAAATGTTTCTATTTTACATGGCAGAGAGGATTATTTATTGAAAAAACAGACTATATCCCTACAAATTGTTTCTGATAGATAGTTTTAAACTTATTTAGTATAAGTTTGAAATAATTCAATTAAGAGTTAACTCATTTATATTTAAATAATATAAAGCACAGCTTAAATATTAAGTGGGAAGCGTGCTGCTATTAAGTATGGCTACTGTAACTCTTAATAAATTGGAAACTATCCCTACATAACGAATGCGCTTTTTTGGATATTACAAGCCATTATAGAGAACACGTTCAATAAAACCCTGTCCTTCATATGATATAGATTGTCAGGATATATTTTCTCATGATTTATCTATGAGATATTAAAGCGTAGCGGCACAGTAAATTTGGCCACTTGATTAAAGGTGATATTCTCACCTCAATACAAAACAGGAGACTTAACGAACAAGAAAACCAAACGTACTTTCACCCCTGAGTCTGCTATAATGAGAAAAGCGGTGTCTACGCTTACCTGTTAATGTCTTATGCCTCTCGCTCTTCTATATGATCGGTATGTGCAAGGGACAATCCATGTCCTGCTGCGCAGCCACAGCATCAGACTATACTCAGTGGTGTCTATTAACCCTCTCCAACTACGTTATGTTTTGGCATGGTAACAATGCGATGTTATGGATAATTAACGATAATATTGAATTTAATCCAGAAATGAATCGCCTGGCGTCATTATCGAGGCCAGATCTCAACATTATTCTGACAACGCCCGCCAGCCGCTGCTTGCGCCTTCTGCTGGAAAACGCCCCCTCCGTCGTCTCACAACAAACATTCTTTCAAAAAGTGTGGGAAGAAGACGGCATGGTGGTGTCGGCAAATACGCTTTATCAGAATATCTCCATTATTCGCCGCGGATTACGTACCGTTGGCGAAAATGAAGATACGCTGATAATCACGGTTCCGCGTAGAGGCTTTCAGATTGAGCCTGGTGTGAGCATCATGACCATCCGCAAAGACTTCGCTCAGGCAATAGAAAAAAAGGGTGAGACGCCGCCGCGTATGTCAGGGCGTTGGTTTAAACATTATGTACCTGTACTTTGGATGACCGGGACATTTGCTGTCGGTATTTTGCTTGGCACTATAAGCTGGCAAACTGTTCCTGATAAGGATTTTTATGATCGCTACACGCTGGTTGAAACAACTCAGGGCTGTCATTTTTTCTCGCGGAATGAAGATATCGAAAGCGGTAGCCGCTTTGCAAGCTATAAGTCAATGATTCTAAAAACCGGTATGGATTGTCAGAAATACCCATGGGTCTATTTCCCTTCCAGCGGTCGCACCCCAGCGGTTACAGCATTGATTTGTCAGCAACCTTATAAAACGCGCGGTGATACAGGCTGCGTGACGCTTTTTTTCCGCGGGGTGACACATGGGTAAAAAGGCACTGATGTTAGCCTGCCTGACGCTACTGTGTCTGGGAGTAGGGCTTGGGCATCTTTTTCATTTGTATACGGAAAAGAACCGGGATCCAGAGAAATGTACGGCGCCTGTGATTGTGTTTTATAACAATACTCAGGCTAACCTGACGCTGGACTTTATGTATTCGCTGAAAAAACGCACTGGGGTGGTTTCCATCAGCGGAACATATTACGTCGATAATAAAATGAGCGGCGTGATCCGCCGTGATGTTTCCTATGTATGGAGTGAAAATAAAGACAGCACCCATTTTATATCGACGGATATCAACAAAGTCACGCGTGACGAAACACTGTCCGATGCGGTTATCGAGACGGTTTTACCCGATTTTTATGTCTATCCAGGGAAAAGTATCAGTTACACCATCCTGACTCAGGGCCATCGTGGCTTTATGTTCACCATCGGGAAACGCCCGATATTTTTCTGTACACATTAAGCGGTTTTGGGAGCCGTTCATGAAACGTATCAGCTAAATGAAAGCGCTTCCGGGTAAAAGCCGCTGAAGATCAGCGGCTCTGTTGTTACCTGAATCAGAAACTGTATTTCATCCCCAACATTCCTCGGGTATCACTATAACCTGTGTCACCCACCTGTTGCGCCACGTTACCCCATACGTTCAGGCGCGGGGTAACTTGTCCTTCAATACCTACTTTCAGTTCTCCAATATTCTTCGTACCACGCATATCGCTGCTGACATCGTCCATCTTCACGCTGGCAGGCTGCGTATTATGGATCCAGTTCGCCTCCACGAACGGCTGGAACTCTCGAGATTTATTGTCATCAATAGCATTGTGGCCGTTAATATAGGCTTTTACGCCCATGCGGGTTAGCAGATTACCGGCGGTATCATCCTTGACGAGGGTACCATTGGCTTCGCGATTGTCGTCAGCCTGCACGCCCATCCATACCACCTGCGCTTTGGGCTGCAACCAGTAGCTTTGATGCGCGCTTTCACCTAACCTGAAGCTGTAACCGGCTTCAACCGAGGCGGTAATTCCTTTGGATTTATATTTCTCAGCGGCCTGATCCTGACCCATGACCTTGTTATCAAACCAGTTGTACAGCATCCAGGTATCCACATAAGCCCCAGACCGATCGATATTGTTAGCATACCAGGTGCCGTAAAGGCCGACGCTGTAACCGGTGACTTGACCACGGGAATGATAGTCACTCACGGACGACAGCGTGCGGTTCTGGCTGTTGGCATAACCTGCCATTGCACCAATATGCCAACGGTCAAGACCGTCAGTGCTCCACTGTGCCAGATCGCCTCCCAGTTGTAACACATAGCTGTTGATGCGGGTTTTTAGCTGCCCGCTGCCATCGTTGAAGCGAGTATGGGCGCCGACGTTACGCATCCACAGGCTGGTGACCTTCTTCTCACCCGTCAGCATGTCGGTGTACTGGGTTTCACCCAGACGGTCATGGAGACGCGTCATGAACAGCGTATTTGCCGCATAGTTGTTGGCAAGATAGCTGCCCACTTCCGGACGGAACTGATGTTCTGTTATCGGCGGTGTGTCAGATTGCCCTATGTCAGGAATTGTCGGATCAGGGATGACCGGGTCTACTGGCTCAGGGTCTACTGGATCAGGGTCCACCGGATCGGGAATCACAGGGTCAGGGATAACCGGGTCTACTGGATCAGGGTCCACCGGATCGGGAACGACAGGGTCAGGGATAACAGGGTCTACTGGATCAGGAATAATCGGTTCGTCCGGCTCAATGTAGCTGGTCAGATACCAGTTTTTACCTTTCTGCACCACGTTGTAGTCATAGGCTCCGGCAACAATACGGCTTGCTTTTTCGAAAGTACCGTTGGAATTGCCAGCAACGTTAACAATTTCAATACCTTCAATGGCTTGCGCCCCGGCTCCTCCAATATTATTTACTGCAACAAATGTGTTGCTTGAAGTATTGCCGAGAACCTGCAGCCTGTCCGTTTCGGAATCATCATCGTTGAGCACAGTATTAAAGACCAGCTTACCGCCGTTGCCTACATAATCTTCATTGATGGTGAGCGTTTGCCATGGTTCGCCATCTTCATGGCTGAAGTTAATGGTTGCGCCACTATTCAGCGTCAGGTCAGTGAGCGTTGAGCTGCTGGTCATATTCCAGGTCGCATCGCTCATTTGTACAGAGATAACGCCTGTGCCCGCCGTAGCGCTGGTGATGTACGACGCCCCGTCCCATCGCGAGTTGTCCGTCATATTGAGCTTAATTGTACTGTTCTGCTGCGGTAGCGTACCGCTGGCAGCGGTGGCGCCAGCAGCACGAATATCACCGTCGATGACGAAACGACCTCCTGAAGAACCGTCAACAATGCCGCCAGTTTCCGTGCTGATGGCGTAACTTTCGCTACTGTTATCGCCCGCCATAGTAATAGCCGCACCGCCTGCCAGATTAATGGCGCCTCGGGAGAGGGCGTATAAACCGGCAGGGGCTTTACTATAGGATGCAGCCTTACTGGCGCTGTTAACGCTAATAGTGGCATTCTCTCCCAAATTAACGGTAGCGTTAGTTGCATATACCGCGTGTGCGCTGGCACCGTTCACCGTAATAGTAGCGTTGTTGCCAAGCTCGGTTCTGGAGGAGGATGCTGCGTAAATCCCCGTTGAGGATGCGCCGGAGGTTTCGATGGTTGCATCGTCACCCAGACGAATCAAAGAACCGCTTTGTCCGGTACGCAGCCCCTCTGAACTGTCGCCGGTAGTAACAATATGTGCACGATTGCCGACGACAATCGTATTTTTGGCACGTGACGCATCCCGCATGGCGTTAGCTGTAATTCCACGTCCCTGGCTACCTGTTGTTTTGATATACAGATCGTCGCCGACGTAAATATTGGCCGATCCGGTCCAACCCTGGCCCAGTGAGTTATATCCGGCGTTAATACCGTCACCATCCTGACCATCCACGTAGATGTTGGTACGGTCACCGGTAATAATAAATACCGGGTTATCCGGAGTATTTGCGCCGTGAGTACGGATGCCATCGACGTCTCTACCATTATTCGCGGCATTCGCCGACTGCGTCCGAATGGTCAGGTCGTTGCCAAAAATCACGCCCGGACTTCCCGTCCCGCTGTTCTGAATAACCGTGACAGTGTGTTCAAACGCCTCCGCGCCCGGCCCATTAAGCGTGAGGCCATTGCCATAAACCGGGGTGGTGCCGGTGTTCCACTGATAAACGTAGTTGGGCATAGTACCGACTTTGGTGAAACCGGTACTGGCCTGAGCGGGAATAATAGCCTGTAATTCCGGCGGCAACTGGCTGACCAGCCCACTGGATGGCAGACTATCAACGTCAACCCAGGCCGCCTGGGAGGGAAATACCATAGAGGCTAACGCTGCTGATACCGCTATGGCGATGAATGAGTAATTTTGGGGAGTTGGCATTCTGCCTCCTGCATTATGGCGTAAAGCGTCTTCCACATCGCAATAATATGGAAATAATAAAAATGGAAACGGATCTATAAAATATTTGATATTATTTTATGAATGCTATGCCCTAGCTTATTTTCAAGCCGCAGCTTATGCACATAAAGTTTCTTAATATCAATATTGTCAATATTTACAATCTGCTGAATACTTATTCCTGATACAAAGCGCTTCAGTAATATAAATTCCGTATAGTTAAGCGTTCGTCCACGTTTACTGTTGGCAAGCCGACCGGTAAACAAGCGGTGCATCTTTTGCTGTTGCACAATATCATCGTCATCGGAATAAATAATTCCTTGTATTTTATTGCTTTTCAAAATCCAGTAATTGGCCAGCGGAGTTAAACTTCTGTCAGAAATCAGGACAATATGCATGCCACTGTCTGCCAGACTGTCAGCCCATTGCAAATCGGTAAATCGTCGAAGATTCGGGAAAGAAAAATCAACAAAGATAAAACCGCTGGATAAATGATTGTGTCTATCAAGCAATAACTTTTCAATAAACCCTTTTTTCAGGAAAGCATTACCATCTGGCCAGATGGAAAATGCCGCATTATGACAGTATTGCACCCGTACTGCGCTGTCAGGAAATAATTGACAGGATAAATCGCAACTAATGCAATGGACAATTTGTGAAGGCTTTCTCATCATCCTGAACGACTCCTGTCGATGTTTCTATTAATATTTCATTGGTAAATAAATGTGTCAATCCAGATAATATAAAGTACTACGACTGTCAAAAGTCGCGAAATATTGTCAGTGTCATAAACTCCTGGAAAGCACTAAAATACAGCTTTAAAAAACCATGACAGATCCGACAGTCGTAATACATCATTTCGGATTTGTATTTCACCCATTGAGATTTTTATACAGTATCTCCAGTATCATAAAAAATCTTAAAACAGCACTATTTGCTAAATCATGAGAGTGATAAATAACGGTTCTCAATACCATCTGTCTGCTGCCTTTGTCACTATCGGGGTGATGTGATGAAATATAAAAGTAATTCCTGTAAACCTGTAATGAATTCTTATTATTAAAAGCTAATTTAAGATTTTTTCTTTTATTGCATTGTTATTCAATGACTTAATGGTGATATTTGTGCTCTCATCAACTTCTTATATACAAATTTAAGACTATTTTATAGAGACGCATGTAAACTTTAAGAGGGTGTAATGCTAATGCCATGAGAAAATTTTGTAACTTAACGCCGGGAGTCATACCTTGCCAATAAGTTGATCTGACTTAATTCTGATCGTGACAGTCTGAGCAAGTGACAGACTTATTGGTCGAAGCAACTTCAGCTTCTGGCTTCTCTTTTCAATCGCTCATCTGATGAAAACTCTTTCCCGGAGCACATTAGTGAGAAACAGGATGTGGTGAAACCCAATGTCCATAGATATAGTCAGTCACTTCAGAAATATCCGCCTCCTGGCAGATATTTTTAACCGCTCGCCCAGCTTCGACCAACTTAATTACGGCGATGTTCTGATGCTCAGTAAGACGGACTTTACGCATAGAGATTCCTTCGTCAGCAGATCGATTACGTGATCTCTAAATGTGAGTAGCACGATTATGTGGAGTAATATGAGCACATGGTATAAGAATGTATACGGATATTTTACTGCTGAAATATAATAATGGGAGGGGTTATGAATAAACAGGACGTATGGGAGAGAAAGGGTATAAAGATAAAATGCTTGCAGTATCTAATAGATAACAATGAAAAATCAGGTAATTGAGAAACTATTCAGTGTTTAGGTTGATGTGATATTAAGTCATTCAGCCGCTACAGCGCATTATCAGGATAATTTCGTCTGGATAAAACGGAGGAGGGAATCGCCACAGGTTTAACAGACACCGCTGAGTCATTTAAGATGACTTAAAGAGAGGAGCCCATGAGCGGTAAATGTTATCCCGAAGCGTTTAAAATTAAAGTGGTAAAACAGGTTATTGAGCGCGGCCATTCTGTTTCCAGCGTCGCAACACGTCTTGATATTACTATCCATAGTCTTTACGCCTGGATAAAGCCGCCACATTCACGACGGCATCATGCAATCACAGGAGTCTAATTTGATATCTTGGTCTGTTGAATTTATTGACTTTTATTGTGTTGGGTTTTTATTGATGCCCCCTATTATGCCCTCAAATGATTTTGCTTGTGGGGTTCGGGGCATTCTGAGCTACTTTTTAGGTTCTGTTTTCCATTGTAGCAAACCGGCGATATCCTTCTCACCTTCGGCTTCTTTTAAGCGCCGTTGTTGTTCAGCAAACTGACTATATTCCGCCTGCGCTTTTTCATCGGCCATTTTCTTAGTGACTTTACCTGCGCCTTGTAAAACCTCACGGTCGTTAAATTGCAGGAACTGATCCAGCTTATCCTGCCAGTCGCGTAAAAAGACCTGCTGACGACGACGGGCCTGATCCTCGGCAAAATCCAGCCACATGTTAACTACGCGGTTAAGCTCGCTGACTTCATCTTGAGTGAGATAATTTTTTGCCACCGTCACGTCACCCTTACGTACCTCTTCACCTTTATAGCTGGTCAGCCCCATATGCGGCTGGCTGGCGTCAGCACGCTGATGAATGAGTTCAGCAGCGGTATGTCCGGTACAGGCAAAATGCAACTTGTTCTGGATGGTTTGAAAAAATTGCGTGGTTTCTTTGAGCGATGGTTGATAGTCGGCGGCTAACGCAAAGATCTCTCGTACCCGCAAATAAACCCGACGTTCGCTGGCGCGAATATCGCGGATACGCTCCAGCATCTCAGCAAAATAGTCGGGTACAGCCGATGAACCCACGGGCGGATTTTTCAGGCGCTCATCGTCCATCACAAAACCTTTGATCAGGTATTCCTGGAGCGTCTGGGTTGCCCACTGGCGGAACTGTGTGCCGCGCGGGGAGCGAACGCGGTAGCCGACAGCAAGGATGACAGGCAGGCTGTAGTGAAGCCTGTTGCGGCTTACCTGACGGCTACCTTCCTGTTGAACTTGTAAGTAAGACTTACAGGTTGCGTTTTGCTCAAGTTCGCCTTCTTCATAGATCGCTTTAATGTGCTGTGTAACTGCCTGGGGAGTGATCTGATAAAGGTTGGCGATGGTTGCCTGAGGGAGCCATAGCGTCTCTTGCTCAAAGCGGCACTCCACACGAACTTCACCGTCATCGCTGGCAAACATAACAAATTCGCCTGCCGGGGATTGGGTTAAGTATTTGTCTGCCATGCCGCCTCCGCTTATATCTGACTCGCAATGCCGTAATCTGCCTAGTATGCCAGAAATTCCTGGTGAAGCTTATTACGCAGATAGCGTTTATTTTGCGGGCAGCGCCCCCGGATAATGCTTCGCCACGATATCATTCATATTCTCCACCAGATCCAGACGCTTAAATGTGATATGTCCGCTGCCCTTCTAAAAGTAGCGGATGGTGAACATATCGTCTTCAAAGACCTGCTCACGCGGATTATCGCGCACGAAGTCCATAAACCGGATAGAGACATCATGCCGGTTGTCAGGAATGGTTTTACTATCCAGCAGGTAGAGTATTCGTTCCAGATCGGCGAGCTGGTCGCGTCGCCAGCCCCAGTTCAGGCTGTAGCCCCATCGGTCATGCTTCACCAGATTGTTGACGATAATCTTCTTGCCGCAATAACAAGGATTATTGGTTTTGTACTCTTGGCTTAACCCCTTAAATACATTGATAATCCCACGTTCGAAAACATCCTGTTCCTTAACCGGAGGTTGCGGATCGACGCCCATCACGCTGTGCAGTACATCATTACTTGGCTCGCCGTAGGTCGCCCCGGTGGTATTGACGTCAGACCATTACCTTTCTCGTCCTGTTCAAGTAGGCGAACAGACTCACGTTTTACCGTGCTGATAACCTGCGGGCTATGGGTAGTGACAATAAACTGGATTAGTGGAAATGCGCTGCGCAAAGACTGGATAATTTGCTGCTGCCAGGCTGGGTGCAGGAACATATCGACTTCATCGATCAGCACAATCCCCTGTGTTTTTAAGGCGGCTTCATCGCGTAAATGGGGGTTGAGTTTGACACAGCGAAACGCGATATCCGCTACCATCGCAACCGCATTACGCAGGCCGTCGCTGAGCTGGGCTAAGGGGATCTTGCCGTGCTGCGGATGATTCATTACCAGTTGCTGGTTATGGCTGGAGCTGTATTCCAGATCGCGCCAGCCAGTTACGTCTTTTGTCAGACAGTTAATGGCTTGCTGGATAGCCTGAATAGCTTCTTTCATCCGCGAATACGAACATCTTCTTTTAACTTTGTTGAAGGTGATTCAAGTTGTGTGATTTGATGTTCACGGTAGCTATGCCATAGCCAGCTATACCACTGCTCAAACTGTTTATAGTTTGATGTGGCCGAGAGGCAATCGTCATAACCAGACAAACGTGAAAAGGCGCTGTTATCCAGACGCTGTTCAGTAGGCTGTGCCTCATAACGTTCCTGATACCACAAGCGAGCAGTCCTCAGATAAAGCATTAGGAGAAGTTCAACCTGCAGCAAATTATGCTCTTCACGCACCAGCGTCTGAAGTTGTTCACCCCAACGGGTAAGCTGCGCCGCCGTCTTATCTTCATGCGGCGGCTGTTCTCCTCGCTTGTCGAGCATCCAGGTTGCCGTCTTTCCGCTTTCCCATTCTCCGGTAGCTGTAATCATGACCGGAGATGACATTTCCATGTTCAGCGCTTCAGGGCGGAAAACCAGACGTACATCTTCTGTACGGATCACCAGCGATTTATCTTTTACATAGAGGCCGGCAAGCCACGAATAAAGGGGAACAGCGCCAGGCGTACCGCATCCAGTACTGTCGTCTTGCCCGCGCCGTTTGGTGCAACCAGAATCGTAATGTGTTCATCAAAAGTAATATCGAGCTGCCTGAAACAACGAAAGTGAAGCAGTGAAAGTTTGTCGATTCTCATTACACCAGCCTCACCTGTTTTTATGTTTTAGTATAATAACATCTCTTGCCTGCAATCTTGCCCGCTTTAAGCGGGTAAAGGTTACGCCTTTTATCACGTTTTAACTATTTATCCTGTTGATTAACATGGTTTTTATAAGGAATTAATAAAATCCTTTCCTGTCGTGTCCGTAGAATATCGACAGCCTGGAGACAAGGTGACTGTTGCTGGTAACCATATTCTTTGCGATCGATACCAACTCGTTCATGTTTTTTCTTCAGAAAGTTACGGCATCGACAAACGTAGCGCCTGCGTTGATAAACGTAAGGCTATAGTGCCTTCAAGTAGATGAGTAAGCTGCGACGTTACTGCTCGTATGAACACCATCCACCCTTATGATGTGAGCCTGTACCCCCATGTGGATGTTGACCCTTTGGGCAGGCAAGCGCACTGGATGATGCCGTGACGGTAATAAAAGCGATAATCATCGCTGTAAATAATCTCTTCATATATAACTCACATTAATAAATTAGAACATATTACTACCTACTACAGAATACGCATACTTGATACGGATTTAGGGGATAATATAACGCGTACTTTAGTTTAAATTCTATCCTCCATGTGGCATAGGTTATCAGGATAGGTTTTCGTTATGAATTTTATCCGGGATATTGAAGCAACATATTGGGGGGGATATGAGTTATAAATATGTTGGTAAGCATGGCTGTGATGTTGCATTGCGGATGGGCTATAAAGAATGCCCCGATGAAAATGCTTATGGTGATGCCTATTATATTAAAGATGGGTTAAAATGGATATTTAATATAACAGGCTTAAAAAAACGGCTTGGCGTATACAGCGACGACGATCTCCGTAAACAGAACTATGATGTAGATACCTATTATCGAGTTGAAAACCAACAGGAAGAAAGTGCAGATGCATGAAATGCAATCGCTATATCATAATTTAGCGGTAGAAGAAGGAGAACCCGTGTATCTGGAGGGGGGCATGTATCTTTATCCGGATGGCTCTATACGTTGATCTCATAATTTTGGCCTGGTAAGCGTTATCTCTTTTGAGAAAGGATGAGCCTGTAAGTATGATCCACAAGTTCGTTTGGTGATTAGTTAAGTCCCGCCCGCGTTAGTCCTGGCGTACTTTTATCCCTTCTTTGCGGACGATATTCCACAATAAATGGACGTTCGGTTTTAGCAATCGGTAAATGGTGATTAATAAAATAATATTCCACTTTCTCTCTCCACCTTTCCTTTCGTATTATATGCAAGAACTGGTCTTAATAATAAGTAAATACTTTGTCCCGAAATAGAGGACGAATGGTGGGCATGAGAGAAGGATGTTGGCGGAAGATCACAGGAGTCGAACCTGCCCGGGACCGCTGGCGGCCCCAACTGGATTTGAAGTCCAGCCGCCTCACCGGAGACGACGATCTTCCGCGCCTCGATTGCTACATGGAGGCGCGCGCATTATAGCTACTTCCTGGCGTTTCCACATCCCCTCCCGTGCTTTTTTAACTTCCCTTTCCTTCTGCCATGACCGGTTTCATATAAACCCCCATAAAATCCATTAGTTACATTTCATCACACTTTTTGACGCTACCCTGATCACAGAAAACAAGAATCGTAATTTGATAACTAAATAACGGAATATTCACGCTCGCAGGGAAGGTTTACAAAAACTGTAACCGGTATCAGTGAGCGTTGTGAGCATTAAGGATGCGTAATGAAAAGTGAGATTCTCTCCGTTAAGGAGAAGATTGGCTATGGTATGGGCGATGCCGCGAGCCACATCATCTTTGATAACGTCATGTTATATATGATGTTCTTCTATACCGATATTTTCGGTATTCCCGCTGGTTTTGTCGGCACCATGTTTTTACTGGCGCGTGCGCTTGATGCCATCTCCGACCCTTGCATGGGCCTGCTGGCCGACCGCACCCGCTCTCGCTGGGGCAAATTCCGGCCCTGGGTGCTGTTTGGTGCGTTGCCGTTTGGTATCGTTTGTGTGCTGGCTTATAGCACGCCGGCTCTCAGTCTGAACGGCAAAATGATTTATGCCGCCATCACCTACACGTTGCTCACCCTTCTGTACACTGTGGTCAACATCCCTTACTGCGCGTTGGGGGGTGTAATAACCAATGACCCAACGCAGCGTATCTCCCTGCAATCCTGGCGCTTTGTGCTGGCAACGGCGGGCGGAATGCTCTCTACCGTACTGATGATGCCTCTGGTGAAACTGATTGGCGGCGAGAATAAGGCGCTGGGCTTCCAGGGGGGTATCGCGGCGCTCTCGGTGGTGGCGTTCCTGATGCTGGCGTTCTGCTTCTTTACCACCAAAGAGCGCGTTGAAGCGCCTGCCACCCATACCTCCATGCGTGAAGACCTGCGTGATATCTGGCACAACGACCAGTGGCGCATAGTCGGCCTGCTCACCATCCTGAATATTCTGGCGGTATGCGTGCGCGGCGGGGCGATGATGTATTACGTCACCTGGATATTGGGCAAACCGGGCGTGTTTGTCGCCTTCCTCACCACCTATTGCGTCGGCAACCTGATTGGCTCGGCGCTGGCAAAACCGTTGACCGACTGGAAATGCAAAGTGAGCGTTTTCTGGTGGACCAATGCTTTACTCGCAGTAATCAGCGTGGCGATGTTCTTCGTACCGATGCACGCCACGATCGCTATGTTCGTCTTTATCTTTGTGATTGGCGTATTGCACCAGTTAGTCACGCCTATCCAGTGGGTGATGATGTCTGACACCGTCGACTACGGCGAATGGTGTAACGGCAAACGCCTGACGGGGATCAGTTTTGCCGGCACGTTGTTCGTGCTGAAACTGGGTCTTGCCCTCGGCGGGGCGCTGATTGGCTGGATGCTGGCAGGCGGCGGTTACGACGCGGCGGCGAAATCGCAAAACAGCGCCACGATCAGCATCATCATCGCTCTGTTCACTATCGTCCCGGCCATCTGTTATCTGCTGAGCGCCGCGATCGCTAAACGCTACTACACCCTGAAAAGCCCGTTCCTGAAAACCATTCTGGAACAACTGGCGCAGGGCGCACACCGTAATGAACAAGAATTTACCCATAAAGAATTGCAAAACTAAAGGAACAGACTATGAAAATTAGCGACGGAAACTGGCTGATCCAGCCTGGCCTTAATTTGATTCACCCGGTTCAGGTGTTCGACGTTGAACAGCACGGGAATGAGATGGTGATCTATGCCGCGCCGCGTGATGTCCGCGAACGAACCTGGCAACTGGATACCCCGTTGTTTACCCTGCGCTTTTTCTCGCCGCAGGAAGGAGTGATAGGTGTACGGATGGAACACTTCCAGGGCGCTTTGGATAACGGCCCACATTATCCGCTCAATGTCTTGCAAGATATCAACGTGGAGATGCAGAACAACGCCGAATTTGCCGAACTCAAGAGCGGCAGCCTGAGCGTGCGCGTCACCAAAGGCGAGATCTGGTCTCTGGATTTTCTGCGCAACGGTGTACGTATCACCGGTAGCCAGTTGAAGAATAACGGCTATGTGCAGGATACCAACAGCGGGCGCAACTACATGTTCGAGCGTCTGGATCTCGGCGTGGGCGAAACCGTCTACGGGCTGGGCGAGCGCTTTACCGCGCTGGTGCGTAACGGTCAGACGGTGGAGACCTGGAACCGCGACGGCGGCACCAGCACCGAGCAATCGTACAAGAATATCCCGTTCTATATCACCAACCGTGGCTACGGTGTGCTGGTGAATCATCCACAGTGCGTGTCGTTTGAAATTGGCTCCGAGAAAGTCTCCAAAGTTCAGTTCAGCGTCGAGAGCGAGTATCTGGAATACTTCGTCATCGACGGCCCGACCCCGAAAGACGTGCTGAACCGCTATACCCAATTTACGGGTCGTCCGGCGCTGCCGCCCGCCTGGTCGTTTGGCCTGTGGCTGACCACCTCATTCACCACCAACTACGACGAAGCGACCGTTAACAGTTTTATCGACGGTATGGCCGAGCGCAATCTGCCGCTGCACGTCTTCCACTTCGACTGTTTCTGGATGAAAGCTTTTCAGTGGTGCGATTTTGAATGGGACCCGGTGACTTTCCCCGATCCGAAAGGGATGATTCGCCGCCTGAAAGCGAAAGGGCTGAAAGTCTGCGTGTGGATTAACCCCTACATCGGCCAGAAATCCCCGGTTTTCCAGGAGCTGAAAGAGAAAGGGTATTTACTTAAACGCCCGGACGGCTCCTTGTGGCAGTGGGATAAATGGCAGCCGGGACTGGCGATTTACGACTTCACCAACCCGCAAGCCTGCGAATGGTATGCCGACAAGCTGAAGGGCCTGGTGGAGATGGGAGTGGACTGCTTCAAAACTGACTTCGGCGAACGCATTCCAACGGATGTGCAGTGGTTTGATGGTTCAGATCCACAGAAAATGCACAACCATTATGCCTACATCTACAACGAACTGGTGTGGAACGTGCTGAAAGAGACCGTCGGCGTTGAAGAGGCGGTGCTGTTCGCCCGTTCCGCCTCGGTGGGCGCGCAACAGTTCCCGGTGCACTGGGGCGGCGACTGCTACGCCAACTACGAATCGATGGCGGAAAGCCTGCGCGGCGGGCTGTCCATCGGCCTGTCAGGGTTTGGCTTCTGGAGTCATGATATTGGCGGATTCGAGAATACCGCGCCGGCGCATGTCTACAAGCGTTGGTGCGCATTCGGCTTGCTCTCCAGCCACAGCCGCCTGCACGGTAGCAAATCCTACCGGGTTCCGTGGGCCTATGACGACGAGTCCTGTGACGTGGTGCGCTTCTTCACCGAACAGAAGTGCCGGATGATGCCGTATCTGTATCGGGAAGCGGCGCGCGCCAACGAAGCCGGTACGCCAATGATGCGGGCGATGATGCTGGAGTTCCCGGACGATCCGGCGTGTGATTATCTTGATCGCCAGTACATGCTGGGAGATGCGGTCATGGTAGCGCCGGTATTTAGTGAAGCGGGCGACGTGGAGTTCTACCTGCCAGAAGGCCGCTGGACGCACCTGTGGCGCAACGATGAAGTGCAGGGCAGCCGCTGGCATAAACAGCAGCATGACTTCCTGAGTCTGCCAGTGTACGTGCGTGACAATATACTACTGGCGCTGGGCAACAATAGCCAGAAGCCCGATTACGCCTGGCATGAGGGTACGGCCTTCCAGTTATTCCATCTGGATGACGGCTGCGAAGCGGTCTGCGAAGTCCCTGCTACGGATGGTTCGACAATCTTTACGCTGCAGGCGAAACGCACAGGCAATACTATTACGGTGAGCGGCGAAGGCAAGGCGCGCAACTGGACGCTGTGTCTGCGTAATATTACGCAGATTAGCGGTACCAAATGCGGCTCATATGCGGGAAGTGAACTGGGCGTAGTGGTCACCCCGCAGGGAAATGAAGTGGTGATTACGCTTTAAATCTGAATCGCCGGATGGCGCCGTGAGCTGCGCTTATCCGGCCTACAAATGAGCAAGAACCGTAAGCCCGGTAAGCGCCATCGCCACCGGGCAAGCCCTCAATTACAGCGTTGGCTCCGTTGACGTAACTTCACCGCCGGACACCACGCCCGCTTGCATCGTCTGTGTTATCTGCTGCTTTTGTGCGTTGACCGCGTGTAATTGCCCGTTTACCGTCGGTTTCAACGGCGCATCGGCCTGAATATTGCCGCTGGCCGTGAGCTGAATATTGCCATCGCCAGCAATCGGTAATGCCGGCCAGCCCCACTGCTGTAGCACATCCATTGGTACGCCGCGTCCGTTCAGGCTGATTTGCGTCTGACGCTGCGGCAGTTGCGATACGCTGGCAGTGGCTTCCAGTATCCCTTTTCCAGTAAACGCGCTCAGATCGCTGATGTTGACCGTGCTGGCATTAGCCGTCAACGACAGCGACGGGCGGCGCACGTCCACACGGTTAAAGGTTGCCGCTGCGGCGTTGAGGGTCGCATTGCCGCTCCAGACGCCCCATTGATGATGTTGTACCAGCTCCAGGTTTGCGCCGTAGCCGTCCAGAGCGGTGATTTGCCACGGGAAGGCCGGGTCGATATCGATCACCAGATTGCGGCTGGCGCTGAATTTTTTCAGCGTCAGGCTGTTCAACCAGTCGGGCAACGGCTTCATCCATAACTGCTTCCAGTTTTCCGGCAGCGTATACTCCAGCCCGGCGATAGCGGTATCGTCCAGAATAAGCGCTTTGCCTTCGCGTAACCAGGCGCCGGAAGTTCTGACCATACCGCCTTCCCAGCGGGTGGTGAACTGGCGTAGCGCAACGCCCTGTGGTGAAAATTCGGCGTTCAGGATTGGATCGAGCAAGTGCAGCGAGCCGTAAATAAACTCGCTGGCGTTCATCGATAATTTACCTTCCTGACTTTGCCAGTCTTCTTTGCGCAGAGTCAGATTGCGCAAACTCAGGTCAAGATCGGTGACTGCCCAGTCTGGTCCTTGCAGGCTGGAGTCCGTCACTTCAAGACGACCAATCTGCAAAGATGGAACCGTAGTAAGCGGCGCGAAAAACTCGCTCAGGGATTTATCGCTTTGTAACCGAATATCATTCAGCCGCAGATTTTCAACGACCCAACTACCGTCAGCGTTACGCCGGGCGACACCGGTTAACGCTCCGCGCGCCATATCGGCGCCGACGGTGTTTAACATCACCTGATTATGGTCGATACTGCCTTCAATAAGCACATTAGTGGCGGGAACGTCGTTTAACGTCAGCGAACCGGCGCTCAGTTGGATCTGGGCTTTATTGCCCAATACCCGACCGGCTTCGGGGCGCCAGGGCATAACGCCGCCGTTAACGCGCTGGGCGCTCAACCGCCATTCGCTGCCGGGACTATTGAGCGCCATATTGCGAAGTTGCAGGCGGTCGGCCTCAAACGGGAAAGGGGCGGTTTGCACTGAAATATTCAGCGTGCCGTCCTGTAACAGGATCGTGTCGACATGCAGCGGCGCGGTTAACTGGCGAATGCTCAGACCGATATCTACGGTTTTCGCGACCAGGGTAGCAGGCTGACCATCACGACCAAAGGTCACATTCTCCAGTAAAAGATGGGATGGGGCGGAAAAACGATGATCCATCACGTCGAATGTGAGGTGATAACCGCTGTTCTCTGATACCCAGTTGCTGATGTGATCTGCGCCCCAGCGCGTTTGCAGCAGAAAATAAAAGCCGAAAATCACCACTAAACAGGCGATCAGCACATAGAGAAGCAACCTCCCAATCAATTTCATGGTCTTCCATCCCGTGAAATGCACATAGGGGATTTATGCACGATTTGCGTGCAATCCTCAAGACAGGAATGGTGAAAGAGCGTTACAGCAGCGGCGAATCGTGTCGCCGCCGCAGGGTTTTTACGGTTTTTCCGGCGGGAGAATCAGGTTCAGCACGATAGCCGTGATGCCGCCAGCGGCAATTCCGGATGAGAGCAGATTTTTCACCCATTCCGGCGCGAACTGCAGGATCTGCGGCTGTTGCGAGACGCCAAGACCCACGGCCAGCGACAGGGCGATAATCAGAATCGCGCGGCGGTTCAGCGGCTCACGCGAGACAATACGCACCCCGGAGGCGGCAATGGTGCCGAACATCACCAACGTGGCGCCGCCGAGCACCGGTTCCGGGATATGCTGCACAAAACCGCTTACCGCCGGGAACAGGCCGAGTACAATCAGCATCAGCGCGACGACAAATCCCACATAGCGACTGGCGACGCCAGTCAACTGAATTACGCCGTTGTTCTGACCGAAACAGGAATTCGGGAACGTATTAAATACCGCTGAAACAAATGAGTTCAGGCCGTTAGCCAGTACGCCGCCCTTTAGCCGTTTCATGTACAAGGGGCCGGATACCGGCTGCTCGGAGACATCAGAGGTGGCGGTGATGTCTCCGATGGTCTCCAGCGACGTAATCATAAAGACCAGCATCAACGGCAGTAACAGGTTCCAGTCAATGCCCAGACCATAATACAGCGGGGTCGGCACCATCAGGATGTCCTGCGAGACCGGCGCGTTATTCTCAGGCAACATGCCCATAAACCAGGCCAAAAGATAGCCTGCCGCCATGGCAATAACCAAAGAAGCCACGCGCAGGTAGGGATTACGTTGCCGATTCAGCAGGATGATAATGGCCAGGACGACGCCGGCCAGTAACAGGTTTTTCGGTGCGCCAAAGGTGTTGTCGCTCATGGCGGCATAGCCGCCGCCGATGGAAGTTAGCCCCACCTGAATCAGCGACAGGCCAATAATCATCACCACGACGCCGGAGACTAACGGCGTGATAATCCGGCGCGCCAGATGTAGAATGCGAGAAAGCACCATCTCGGTGCAGCTTGCCAGCATCAGCGTGCCGAACAGCGCCGCCATCATCGTCGGGACGTCCGCGCCGCCGGTTTTCAGCGCGGTACCGCCCATAATCAGCGGGGCGACAAAGTTAAAACTGGTTCCCTGGATGGATAACAGCCCCGATCCTACCGGCCCCCACGCTTTGATTTGAATAATAGAGGCTACGCCGGAGGCGAACAGCGACATGCTGATAATGTGCTGCGTATCCTGCGCCGGTAAACCCAACGCCTGGCAGATTAACAGCGCTGGCGTGATTACCGCGACAAACATGGCCAGCAGATGCTGACAAGCGGCAAAAAGGGTTTGAGGGAGCGGCGGGCGATCTTCAAGACGGTAAATTAATTCGCTGTTTTGCGTCTGCGCAACCGGTTGCGCATCTGCCGGCTCGATGGCGTTAACGGACATCAGGGACATTCTCGTGGTGGAAAAGCGGTGATTTTATCTGACCAGGTGATAAAAGCAAACGATTGCGAGCGAATATTCTTAATATTTAAAAAAGATAAATGCACCTTTTTATATAACTTTTTGCCTTTTTCTGCTTAAAATCCATGCCGAAGACTCGCAAAGAGCTAAAAAACTGACTCAGGAAATGATTTGTGCGCACATGTCACAGCGCACTACAGGAGCTTTAAATGTTTGAACTCGATACCTTATCGACCCTTGTCGCCGCCACGCTGGTGCTGCTACTGGGTCGCAAGCTGGTCCAGTCTGTCTCCTTATTGAAGAAATATACGATTCCGGAACCGGTGGCGGGGGGGTTACTGGTCGCGGTTGCTCTGCTTGTGCTGAAAAAAAGCGTCGGTTGGGAGGTCAACTTTGATATGACCCTGCGCGATCCGTTGATGCTGGCGTTTTTCGCGACGATCGGCCTTAACGCTAACCTTGCCAGCCTGCGCAAGGGAGGACGCGTTGTTGGCGTCTTCCTGGTCGTCGTGGTCGGATTACTGCTGATGCAGAATGCCATCGGTATCGGCATGGCGAGTCTGCTGGGGCTGGACCCGTTAATGGGGCTGATTGCCGGGTCAATTACGCTGTCCGGCGGGCACGGTACCGGCGCGGCGTGGAGTAAACTGTTTGTCGAACGTTATGGTTTTGCCAATGCCACCGAAGTTGCGATGGCATGTGCAACCTTTGGCCTTGTGCTGGGCGGGTTGATTGGCGGCCCGGTAGCGCGTTATCTGGTGAAACACTCCACCACGCCGGATGGAATGCCTGACGATCAGGCCGTGCCGACAGCCTTTGAAAAGCCGGATGTGGGCCGTATGATCACCTCTCTGGTGCTAATCGAAACCATCGCCCTGATTGCTATCTGTTTGACCGTGGGCAAAATCGTAGCGCAGCTACTGGCGGGAACGGTGCTTGAACTGCCGGTCTTCGTTTGTGTGCTATTTGTTGGGGTGATCCTCAGCAATGGCCTGGCGCTGGTGGGTTTTTATCGCGTATTTGAGCGTGCTGTTTCGGTACTGGGGAACGTGAGTTTGTCACTGTTCCTGGCAATGGCGCTGATGAGCCTGAAGCTGTGGGAACTGGCGTCACTGGCGCTGCCGATGCTGGCGATTCTGGTGGTACAGACCATCTTCATGGCGCTGTACGCGATCTTCGTCACCTGGCGCATGATGGGGAAAAACTATGATGCGGCGGTGCTGGCGGCGGGTCACTGCGGTTTTGGCCTTGGCGCAACGCCGACCGCCATTGCTAATATGCAGGCGATTACCGACCGTTTTGGCCCCTCGCATATGGCGTTCCTGGTGGTGCCGATGGTCGGCGCGTTCTTTATCGATATCGTCAATGCGTTAGTGATCAAGCTGTACCTGATGCTGCCAATGTTTGCCGGATAAAGATGAAAAAACGTTGCCGTCAACCTGAAACCCTGCGTGAACGCTGCCGTCATATTTTTGGCGATGAGCCGCCGGTTCTTAACGTGTGGGAAGCGGAGTTTGACTATGCCGATGCTGAGTTGCAGGCGCTGGCGGCGACGGACTGGCGGCAGATTACCGATTGGCATCTGAGCGTTTATTATGTGCTGAATCTGGTTTATCACGAGCCGATGCAGCCGGAATTGTTTCGTTATCTGTTTCCGCTGTGCCTTGCCTGTTGGCGCGAAACGCTGTTAACCCATGGCTATGGCGATCACTTCGAGGAGTCTTTCCTGCGTGCGTTACGGCGGCCTTATCTCTGGCGGGAAATGATGGATGCCGCTCAGCGTCAGCAGGTACGGCATTTTTTGCTGGAGACCATGCTGGCGCGAATCAATCACGAGCGCGGTTTCAACTCTCCGCTGACCTGGCTGGATACCTTCAATGTTCTCGGCGGCATTGCGCCGTTTATCCGTTCGATCTGGAATCAGTGGTGGTTACTGGATACGCCGGGTAAAGCGGTATGCGCGTTGCAGTACGCCGCGCATTTAATTTATCCGGTAGAGGTTAACCCGCTTTGGCCAGAAGGCTCGTGGCAGTGGCAACCGCCATTAGGTGCGACGGAAGAACCGTGGTTGGAAAATAATCTGGCGTTTTTAACCCGGCAGTTAACGCCGGAGATGATCCTCGACGGGGTGCAGAAGGCGGCGGAAATGCTGCGGGACGAGCCGGAGAGTGCGATGGCAACGCGCATCTCGCGCGATGCCCTGGCAGCCCAGGACGTTATCGCTATCCAGATTGAGGATCTTCTGTTGGCTCTGTCGCGCGGCGAATAGGATTAGGCGTTGGAATAACGTTCGGTTTCCGGCATCCAGCGCTCAATCAGCGCTTGTGCCTGCTGCGGATAACGTTCGTGAATATGACGGGCAATACGCTGAACTTCGGGGATCATGGCTTGATCGCGCAGCAAATCAGCTACTTTAAATTCGGCGTTACCCGTCTGGCGCGTGCCCAGTAATTCCCCCGGGCCGCGAATCTCTAAATCTTTTTGTGCAATCACAAAGCCGTCGTTGCTGTCGCGCAATACCTGTAAACGCTTCTGCGCCGTTTTCGACAACGGCGATTTATAGAGCAGCACGCAGTGCGACGCGACCGCGCCACGGCCAACGCGCCCTCTGAGCTGGTGTAATTGCGCCAGGCCCAGTCGCTCAGGGTTTTCAATAATCATCAGGCTGGCGTTAGGAACATCGACCCCCACCTCAATCACCGTAGTGGCGACCAGCAGATGCAGTTCACCCTGCTTAAAGGCCTGCATCACCGCCTGTTTTTCGGCGGGCTTCATGCGGCCGTGTACCAGGCCGATATTCAACTCCGGTAACGCCAGCTTGAGCTCCTCCCAGGTGGCTTCCGCCGCCTGCGCTTCCAGCAGGTCAGATTCTTCAATCAGCGTACAGACCCAGTAGGCCTGACGGCCTTCGGTTGTGCAGGCGTTGCGCACACGATCAATGATTTCATGGCGACGGGTATCCGGAATCGCAACGGTAGTGACAGGGGTACGGCCCGGCGGTAGCTCGTCAATCACCGAGGTATCGAGATCGGCGTAGGCAGTCATCGCCAGGGTGCGAGGAATGGGCGTTGCGGTCATAATCAACTGATGCGGATGAAAGCCCTGCTGCTGGCCTTTTTCCCACAATGCCAGCCGCTGGTGGACGCCAAAGCGGTGCTGCTCATCGATAATGACCAGCGCCAGCCCGTTAAACTGCACCTGTTCCTGGAAGATAGCGTGGGTGCCGACAATCATCTGCACCTGACCGCTGGCAATAGCCTCTTGCTGCGCCTGACGCGCTTTACCTTTTTGCTTACCGGCCAGCCAACCCACTTCAACGCCCAACGGTTCGAACCAGTTGCGGAAATTATTTGCGTGCTGTTCAGCCAGCAGTTCGGTCGGTGCCATCAACGCGACCTGCTTACCGTGGGCAATAGCGCGCAAGGCGGCAAGCGCCGCAACCAGCGTTTTCCCTGAGCCGACGTCGCCCTGAACCAGACGCATCATCGGCACATCGAGCGCCATATCACGTTCGATCTCTGCCACCACCCGCGCCTGCGCGCTGGTGGGTTTAAACGGCAACGACGCCAGCAGCTTGTCTTTCAATATGTTGTTGGTACTTAGCGGCTGCGCGTGATAGCGCTGCGCGCCTGCGCGAAGCGCCAGCATACTGAGATTATGCGCCAGTAGCTCTTCAAGAATAAGCCGCCGCTGCGCCGGGTGTTTGCCGGTTTCTAAATCGGCGAGCTGGAGCGTCGGCGGCGGGCGATGCAAGGTACGTAGCGCCTCCGACAGGCTCATCATACCCTGCGCCAGTTCCGGTGGCAGTAGTTCGGCAATGGCGCAGGTGTCGAGCAACTCCAGCGCCTGATCGGTAAGCTTGCGCAGTGTCGCTTGCTTCACGCCCTCGGTGGTCGGATAGACGGGGGTGAGCGTTTCCTGAAGTTCCGGCGTGCTGAGATCGCCCTGCAGGCGATATTCCGGATGGATCATCTCTGCGCCATACTTGCCGCGCTTCGCTTCCCCGTAGGCCAGCACACGTCGTCCCGTCGCCAGGCTGTTTTTCATCGCTGCGTTAAAATTGAAAAAGCGCATGGTAAGAATGCCGGAACCGTCGCTAATCTGGCAGGTCATCATCCGACGACCGCCGAAAGTGATATTGCAGTTCAGCACTTCGCCTTCAACGGTGGCGTAGATGCCAGGCAGCAGTTCGCCAATGGGGTAGAGATGGGTGCGGTCTTCGTAACGCAGAGGGAGGTGGAGCAGGAGGTCCTGCACGGTATGCAGGCCAATTTTCGCCAGTTTACTGCTTTGCGCTGCGCCGACGCCTGTCAGGGAATTGAGCGGAACAGCGTCTAACAAGCGGCCTGACATGGTGATTACCCTGCCGCCTGCATCGTCGCCCACCAGTCAGCATCGGCGTCGATTTCGCCCTGCTGATTGACGCGAGGATAAGGCAGACCTTTACGTTTAGCGACTTTCGCCAGCACCGGATAACCACCCTCAAACAGCAGGCGCTGCTGTTCATCTTCCGGCAACATGCTATTTTCACGCAGATACATGCCCGCGTTCTGTCGCTGGCGCTGGGCTTCATAAAGAATGAGCGCGGAGGCGACGGAAACGTTCAGCGACTGTACCATGCCGATCATCGGAATGATGATGTCCCGATCCGCCAGGTCTAATGCTTCCTGAGTAATACCGGTTTTCTCCTGACCCATCAGAATACAGGTCGGGCGCGTGTAATCAATCTCGCGAAAGTCTACGGCTTTATCAGAAAGATGGGTTGCCAGAATCTGCATTCCCCGTCCTTTCAAATGGGCTACCGCATCGCCAATGGTACGGTGAGTTTTCACCTGTACCCAACTGTTGCTGCCCGCCGCCGCGGAAGCCATGGTGCGCATCCGGCTACCAGGCCAGATGGCATGGACTTCATGGACGCCAACGGCATCTGCGGTACGAATGATTGCAGAAACGTTATGAGGTTTGTGGACTTGCTCCATGCAGACCGTGAGATCAGGCTGACGCCTGGCGAGCATTTCGCATATACGCGCATAACGTTTTGGATTCATAGCGCTAGTTTCGGTTACGGGTGACTTTAATAACGTCTGGCATCACGCGGATTTTGCGCATGATATTCGCCAGATGTACGCGATCGCGTGCGGTAAGGCGAATAAAGGTACTATAGACGCGACCATCTTTTTCTTCAGTATTCAGGCTTTGAATATTGGAGGTGGTGGTATTAATCGCCGCCGTCAGGTTAGCCAGCGCGCCCTGATGGTTAAACATTTCCACCTTGATTTCGGTAATGAATTCCTGCTCCGTCTCTTTGTCCCATTCGACCGCCATAAATTTCTCTGGCTCTTTCTGGTATCCACGGATATTACGGCAGGATTCATGGTGGATCACCAGTCCTTTACCTGGGCTGACGTGAGCGATGATCGGGTCGCCTGGGATCGGACGACAACACTTCGCAAAGGTGATAAGCACACCATCCGCGCCTTTAATCGGCAGGTGGCCGTGATTCGATTGCGCAACGGTCGGCACCACAGCTTCGCCTTGCTGCAGATTTTTCGCGACCACTACGCTCATCGCGTTGCCGAGACCGATTTCCGCCAGCAGATCGTCAAGCGTTGCCAGCTTCATACGATCCAATTCGCGCTGAATATTTTCCTGCGGAATTTCCGCCAGCTTACGACTGCCGCCTAAAGCATGGTTAAGCAGACGACGGCCCAGGCTTACGGAGTCATCACGTTTGAGGTTTTTCAGCAACTGACGAATTTTAGCGCGCGCTTTAGAGCTGACGACAAAGTTCAGCCAGGCGGCGTTGGGACGCGCGCCCGGCGCGGTAATAATTTCGACGGTCTGACCGCTGCTAAGCGGCTGCGACAGCGGATAAGGCTGCCGGTCAACACGCGCGCCGACGCAGGCGTGGCCGATGTCGGTATGCACTGCATAGGCAAAATCCACCGGCGTAGCGCCAGCGGGCAGTTCGACAATGCGCCCTTCCGGGGTGAAAACGTAAATCTCATCCGGGAAGAGATCGGATTTTACGCTTTCGATAAATTCAAACGAACTACCGGCGCTCTGTTGTAGCTCCAGCAGGCTCTGCATCCAGCGCTGGGCGCGGATCTGCGCCGTGGTGCTGGTCTCACCGTGTTCTTTATACGCCCAGTGTGCCGCGACCCCCATTTCCGCCATCTGATCCATATCTTCGGTACGGATCTGGACTTCAACAGGAACGCCGTGCGGGCCGATCATCGAGGTGTGCAAAGACTGATAGCCGTTCGCTTTGGGAATGGCTATATAGTCTTTCACCCGTCCCGGACGCGGCTTATAGAGACTGTGCATCTGGCCGAGTACGCGATAGCAGGTATCGGAGTCATGAACGATCACGCGAAACGCGTAAATGTCCATGATCGAGTGAAAACGCTGCTCTTTGAGCACCATTTTACAGTAGATCGAGTAAAGATGTTTTTCGCGACCGCTAACGCGACACGGAATTCCCGCCTCTTGCAAGCGTCCTTCGATTTCAGAGAGGATTTTTTGGATCATCTCTTTACGGTTGCCGCGCGCCGCTTTTACCACTTCTTTAATGACGCGGTAACGATTGGGATACAGCGCTTCAAAACCCAGCTCTTCCAGCTCGGTTTTAATGTGATGAATACCTAAACGGTGCGCCAGAGGACTGTAGATTTCCAGCGTTTCACGGGCAATACGACGACGTTTATCCGGGCGTAACGAGCCCAGCGTGCGCATGTTATGGGTACGGTCAGCAAGCTTAATGAGAATGACGCGGATATCCTGCACCATCGCCATAATCATTTTGCGAAAGTTTTCGGCCTGCGCCTCTTTCTTATCGCGGAACTTGAGCTTATCAAGTTTCGACACCCCCTCTACCAGCTCGGCAACGCTTTTACCGAAAAGCTGTTCCATGTCCTGATAGGTGGCGGGGGTATCTTCAATCACGTCATGCAGCAGAGCGGCCATCAGCGTTTCGTAGTCGAGTTTCATCTCGGCCAGAATACAGGCCACCGCTACCGGGTGCGTGATATAGGGTTCACCGCTTGAACGTGTCTGGCCCTCGTGAGCGTCACGTGCAACGAGATACGCCTGCCGAAGACGCTTAATCTGGTCTTCCGGCAGGTAGGTTTGAATCAGTTGATTCAGGCTTTCAAACAGATACAAGGGCGACCCGCTTTGTGATTAACGACGACCTTCAGCAATAGCGGTAACGGCTTGTAATTCAGCGGCTTCCTGCTCTTGCTGTTCCTGGCGCTCGCGGACGTCGAGGATCTGGTTGTTAATCAGACCTTCTTCGATTTCGCGCAGCGCGATAACGGTAGTTTTATCGTTTTCTTCCGGTACCAGCGGATCCTTTCCGCCTACCTGCATCTGACGAGCGCGACGCGCGGCGACCAGTACCAGGTCAAAACGGTTACCAATTTTCTCTACAGCGTCCTGAACAGTTACGCGTGCCATACTTAAAATGCTCCACAGGTGAAGAAATGACTGGGCATGATACTGAAAGTGGGTTCAGTCTGCCAACAATTTGCTGATTAAAGCGTCATGACGCTGCTTTTGGCGGCTCATACGCAGACGTTCAGCGCGAATGATGGTTTTCAAGTCGCTTAACGCGGTATCAAAGTCGTCATTCACAATAAGATAATCATATTCGGCGTAATGGCTCATTTCTGCAACCGCTTGCGCCATTCGTTTGGCAATGACTTCTTCGCTATCTTGCCCGCGGCCGCGTAAACGGCGATCCAATTCGATCTTTGATGGCGGCAAAATAAAAATGCTGCGTGCTTGCGGCATCTTTTCGCGAATTTGCTGGGCGCCCTGCCAGTCGATATCCAGAAAAACATCAACGCCGGTTGCCAGCACTTGCTCAATGGTTTCGCGCGAAGTGCCGTAGTAATTGCCAAACACTTCCGCGTGCTCCAGAAACGCCTCCCTGCCAATCATGGTTTTAAACTCATCATGATTTACAAAGAAATAGTGCTCACCGTGCACTTCACCCGGACGCGGCGCGCGCGTGGTATGTGAAACGGAAACCTGAGTGTCATACAACGGTTGGGTTTTTAATAAAGCCTGAATCAGGCTGGATTTACCCGCGCCACTGGGGGCAGAAACAATATAAAGCGTACCTTGAGCCATGAGTATCTTACGTCTGTGATTATCGAAATAGAGCCTTGATACGGGCTTATTATACACATCGCCGTTATGCGACGTAGTCTTTGTCACACTTTTTGCGCCAGATTATTGCATTTTGCGTCCCTTTTTCCGCTTTTATCGCGTCGTTGCAGCAACCCACCAAAAAATCTGGAAAGCGGCTCGGATGATGCATTTTTACCTGTCGGTTTTTATTCACTAAAGCGCTATACCTGCCGGGCAATGTGCGCAGGAGGTCGTGATGAGATTATGGAAAAGTATGGCGTGGGGAATTTTATTGTGGCATTCGCAGAGTGGGGCGCTTTGCCCGGCCTGGCCGCCAGCAAGGGCCGCTGAAGAAATCGCCCGTTTACAGCAACAGCTCGCTGACTGGAATGACATCTACTGGAAACAAGGGGTTAGCGCGGTTGACGATAGTGTGTACGACCAACTCAGCGCAAGGCTGGTTCAGTGGCAACGCTGTGTTGGTCAGGATGTTTCATCTACTCCGGTTTCACCGCCGTTAAACGGTACAACAATGCACCCTGTTGCGCACACGGGCGTACGTAAACTCGCGGACCGACAGGCGGTAGAACAGTGGATGCGCGGGCGCAGCGAGCTTTGGGTACAACCAAAAGTGGATGGTGTAGCGGTAACGCTGGTTTATCAAAACGGTAAACTGACCAGGGCTATCAGCCGGGGTAACGGACTACAAGGCGAGGACTGGACGCCAAAAATTCGCCTGATCCCCTCTATACCGCAGACAACACAAGGCGCGCTTGCTAACGCGGTGTTGCAGGGCGAAATCTTTCTACAGCGCGAGGGACATATCCAGCAACGGATGGGCGGGATGAATGCGCGCTCGAAAGTCGCAGGAATGTTAATGCGCCAGGATAACGCCTCCGCGCTAAATTCGTTGGGTATTTTTATTTGGGCGTGGCCGGACGGTCCGGCAAATATGCCCGAAAGATTAAGCCAACTTGCTAAGGCTGGATTCAGTCTGACGAAGAAATATTCCCTGGTGGTAAAAGATGCCAGCGAGGTCGAGCGGGCGCGCCAGTCATGGCTGACGTCAGCGTTGCCCTTTGTGACGGATGGCGTAGTGATACGCATGGCTAAAGAACCCGCGTCACAATACTGGCGACCCGGGCAGGGCGACTGGCTGGCAGCATGGAAATATCCGCCAGTAGCGCAGGTCGCGCAAGTGAGCGCTATTCAGTTCTCGGTGGGGAAAAGCGGCAAAATTACCGTAGTAGCGTCGCTTGTCCCCGTTATATTGGATGATAAGCGGGTTCAGCGGGTCAATATCGGTTCTGTGAAACGTTGGGAAGCGTGGGATATCGCGCCGGGCGATCAGATCCTGGTGAGTCTGGCGGGGCAAGGCATTCCCCGGCTTGATGAGGTCGTCTGGCGGAGTCGTGAGCGGAGTAAGCCTGTACCGCCTGATAGCCATTTCAACTCGCTGACCTGCTTTTACGCGTCGGAAACGTGTCAGGAACAGTTTATCTCCAGGCTGGTATGGCTGGGGTCACGGTCGGCGTTGGGTCTGGACGGAATGGGCGAAGCCAGCTGGCGGGCCTTGCATCAGACGCATCGCTTTGAGCATATCTTCTCCTGGCTTGCCCTGACGTCAGCGCAAATAGCCAACACGCCAGGCTTTGCTAAAGGAAAAAGCGAGCAGATATGGCGGCAATTTAACCTGGCGCGCCGGCAGCCGTTTACCCGCTGGATCATGGCGATGGATATCCCCTTAACGCAGGCCGCATTACAGGCCAGCGGCGATCGCTCATGGGAGCAGTTATTAATGCGAACAGAGCAACACTGGCGGCAGTTGCCAGCGACGGGCGAGCGCCGTGCCGGGAGAGTTATCGACTGGCGGGATAATCCGCAGATCAAAACGCTGAGCAGATGGCTGGCTGCTCAGCATATTCCCGGATTTGGGTCTTAGTGCCCTTCATGGCGGTAATAAAATACCGGCAGGCCAAGTTTAAGACGTAGCGCTAATAACCTTGCTGTAAAGCCAAACAGTAGCGTAGAGATAACGACGACATCCGGATTCATGACGTAATGTTGCAGCGCAATATAGAGCACCGCCGAGGCGAACGAAATGCCGGCATATAGCTCTTTTTGAAACACCAGTGGAATGCGTTTGCAGAACATATCGCGGAGCACGCCGCCAAAGACGCCGGTAGTGACGGCGGCTACCACGGCGATAATTGGCCCTTCGCCCATATCAAGGGCTATCTGAGCGCCAATAATAGAGAAAACCACCAACCCCAGCGCGTCAAGTACCAGGAAAAGCTTGCGTAAATAGGGCATGACGGGGGCAACAATGGTGGTCAATACAGCGGCAGTCGCCACAATAATGACATATTCGGGATGCTTCACCCAACCCAGCGGATAGTGACCGAGCAGAATGTCGCGAACCGAGCCTCCACCAATGGCGGTGGCGGTAGCAATAATAATTACGCCGAATGTATCCATGCGACGACGACCCGCAGCGAGTGCGCCCGTCATGGCCTCGGCAGTGATGCCAATTAAATAAAGAACGTGCAACAGCATGATTTCCCCCTAATTTACTGGGGGCGAAGATTAACGATTTGTGCGTTGTATCACGATTGAGATTTTCTAAGGCATTACACGATTAATAAATTTTAGTAATGATTTTAAATTTATGATTAATAATTATTTATTATAAATATCAATAAATTGAGCATCATTTTTGTGGTTTATTGTATGCGAGGTTTTTCTGTTTTGACTTAGATAATTTAAAAGAACGGCGCCCTGGACGCGCCGCCGGTGAGTCATTTCATTATGGCTGCTGTGCGGTAAGTTGTGTGATGAAGCGCTGACGCGAGCGTTCCACATACTGTTGCAACCCATTGGAATCAAAGAATGCGTGTGTATCGCCGTTGCGAAGTTGCTGTCGTTTCTCCAGTAGCCCGAAGCGGTCACCTTTGTTGGCAATAAAGATATCAACATGCTGGGCGGCCAGTGTCTTAAAGCTACTCTGAATATCAGTAACCAGGTCAGGGTAATTTTTGTTGTTAATCAGCAGATAGTCAGGTGTGGCGAGACTATCTGCGTAAATTAGCGTCTTGCCGTTGCGGAGCGTTACGCGCCAGGAAGTTGAGCCGGGCAGATGTCCAGGCGTGAATAGTGCTGTCACGCTTATCCCTCCGAGGCTGATGCTTTCCTGGTGGTGGATAATTTTATCAGTGGTGACGGGCGGGAAGGGGAGCGCATCGCCAAGCGCAAAATCCTCTCGTCCACCCCTCGCCATCTGATCGGCGTTGGGTTGGCTGGCGACCAATTGTGCGCCGCTCCACGCTTTCAAACGTGCCATGCCCCCCGCTTGATCCAGCCGCGCATGGCTATTCAACAGATAGCGCACGTCTGTGAGGCGGAATCCTGCCGCTTCAATATTCGCTTTAATTTGCGGTGCGCTTTCATCCAACCCCGCATCAATAAGAATATGCCCTGCCGGAGTGGTCAGCAGAATAGAAGAGAGATTTTTCGTGCCGACATACCACACGCCTTCTGTGATTTGAAACGGCTTTATAGGCTTAGCCCACGCTTTAAACAGTGATAACGGAGGCGCGGGTGATAACGGTTGTGAAGGATCTAATGCCGCCATGGCAGGAAGTGCTGATGTTGAAAATATACATACAAGGAATAATGCATAGCGATTCATAATGTTCTCCTGATTGAAGCGCCCGCAGTATACCTGGCAGTAATTTAGCCAGGTTCAATAAGAGAGACGTTTAATGAACTTGCTGCAAATGGATATGAACCTGTTAAAAGTACTGTATGTGCTGCTGGAGACGAGCTCTACGGGGAAAACGGCGCAAAAGCTGGCTTTATCGCCTTCTGCGGTAAGTCATGCGTTAATGAGATTGCGCGATGCGCTAAACGACCCGTTGTTTCGACGGGAAGGGAACCGCCAGATTGCTACGCCTTATGCGCAGGCGCTGCGTGACAAATTGGCGCCTGTGTTTGTTTCGCTTAATGAGGAGCTGTTTGGCGATAAAGAGAACGGCTCCCGTTGTTTCCGGGTGGTACTTCCTCCCGCATTGAACGCGCTGCTTACGCCCGTTCTCGCAGAGAAAGGTCATCTTCATCAGGCGGTGATCGAGTGCCTTCCTTTTGCCCGCCGACCCTGGCGTGATGAACTGTTGGATAGCTCGGTTGATTTGGTGCTGGCAATTGGCGACCATCAAAAGCAGGTCAGCGCTCTGCATTACGAGCGGGTGGGGACGACGCGTTTGATCGCGGTTTATGGCGCGCCATTGCGTTCACGTCTGGAGAATGCCGCAGCGTTGAATTTTGCTGATCTGCAGCATTATCAACACATTTACTGTTTGCCGTGGACTAAAGAGAACAACGAACTGGACAGGCAGCAGGCTCGTGCCGGGTTTGAACGTCCGCTGGCGTTTGTTTGTCATGATTACAGTCAACTTGCGCCTGCTGTCCAGTCGGCGCCGCTAATGGCGATTGTACCGTGCCCCTGGTATGAAAATTTATCCGATAAGCGCGGTCTTTTTGTCCTGCCGCTTGCCGGGGAGCAGGCGGAAGGCGCTATTTTTATGCAGTATCGGGCTTCAACGGTAGAGTGGAAGCGGCGCCTTATCGACGCTATTCGCCGGAAATTAAAAACGTACTACCGATAAACGCGAGAGCCCGCATAAGGCGGGCTCTGTGACATATTGAGCGCCAGAATTATTCAATATTCTGGATCTGCTCGCGCATTTGCTCGATCAACACTTTTAATTCAATAGCGGAGTTAGTTACATCAGCGTTGATGGATTTGGAGGCCAGGGTGTTCGACTCACGGTTAAATTCTTGCATCATGAAGTCCAGACGGCGACCTACCGCCTCTTTTTTCTTCAGAATGTTGTAAGTCTCTTTGACGTGCGCTTCCAGACGATCCAGCTCTTCCGCCACATCAATGCGTTGCGCCATCATCACCAGCTCTTGCTCCAGACGGTTGTTTTCCAACTGAACCTGAGCATCTTCCAGCTTCGCGACCAGGCGTTCACGCTGCCATTGCAGGATTTCTGGCATATGCGCGCGGACTTTCGCAACTTCGGCGCTGACGCCCTCCAGCCGTTGTTCAATCAGCGCTTTCAGCGCCTGGCCTTCCGTTTCGCGCGCAACGATAAAGTCATCCAGCGTACCGTCCAGGGCGGCTAAAATTTCTGCGGCAATCGCGTCCAGATCCTGCTCTTGCGCCGCCATGACACCTGGCCAGCGCAAAATATCAACCGGATTGATTTCCCCTTCGTCGCTCTGCATTTTGACCCAGTTTGCGGCGCTAACTAATTGTTTCGCGAGCTTTTCATTCAGAATAAGCTCGCCTTGCGCGCTGGCATCGGGTTCAAAACGCAGCATACATTCGACTTTGCCGCGCGTCAGGCGTGTACGAATGCGTTCGCGCACGACGGGTTCAAGACTACGGAACTGTTCCGGCAGACGAAAGTAAGTTTCCAGATAACGCTGGTTTACCGAGCGCATTTCCCAGGTCGCGCTACCCCATTCACCCTTGATTTCACGCCGGGCGTAGGCGGTCATACTGCGGATCATAGATGTTCCCGTTTTTAAAGGAGAGATGAGGGGATTATAGCTATCCATGCCTTGTCAGGATAGGAATAACCATCGGAAGTCCGTATAATGCGCAGCCACATTCGTTTTAAGCCGGAGATCTCAATATGCGTCCAGCAGGCCGTAGCGCTAATCAGGTGCGTCCCGTAACCCTGACCCGTAACTATACAAAACACGCTGAAGGCTCGGTACTGGTCGAATTTGGAGATACCAAAGTGTTGTGCACCGCCTCCATTGAAGAAGGCGTCCCACGTTTTCTGAAAGGACAAGGCCAGGGGTGGATCACCGCAGAGTATGGCATGTTGCCTCGCGCTACCCATACCCGTAATGCGCGTGAAGCAGCAAAGGGTAAGCAGGGCGGCCGTACTATGGAAATTCAGCGTTTGATCGCGCGTGCGCTGCGTGCGGCGGTCGATCTGAAAACGCTCGGCGAATTTACCATTACGCTGGACTGCGATGTAATCCAGGCCGATGGCGGTACGCGTACAGCGTCTATTACCGGTGCCTGCGTGGCGTTGGCGGATGCGCTGAATAAATTGGTTGCCAACGGTAAGCTGAAAACCAATCCGATGAAAGGCATGGTGGCGGCGGTTTCCGTAGGCATCGTTAACGGCGAAGCGATCTGCGATCTGGAATATGTTGAAGATTCCGCCGCAGAAACCGACATGAACGTCGTGATGACTGAAGACGGCCGCATTATTGAAGTACAGGGTACCGCGGAAGGCGAGCCGTTCAGCCATGAAGAACTTCTCACTTTGTTGGCGCTGGCCCGAGGGGGAATTGAATCCATTGTGGCGACGCAGAAGGCGGCGTTAGAAAATTGATTTTAAGGCGACTGAAAAGTCGCCTTTTTTTTGTCCGTAAATTTCGTAAATGATGAAAGTAAGAAAAGGAGCGAATCCATGAAACCGTATCAGCGCCAGTTTATTGAGTTTGCGCTTAACAAGCAGGTACTAAAGTTTGGCGAGTTTACGCTGAAATCCGGGCGCAAAAGCCCCTATTTCTTCAACGCCGGGCTGTTTAATACCGGGCGCGACCTGGCGTTGTTAGGCCGTTTTTATGCCGAAGCGCTGGTGGATTCCGGTATTGAATTTGATCTGCTGTTTGGCCCCGCGTACAAAGGTATTCCGATCGCGACGACGACGGCGGTTGCGCTGGCGGAACATCACGATAAAGACCTGCCGTACTGCTTTAACCGCAAAGAGGCAAAAGATCATGGCGAAGGCGGGAGTCTGGTGGGCAGCGCGCTACAGGGCCGCGTGATGCTGGTGGATGACGTGATTACCGCAGGTACGGCGATTCGCGAGTCGATGGAGATTATTCAGGCGCACGGGGCTACGCTGGCTGGCGTACTGATTTCGCTGGATCGTCAGGAACGTGGCCGCGGCGAGATTTCCGCGATTCAGGAAGTGGAGCGCGACTATGGTTGTAAGGTTATCTCCATCATTACGCTGAAAGACCTGATTGCCTATCTGGAAGAAAAACCTGATATGGCTGAGCATCTGGCGGCTGTGCGAGCATACCGGGAAGAATTTGGCGTGTAAGCGAATTGCCCGGTGGCGCTTTACCGGGCTTATGTTTCTGTCGCCTGGATAAGGCGTGAGCCACTATCCAGTCAGCGTTACTGTAGCTGAGCGGCAATGAGCGGCCAGCGGGCGTCGAAATCGTCCGTTGGGCGGTATTTAAATTCGCTACGCACGAACCGTGAAAGCATACCTTCACAGAAGGCTAACAGCTGGCTTGCCAGCAGATTTTCATCCGTCGTGTAGCCTTCGCCTTCACGCATTCTTTTTTCTCGTAGCACCTGGCGGAGCTGCGCTTCGATGCGTTCAAAAAGCTGATTAATGCGCCCCTGCAGGCGATCCTGTTCAAACATCAGCGCGTGCCCGGTAAGAATGCGCGTCAGGCCAGGGTTGCGTTCGCCAAAACCCAGAATCAGCAACACAATCAGGCGCAAACGCGTGCTGGTGTTTTTTTCATCTTTTAAAATCAGATTGATACGGGTAATCAGACTATCTTCGATAAACTCAATCAGGCTATCGAACATGCGGGTCTTGCTGGGAAAATGGCGGTATAGCGCCGCTTCGGAAACGCCGACCGAGGCCGCCAGTTTTGCCGTCGTGATGCGTTGGCTTCCATCGCTGGATTCAAGCATCAGCGCCAGTGACTGAAGTATTTCTTCGCGACGATTCCTTTTCGCAGTTTGTTTTTCTGCCATGTTACAAAATACCCCTGAAAATAAGCACTTGCCAGGCGAGCACCCACGCTATAACCGCAAACTCAGCGCTTGCGGCAGTATTATGACGTTATGGGGATGCGTAAAATTTACTTACGGCCAGAATGACCGAAGCCGCCCTCGCCACGTTCGGTGGCGTCAAATGCTTCCACCAGATTAAATTCGGCCTGAACGACCGGAACAAACACCATTTGCGCGATACGTTCGCCCGGTTCAATGGTAAAACTGTCCTGACCACGGTTCCAGATCGAAACCATCAGTTGCCCCTGATAATCGGAATCAATCAGCCCGACCAGGTTGCCCAGCACGATACCATGTTTATGGCCCAGGCCAGAACGCGGCAACATGACTGCCGCCAGTGATGGATCGGCGATATGAATGGCCAGTCCGGTAGGCACCAACGTTGTTGCGCCAGGCGCCAGTTCTACGGCGTCGTCGAGACAGGCGCGCAGGTCAAGCCCGGCAGAACCAGAAGTAGCATAAGTCGGCAGCGGAAACTGCTGACCAACACGCGGGTCCAGAATCTTAACGTCGATTTTTTTCATCATAACGGGTCACGATCTCGTCGAGTAATAATTGGCCCAGGAGTTCTTTCCGCTCAAGCGGTAAGACTTTATCTCCATCCTGCCAGAAAAGGTGTAAAGCGTTTTTATCGCTATTAAATCCCTGATTTGAAAGAGAAACATCATTTGCACAAATCAGGTCAAGGTTCTTACGGATACGTTTTTGCCGGGCGTATTCTTCCACATTATTCGTTTCCGCGGCAAACCCAACAACGTAGGGTCGATGGTCACTGAGTGCGGCCACCCCGGCGACAATGTCCGGGTTTTTGACCATTTTTATTAGTAATTCATCACCTTGCGCCGCCTGTTTTTTGATTTTTTCACTGGCGATAGTCTCTGCGCGATAGTCAGCCACGGCGGCGCAGCTAATGAAAATGTGCTGCTGTTGAACGGCGGCCTGAACAGCGGCTTCCATGTCCAGCGCGGTTATGACATCAACCCGTTTTACAAAAGGCGGCGTCGGTAACGAAACGGGACCGGAGACCAGCGTGACATTTGCGCCGCGACGCGCTGCGGCCGCCGCAATAGCGAAGCCCATTTTACCGGAGCTGTGGTTGGAAATATAACGCACCGGGTCGAGCGGTTCGCGCGTCGGGCCTGCCGTAATCATGATATTAAGATGTCGCAGATCGTTGACGGCGGCGAAATGCGCGGCGGCCTTATCAACGATAACTAATGGGTCCAGCATTCGGCCTGGGCCTACGTCGCCGCACGCCTGACTGCCGCTATCCGGCCCCCAAATGAACAGGCCGCGAGAGGCGAGCACCTCCAGATTATGTTGCGTGGCGGCAGCGCGGTACATCTGTTGGTTCATGGCCGGAAGCACGGCCACCGGGGCTGGCGTCGCCAGGCAAATGGTGGAGACTAAATCATTAGCCATACCCGATGCTACACGGGCGATCAGGTCGGCGGTCGCGGGGGCAAGAATCACCAGGTCGGCCCATTTCCCCAACTCGATATGCCCCATCGCGGCTTCAGCGGCAGGGTCAAGCAGACTGTCGGATACGGGATAGCCCGACACTGCCTGTAAGCTCAGGGGGGTAATAAAGGCTTTTGCCGCCTCGGTCATTGCCACGCGCACGTCAGCGCCGCGCTCACGTAAACGGCGCACCAGCTCCGGCGTTTTATACGCAGCGATACCGCCGCTAACGCCGAGAACAATTTTTTTACCGGCCAGGCTCATCATGTCTTTCCTGTTGGGTGACTTTGAAAGGCGGCTATTTTATCACAATCTCTACGGCGTCGTGTCTTTGCCTGCGCTCCACTTTGCGAGGCGCTACGCAAGAACAAAATCGGGGCGTCGATCTCTCCCAAAGGCTGTGCCACTATGCCGCTTCCTTAAAAAAGGAGGTGCGCGTATGGATACGTTGGACGAATTATTACCGCGTGAAAAAATGCTCAGATCCGGCATTGCTTCCCTCAGCGACGTGGAGTTGCTGGCGCTTTTTTTACGTACCGGCACGCCGGGAAAAGATGTTATGACGTTGGCAAAAGAGATATTGCAGCACTTTGGGTCGCTGTATGGCCTGCTGTCGGCGGACTTTGCGCAGTTTCGCGGCGTAAACGGCATCGGCCTGGCGAAATTCGCGCAGTTGAAAGGCATTGCTGAGCTGGCAAGGCGCTATTACAGCGTGCGCATGAATGAGGAAAGTGCGTTGCTGAGTCCGGAAATGACGCGGGAATTTCTGCAAAGCCAACTGACGGGCGAAGAGCGTGAGATCTTTCTGGTGATCTTCCTTGATGCCCAGCACCGGGTGCTTCAGCACAGCCGCCTGTTTTCCGGCACGCTTAACCACGTAGAGGTGCATCCGCGTGAGATTGTTCGGGAAGCGATTAAACTCAATGCTTCAGCGGTCATTCTGGCGCATAACCACCCTTCAGGCTGCGCAGAGCCAAGTAAAGCAGATAAACTTATCACTGAGCGCGTGATAAAGTGTTGCCAGTTTATGGATATCCGGGTGCTCGATCACCTGATAATTGGGCGCGGAGAGTACGTTTCTTTTGCCGAACGCGGCTGGATTTAAGATTCTTTGCGCGATCCATCGGGATCTTTGTCTGTTCGGGACTTGAGCATATCGCCGGGTCAGCGTATACTACGCCACCTTTGAGAATCTCGGGTTTGGCATTTGGGCCTGGCAATCGAGAGTTCAATAGAACTGCGCGATGACCAGGCTGTAAAGCCTGACGAGGCGCCGATACCCCATACGAAGCTCGAGCTAATTTGATTTTTGGAGAATAGACATGTCCCGAGTCTGCCAAGTTACTGGCAAGCGTCCGGTGACCGGTAACAACCGTTCCCACGCACTGAACGCGACTAAACGCCGTTTCCTGCCTAACCTGCACTCTCACCGTTTCTGGGTTGAGAGCGAGAAGCGTTTTGTCACCCTGCGTGTATCTGCTAAAGGTATGCGTATCATCGATAAAAAAGGCATCGAAACAGTTCTGTCTGAACTGCGTGCCCGTGGCGAAAAGTACTAAGTACTAAGAGGAAATAAATCATGGCTAAAGGTATTCGTGAGAAAATCAAGCTGGTTTCTTCTGCTGGTACTGGTCACTTCTATACCACGACGAAGAACAAACGTACTAAGCCGGAAAAACTGGAACTGAAAAAATTCGATCCAGTTGTCCGTCAGCACGTGATCTACAAAGAAGCGAAAATCAAATAATTCTCGCTTTGATGTAACAAAAACCTCGCTTCGGCGGGGTTTTTTGTTTTCTGGCCGTCCCCATATTAATGAGACCTGCCACACAGCCGGAGACGTTATGCCTGAATTACCCGAAGTTGAAACCAGCCGCCGGGGTATTGAACCCCATTTAGTTGGCGCTACTATCCTGCACGCCCATATCCGTAACGGCCGTCTGCGCTGGCCGGTTTCAGATGAAATTTATCGTCTGAGCGATACACCCGTCCTTAGCGTTCAGCGTCGTGCTAAATATCTACTGCTGGAGCTGCCTGACGGCTGGATAATTATTCACCTGGGGATGTCGGGAAGCTTGCGGATACTGCCGGAAGCGCTGCCGGCGGAAAAGCACGACCATGTCGATTTGGTGATGAGCAACGGCAAAATTCTACGTTATACCGATCCTCGCCGCTTTGGCGCCTGGTTATGGACCAAAGAGCTGGAAGGGCATAACGTACTGGCGCATCTGGGACCGGAGCCGCTAAGCGATGAGTTTAATGGCGAATATTTGCAGCAGAAATGCGCGAAGAAGAAGACGGCGATTAAACCCTGGCTGATGGATAACAAGCTGGTGGTCGGCGTGGGGAATATCTACGCCAGCGAGTCGCTGTTTGCCGCTGGTATTCACCCTGACCGCCTGGCGTCGTCACTCTCGACAGAGGAGTGCGATCTGCTGGCGCGGGTGATTAAAGCCGTTTTGCTGCGCTCTATTGAACAAGGCGGGACAACGCTGAAGGATTTTCTGCAAAGCGATGGGAAACCGGGCTATTTTGCGCAGGAGTTGCAGGTGTACGGGCGCAAAGGCGAGCCGTGTCGGGTATGCGGTACGCCGATAGTCGCAACGAAACACGCACAGCGTGCGACGTTCTATTGCCGTCACTGTCAGAAGTAAAACGCCAGGCCGGCAAGGAAGGATACTTATTTCAACTTATCCATTAGCGCCTGATGCACATTGTCCGGCAGAAAGTGGGTCACATCGCCCTGATGGCGCGCCACTTCTTTGACCAGCGACGATGAGATAAACGACCACTCTTTGGACGGCATCAGGAAAACGCTTTCCAGTTGCGGCATCAGATGGCGATTCATATGCGCCAACTGCATTTCATATTCAAAATCCGCCACCGCGCGCAGACCACGAATCAGGATATTCGCCTGTCTGTCGCGGGCGAAATTGGCCATCAGGTCGCTAAAGCCCACCACCTCTACGTTACCCAGGTGTGCGGTCGCTTTTTGCGCCAGCGCCACACGTTCGTCCAGGGTGAACATGGGTTTCTTGCCGGGGCTGGCGGCGATAGCCAGAATGACATGGTCGAACATCTGCGTTGCGCGCGTCACAATATCGAGATGACCGTTAGTAATCGGATCAAACGTACCTGGATAAATCGCCCGTTTTTGCATGACAGTCCTCAATGCGTTTTCGGTGGCAGATAAGGTTCCAGCAGTTGCAGCAGACGCTGGAGCGCGCCCTGATTTTGATACAGCACTTCAACTGCGTGACGTCCGTAGAAATTACGATAATCAGCGTCGGTCAGTAAAGAGGAAACTTCTTTTGCCAGCGTAGCCGCATCGGTAATCGTGATAAGTCCGCTCGCCTGATCCAGACGGGCGCAAATATCTTTAAAGTTAAAGGTATGCGGACCCATCAGTACCGGAATCGCATGAGCGGCAGCCTCCAGCGGGTTATGACCGCCGCGTTCAACCAGCGAACCACCAACAAAGGCGAGATCGGCAATGCCATAGAGCAACATTAATTCGCCCATGGTATCGCCTACCACGACCTGGGTGCTGGCGGACGGCACTTCGCCCGAAGAGCGAGTGATGTAGCTTAACCCTGCCTGACGCACAAGATTGATAGCATCCGGGAAACGCTCCGGATGGCGGGGCACCAGAATCAGTAATAAATTCGGGAATTGATGTAATAACGCTTGGTGAGCGGCGATAACGATACTCTCTTCGCCATCGTGGGTGCTGGTGGCAATCCAGACCGGACGGTGCGGCGCCCACTGGCTACGTAGCGTAACGGCTTTAGCCGCCAGTTGTGGCGTAACTGAAATATCAAATTTCAGACTGCCGGTGACCGTGACCTGATTGTTCTTCGCGCCCAATGCCACAAAGCGTTCGCCATCTTCTTCGTTTTGCGCGGCAATCAGGGTGATACGGCGCAGGAGCGTACGGACAAACTTGCCAAGCTTCGCATAACCCGCGGCGGAGCGGGCGGAAAGCCGCGCATTAGCGATAACCAGCGGAATATGACGTTTGTGCAGCGCAGCAATCAGATTTGGCCAGAGCTCAGTCTCCATGATCAATACCAGCTTAGGATCAATCTTATTGAGGAAACGATTGAGCGCATCGGGCAAATCATAAGGCAAGTAAACGTGCTGAACATCGTTGCCAAAGGCGGACTGGACGCGCTCCGAGCCGGTCGGCGTCATGGTCGTTACGGTAATAGGCAGATCGGGATAGCGATGGCGTAGAGCGCGGACCAATGGGATGGCCGCCAGAGTTTCGCCCACCGAGACGGAATGCAGCATGATTCCGCCCGGTTTCAACGGACGGCGGTAGAATCCGTAGCGTTCACCCCAGCGCTTACGATAGGCCGGCGCTTTACGTCCACGCACCCAAAGCCGTATCCAGATCAGAGGCTGAATAAGGTAGAGAAGAGCGGTGTAAAGCAATTCGAGCATAGTAAATAGCTGACTTATGGATGTGCTGGGGATTCTATGTATTTAGCCTGGGCTTTACCATTACTTTTCCCATTTTTGCGCCAAATTGGCTCAGAAGCGAGGATTCCAGGCGCTGAACCCCATTATTTTTGCATTTTTACGCAATCCATTGAAATTTGCCGCCCTTGTCGCCCCAGACAATGGGAATGACCATTCACAAGAGAGGGGGAAATTAATATCTCTTTGAATTTATGATTAAAAAAATGATTGTGTATAAAAATTATTCGTATCGGATTGCTGCGAAAGAAGTGTTACACTAGCGCATCTAAAATGAGTGCGGTATTAGCCATCGGGTTGCTGTGAAGCCTGGGGCGGTAGCGTGCTTTTTTCTGCTTATTTATCCGGACAATTTCAACCAAAGAGTCGCTTGTGGAAAAGCCATTTCGAAGAATTCTGATTATAAAAATGCGTTTTCATGGAGACATGTTACTTACCACTCCTGTCATCAGCACGCTGAAGCAGAATTATCCCGATGCAAAAATCGATGTGCTTCTTTACCAGAACACTATACCGATATTGTCGGAAAATCCGGAGATTAATGCACTCTACGGCATCAGTAACAAAGGCGCAGGAACAAAAGAGAAGATCAAAAACGCGCTATCGTTAATCAAAAAATTGCGTGCTAACTCGTATGATCTGGTCGTCAATCTCACCGATCAGTGGAGCGTGGCGCTTATTGTGCGTTTTTTAAACGCAAAAATAAAAATCTCGCAGGATTTCGGTAATCGTCAGTCTGCTTTATGGAAAAAGAGCTTTACGCATTTAGTACCTTATGCGGGAGAACATGCTGTTGATCGCACATTATCCGCGCTAAAGCCGTTAGCGCTAAAACAGTATGTCACGGAAACCACCATGAGCTATCGCCCGGAACATTGGGAAAACATGCGACAACAGCTCAAACAACTTGGTGTGACCCGACAATATGTTGTTATTCAGCCTACGGCACGGCAGCTATTTAAGTGCTGGGATAATGATAAATTCTCGCAGGTTATTGATGCCGTGCAGCGCCGCGGTTATCAAGTTGTACTGACGTCAGGCCCGGCCGCAGACGAGATGGCCTGCGTGGATGCTATTGCACGCGGCTGTGAAACAAAACCGGTTACTGGTCTGGCGGGTAAAACTCGCTTTCCTGAATTGGGCGCGTTGATTGACCATGCGGATCTCTTTATCGGCGTTGATTCGGCCCCTGGTCATATTGCCGCAGCAGTCAAAACGCCGGTCATTTGCCTTTTCGGCGCGACGGATCATGTGTTCTGGCGTCCCTGGACCGACGACATCATTCAGTTTTGGGCAGGAAATTATCAGCCGATGCCTGAACGGCATGAGCTTGATCGTAATAAAAAATACCTTTCCGTGATTCCGGCTGAAGATGTTATCGCCGCGACGGAAAAAATGCTGCCGCATGAGGCACGCGCCATAGATTTGGACAGCCTGCTATGAGAGTTGCCTTTTGCTTATATAAGTATTTTCCTTTTGGCGGTCTGCAGCGTGATTTTATGCGCATTGCCCAAACCGTGGCGGCGCGAGGGCATCAGGTTCGTGTTTATACTCAGTCATGGGAAGGGGAATGCCCGGATAACTTTGAATTAATCCGCGTGCCGGTTAAATCCCGGACGAACCACGGTCGTAACGCAGAATATTATGCCTGGGTGCAACACCATTTGCGCGACCATCCTGTCGATCGGGTGGTTGGGTTCAATAAGATGCCAGGCCTTGATGTGTATTACGCCGCAGACGTGTGTTACGCCGAAAAAGTCGCACAGGAAAAAGGTTTTTTCTATCGCCTGACATCACGCTATCGGCATTATGCTGCTTTTGAACGCGCCACGTTTGAACACGGCAAGCAGACGCAACTATTAATGCTGACGAATAAGCAGATTGCTGACTTCCAAAAACATTATCAGACTGAAGCGGAGCGTTTCCATATTCTTCCTCCGGGGATTTACCCGGACAGAAAATATAGCCAACAGATCCCGAACAGTCGTCAAATTTATCGTCAGAAAAATGGTATCTCAGAACAGCAAAAATTACTGTTGCAAGTAGGGTCTGACTTCACCCGTAAAGGTGTGGATCGCTCTATTGAAGCGCTGGCATCGCTACCCGAATCTTTACGGCAAAATACGGTGCTCTATGTTGTCGGGCAGGATAAGCCGAAGAAGTTTGCAGCACTGGCTGAAAGAAGCGGCGTCGGCACGAATGTGCATTTTTTCTCCGGACGTAATGATATCGCGGAGTTAATGGCGGCAGCCGACCTTTTACTGCATCCAGCCTATCAGGAAGCTGCAGGTATTGTTTTGCTGGAAGCCATTACTGCTGGTTTGCCGGTGCTGACAACTGCGGTGTGCGGTTATGCACATTATATTGTGGATGCCAACTGTGGCGAAGCGATGACTGAACCATTCCGTCAGGATGCGCTAAATGAGGTTTTACTCAAAGCGCTGACACAGCCTTCCTTACGCAACGCCTGGGCTGAAAATGCGCGGTATTATGCTGATACCCAGGATTTATACAGCTTACCGGAGAAGGCCGCAGATATTATTACAGGTGATTTAGATGGTTGAGCTGAAAGCGCCGTTAACCACACTATGGCGCGGTAAAGATGCTTTTGAGGAAGTGAAAACGTTACAGGGCGAAGTGTTAAGAGAGCTGGAGACGCGTCGAACATTGCGGTTTGAGCTGGACGGCAAAAGTTACTTCCTGAAGTGGCATAAAGGCACTTCGCTGAAAGAAATTGTGAAGAACCTGATTTCGTTACGTATGCCTGTTCTGGGCGCTGACAGAGAATGGCACGCCATTCATCGTCTACATGAGCTGGGCGTTGATACGATGCACGGCGTTGGTTTTGGTGAAAAAGGCGTAAACCCGCTAACCAGAACATCATTTATTATCACCGAAGATTTAACGCCCACCATTAGCCTTGAAGACTACTGTGCTGACTGGGCTGTTAATCCACCGGACGCGCAGGTGAAGTGGATGATCATTAAGCGTGTTGCGACTATGGTACGTAAAATGCACGCCGGGGGAATTAACCATCGCGACTGTTATATTTGCCACTTTCTTCTGCATTTACCTTTCACTGGTCGCGAAGAGGATTTAAAAATCTCCGTAATTGACCTGCATCGCGCGCAGATACGTCAGCACGTTCCCCTTCGCTGGCGTGACAAAGATTTAATTGGGCTTTATTTTTCTTCAATGAATATTGGCCTGACTCAGCGAGATATATTCCGGTTTATGCGTGAGTATTTCTCTCTCCCCCTGCGAGAGATTTTGCAAAAAGAATCGGGGTTGATTCATCAGGCGGATGTTAAAGCCGCTCGAATTAAAGAAAGAACAATAAGAAAAAATCTGTAATTATAATAATTATGCACTCAGTGAGTAATTTATGAGTGAGACAAGGATAGACAGAATGTCTAACATTAAAAGTTATATTTCAAACCAAAAAAACATAATTCAACATGATGATTTTTTTGGAAGAAGACTGGACATTGCTCTTTGCTTTGATCATGGTTTTATAATGCCAGCAGGTGTGGCAATATATTCCATTATCGAAAATAATAAAGATATTGAATACGCCTTAAAGCAAAAAGAGAGATGTCAGGTAAAAATTACTCTATAGGGTTATATTACTATTTTTGCTATTTAATATCTAAAGTCTTTAGATTAAGGTTTTAACTCTGGGGTATATATGAAAATAGCATTTATTGGCGAAGCGGTATCTGGTTTTGGAGGGATGGAAACCGTTATTAGCAACGTTATCCATACGTTTGAAAATAGCTCTCCGAAAATCAACTGTGAAATGTTTTTCTTTTGTCGTAATGACAAAATGGATAAAGCATGGCTAAAAGAGATTAAATATGCGCAATCATTCTCAAATATAAAATTAAGTTTTCTTCGTCGAGCTAAGCATGTTTATAATTTTAGTCAGTGGCTGAAAGAAACGTCACCGGATATTGTGATATGTATTGATATCATCTCATGTCTTTATGCCAATAAAGCACGAAAGAAAAGTGGTAAACAGTTTACTATTTTCTCGTGGCCGCATTTTTCGCTCGACCATAAAAAACATGCAGAATGTATAACGTACGCGGATTATCATCTGGCCATAAGTAGTGGTATTAAAGAACAGATGATGGCACGGGGTATCTCAGCGCAAAATATTAGCGTCGTTTATAATCCTGTCTCTATTAAAACAATCATTGTGCCGCCGCCTGAGCGCGATAAACCCGCTGTATTTCTCTATGTAGGGCGTCTTAAATTTGAAGGACAGAAAAGAGTTAAAGATTTATTTGATGGCTTAACTCGTACGACAGGGGAATGGCAGCTACATATTATTGGTGATGGCTCAGATTTTGAAAAGTGCCAGGCCTATAGTCGGGAGCTTGGTATTGAGCAGCGTGTGATCTGGTATGGTTGGCAAAGCGCGCCGTGGCAAGTCGTACAGCAAAAAATAAAAAATGTCACCGCGTTACTACTTACCTCTGCGTTTGAGGGATTTCCTATGACCCTGCTGGAAGCAATGTCATATGGAATTCCGTGTATTAGTTCTGATTGTATGTCTGGCCCGCGCGATATGATTAAACCCGGTTTGAATGGTGAGCTTTACACTCCGGGTGCTATAGATGATTTTGTAGGACACCTTAATCGCGTTATTTCTGGTGAAGTAAAATATCAGCATGATATTATTCCCGGCACGATTGAGAGATTTTACGATGTGCTATATTTTAAAAATTTTAATAATGCAATATTCTCGAAATTATAAAAGTGATCACTATGAGCAGAAAATATTTTGAAGAAGAAGTCATTCAACAGACTTTAGATTATAACTATGCACAACATAGTGATGCTGCTAAATTTAATATAGCTTATGGGATTGATAAAAACTTTCTTTTTGGCTGTGGTGTCTCTATTGCATCGGTTCTCCTCGCTAACCCAGAGAAGGCGTTAGCTTTCCATGTTTTTACCGATTTCTTTGGCTCTGAAGACCAGCAGCGATTTGAGGCATTAGCAAAACAGTACGCTACGCAGATTGTTGTTTACCTAATCGACTGTGAGCGCTTAAAATCGCTACCCAGTACCAAAAACTGGACCTATGCAACATACTTTAGATTCATTATCGCCGATTATTTTTCAGATAAAACAGATAGAGTACTTTATCTGGATGCAGATATTGCATGTAAGGGGAGTATTCAGGAACTTATTGATCTTAATTTTGCTGAAAATGAGATTGCGGCTGTCGTTGCTGAAGGCGAGTTGGAATGGTGGACTAAGCGCTCGGTTAGCCTGGCAACGCCTGGGCTGGTTTCTGGCTATTTTAATGCCGGTTTTATTTTAATTAACATACCTCTTTGGACCGCAGAAAATATCTCTAAGAAAGCGATTGAAATGCTAAAAGATCCAGAGGTAGTACAGCGCATAACGCACCTTGATCAGGATGTATTAAATATATTGTTAGTGAATAAAGCGCGTTTTGTTGATAAAAAATTTAATACACAATTTAGTCTTAACTATGAATTAAAAGATTCAGTTATTAATCCAGTCGATGCTGAGACTGTATTTGTTCATTATATCGGACCAACGAAGCCCTGGCATAGTTGGGGGGCTTACCCTGTGTCACAATATTTTTTACAGGCTAAGAGCAACTCACCGTGGTCTCATTGTGCACTTTTAAATCCAGTCACTAGCCATCAGTTACGTTATGCGGCAAAGCATATGTTTAATCAGAAGCATTATACTTCGGGTATAAATTACTATATAGCCTACTTTAAACGTAAACTTCTTGAATAAAACCCATAGGTGATGTAATGGATTCATTTCCTGAGATAGAAATAGCTGAATATAAAGTTTTTGATGAAAGTAATAATAATAATGATGATAACGTATTAAACATTTCTTATGGTGTTGATGAAAACTATCTTGATGGTGTGGGGGTATCAATCGCTTCAGTTGTATTAAACAATAATATCCCGCTCGCTTTTCACATTATTTGTGACTCATACTCTCCGTGTTTTGTAAAATATATAGAGCGTTTAGCCGTACAGCATCACATAAAAATTTCTCTTTATCTTATTAAAGTAGAAAGCCTTGAAGTATTGCCTCAAACTAAAGTATGGTCGAGAGCAATGTATTTTCGTTTATTTGCTTTCGATTATCTCAGCAAGAAGGTAAACACCTTACTTTATTTGGATGCCGATGTTGTATGCAAAGGATCTTTGCAAGATCTTCTACAACTTGATTTGACAGAGAAGATTGCTGCGGTCGTAAAAGATGTTGATTCCATCCAGAATAAGGTAAATGAGAGATTAAGAGCATTTAATTTACAAGGTGGTTATTTTAACTCCGGCGTGGTTTTTGTTAACCTGAAATTATGGAAAGAGAATGCCTTAACTGAAAAGGCATTTTTACTTCTGGCAGGTAAAGAAGCTGACTCTTTTAAATATCCCGATCAGGATGTTTTGAATATTCTCCTACAGGACAAAGTCATTTTTCTACCGCGACCGTATAATACCATTTATACTATCAAAAGTGAGTTGAAAGATAAGTCACATAAAAAATATAGCAATATAATTAATGATAATACTGTTTTAATTCATTATACGGGCGCTACAAAACCATGGCATGCCTGGGCAAATTATCCTTCAGTTATCTATTATAAAAATGCACGACTGAACTCGCCCTGGAAAGATTCTCCTGCAAAAGATGCGCGTACCATAGTCGAATTTAAGAAGCGATATAAACATCTTCTCGTGCAGGGCCATTATTTTAAAGGCCTGCTGGCTGGAAGCGCATATCTTTATCGTAAACTTTTCCACAAATAATTCCCCTCCCTAAATCTCCATTATGATTATTGAAAAAAAGATTAAAAACTATACCGTCTTTGTCAAAAAAGACGGTGAAAAATACATTGGGATATTCAAAGATTTTCTATCTTATAATCATCAGGTTATTAAAGTCTTCCGTAATATAGAAGATACAAAAGTTGTATTGATTAATACAGACTACGGAAAATATATTCTCAAAGTATTTAGCCCAAAAGTAAAAAATACTGAACGCTTTTTTAAATCGTTAGTAAAAGGGGATTACTACGAAAAGCTTTTTCATCAGACAGATCGTGTGCGGCGTGAAGGGTTTGCGGCGCTTAATGATTTTTACCTGCTGGCGGAAATTAAAACATTACGCTATGTAAAAACATACGTGATGATAATTGAGTATATTGAAGGTATTGAACTTGTTGATATGCCAGAAATTTCTGACGAGGTGAGAGGGAAAATCAAACAGTCGATATATTCTCTGCATCAACATGGTATGGTTTCGGGCGATCCCCATAAAGGTAACTTTATCCTGCAAGGCAATGAGATCAGAATTATCGATTTGTCCGGAAAAAGACCTTCCAGACAACGAAAAGCAAAGGATCGTATTGATTTAGAAAGACATTATGGTATCAAAAATAATGTGAGAGATATCGGATTTTACTTATTGATTTATAAGAAAAAACTTCGAAATTTCTTGCGTCGTATTAAGGGTAAGGAAAAGCGCTGATCAATGTAGCACGTTTGGTTTAATTTAAGGGGCTGACTGACTTTTATTTGCTGCAGCGTTATGACATACTTGAGAGAATTTGAGATGTAATATTAGTTATTGAATATAACATTTATTTATAGGTTGCATGATAAACATACGAGTTTTTTATGGGCAGCGTTAACTTCATAACTCACGCCGATGTTCTGCAACTTATTGCGAAAAGAACGGCTGAAGATTGTATTATTTTTCTTTCTGGTCCTACGTCCAGAAAGACGCCGCTGTCCTTGTTACGAATGAAAGATGTCATTGCAGTCAATGGTTCTGTTCAATATTTGCTAAACAATAACGTCAAGCCATTTTTGTACCTTCTGACGGATGTTCGCTTCCTCCATCGCCGGCGCGAAGATTTTTATAACTTTAGCCGTAACAGTCAGTTTACTATCGTCAATCTTGATGTGTACGAACAGGCTTCAGTGGATGATCAAAAATATATTGAAGAAAACTGTTTAATTATTCGCTCCTTTTATCGCCGAGAAAAAGGGGGCTTTTTAAAGAAAATTAAATTTAATATCCTCAAGCGGGTTCATAAAGCATTACTTATTTCAGTTCCTCTTTCGAAAAGAGGGCGACTGGCTGGATTTTGCAAGGATATCAGCATCGGGTATTGCTCTTGCCATACTATTGCTTATACCGCTATTCAAGTTGCCTATTCCCTTAAGTATGGTCGTATTATATGTTCTGGGCTTGACTTAACAGGGAGTTGCCCACGTTTCTATGACGAATCTACCAGCCCTATGCCATCTGAGCTTAGTAAAGACTTGTTTAAAATACTGCCATTTTTTACTTTTATGAGAAAAAATGTGAGTGATTTAAATATCTTTAATTTATCAGATGATACTGCAATTCATTACGATGTTATTCCATATATTACAGCCTCGGAACTTGAGGATGAAATATATTACGATAAAATTGTCTAGACACTAGATAAATCATTATTTTGCGTTGCTTCGGCACGCATTTCTTTTTCTATAACATTTCTTTTTCTATAAAGTTAACTATTCTGGATTATAGCTATTATGATTAAAAAAATCATATTTACTGTTACTCCTATATTTTCAATTCCTCCTCGTGGTGCGGCTGCGGTAGAAACCTGGATTTACCAGGTTGCAAAACGACTATCAATACCGAGTGCTATTGCTTGTATAAAGAATGCTGGCTATCCTGAATATAATAAAATAAACGATAACTGTGATATTCATTACATTGGGTTTAGTAAAGTTTATAAGCGTCTTTTTCAGAAATGGACTCGTCTCGACCCACTACCCTATTCCCAGCGTGTCCTTAATATTAGAGATAAAGTGACTACCCAGGAAGATAGCGTCATTGTTATTCATAATAGTATGAAACTGTATCGGCAGATCAGAGAGCGCAATCCAAATGCAAAACTGGTTATGCACATGCATAACGCATTTGAACCAGAACTGCCTGATAATGATGCAAAAATTATCGTGCCCAGTCAGTTTCTTAAAGCGTTTTATGAAGAAAGATTGCCCGCCGCTGCTGTTAGTATTGTGCCTAATGGTTTTTGTGCTGAGACTTATAAAAGAAACCCACAAAATAACCTCCATCAGCAATTAAATATTGCGGAAGATGCCACCGTTCTCTTATATGCCGGGAGAATTTCGCCTGATAAAGGCATCCTGTTGCTTTTGCAGGCGTTCAAAAAATTACGTACCTTAAAAAGTAATATTAAACTTGTCGTTGTTGGCGACCCTTATGCAAGCCGCAAGGGTGAAAAAGCAGAGTATCAAAAGAAAGTACTGGACGCCGCAAAAGAGATTGGAACTGATTGTATTATGGCTGGGGGGCAATCTCCTGACCAGATGCATAACTTCTATCATATAGCCGATCTGGTTATTGTGCCATCTCAGGTTGAAGAAGCATTTTGCATGGTGGCTGTAGAAGCGATGGCAGCAGGAAAAGCGGTTCTTGCCAGCAAAAAAGGGGGGATTAGCGAATTTGTGTTAGATGGCATAACGGGCTATCACCTCGCAGAACCTATGTCGAGCGACAGTATAATTAATGATATTAACCGTGCGCTTGCTGATAAGGAACGCCACCAGATTGCCGAAAAAGCAAAATCCCTGGTGTTTTCAAAATACAGTTGGGAAAACGTAGCGCAGCGTTTCGAGGAACAAATGAAAAACTGGTTTGATAAGTGATTGAGTCCTGATGATGGAAAACGCGCTGATACCGTAATAAGTATCAGCGCGTTTTTTTATCTATTTCTTAGCGCCAGCAGAAAACCGGTAATGATACCAATTTGAGCAATATCGACCTGTTCAAAATTACCACGAACGATATAAAAACCGACGAAAGATAAAAATAGCAAGAGATGAGCATTGTAGGGACTTATCTCTACTTTCCTGAAGGTAGAGCTGGCTGTTTCCCTGATGATAGCGCCATATAAATAGGCCAGGCTCGCCAGACCCAATATGCCAGCACTAAACCAGATGTACAGAATGGTATTATGCGGACCGATAGATTCTTTAAAGGTCCACGTTGGATAATCGACAACGCGTTTATTATAAACACTATCATAAACATCATTACTATAGCCGTAGCCCTTGATCGGGTTTTCCTGAATCAGTATCCACGCGGTGCCCTGGGTTCCGTTAGTATAACGATATGAGCTATCTGTCTGCTGTAATTTATACAGTAGTCGCTCCTGATCCGGTTTATGGCTTTGCTGAGTGATAACTAAAACGCCAGCAATAACCAGGATAGCAGCGCCAATTCCCATTAGTTTCCACTGGCGGTTCAAAATCGCCCATAAAACGCCCACCACTAAAACTGCCAGCCATGCTCCCCGCGACAAGGTGCCTAACATTAAGAATAAGTAGACGGCGCTCAGCGCAAAGAAAGCGAGTTTGAGCGATGTTTTTCTGAATAGCCAGATATTCAACAATGCCGGGAACAGAAATACCATTGAATCAGATATATGTCGATGGTCATAGTTTGTAAATGGCATCACCCCCCTGGAATAGTCCTGAATATAAAAGACAATTTCTACCAGCGAACGTAATCCTAAACTTGTTAAAAAGGAGAAAAGTACTATTTTCGCAACCGTTTCTTTTGTTTCATCTTTTAATAGTACGGGGATTAATAAAGTATATAATAAGAAACCCTCCAGTACCGTATTTTCAAATTCCTTGAAACTTTCTTTCATATCTGGCGATATGAGTATGGAATAAACAAGGATTAATGATAATACTGCTACGCTATAAAATACGCTATTTTTGAAAAGAGGAGAAAAACTTTTCGGTGAGCGTGAGACATGGTAAATCGCGGTGATAACCATAAGTATGATTATCAAATGTTTATAACGCGTAATACCATCCAGAAAATACGTGGCAACAAAAAGAAAAACCAGCGCTTTATTCCAGATCGGCTTCCATTTCTCTTTATTTAACGTTAATGATGTGGTTAGCATCTTTTCTCCACAATAGGTTTGGGATGAGACAGAGTCTCTTTAATGAATCTTTCCAAATACGCTTGTGGCATCTAAATTCGCCAGGTTCTGTTCTGGTGAGCAGCATGCCATTTGGTTCTTCCCATAACCTCCAATTAACCCAGGGTCCGTTGGGCCATATAGCGTAATATTCGGTCTGTCGAGCGCGGCGGTGAGATGGCTCAGGCCGGTATCAACCGATACGACAAATTTTGCG